>Ga0073908_1001528_pt1 | contig 32513 bp, 36 predicted proteins | sample MucameincwithD2O_FD_65484 | JGI IMG/M metagenome (GOLD analysis project Ga0073908, IMG submission 65484) | Mouse cecum microbial communities from Vienna, Austria - Mucus amended microcosms incubated with D2O | ecosystem: Host-associated > Mammals > Digestive system > Large intestine > Cecum...
CAAAAAAACTTCCGGCCTCGACATCACGTCAAAACCGGAAATCAAATATAAAAGGAATTGTAAATTCTTACTTGACGATCCAGATCTTGTTTTAACCACCCCATTGGACCACCCATATTAAAACAGTCCTATAAAGCAAGACATCAACCGTTTACATAATGTTGTAATCTTTTCTTTATAATATATTTCGGCACAAAAAAGAACATGAAATACATGTATGCCCTTATTTTATTCCACTTCAATACATCCGTATAAACAGCTATATTATATTTTACCAGACCGAGTTTGTTATTGGACAATGACCCGGATGTATGACGGTAAATGGACAATGGTTCCTTCATTCCGTAAGCGACATCGCATATATTCAGTATTATCAACTTATACGCCCAATCTTGCCTTTTTCTTAAGTCAGGCATAAATGGTTTGCATCCTATTTTCGAAACATCATACATTACCGTAAGAAAACCCATTTTGTCATCGCCGAGCATAGTCTTTAAGGTTTCCTTTTTACGGCATACAATGATTCCCGTAATATTACTGGATTCATCACATGTCAGATATGAGGTATGAGATAATGCGCATCCCATGCCATTCATAAAGTCCAATTGTTTTTCAAGCTTTCCCGGTAGCCATAGATCATCGCTATCGCAGAACGCAATATAACGGCCACTTGCATTCTCAATCGCTTTGTTTCTTGCGACTCCGGCACCAGAGTTCTGTTCCAGCACGAACAGCCTGATCCGCGAATCATTTACGGCATATTTTTCTACAATAGAGCGAGTTTCATCAGTAGAGCAGTCATCGGCAATCAGCAATTCCCAATGTTTGTAGGTCTGAGCCTGTATTGATTCGATTGTTTCTCCAATAAATTTGCTACTGTTATAGCTTGGAGTGATAATAGATACCAATCCATAATCTTTCATAACGATATATATTGCAAGGTTCGATCCAAAAATTATTTACGCAACTACCTTTCAGTAACAGGCGAAGAGATCGCGCGCATACACCCGTTGCTCTGCATCCGTCAGACCCTCACATACCGCAGAAACCGCCATCACCATCAGCCACCACATTATTATATTACGCTGAGCCAAAAGAGTAGACATATTCAGACCGGCATAGCCCGTACCTGCCACCGCCAATCCGATATATTTTCATGTCAACTTTTGATAATCGCCACGATTCTAGTCATAAATAACACTATGCTATAAGCAGGATATCCATTGATGTATATCCCTATATAGCGTCCTATCAAACTGATTTTTCTTCTGATTCGTGTTAGCAGTGGTTCCTTACTGCGAGTTGCAGAACCCATCCGCAGTCGTCGGTAATATATCGCATTATCCGAAGCTGGCATTATACTTGTAATCCTGTCGGATATTGATGCCATGAACAGAGAATCTTCACCGATCCTGACCTCAGGATTAAACCGTCGTTGGCCAATTATTGACATTGGAATCAGTTTGCAACAACTTGATGACAAAAACCTTCGGCGACTAAACATTGACGATTTGCCACCCGATGCCACGGCCTTGTTATAAGCACGCGAAATGTAATCTGAACCGAAATTGCCTTTTTCATCAAATGTACGCACATCACTACATGCGACAGTACCTTCAGGATTATCATTTATGCACTCAAACAGTGATTTAAGATAATCAGGCGAAACATAGTCATCATCATCAATGAAAGCTACAAAAGGAGTCGAAACCTTGTCGAGGGCGATATTTCGCGCATTAGACACCCCTTTGGTTTGAGTATATATCAACTCATATCGCAACGCTTTGCTTTCACACCAATTATTAATCATTGACCAGAATGGATCTCGGTCACCGTTTAGCACTATTATCACCCTGAAATAATCTTTTGCCAACGTTTGCAAGTCAAGCGAATCCAAACATTGAGCTAAATAATCTTCAGGTCTGTAAGTCGGAATTATTACTGTAACTGATTCCAATGAAAGAAAATTGAGTCGAAATTGTACTCCCCTGTTTTCATTACAAGTACCTTGAAGGCATAGGGCACAAATAAATAAAGCAGCAGAAGAAGAAAATATGGCCTTAACCGAGCCTTTTTATACAAATATATAAGCAGATAGACTATCGGTAGACCTCCGATAATCTCCAGATAAAGTCCAATGCGAGACACTATGGCCATAGACATCACCCCCAACTTTATCGCAAAGCCATATATTCCAAAAACATAAAGACATCTATGGAAAAGATCTAGTCGATAGTCTGGATACTTACATATCGACCAAATTATCAGAGGGATATAGATATATTTTGTTGCTTTTTGAGCAAATCCGTAAGACTCGATCCTCTCAGACGAAAGATAATGACTGTATAAATCGAAATACGGTACCACAAGCTTTATTATCTCATTATTAAGAATTATACTTAAAGCTATTCCTATCAGTATCACTGTCAGTAAAGTTGTCCTGGAGTCTTTTTTACGCAATAAATAGATCAATACGATTACCGGCAGGATTATCATACTGCTTTTATGTATAAAGCAAGTTACGATCGCTAAAACAAATGCCCTCCACCAATTCTTCTTGCACAGCCAAATCACAATCACCGAAATCATATAAATCGCTAAATATTGGCGAATACCATTCATCTGATTATGAAATGTTCCACAAAAACAGACAAAGGTGAAAAAAAACAAGAAAACAAATCTTAGCCTGACACATTTATGCATGATATAACACAACAGAAGTGCTTCCATCAATGCTATTATCACAAATCCCCATTGTGGTGGTAAGGATAAAAATAATACTATGTTTACAATAGCGGAAAAAACATATTCCCCTCTTATACCAGAAACATATTCCATGTTATGGCCTTGAAATATATCTGTATAACTAAAATAGTCCGTTCCGATACCATATTGCCCCCCGACGATCAGACACCATAATAATATTACAGGGAAACAAAAAACCACGAACTTGCCATAGCTGCCATAGCCATATCGTCCGAGAAGAGACAAATAACACATTGACAATAGCAGAAACAAAATATATACCATGGTAATTATACCCAAATTACCGCCTAAACTTATACAATAGCCCTTTTATTTGTAAAACCAGACAAGGTGGTAATATTTTTTTTATGGCGTGGCTTGATTTATCTTTAATCAGTTTTACTTGCCATGGTAATTTCAACAACCAATTATGTTCAATCCCCCAGATTCTGAATTTTTCAGCCATTATTTCCGATAAACAATCCTTAGAAACCCCTTCTGTAGAATCATAAACAGATAAAGCCTCTGGGATATATTGGAAACATAATCCTCGCTTATAACAGCTATAAAAGAAATCGTAATCTCCCAGAATACGGTAAGATGTATCAAACTGTCGATCACGCAATAATCCTGTCTTCACGATCACACTCTGATGACAAAATGGCAGACATTCAGATAAATGATCTAACCATAATGGTTTTCGGTATTGAAATCGACTGTGATATTTAATAATTACATCACCATATATAATTTCACTCTCTGGTTTTATAACATCTACATAAGTATCTATTGATGACTGATCCCTGAAAGTATCCCCCGCGTTCATGAAATTGATGTAGTCGCCGGTGGCGACGGCTATGCCTTTGTTCATGGCGTCGTAGATACCTTTGTCAGGTTCGGATATCCAGTAGGCCAGCCGACCGGTGTATTTTTTTATTATATCGACTGTGCCGTCGGTTGATCCGCCATCGATAATGATATATTCGATATCAGGGTATGTCTGACCGAGCACCGACAGCATCGTATCCTCGATGCAATCGACTGCGTTATAACAAACCGTAACAACAGAGATTCTACACCCCATAAGCTTTATAATCTTTAACCGATAAAAACAACGCCCGATTCTGTCTTAACCATGCGATGTCCTTATCCCACCATTTGCTATTCATAAACATGTCTATATCATCCTTTTCATAACGGAATCTAAGAACTTTTGCCGGTACACCACCGACTATCGCATAAGGCGGTATATCCTTGGTCACAACCGCACCTGCCAAAACCACTGCCCCGTCACCAACTGTCACACCATTGACAATCGTCACGGACGCACCGATCCACACATCATTTCCTATGACGATATAATGTCCGGCATCATCGGCATATTTGAATTCATCGAACACCGACCGTTCATACAGCCTGTGACCATTCTGTTTCAATGCCGACACAAAATAAGGCGACGTCGACACATATGGATATGTATATGGATGAACACCCGTTACCGTTACACAGAAAGGACCGATAGAACTAAACCGTCCAACCTTTCCGGCAATCGTGCTGTTGTTTGCAATATATGATCCCCGCCCCATATCACCTGAAAACTCTGAAGCATGACCTATTACATTCATTCCTTCAAACGTGGACCTGAATCCAATTTTCGCAGACAAGCCAAAGCGCGCCTTCCCGCGCCACCTCCACTTAAGAATGAAATATTTTATCAATCTACGTATCACCGATTACGCAACCTCTTTAAGATTTTTCCAAACAGAATCTTTGAGCTCTTTTTAATGCCTGAAAAATCATTATACAAATACTGCTCAAAACCAAATGGACTATGTTTTATCCGATTGGGAGAAGACTCGCTCACATCATACAGAAACACATCGGTTCCGGATACTTCATTAAATATATTTTGCTCAACTGGTTTGAGTCTGAGTCCGTAACTATGTAGAATCCGATAATCTGCAATCTTGCGCGTCAACCAATATCTGCGCTCTTGCCTGTCATCTTTTTCGCCGTATATATCCACGCATAATTCCTCCGGATCTGCAAACCCTAAAAAATCTGCCAGATTGACATTCTCAAAAAAAGAGTCATAACATACACTCGGCGACAATCTGTAATCCCTTTTCACCCCATGCAATAAAGGCACTTGCACAATTGTTGACGCCCCGGCCGTGTGCTCCCCTTCGTCACTGAAACAAGTCGAAAGAGACACATAAGGATACACAAAAAATTTGTCCCTTTCAATACAATATCTGGTATGATATTTCAACCATGACTTCTTCCAACTGCATATAGACTTGGGCAGATGAGGCATCTCATGGAAATCTCCATTATTATTTCCATACCAATCAATAAATTCCGACCATTGCTTTGGCATCCACACCTGTCCCCACGACTGGGCATTCTGCATAAGATAAACATCACTCTCTGACCGCAACGGCACAAATGGAAGCATATTATGATAATTAACACCAAACGAGTAAAGACTCACACCCGCTATACGGTCATCACTGCTATACTTCTCTACGCAAGCCCTTGCATAAAGATAGAACGATGGAGCGACAAACACATCGTCCTCCAACACGATCAGACCATCATACTCCTTCGTAAACTCACCACATTTAAGCACATGGGAGCGGAGTCCTAGATTATGTCGATAGGCCACAATCCGTTTGTCGCCATGACTCCATACTAACTGATCTGCCACATTCCTGACATCATCCCTACCGCTGTAATCAATACTGACAATGAGATCCACCTTATCGCCATCATAACAGCCACGCTCTATCGAACCGAACACTCTACGCAACGAGTCAGGTCTGTTATAGCATATTATGCATATCGCTATCGACATAAAATCAACAGTCTGTATGAAATATCTATTTCCTCCACATAAAGCTAATAAATTCGCTTTTGTGCATTCTATTCCCCCAAAACATCAGTAAGGATGAACATGCAATAATGTAATTCGATACGACACTACCTGTTTGTCTCTATCTGTTTACAATCATGCGGATGTAAACGTTTCACAATTTGAGCAATAAGTGTTTGCCTCTGACATTTAGAAATACCTATAAACCATATTGACACAGCCGCAATAATTAAATCCATGATCAAACGAGCGGCAAAAATCCAAAACGATTGGCCAATTAGAATATAAGACACCCCTGTCCCTGCAACCATGCAAAGCAATACTATCACTAAACAAGGTAATAACACACTCCTGAAAACCGATCTGATAGAGAATACACCTTTAATCTTCAGATAGACAACATCATAAACAATACATGCCACTATAGCGAATAGATCCAGGACAAAAGCCCAGTAAGGAGGATAACCATTTTTGAATAAAACCCACGCAAAAAAAACCTCCAGAATTAGAAAACCGCCTGTTATTATGCTTGGAAACTTCATTCTCCCATGAGCCATTTGAGAAGTGATCAACGGACGTTCGAATACCTTAAGAAAGCATCGAAAAATCACCAATTGAGTAAACACTATCGTATATTCTGGAACTTCACCAAGCCAATACCATAATACGTCCTTGGTGTTGAACAGGATCGGAAAACCAGCCACCCACATCATAAAAAAATTCCATTTGAAATTATCGTTAAGCAGTTCCCTCATTTGTGAAATCCGTCCGGTGGAATATAATTGAATCAACTGCGGATTCATCGCTACCTGTATATTATTTATCAGATTATCTAACTGTGAGCTTATTTGGACGGCAATGCCTCTTGCAGCATTAACCACTGTCCCGAAAAAAATATTAAGAATGATATTTACTCCCTGTACAGAAAAGATGTTCGCACTTGACCCGACAAAACTCCATCCGGAGAAAGACAAAAGATCCTTATAAATTTGGGTATTTCTGACTCTCCTTATCTGACACGTCCTGTATTTTTTCCGACAATATGCAATGTAACAAAGCAGAATAAACATAGAAGATCCGCAGATCAAAGCCGCATAAAGCATTAGTCGATCATCTGTCGCCAGACACAGAGAATAGGCTATCAGCAACTTCATCGCGACCTCGACAATAGAAACATATGCATAGACCTGCATATCTTCATTCGCGATTATGGTCGATGTGAACGGAGTTTGAAAAAGAGAGATGATTGAGGCCAAAAGTGAGAAATGGAATACCCATCGGGCATCCGACATACTTTGATACGGAATATTGAAATAATTATCCAAAAACCACATGCCCACCGTTTCCCCAAAAAGTATAATAATGGCAGACAGAACAAATAAAATAAGTAATGAAGCCGAGAACACCTCTATAACAGCGTCATCATCCTCTTTAGCCTTGAAAAAATTTATAAACCGTTGAATACCATGGATAAAACTGGTTTGGATAAAAGCCATAAGAGCTACAAATCCTCCTACCACATTGTACACTCCAAAATCAGACACACCAAGCTGTTGGAGAACAATCCTCGAAGTAAACAGGCTGACAATCACAGTTATGCCCGTCCGTATGAAGAGCATCACACTGTTGTTTGCAATTTTTTTTCGATTTTGCTCTACCACAATACCGATACGTGACGGTTGATAATGCCTTTAGCTATTTTTTTAATATGATGCTTGGCATACTGAAGTAGCGACGGCCTTATAACCGCCTCCGCGACAAGCGGATTTAACATCGCATAAAACATATACCTCTCTTTGTTTGGTTGGTTTGACCATTTTTGCCACGGCTTGTCACTCCCGGTATAATGAATGATTACAGGACTTTTTTTCGCCTCCTCAAGTTCATCAAAAAATACTTTGGGAATAATCGGCACATCAAGATAGAACAGCGCCTGGACATTATATTTCAGAGGCAATAGCACCTTTTCATTGCGAAGCACATAATTCAAACCATCCTGATCATGATATTTGCAAATGTCAGGGTTTTCAGAGATAAAGTCTATGACTCGTTTCGAAACATTATTCTTTCTCCAGTAATCAAGATTTATCATAAGCACACCTGCATTAAAATATCCTGAACGAAAATCAAGATTCAGACGATTGTAATGTCTTATATCTCCTCCTGTCTGATTATAAACAGCGCCAACAGCTTTTCCGGTTAGATCAAAGTCAAACAACGGGGATATTGAACCATCAACGACAATATCGCAATCTAGATACAACACCTTTTTTACGTCAGCCGGCAGAATCTCCGGTAATTGCAGACGAAAATATGACGCAACAGTTATATGTTCAGCCCTTCTGACGGGACAATCCTTGAAATCAGACAAATTTACCGTATATAGACTGAGTTTTTTACCATAGTAAGATACAACCGTTTGGATTCTTTCATGTGCTTCAGAAGAGACACCGCCAGTCACCACATGGAACTCCAGATTATCATCTGTATTGTTTTCGCATATTGACTTTATCAACACACTACAATATGGCATATATTGTTCATCAGAGCATATAGCTATATGCTTAACAGAATCTTTCATCTTCAACAGTGGTGATTATTGTTAACGCGCTTGGCGTCTTGCAAAATACAATTTATTTGCATAACCATATCTTTTGTCGCTTGCATTCTGTCACACCTGAGATCAGTCCCTCGCAAATATATCGCGCGTATACACCCGCGACTCCACGTCATTAAGATCCTCGCTCATCCTGTTGGCCAGAATCGCACAGCTACGCCGCTTGAACTCGGCGAGGTCGTTGACCACACGAGAGCCGAAGAAAGTGGAGCCATCCTCAAGCGTCGGCTCATAAATGATCACCGTAGCACCCTTCGCCTTGATCCGCTTCATCACACCCTGTATCGACGACTGCCTGAAATTATCACTGTTCGACTTCATCGTCAGACGATACACACCGATCACACACTCCCCCTCCGGCGCCCGACCATAAGTATTCACAGCAGTATAGTCATACCATCCCGCCTTGCGCAACACCTGATCAGCAATGAAATCCTTCCGCGTACGATTACTCTCCACGATCGCCGACATCATATTCTGAGGCACATCACGATAATTCGCCAGCAACTGCTTCGTATCCTTCGGCAGACAATACCCGCCGTAACCAAACGACGGATTATTATAATGAGTCCCGATCCGCGGATCCAGACCGACACCCTCTATGATCGCACGCGAATCGAGCCCTTTGACCTCAGCATAAGTGTCAAGCTCATTGAAATAGCTCACTCGCAGCGCCAGATAAGTATTCGCAAACAACTTCACAGCCTCAGCCTCCTTCATCCCCATATACAGCACCGCCACATCATCCTTCAGAGCACCCCCGCGCAACAACCCCGCAAACACATGCGCCGCACGATCCATCGCATCGATATCACACACCGACCCGATAGCCTCATTCTCCACCTCAAACCCCTCAGCATCGATGATCTTCGGAACCCCCGCAATGATACGCGAAGGATACAGATTGTCATACAACGCCCTGCTCTCACGCAAAAACTCCGGGAAAAACAGCAGATTAAACCGCCCCACACCCTTCGCCGCATACTTCACATACAGACTCCGGCAATAACCCACCGGAATCGTCGACTTGATCACCATCACCGCATCCGGATTCACCTCCAGCACCATATCGATCACATCCTCAATGCAATGCGTATCAAAATTATTCAGCGCCGGATCATAATTCGTCGGAGCAGCGATCACCACAAAATCCGCATCCCTGTATGCCTCACGCCCATCCAGCGTAGCCCGCAGATCCAGATCCACCTCCGCAAGATACCGCTCTATATAATCATCCTGAATCGGCGAAACACCACGATTGATCCCCTCAACCTTCTCAGCCACCACATCCACAGCCGTCACACGATTATGCTGCGCCAGCAAAACAGCCATGCTCATACCCACATAGCCCGTACCCGCCACCGCAATACGATACCTCTTATCACACTCCATCATTTCCAATATTTAATATTAACAAACACCATCACACACCCTCCAGATCCAACTCAGAAATCTCCACACAAGCACACCCCAGAGCATCCACCCTCACCAGCAACCGCACCGACCCATCGGCCGACCTACCGTCACCCACCACCTCACCGCAAAGACCACACAGCGAACCACGCACCACCCTCACACACATACCCGCACGCAGACCCTCACCCACAAAATCCACACGCCGGTCCGTCGCCCCAAGCATAAACCGCAACCGATCCAGCTGAACATCAGGCACCACAGCCACCGACGACCCACCACGACCAGCACGATTCATCAGAAAACCCCTCACACCCGACGTCCGCAGCACATCGCGCCGCTCACCCTCCCCACAACGCACAAACACCACCGACGGAATCACCACACGATCCACCTCCCGCCGACGACCATCACGCCACACCCTCACCTCACGCTGCAAAGCAACATACACCTCATAACCACGCTCACCCAACCGCCGACCCACAGCACGCTCCCCATTATGACCCACCAACACCACAAACCAGCCACCGACACCCACGCCTCCGGCCACGTCAACGTCCGCAGACCCTGGCGCACCACAACCCATATGTCCGTTCATATCAGCCATTTCGGTACTGACTCAGGCATGTCGCTAAAACCGCACGAAGCTCACCCCGACACGATTGCAACCCACATATCTCTTGGTAAGAGATAGTAGATTTCCACAACACCGTGTAATACAGTGGATTACCCCTCCACATTTAAGTCAAAAAACACAAACACACCTTAAACCGGCACAACTCCCCCTCACCACCCCACATTTGATTTGCTCATTTCAAACGAATTGCCTATCTTTGCGCAGGAATCACTATCTCTTACCAAGAGATACTGCCCTACACGCCCAAAGCCCACACGCCACGGGCACCACAACCGCCGACAGTCAAATGTCTGACAACCACATACATCCATCCACCCGGCCGGCCACCAAAAACGTCGACCGCGCCGGAGGCGTACCCACCCCCCGATGGCACGTCGCCATCGTCAACCACAACGCCGAACACACCATCGCACGCACCATCGCCGCCCGAGGCATCCCCACCTACGTCGCCTCACAACCACAGCTACGCATTTGGCGCGACGGCCGCCGCCGACACATCGACCACGTCGTCATACCATCCACCATCTTCATCCACTGCACCGAACCACAACGCCGCACCCTCCTCCAGACCACACCCGGACTCCACCGATTCCTCATCGACCGAGCCACCGCCACCCGACCACGACCCGCCACCATCCCCGACCAACAGATCCAACGCCTCCGCTTCATGCTCGGCGCCACCGACACCCCCGTCGAATTCATCCCCCGCCCCCTCACCCCAGGCCAGCACATCACCGTCATCCGCGGACCCCTCCGCGGCCTCCACGCCGAAATCCTCACCACCCCCGCCATACCCACCCCCTCCTACCCCTCCGCCCCCACCACATCCGACCCCTCCACCCCCACCACATCCGACCCCTCCACCACTCACCCCTCCTCCACCTCCTCCACCACCGACAACTCCTCCACCACTCACCCCTCCTCAACCTCCGACAACCCCATAAACACCCCCTACCCCCCCACAGCCCGCATCCTCATCCGCCTCCACCAACTCGGCTGCGCCACCGTCGCCATCTCCCCCCTCGACATCCAGCCCCTCCCCGCCTGATCCCATGCCCTCCATCCGAAGCAACATAATACTCAACGGGCTTAACACCATTACCGGGATAATATTTCCGATTATCACTTTTCCATATGCCGCCCGCATACTCCTCCCCCAAGGCATAGGCATCATCAACTTTCAGCTCGCAATTATCAATTATATAGTATTGCTCACCAGTTTGGGCATACCTCTGTATGGAGTAAAAGAGATCGCCAAGCATCAAGACAACAAGTTGCAACGCGACAAAGTCACCATAGAACTACTCGTTTTGAGTTTTCTTCTATGTTTCCTTGGCTACCTGATCGTATGGATGTTGGCATCTTTCGTGCCAGAAATCCGTCAACACGCAGTGCTGTTTTGGATTCTCAGTCTGACAATAGCATTCAACACCCTTGGCGTTTCCTGGTTCTATCAAGGAGTTGAAGACTTCAAATTTATCACCGTCAGAGCCATTGTCATCCGCACACTATCCGCAGCCTCACTCTTCATCTTTGTACGCAATTCATCTGACCTGATCATATACGGAATTATCATCGTATGCTCAACCGTTGGCAATAACATCATCAATTTCATCCATCTGCGCAAATATCTCCGCATCGACCGGAATACGCTCAGTCAGCTACAAATCGTACGCCATATACGCCCGGCACTCAAAGTCTTTGTACTTAACTTGATAATTAGCCTATATGTGCAACTTAATTCCATAATGCTTGGATTCATGAGTAGCGAAACTGCAGTAGGGTATTTCACAGCGGGCAACAAGATAATAATGATATGCCTTACATTGATCGGATCTATTACCACAGTACTATTACCCAGATGCTCCAATCTCTATGAAACTGGACGGATAGAAGAATTCGCCAATATTATAAAAAAAACTCTTCGGCTTGTCATTGGCTTGGCATTGCCAATCATGGCTGGAATTATGGTTTTAGCACATCCGCTGATTATTCTATTTTGCGGAGAGAATTTCCTCCCCTCAATACCTGTTTTATATTGGGACGCCACCTTAATACTATTCGTCTCTATAACAGGTGTCCTAGGAATACAGGCCCTATACTCAATGGAGAAAGTCAATATCGTTATTTGCAGTGTGGCTGCCGGAGCCGCCATTAATATAGTTTTGAATATAATATTCATCCCCATCTATAATGCGACCGGAGCTGCAATAGGAACCTTCGCCGCCGAATTAGGCGTCCTTATCGTACAGCTTCTGTTAGGAAAAAAACATCTTCCTTTTAATTATTCAGCTGTCAGATGGCAGAACTATGTTTTTGCCACCATAACTATGACTGCAGCCCTATTGATCATCAAAATTCACACACCCTCTCATATTTCCGCTTTTGTGCAGTTTACGATTGGCGTATTGATAGGAGCAGCAATTTATATTCTGATCCTTTGGTGGAGGAAAGACGAACTTTTCCATGAAATGATCAGACACTTTTATCGACGAAAAATCTCGCTATAAAAGCCACACCTTTACAAAACAGCTAATTATCAACCAAAACAACACCAAATATGGATCTAATAATCGGAGGCGGCATAACAGGCATTAGTTATGCGCTGTTTTCAAAAGACAGAGAGACTCTTATATTGGAAAAAGAAAATGAATTAGGAGGATATTGCCGTACCACTAAACGAAATGGTTATGTATGGGATTATTCTGGACATTTTTTCCACTTTCAAGACGAGGAAATAAAAAATTTGGTTTTCCGAAATATAGAAAAATCTCTCCTGAAGAAAGTTGATAAGTCTACAAAAATATATTATTGCGATCGACTCATCGACTACCCGTTTCAGAAGAACATACATCAGCTTCCAAAATCAGAATTCATTGACTGTCTGTATGATCTATACAACATCTCCAATGGTGAATATCATACATTTAAGCAAATGTTGTATCACAAATTCGGCAAAAGCATTGCGGATAAATTTCTAGTGCCATACAATGAAAAACTCTACGCCTGCGATTTAGACACACTGGATGTTGACGCAATGGGGCGTTTTTTCCCCTACGCCAATAAAGAAGAAATAATCCAGAATTTCAAGCAAAGTGAGAACAACTCATATAATGGAACGTTTCTCTATCCATACGGTGGAGCAGAAATCTATGTAAAAGCTCTATCAGACGGATTAAACACCGATCAATATAAACTAAATTGCACTGTTCATCAGATCGACACAACCAACCACATCGTCACACTGGCATCAGGTGAAACCATTCAATATGATCGCCTGATTTCCACCATTCCACTGCCTGACTTACTGAAGTTATGCAACATAGATTATAATCACGATCTGTTTTCATGGAATCAGGTTCTTGTTTTCAATCTGGGATTTGACAAGAAATCGACAAACGATACCGACCACTGGATTTATTTCCCTCAAAAAGATATAAGCTTTTATAGAGTCGGATTTTATGACAACATTTTAGAAACCGACAAACTCTCCATGTATGTAGAGATCGGCTTCACAAAAGAAGCCAAAATCAATCCAAACGAATGGATCGGCAGAGTCATTTCTGATCTGAAGAAAACCGGTATTATTGACGAAACTTTTATGCTTAAAGACTATCAGAGCATTATAATGAATCCGGCCTATGTTCATGTATCTGAAAAATCTATTACAGAAACACAACGCGTCAAAGCCATCCTTAAGGATTTCGACATTTACTCTATAGGACGATATGGTAGCTGGATATACTGCTCGATAGAAGATAACATACAAGAAGCCAGACAACTCGCAAAAGAAATAGCCCGATGAAACCAGTACTCACAATTGTTGTTCCAGTATATAATACGGAGCAATATTTAGAAAAATGTCTAGACTCTCTTCTCATCCCACAACTAGACAAACTGGAAGTTATTGTAGTAATAGATGGAAGCACCGACAATTCTTTAGAACTGGCTAACAAATATGCAGCCCGTTACCCGGACACCTTTAAGATTATCGACAAGGAGAACGGAGGGCATGGATCATGCTGCAACGTGGGTCTTAAACTCGCCACAGGAAAATATATCCGATTTCTCGACTCCGACGACTGGCTTGACACTGATACATTATCCATGCTTATAGATCTGTTAGAAAACACCACTGCCCACACTGTGATAACCAGATCTATTAAAGAATATGTCTATAATGGCACAACAGGAGAGTATGGATATCCTTTTGATAAGCGTCAATGTAATCAAATTCTTGATCTTGGATTGATTGATTTTCATTTATACGCTGACCCCTTGTTTACATTAGCGGGTTGCACATTTATGACATCGAAACTTAGAGAAACCAAGATTGAGTTTTCTGAAAACACAGCTTTTGATGATACTATCATATATACCAAACCATTTATTGCCATAGAAAAAATACTGTTTATAGATAGTGTTTTATACCATTATTTTATAGGTCGACCAGACCAAAGTGTTCAAAACCTGTCACCCGAAAAATATTGTCAAATATTTAATGAAATCTTTAAGGCTATAACTGTTTTCAATTCTATTCCAGAGGAACGATACACAAAATGTGCCATTCAGCTTTCTGAACTGGAAAACAATATGATTCGTCAGCTATATTATTGGAACAGTAAAACTCAAAAGGAAGGGAGACTTGAAAGATGGAAATCAATTAACAACTACATAAACCATTGTTGTCGGACAGACAAAGCAACCGGATTCAAATTATTTCTGCTAAAACATATCTCATCGCCTATGGCATATAACGCATATGCGAGATTATGTAAGCTCATAAAAAGATGAATTTCAATAAGTGAGTACATAACACATGACCAATAAGAAGATAATGCTTGTGTTCGGGACTCGGCCCGAGGCCATCAAGATGGCTCCGCTGGTGAAGGAGTTCCAGAAGCACCCCGATAAGTTCCAGACAATAGTGTGCGTCACCGGGCAGCATCGCCAGATGCTCGATCAGGTGCTCGAGATATTCGACATACGTCCCGACTTCGATCTCGACATAATGAAGCAGGGGCAGGATCTCTACGATGTCACCGCACGCGTGCTCACCGGCATGCGCGATGTGCTGTCGGAGGCGAGGCCCGATGTGGTGCTCGTGCACGGCGACACCACGACATCCACGGCTGCGGCTCTGGCAGCGTTCTATCAGCAGATACCGGTGGGGCATGTCGAGGCGGGACTGCGCACCCACAATATCTATTCGCCGTGGCCCGAGGAGATGAACCGTCAGATCACGGGACGCATCGCCACCCACCATTTCGCTCCGACACCGCTGAGCCGCGAGAATCTCATGGCCGAGGGGGTGAGCACCGACAGAATCGCTGCAACGGGAAACACTGTGATCGATGCGCTGTATATGGTCGTCGACAAGATCAGACGCGACACAGATCTTGGCTGCAGGCTGGGCACCGAACTGAAATCGGCAGGCTATGACGTGGGCCGTCTGGCCGACGGCAGGAAAATGGTGCTGATCACCGGCCACCGGCGCGAGAACTTCGGCGACGGATTCATATCGATGTGCCGCGCCATAAAGGCTCTCACCGAAAAATATCCCGATGTTGACTTTGTCTATCCGATGCATCTCAATCCGAATGTGCGCAAGGCTATTCATGAGGTTTTCGGCGAGAATCTGACCGGACTGGGCAACATGTTCTTTATCGAGCCGCTCGAGTATCTGTCATTTGTCTATCTGATGGAGAAATCCACGATAGTCCTCACCGACAGCGGCGGCATTCAGGAGGAGGCACCTGGACTGGGCAAGCCGGTGCTCGTGATGCGCGACACCACCGAGCGCCCCGAGGCTCTCGCGGCGGGCACCGTAAAGCTTGTCGGCACGGACTACGACAGGATCGTTCATGAGGTGTCACGTCTACTGGACGACGCCGGATATTACGAAAGCATGTCAAAAGCTGTCAATCCTTATGGTGATGGGCTTGCGTGTCAACGAATAGTGACAGCTTTGATATGAAACTTCTGTATCTGATGCACGTGCCCTGGGGCTGGATCAAGCAGCGCCCTCACTTCTTTGCCGAAAAGCTATCGGAAAGAATGGATGTTGATGTTGTTTGCGCAGAAAGTATAAAAACTGTATTCAATCGCACCAAACGTTATGAGTCTGACATCAATCCCCAGGCTTTGTACACTCCATTGGCTACATGTGACTTCGCGTTGAATAAAATATGTTCTTCGTTGTATGCGAGATTGGTAGGATTACAACTTGGCAAATTCTCGGAGTATACACATATCTGGATTGGCAGTACGCTGATGTATCGTCTGATAAAACCATTATTAAAGCCAAATCAGATATTGATATATGATTGCATGGATGATGATATGGAGTTCCCGATATATTTGCGACGTACCAAGTTGCTTAATACCATTAAATCGTATGAACATGACCTCGCTTTAAGGGCTAATTATATATTTTTTTCTTCAGTATTTTTGAGAAACAAGGTAGTTTCACGAACGAATTGTGAATCTTCAAAGTGCTATGTCGTAAACAATGCCCTCGAACGGCCAGCCGGTCATGCCACTTTGCCGGATGCGATACAGCGGCATCTCGATATGATATCGCAATTGCCTCATGTGCTCATGTATGTCGGTATGATCGCTGAATGGTTTGATTTCGAGGCGATACAGCGTGTTTTGGATCGCAACCCAAATATGCATATTGTATTGGTCGGCCCGTCCGAGGTGAATTTGCCTTTACATAAGCAGATACATTATGTAGGTAAGGTCGAAAGGGAATATATATTCAGTCTGATGGATAAAGCTGATGGTTTAATCATGCCATTTGTAGTGAATGATTTGATAAAGTCGGTTAATCCTGTCAAACTATACGAATATATCTATGCCGACAAGCCAATTATTGTTCCATCATATAATGAGGTTAAGCAGTTTCTGCCATATATAAACACGTATGATAATTTTGAAGAGCTTAATGCTCTATGTGTAAAACTACAAGAGCGTCAGCTTTTGAAACCGTCACATAATGATGGATATGACAGTTTTGTCAATAGCAATACATGGGACGGGCGGACTGAATTTGTGTTGGAGCGTATTATTGAGTAGGACGACTTGATTAGTCGTCGGTTGATGTTATGAGAGTCACATTTCTATTGCCTCGCACCGGAGAGAAGCCGATTGGCGGTTTTAAGATCATATATCAATATGGTGAAAAAATAGCATCGTCGGGACATGAGGTGAATTATGTATATGGAATCATATGCCGTAAGGATTTGCCTCGCATAATCCGATATGCATATTGTTTCGTAAGATCCATAAGATATCTGAAATATCGTTTTTTCAAAAATTGGAAACCATACAAATGGTTTAATCGGGAAATGTTGGGCCGACATTATCTCAGGTTGTCATTATCGGAAAAACAATTGCCTCCGAGTGATGTCGTAATTGGTTCATCATGGACTACTGCTCTATGGCTTAATGACTATAAAACTATAGCGCAAGAGAATAAATATTATTTCATTCAGGCCTATGAGAATTGGCATGGCGGTGATGATAAAGTTATTGCGACATGGAAAATGGCGCTAAAAAAAATAGTTATTGCTCCGTGGCTTAAAGAAATGGCCGACCGAATGGGCGAGGAATCTGTCATGATAGAGAATGGTTTTAGTCTGACCGATTTTTTTGTAGAGAACGACGTGATGTCGAGGGATCCCCAAACGGTCATGATGTTATGGCATGACAATCCCATAAAAAGAAGCAGTATGGGTTTATCTATATGTAAAAGTATACATGAATTGATTCCGAATCTGAAACTGATATTGTTTGGAGTAGAGCCTGGTCCTGATAACTTACCAGACTGGATAGAATATTATCAGCAACCGTCAATCAGCCAGTTAAGAAAATTATATAACAGTGCCGCTGTATTCATTGGCACCAGTTCCAGCGAGGGATGGGGTCTAACCGTAGGAGAAGCGATGCTATGCGGTTGTGCAGTAGCTTGTACTGATAATGGAGGATATAAAGCTATGGCAATTGATGGGCAAACAGCTTTGGTTAGTCCGGTTGATGATGAAGTCAGCCTTAAGCAAAACATTGTTCGTCTTATTACTGATCAAAAATTGAGAACAACATTGGCATTGCAAGCTGCTGAATATGTAAAAAAATTCGATTTCAATACTCAAGCAGATAAATTCATGAAACTAATCATGAACAGGTGATTATTTACGATGTCTAACTTGATATTTGTTTTAACAGCTTTTGCAGTCGTTTCTTGTATAGCTTTAAGCGAATCCCATAATCGTAAATGTAACACCAGACTGTATATATTCTTATCTGTCTTGTTGGTGATATTTGTTGGTATCAGAGATGGTTCCAGTCTTAATGACTATAATAATTATATCCGGATCTACAATGATTTAAGCCGTAGGTCGGAAATGGAGTTTTCTTATAACGCAATATGTGATGTAGCAAAGTATCTCGGTGGAGTCAGTCTGGTGTTTTTTATGTATGCGGTGCTTGGAATGACTACTAAGCTTATTGCTTTTGAACGTCTGACTAAATTGCCCTTTCTGACTCTTACCGTATATATAGCCAATATCATGATTCTCCATGATATGACTCAAATAAGAGCCGGTGTAGCATCCGGAATTTTTTTATTGTCATTGCAATATTTGTTTGAGGGGCGTAAAATGAGATATGTAATGATGATTGCTTTAGCTTTCTGTTTTCATTATTCATCATTATTGTTTCTACTTCCTTGCCTATATTGGAATAAGCACTTGCGTGATGGAGTATGGTTTTATGTGACAATTATCCCTATAGGATATCTGTTGGGCAGTACGATAATAAATCCTGAAATGATACCTTATGAACCACTTCGGGTCAAGATTGTGATGTATCGTGAATTGCAACAATCTGGGGTCAATGGTTTCACTGATCTAAATGTATTTAATCCATATATTGTTTTCAGGATAGCACTTTATTATCTGTTGTTATACAAAAGTAATTTAATAGAGCCACACAATAAGTTTTTTAAGCTATTTCTGTTTATTGATGGATTGGCTATATGCATATTCCCAGCACTTTCTTCGATAGCTATACTTGGATACCGTGGAAGTGAACTGCTTGGCGTCGTGGAAATTTTGCTGTATCCGATGCTGTATTATGCCATAAAACCCAAATTGTATGCCAAACTAAGTGTAATCTCGATTGCTGCAGTACTGTTACTCATAAATTTGACATATAAACACTTGATTTATTTCTAATGAAACCATCTGTATCCGTCTGTATGGCAACGTACAACGGGGAAAAATATATTGGTCAGCAGATATTATCTATTTTGCAACTAATAGACAAAAATGACGAATTGATCATTTCTGATGATGGATCGACTGATGCGACAATATCGATAATAAATGCTATCGATGATAAACGAATAAAGTTAGTTAAAAACACAGGGACACATGGTTATACGTCTAATTTTGAAAATGCATTGAAGCATAGCTCTAATGATGTGATTTTTCTTTCTGATCAGGATGATATCTGGGAGCCGGATAAAGTGGCGGTATGTATAAAATATCTTAAAAGATATGATTTTGTAGTACATGATGCGACTGTTGTTGATTCTGAAAACAGACTGATCAGTAAGTCTTATTACGATCAAAGGACTGTATATAAATCATGGATAGGAAATTTGATTAAGTTTGGCTATCTCGGATGCTGCATGGCATTTAATAGAGCAGTAATGCAGAGGTCGCTTCCATTCCCTGAAAATCGCACACTATGCACACATGATAATTGGCTGTTTTTGATCGCTCGATCTTATTATCGTGTTGGAATCCTCAACGAAAAGCTGATTAGATATCGTAGACATGGACTGAATACGTCGTCAGGTGGAAGAAAAAGCAGCTTGAAATTGTTTTTCATGCTTAAATATAGACTATATCTAATTTTACAGTTGTGGCAGAGACTCAGATTAAAATAAGTCTTATAATTGCCACATGGAATAGTGGCTCTACCATAGATGACACGTTAAGTTCTATATTAGAGCAGAAGTATGGCAATACGGAGGTGATCGTTATTGATGGAAAGTCAACTGATAACACTCTTGACATTGTCAGGGAGTATGAGGGGAGGTTCGGGGGAAGGCTAAAGTGGATCAGCGAGCCTGACCGTGGGCTGTATGATGCGATGAACAAGGGGATCGCGATGGCTACGGGCGATGTGGTGGGAATACTCAACAGTGATGATTTTTATACGTCGGACGATGTGCTGGAGCGTGTTGCGCGCGAGATAGATGGGGTGGATGCGGTGTATGGCGACATTCATTTCGTAAATCCTGACAATCTGACCAAATGCGTTAGGTATTACAGCTCGCGTTCGTTCCGCCGATGGCAGATGCGGCTTGGTTTCATGCCTGCACATCCGTCGTTTTATTGCCGCAGGCATGTGTATCAGAGTCTGGGGGCGTTTGATCTGCAGTTTAAGGTGGCTGCCGATTTCGAGCAGTTGTTGCGGCTGATCTATGTCAACCGCATTTCGACGAAATATATTCCGATGGATTTCGTGACGATGCGCACTGGCGGGGCGTCGACGTCGGGGCTGCAGAGCCATAAGGCGATATTGCGCGATCATCTGCGGGCTTATCGCAAACATCACATCCGGGCTAATATCGCCACCGAAAGCATTCGATACGCCTACCGGATTATTCAGGCAGTCATGTATAAACTTAACATCGTAATATAACCCATCACTGCCTAACCCCCTCATATTCCCGCAATTACACGATCGAAGCGAAATCACGTCCGATTTCACACCGCTAACCACCTAACATCCACACACTTGCCACCACCCGCAAAGCTAACCGCCTCAAAACACCGCGATTAGCTTAACCTGTCGCGCACCCACCACACATAACTACTTACCAGCCAACCTATTGCCCACCCCACAAAAACTAACCACCCGAAAACACCGCACATTAGCCCCCATTCCACCCACTACACACCCCCATCACACCCCACCAAACACCTCCTCCACCACACCCACCAACACCCCCAAATCCCCCACAACCACCCCAAAAAACACACAAAAAAACACACCGCCCCCACCCAAAAACAAAAAAAATCACTAACTTTGTACAGAGAGCAGTCCCCAAAAGCACCGCCCTCCCTCCAAAAACGTTATTAACCACAACCAACCATACACCCATGAACAGGCTCACAATCAGCGCGATCCTCACCGCATCAACACTCCTTGCAGCCACAGCCGCACCCAACAACCCCACCCCCACAATCACACCACCCCAACCACCACTCGCAGGCTACTACTACGGCCACGACACCGCACCCCGCGGACACGAATGGCAATCACCCGACTCCCTCGCCTACAACAAATTACAACCCCGAGCCACCTACTCCCACTTCCCCGACGCACCCACCGCCACAAAAGTCCTCCCCCACACATCACCCTACACCATCTCCCTCGACGGACAATGGCGATTCAACTGGGCACCCAACCCCGACCAACGCCCAACCAACTTCCAGTCACCCGATTACGACGACTCACAATGGGACACCATACCCGTCCCCTCCAACTGGAACATCGTCGGCCTACAACCCGACGGCACCCAACGCTACGGCACACCAATCTACGTCAACCAACCCGTAATCTTCTGGCATCAAGTCCGCCCCGGCGACTGGAAAGGAGGCGTAATGCGCACACCGCCAACCGACTGGACCACCTACGCCCACCGCAACGAAGTCGGATCATACCGCCGCACATTCACCATACCCAACAACTGGCGCAACCGACTCATCTACATACAATTCGACGGCGTCGACTCATTCTTCTACCTCTGGATCAACGGCCGATACGTCGGATTCAGCAAAAACTCACGCAACGCCGCACGATTCAACATCACACCCTACCTCAACAAAAAAGGCCCGAACACCATAGCAGTAGAAGTCTACCGCTCATCCGACGCATCATTCCTCGAAGCACAAGACATGTTCCGACTCCCCGGAATATTCCGCTCCGTCCACCTCTACTCCACACCTAAAGTCCAGATATCCGACCTCGTAGCCACCCCCCGCCTCAACGCCGACCTCAGCGAAGGCACCCTCAGCGTAGCCACCACCGTCAGCAACCACACCAACAAAAAAACACCCCGCGACCTCACCCTCTCCTACACCCTCTACCCCTGCATCCTCTACTCCGACACCCTCGCAACCAACCAGCCCATAGCCACCGCCACCACGCCCCTCCCCACCATCACCCCCGACACCGCCGCCACAATCACCCTACCCCTCACCCTACAGCACCCCCACCTCTGGAGCGCCGAACACCCCGCACGCTACGTCCTTGTAGCCCAACTCCTTGACAAAAAAGGACAACCCCTCGAAACCGTATCGACCTACACCGGATTCCGCCAGATCGAAGTCCGCCAGACCAAAGCCGAAGACGACGAATTCAACCTCGCCGGACGCTACTTCTACATCAACAACCAACCCGTCAAACTCAAAGGCGTCAACCGCCACGAAACCGACCCCGCGACCGGCCACACCATCAGCCACGACCGCATGACCCAGGAAATCATGATCATGAAACGGGCCAACATCAACCACGTCCGCAACTCACACTACCCCGACGACCCCTACTGGTACTACCTCACAGACAAATACGGCATCTACCTCGAAGACGAAGCCAACCTCGAAAGCCACGAATACTACTACGGCAACGCATCACTCTCCCACGTCCCCGAATTCGAAAACGCCCACGTAGCGCGCAACATCGAAATGGTTCGCTCCAACATCAACTCACCCTCAATCGTCATCTGGAGCCTCGGCAACGAAGCCGGACCAGGCAAAAACTTCGTCACAGCCTACAACGCCATCAAAGCCTTCGACACCACACGCCCCGTACAGTACGAACGCAACAACGACATCGTCGACATCGGCTCCAACCAATACCCCTCCATCGCATGGGTCAACGAAGCCGTAAAAGGCAAAATGAAACTCAACTACCCCTTCCACATCTCCGAATACGCCCACTCCATGGGCAACGCCCTCGGCAACCTCGTCGACTACTGGAACGCAATCGAAAGCACCAACTTCTTCATCGGAGGAGCCATCTGGGACTGGATCGACCAAAGCCTCTACAACTACGACCCCAAGACCCGCCAGCGCTACCTCGCATTCGGAGGCGACTTCGGCGACCGCCCCACCGACGGACAATTCGTCATGAACGGCATACTCTTCGGCGACCTCACACCCAAACCACAGCTCGCCGAAGTCAAAAAAGTCTACCAGAACATCGCCATAACACCCGTCGACATCGCCAAAGGACAGATCGAAGTATTCAACAAAAACTACTTCACACCCCTCGACGACTACACCACCACATGGACCCTCTACGAAGACGGACAACCCATACAGACCGGCAACGCACTCCAGGGACCCCGCATCGCACTCCAGCCCCGCCAGCGCCAGATCTACACCGTCCCCTTCGACACCACACTCATCAAACCCTGCAACGAATACTACCTCAACATCGACTACCGCCTCGCCAGCGACCGCCCATGGGCCAAAGCCGGCTACACACAGATGTCCGAACAGCTCGAGATCAACCGACCCGAACGCCCACGCTGCATGCGCGGCATAGCCGGACAGATAGGCAAGATCGACATCAACCGCAAAGGCAACACACAGACCATCACCGGACAAGGATTTGAAGCCCGCTTCTCCCTCATATCCGGCACACTCCAGAGCCTCACCTACGACGGCCACAACGTCATCGTACCCGGCCACGGACCCACACTCGACGCATTCCGCGCCTACCTCAACAACGACAACTGGGCCTACGGACAATGGTTTGCCAACGGACTCTACAACCTCAAGCACAAAGTCACCGCCTGCGAGACATTCACCGACCGCTTCGGCAACGCCGTCCTCTCCTTCACCATCGAAAGCCAGGCACCGCGCGGCGGACGAATGACCGGAGGCAACGGCAACGCATCAGGCACCTACGCCATCGATGAAAGCCAGTCAGCCATCTTCGGCCCCGACGACTTCCGCTTCACCACCAACCAGATATGGACCGTCTACCCCGACGGATCCGTCGAACTCAACGCCGTCATCTCATCCAACAACCCCGCCGCAGTGCTCCCCCGCCTCGGCTACACCATGGAAGTGCCCGACGACCTCCCGCAGTTCACCTACTACGGACGCGGACCCGAAGAAAACTATGCCGACCGCAAGACCGGCCAGTTTATCGGACTCTACAGCGCACCCGTAGCCAGCATGTTCACACCCTACACCCGCCCGCAGAGCTGCGGCAACCGTGAAGAAGTGCGCTGGGCCGCACTCACCGACAGCAACGGAAGCGGAGTCATGTTCGTCGCACCCGACAAAATGTCCGCCACAGCCATACCCTATACAGAGATGGAACTCCTCCTGGCCGACCACACCTACAAACTCCCCTCGAAAAAAAACACCACACTCCACCTCGACCTCGGAGTGACCGGACTCGGCGGCAACAGCTGCGGACAAGGCGGCCCACTTGAAAACGACCGCGTAAAAGCCACAGAACACCGCTTCACATTCATCATCCGGCCCACACACCCCGGCGACACCCTCTCCCAGAACGCCAAAGTGCGCGGAGGCGGCCTCCAGCCCATCGGCATCAGCCGCTCACGCTCAGGCCAACTCACCATCTCATCGCCCGACCCCACGGCCAAAATCCTCTACACCGACGGAACATCGCGCCGGCCGCGCCTCTACACAGCCCCATTCCCATTCAAGCAGGGCGGCACCGTCAAGGCATGGCTCAAAGACACACCCACAGTCTACACATCGATGACACTCCCGCGCATCGAAACCATCGCCACACAGGCCACCTACGCCAGCAGCCAGGAACCCGACTATGGCGAAGCCACCAACCTCACCGACGGCGACCCGACCACCATCTGGCACACCATGTATTCCGTCACCGTAGCACCCTATCCCCACTGGGTCGACTTCGACGCCGGAGAACCTAAGACCATCAAAGGCATCAACTACCTCCCGCGTCAGGACGGCAACTCCACCGGCACAGTCAAAGACTACGAAATCTACATCAGCACCAACGGCAGCCAGTGGGGCGAGCCCGTAGCCAAAGGCACCTTCGACAAAGGCGCATCGCAGAAGACAGTCACCTTCGCCAGCCCCGTCAAAGGCCGCTACATCCGCTTCATGGCCCTCAGCGCACAGGACGGACGCGACTACGCCTCCGGATCCGAATTTGAAGTGATCGCCGAATAATCCCCCCCAGCCCCAGCGGGCGCCCCATCTCATAGCCCGCCCATGATCCACGCCACTCATCAAGGCGCTGCACCGACCACCATACCGGCGCAGCGCCTTTTTCATATCCCCCCCGATTAACACGCCCGCGCCAAAACCATCCCCCAGCCAGCCGCGTTATAAGTCCATAACCATATATTACATACTTTCACAAACACACACTGATTCCCTATGGAACACCCGCGCACCCTCCTGCTCGCCGCCGCCACACTCACGGCCGCAATCCTCTCCCCACGTGCCGCCGCACAAGAACCCGCCGACACATTTCTCATACCCGAACGAGCCATCGTAGCCACCGGCGACGCCGACAACGGCCGACACCTCGTCGGAATACTCTACAACCCCGTCGAAGCCCACTTCACCGACCCCACGCCGCCACGCTTCCTCTTTCTCGACCGCGAAGGCAAAGTCGCATTCGGCATCGGCGGCTACATCAAAGGTTCCGCACGCTACGACTTCGACGGAGCTGTCGACGACGGCCCAAGCTTCTACACCCACGACATAGCCGTACCCAACCGCAGCGACCAGAACCAGGCACTCGGAGCCACATTCAACCACTCCGTAGTCTTCATGCAGCTCGTCGGCACCACAAGCCGCTTCGGCAACTACGAAGTCTACGTCATGACACGCTTCTCACAAGGCTCCGGCGACACCTACGGCGTACAGGTCAAGAAAGTCTACCTCCGGCTGGGCAACCTGATGGCCGGCTACAACCTCTCCCCGTGGATGGATCCGGGAGCAGCCGTCCCCGTAGTCGACGACCAGGGACCCTCCGGCTCAGCCTTCGCCTACAGCGCACAGGTGCGCTACACCCCAAAATTCGGACGCCACTGGGGAGCGTCATTCGCCCTTGAGATACCCCAGGCCGCAATGACCCTCACCGACCACACCCGCAAGATAGCCCAGCGCGTGCCCGACATATCGTCACACATACAATACAGCTGGCAAGGCGGACACAGCCACGTCCGACTGACAGCCATGCTCCGCAACCTCGTCTACCGCGACGAAGTCCGCAGCGACAACCGCTTCGTCACCGGCTACGGATTCATGCTCAGCGGAGCCATCGGCATAGCCCCACAGCTCTCGCTGCTATGTCAGGCAAGCTACGGCCGAGGAATGGCCAACTACATCAACGACCTAAACGGCTACGGCTACGACCTCATACCCACATCCACCCCCGGACGTCTCACCGCCCCCCGTTCACTCGCATTCGAAGCCGGCGCACGCCTCGACGTCAGCCCATCGTTCTTCCTGACCGGATGCTACAGCCAGGCACGCGTCTACGACCAGCAGGCCATGGGTCCGCAGGCCTACCGCTACGCACAATACGCCACCGTCAGCGGATTCTACGACATCATACCCGACCTACGCCTCGGCCTGCAGTATATTTACGGCAACCGCGCCGACATGTCGGGCATCCACGGCCATGCCAACCGCGTCACCGCCATGATACAATACAGCTTCTGATCCCCCTTCCCTCTATCCTCTCCTCCCTCCTCACTCTCTCCTCACTCTCTCCTCACTCTCTCCTTCCGGTCACTCCGACTATTACGATTGGTCCGCCCCCCCTTACAGCACCGGGCTCATAAGCCTCACTATCGACTCCAGAGCCTTGTGCATCACCGGCCTACGGCGCCACTCCGCGCCCCTCACCCGCTCGCTGCATGCCTGGTCATCCTCAAACCTCCGCCGCAGCCTACTGTTGACCGACGGCGAATATATCATCATATTCGCCTCGAAATTATGCTCGAAACTGCGGAAATCTATATTGGCCGAACCAACCGAACTGAAATCGTCGTCCACCACCACCACCTTGCTGTGGAGCATCCCACCGTCGTAGAAATAGATCTTCACCCCCGCCAGAATACACTCCTGCACATAGCTCCGCGAAGCATACGTCAATATCGCCGAATCACTACGCCGCGGCATCATCACCCTCACGTCGACCCTCGACAGAGCCGCAGCCTGCAACCCCTTCAGCAGACTCTCCGTAGGCAGAAAATAAGGCGTCTGCACCCACACCCGCTTCTTCGCATTGCCTATGGCCTTCAGCAGCATGTACGATATATTGCTCCACTCGCTCGTAGGGCCGCACGTCAGCAGATTCATCCCCGCATCGCCCGGAGTCGAGGCCACACCGCCGGCTGCTTCAGCGCCGGCCACCCCCTCCTCTATCAGCTCCCGGCCCATGAAACGCCAGTCAACCGCAAAGCTGTATTGCAGCGCACCCACCGCCGGCCCCGTTATGCGCAGATGCGTGTCGCGCCACCCCGCAAAACCCTTGCCCCCGTCGGTATATCGGTCAGCGATGTTCATGCCGCCTATATAGCCCGTCGACCCGTCGATCACCACCAGCTTGCGGTGATTGCGCCAGTTGATGCGGGTGGCAAACGGCGGAAAAGCCACCCTGAAAAACGGATACACTTCAATGCCTGCCTCACGCATGCTCCTGAAAAAAGAGTTCTTCGTGGCTATCGACCCTATATGGTCATATATAACCCTCACCTTCACCCCCGCACGCGCGCGCTCAATCAGCGCCTCAGCTATCCGCTGCCCCGTAGAGTCGTCTGAAAAAATATAATACTGCAGATTGATATACTCCCGTGCCCCGGCTATATCACGCTCCAGAGCCTCAAACTTCTCGCGGCCGTCGAATATCTCCACATCGTTGCCCCCATAATAGACACTTCCCGTCAGCGACTGCGCCAGCTGTATCTGCTGCCGCGTTTCGGCCGACATATCCCTGAAATCCGGCTCACCAGCCTCCGGCATGGTCAGCTCACGCAACCGCCGGCGGTTGCGCCGCGATATCATGCGCGTGTTCTTGATGCTGCGGCCGAAAAACACATAGAGCACTATCCCCCCGATCGGAAACATCAGCAGCACGGTCACCCACGCGAGCGACTTCACCGGATTGCGGTTTTCCGACACAATGATACCCACTATGCTCAGTATCGTACCGGCATAGGCCACCGCCAAAGTCCAGTGGACCCACGGCGTGCGAATCATCTCCTCTATTGTCGACATCAGTAGCTATAATGTAAGTTTTAGAGTATGTTTGATTTTAACACGAAGAAATATATATGGACTTCTTTCTATCCCTTCAAAGGTCTTTTCGGGCAATTTCCGCCAGGTTTCATCGGTCACGATGCACGCATCGCTCCCTCCTCAACTGACGCTAATCTCTCAGAAAATCCTCTTTGAGTGAACAGCAGTGAAATTCAAACACTCTTTTAATCCGCGCTAAAATTAACAAATATTCCATCCATCCGCCTAATTAATGCTCATTTTTCTCCACTCTGTGCAAACTTCGGTCATTCAGTTACAATATAGTTACATTCATTAACATTCTATAGCCCGAATTATCCATATTGCATAACTTTGCCGACGTTACAGAGACAGACCGATCACGATCTGTTTCGACCGCTCTTGCCTACAATGCTTAATTTGCTTATACGCAAACATTTATTTCATATATACTAACTTAAAAAACAGGACAGAGATTATGAAACGATTTCTACTCACCCTTCTCGGGGTGGCCGCTCTCTGTGGCCTATCGCCACACCATGCCGCCGCTCAGACCGACCATTCGGCCAAAACATTTACCATCACCATCAATGCCAATGCATACAACAACGGCTATATTTGGGCTGGTAAAAGAGTGAAGGCCGCACAACCCAACATCAACGATGCTGAAAACAAAAGCGATCTCACAATCGACGAAACAGACCCTGTCATCCAATTATCTGCAAGCCCATCTAATGCGTATGGTTTCGGACAGATACAATTCAAGCAAGCCAAAAATGAGGACATACTCACTCTGGATTTCGACTTCAGCAAATGTTCCAAAGACGGAAGCAGCCCTGTAAAAAACACTAATCAGTTATCAGCATCACAGATGAATTTCGGGCCAAAGACGTCAACCACCCCATCAGCCGCCATGAGGTTGAGTATGGGAGAAAACAAAACCATAAAAAAGGTGGTCATAACATTTGATCCAAACGGATCAGGATTAGTGGCTATAGGGAAAAATGCCAGTTTTGATGAATATGTCGCATCAGTACGATCACTCGGATCTTCAGATAAATCATCGACGTTCATCTGCACCCCTGATTTGGGATCCACTTCCGGCAACTACAGATATATAAACGGAGTTACATATGAGGCTTCCGGATTATATGGTTCATCCGAGCCACTGTGCTTGCAAATGTTGAAATCTACAGACTTTGGAGTCTTAGTCATAAAAAAAATAGAGGTCACTTACTATGACAACTCCGACGGATGGATGCCAAAATACGACAATTCTATCTCTTTCGGCAAACCGTATGGAGATAAAATCTATTATAGAGAATCGGCAACCAATGAATTCACCGGAGAATGGAACGAAGCAACAACATTGTTCGAATCAGGCAAAGGCTTTGTCCAGACTCGTATCGGAAAAGCCATCACCACATTCATTCCCCCGACTAAGCCGAAAACCAACCAAAAGACTGTCATAATTGATCCCGACAAATATATCATTGGAACCACGATCGGTGTAAAATTCCACACTACTATAGAAAACGCTGCCGATGACAACCTGTACTATGGCATATCATACTTCATAGACAACCATACAGGGAATAAAAATATGCAAAGCTCTGCAAGAATGGCACTGACAAGACCAACCGGAGCATCGGCAGCCGACGGCACCATGATCACCAGATACATCAATGAACAAGGTATCACTCCCGAAAACTCTTCGATAACTGTTTCCACCAGTCCAAGCTACAATCCATGGAGTGCCTCAACGGCAACCACGAATCAAAAAAACGGTACAGAAGTTGTTGCCGGATTCGACATCGTGACATTGTCTTATACATCCAATAGCGAGTCGGCAAATCAGACTCCCATGACACCTATTGATGTAATCCCTTCGGGTGCAATCAAAAGCCCTGCTACCGGCATATACAATTTGCTTGTTGAGGAAATTGATGTCGAAGCAACCACAAACAGCGCCTGCATCTATCCCGATGCTAAAATCTATTATATCATCGGCAATCAAGCGCTCGACAACGATTCGTTCGACAAATCGAAAGCAACCCTATTACCGGAAGGCGGCAAGATACATATTGATCACGACTGTGCACTGTCTATACGCACCTACGCACAGCACGAAAATACTGAACGTGCATCCAATGTCATCAACCGTCAGTTCAAAAGAGTTGAAACGTTAAATGTTACCAACACAAACCAACTTTTAGACAAAACATACAAGGGAAAAACCGTGCGGCTCGACTTCCCGCTTCAGATTCTGGCATCAGGATATCTCACTGCGTCACCAAAAGAACTGAACATTTATACCCGCGACACACTCGGTACCGCCGTACGTATTGTCACACGAATTTCAGAGAACATCACTTCAAGCACCGCAGCGACACGTCTCTTCCCGGGAAATGCTTTCAAGGGCATAAATGCTCAAACAATTGCAACCTGGCCCTTCTGTCCGGCAGGAGGAGTCGTCGGCACGCTACAGTTTGACGAACAAGACCGTCCGGTCATTGTGCTTAAAGACGAAGACAACAACATCGACAATTTCGAATATTGCCACACCGGCGCAAGCATCTATCCCTCCGCAGCCATAAAACAGAATGCCAGTGTATTCGTCCGCGAAACCTTCGTAGGAAACAGACGCAATAAACTGTCGGCTGATGATTACGGGAAATATGTCTACGTCGTAGCCACTTACAATACAACCGACAAGACTTTCACCCCCGTCGGCACTACCGAGACAATACCAACACGCATATCCACTACTACAGGATTCCTGAACTGCAACCCCAGCAGTACCTACTCGCCGGCTGCAACAACTTCCCTGACGGATAACGTGGAATACGCCTTGACCGGCATAGTGGAATACGACTCTGATAAACAGGAGTATTATATCATGCCACGCGCCATCAATCAGATGCCTGCCCGCCCGAAAGTCACGACAGAAAGCATCGCCAATTTCACACAGGTAATAGACTCGCAGGAAGAAGAGGATGGAACCGCCGGCAGCGCGACTATCAAACTTGTCACCAAGATGAAGTTGAATTTCACCAACGCGACTGCTTCTTCACAGTATTACTACTTCTCTTATTTTAATCCTGTCACTAATACCTTCTCCGCAGACGCTGTCACATATGCAGCCGGCAACAAGACTATCAATCTCACATCGGCAAATTTCGATGAAAACAAGCAGATTGTATTCACCGCTTGCGTACAGGGTTCCTCAAGCTCCAACGCACCGTTTTACGTCAGCGACCCGTACACTTTTACAGTGTCTGACGTAATAAGCAAAGCTCCTGTCTTTAATTCAATCGCCGAGGTCAAGAAGGAACTCAGCGGCAAAACCGCCGACGAACTGAAGGACAAATACTACAAGGTAGCGTCTAAAATGGTGGTACTCGGATTTGATGACACCAATAAGTACATGTATCTGCGCGATGCCGAATCTGACGGATATATAGTCGCATATAGCAAAAACGGATGGGACTATACAGACTATCGGTTTGTGCACGGCAGTTTTCATGACGGCACCACGTCAAGAAGTATTTATAACAACCCAAGGATCGGCGATCAAATCACAGAGGTGACTTTCACGCCAAAAGATGAATCAGGCGTGGCTATAGCAGACGTATCGGGACTTGAAGGCAAATTCGTTCCAGGAAACATATACACTGTAGGTTATCAGTATGGCTACATCAAGGGACACTCTTACAGTGGTGTCGATAAAAACAACGACCCTGACAAAACGATCTGGGGAGATTTGGAATATGCCGAACCGATGTACAAGAACCACATGGAACGCCTCGGAGCGCCGATCAGGAAGGATCTCTGCTACGATGCCTCAAACGAGGCCGACGCGGCCAAGCTGACCTTCGATGACTCGAACAT
>Ga0073908_1001538_pt1 | contig 32382 bp, 22 predicted proteins | sample MucameincwithD2O_FD_65484 | JGI IMG/M metagenome (GOLD analysis project Ga0073908, IMG submission 65484) | Mouse cecum microbial communities from Vienna, Austria - Mucus amended microcosms incubated with D2O | ecosystem: Host-associated > Mammals > Digestive system > Large intestine > Cecum...
GAGGTCACGGCGCGCAGCGCCACGCAGCTCTCGTAGGTGCGCTCGTCGCCCATCACGCCCACGCTCTTCACGGGCAGCAGGATCGCACCGGCCTGCCATACCTTGTCGTAGAGGCCGGCCGCGCGCAGGCCGTCGATGTAGATCTTGTCGACGTTCTGGAGAATCTCGACCTTCTCGGGGGTGATGTCGCCCAGGATGCGGATCGCCAGACCCGGGCCCGGGAAGGGGTGGCGGCCGATGAGCTCGTCCGAAATGCCGAGCGAGCGGCCCACACGGCGCACCTCGTCCTTGAAGAGCAGGCGCAGCGGCTCGACGATGCCCAGGTGCATCTTCTCGGGAAGGCCGCCCACGTTGTGGTGCGACTTGATCGTCGCCGAGGGGCCGTTGACCGAGCACGACTCGATGACGTCGGGATAGATCGTGCCCTGGGCCAGCCACTTCACGTCGCGGATGCGCTGGGCCTCCTCGTTGAAGACCTCCACGAAGTCGCGGCCGATGATCTTGCGCTTGGTCTCGGGATCGCTCACCCCGGCCAGGTCGCCCAGGAACTTGGCGCCGGCCTTCACGCCCTTGACGTTGAGGCCCATGTTCTCGTAGGAGCGGAGCACGTCGTCGAACTCGTCCTTGCGCAGCAGCCCCGAGTCGACGAAAATGCAGTAGAGGTTGCGGCCGATGGCCCGGTGGAGCAGCACGGCAGCGACGGTCGAATCGACGCCGCCCGAGAGGCCCAGCACCACCTTGTCGTCGCCCAGCTTCTCGCGCAGCTCGCGCACTGTGGCCTCGACGAAGCTCTCCGAGGTCCACGACTGCGCGCAGCCGCAGATGCCCGCGACGAAGTTCTCGAGGAGCTTCTTGCCGTCGGTCGAGTGGTAGACCTCGGGGTGGAACTGGATGCCCCACGTGCGCTCGCCCTCGATGCGGTAGGCGGCCACGCGCACGTCCTCGGTCGAGGCGACGATGCGGTAGTTGTCGGGCACCGAGGTGATGGTGTCGCCGTGCGACATCCACACCTGCGTGGTCGAGGGAAGGTCGCGCATGAGCGGATCGGCCGCGTCGCCCACCGTGAGCATCGCGCGGCCGTACTCGCGGCTCGGCGCGGGCCGCACCTCGCCGCCGTAGGCGTGCGCCAGGTACTGCGCGCCGTAGCAGACGCCCAGCAGCGGCAGCCGGCCCTTGATCTGCTCAAGGTCGGGAGTCGGGGCCCCGGCGTCGCGGACCGACGAGGGGCTGCCCGAGAGGATCACGCCCCGCACCGAGGCGTCGAGCGCCGGAATCTTGTGGAAGGGGTGGATCTCGCAATAGACGTTCAGCTCGCGCACGCGCCGCGCGATGAGCTGCGTGTACTGCGAGCCGAAGTCGAGAATGATGATTTTTTCCTGCATGTATTCGGGTAGGATTTTACTTGTTTTTGCGGTGGAGAAACACAATGCGGACCACGAAGAGATAGCCGAACGTCACGCCCAGCACGAGGACGCGCAGCGCCGCGAGCCCCGTGCCGAGCCATGCGGCGAAGAGCGCCGCGACGAGCGCCAGCACCGCCCAATCGGCCCCGAGGATCCGCTGCCGCTTCATGGCTATCGCTCGCTCGAGTAGTTGGGCGCCTCGCTGGTGATGGTCACGTCGTGGGGATGGCTCTCCGACATGCCCGAAGCGGTGATGCGGATGAAGCGGGCGGTCTGAAGCGCCGGAATGTCCTTGGCGCCGCAGTAGCCCATGCCCGAGCGGATGCCGCCGATGAGCTGGAAGACCGTCTCGTTGAGCGTGCCCTTGAAGGGGACGCGGGCCACGATGCCTTCGGGGACGAGCTTGTTGATGTTGCCCTCGCAACCCTTCTGGAAGTAGCGGTCGGCCGAGCCGGCCTTCATGGCGTCGATCGAGCCCATGCCGCGGTAGGCCTTGAACTTGCGGCCGTTGTAGATGATCGTCTCGCCCGGAGCCTCCTCCGTGCCGGCGAACATCGAGCCCACCATCACGCAGTCGCCGCCCGCGGCCAGCGCCTTGACGATGTCGCCCGAGTAGCGCAGACCGCCGTCGGCGATCACCGGCACGCCCGAGCCCTTGGCCTCCGAGGCGGCGGCGTAGACGGCCGACAGCTGGGGCACGCCCACGCCGGCGATGATGCGCGTGGTGCAGATCGAGCCGGGGCCGATGCCCACCTTGATGCCGTCGGCACCCGCGTCGATGAGGAAGCGCGCGGCCTCGGCCGTGGCGATATTGCCCACCACGACGTCGAGCGTCGGATAGGCGGCCTTGATCTGGCGCAGGGCGCGGACGATGTTGGCCGAGTGGCCGTGGGCCGAGTCGAGCACCACGGCATCGACGCTCTCGGCGACCAGCGCCGCCACGCGGTCCATCACGTCGGGGGTGATGCCCACGCCGGCGGCCACGCGCAGGCGGCCCTTCTCGTCCTTGCAGGCGTTGGGATGGTCCTGCACCTTCGTGAGGTCCTTATAGGTGATGAGTCCCACCAGACGGCCCGCGTCGTCGACCACCGGCAGCTTCTCGATCTTGTTGTCGAGCAGCACCTCCGAGGCGTGCGCGAGTTCGGGGTTGTGGGTGGTGATGAGCCGATCGCCGGGGGTCATCACCTCGGCGATGCGGCGCGACATGTCGCGCTGGAAGCGAAGGTCGCGGTTGGTGACGATGCCCACCAGGCGGCGGTCGTCGTCCACCACGGGGATGCCGCCGATGCGGTTCTCCTTCATCATGGCCAGGGCGTCGCCCACGGTCTGCTCCTCGGAGATGGTCACCGGGTCGTAGATCATGCCGTTCTCGGCGCGCTTCACGCGGCGCACCTGGGCAGCCTGCTCGGCGATCGACATATTCTTGTGGATCACGCCGATACCTCCCTCACGCGCCAGGGCGATAGCCAGCGGCGCCTCGGTCACGGTATCCATGGCGGCGGAGACGATGGGGATGTTGAGGGCGATATTTCGCGAGAAACGGGTCTGCAGGGAGACCTCTCGCGGCAACACTTCCGAATAGGCGGGTACGAGCAGCACGTCGTCGAAGGTAAGACCTTCGGGCTGCACCCTTTCATTGATAAACGACATAAGAACGCGGATTTTTGTTGCCTGCAAAAGTAAGCATTTTCCGGGAAATAACCTAACGATCGAAGCGCGGGGCAGCGAAAAAATTTCGGATTTTTTCGGTGGGGCGAGCGGCGGGGCGGGCAGAAATGAAAAATGGAAAGTTGAAAGTTGAAAATGGGGCGGCTCGTTTTCGGCCCGTAGCCAGCGGAGGGTACCGCCGAGCCTTCGGGCGAGGAGAGCATCCCTCCGCCGGGGGTGGCTGCGGGCTGCCGGCTCACAGAGCCGGGCAAGTTTTCATTTTCAATTTTCCACTTTCCATTTGCATTCGGGCCTCCGCTGCCGGAGGCTGCGGCCCGAAACCGTCGAAGCCGTCGGCTTCGTCCCTTTGCCGGCTCGCGCCTTTGGCGCGACCGCCCCAGCCGGCAAAGGGAACTTGTGCGCGAAGGGGCGGCTTGAAAAGCCGGCAGCCCGCAGCCACCCCGGGCGAAGGCCCGCAACTCGCGCATGCTCGTGCAAGCCTTCGCTGGCTGCGGCCCGAAAAGAGAGACACGACCGTCGAAGCCCCCCGTCAACGAAAAGAGAGGCCGCAGCTGGGCCCCTCTTCTCCTCACTCTTTCGTCCCGCCGCAGCGCGGCGCGGCGCATGCGCCGTCAGTACTGCTCGCGCTCGTTGGGGAAATCGCCCTCCTTCACGTCGGCGATGTAGCGCCCCACGGCGTCGGTCATCACCGTGTGCAGGTCGGCATAGCGGCGCAGGAAGCGGGGCGAGAAGCCCTTGTTGATGCCCAGCATATCGTGGATCACCAGCACCTGCCCGTCGCAGGCGCCGCCGGCGCCGATGCCGATCGTGGGGATGTCGATCTCGGAGGTGACGCGCGCGGCCAGCGCCGCGGGGATCTTCTCGAGCACGCAGGCGAAGCAGCCGGCGTCGGCGAGCAGGCGCGCATCGTGCACGAGTTTCTCGGCCTCGGCCTCCTCCTTGGCGCGCACGGCGTAGGTGCCGAACTTGTGGATCGACTGGGGGGTCAGCCCCAGGTGGCCCATCACGGGGATTCCGGCCGAGAGGATGCGCTGCACCGACTCGAGGATCTCCTCGCCTCCCTCCATCTTCACGGCGTCGGCCTCGGTCTCCTTCATGATGCGCACGGCGGAGTCGAGCGCCACCTTGGAGTTGCCCTGGTAGGTGCCGAACGGCAGGTCGACAACCACCAGCGCGCGCTCCACGGCCCGCACGACCGAGCGGGCGTGGTAGATCATCATGTCGAGGGTGATGGGCAGCGTGGTTTCGTAGCCGGCCATCACGTTGGCGGCCGAGTCGCCCACCAGGATCACGTCGATGCCCGCGGCGTCGACGATCCGGGCCATCGAATAGTCGTAGGAGGTGAGCATGGCGATCTTCTCGCCGCGCTGCTTCATCTCCGTCAGGCGGTAGGTAGTCACCGCACGCACTTTGCTTTCTACTGACATATCGGATAAATGGTTTGTTTGGTTATCGCAACGAATGATTCCCGCCGCTACCGCATCTCGAAGAGCACCCACACGCCCTTGTGGTCGGTGGGCCACACGGCCGACCCGGGAGTCAGGAACTCGTCGGCCGTGCGCTCCTCCGCGCGGCGGCCGCGCACGACCGACCCCTGCGGCCCGTAGACCTTCGCCTCCACGGCGCGCAGCCCCTCGCCCTTGTAGTAGACGAAGTCGATGCGCTCGCGCTCGTCGGCCTCGGGGGCCCAGGTGAGCCGCTCGGGGGCGAGCGAGGCGTTGTCGGAGGGATAGGTGTGGCCGGGATGGGTCAGCGGATCGGGATGGACGGTGCGGTAGGCGTCGGCGTAGCCCGCCTCGGCCAGAAGCGTCGAGACGGTCCAGGGCACGCACACCCCCTGCCGGTCGCACAGGCCCACCGTCTCGGGGGTCCAGTCGAGGTGCGAGGGTTCGTTGAAGTCGCCGCCCAGCACCACGGCGTAGCCCTGCGCCTCGTCCTCGCGGGCCTGCCGCAGGAAGGCACGGATGGCGTCGTCGCGCCGCGAGGCGGTGTTCACGCGCAGGATCTCCTCGACCGAGGTCTCGGGCTCGATGCGCCGCCAGGTCGACCCGTCGTAGCCGCGCACGTTGTAATAGGCGCAGTCGAGGTAGTCGAGGTGGGCCGTGTAGACGGCGACCGGGCGTCCGGCGACCGACGCGGTCAGGCGGTAGATGCTCCCGTGGTCGTCGGCGAGCGGGTAGACCGTCGCCGAGTCGGCGATCGGATGGCGGCTCAGCAGCCCCGAGTCGTCGGAGAGGAACGAGTAGTAGCGCACGCCCCGCTCGGCGAGCGACCGCACGATGCGCTCCGAGAAGCGGGTGCCGCCGTAGTTGCGCACCTCGCTCAGCGTCACGAAGTCGGGTCGCAGGCGGGCGATCTCGTCGACCAGGGCGTCGTAGCCCCCCTCGACGACCGTCCCCTCCTGCCAGATGTTCCATTGCAGCACCGTGAAGCGCACGGGATCGCCGCCGCGGCACGCTGCGGCGAGGGCCGCCAGGGCGGCGAGAGCAAGAAGCAGGGTTCGTTTCATCGTTCCTTTTTATTTATCGGCGGCGCGCAGGTGCGAGAAGAGGTGCCACAACACCACCCCGCCCGCCACCGAGACGTTGATCGAGTGTTTGGTTCCCGCCTGGGGAATCTCCAGCGCGCCGTCGCAGCGGTCGACGACCTGCTGCGCCACCCCGTCGACCTCGTTGCCGAAAACGAGGGCGTAGCGGCGTCCCGGCTCGGGCCGGAAGGCGTCGAGCGCGACCGCCCCCTCGACCTGCTCCACGGCCCAGATTTCGTAGCCCGCGCGGCGCAGCTCTTCGACGCACTCCTCGGTCGAGGCGTGGTAGCTCCACGCCACCGTGAGCTCGGCCCCGAGCGCCGTCTTGTGGATGTCGCGGTTGGGCGGCGCGGCGGTGATGCCGCACAGGGCGATGCGCTCCACGGCGAAGGCGTCGCCCGTGCGGAAGAAGGCCCCCACGTTCTGCGACGAACGCACGTTGTCGAGCACCACCGCGACGGGCAGCTTGGCCATCGCGGCGAACTGGGCGGGGGTCGGACGCCCCAGCTCGTCGTTGGTTATTTTTCGCATAATCGGTCGCGGTTGGGTGTGATTGCGGGGGCAAATGTAATCAAATTTGAAATCTTTTCCCCATTTTCGGCTTTATTGCCCGGATCGCGCTCGAGAAAATGCCGACCGCCGCGCCTCCGTCCCCTCCGGGTCGCGATTTCGGCCGGGCCGAAGACAAAAAGCGAACCGGCCAGGCTCCCCCCGCTCGTTCGCGATTTTCGGCGGCACCGAAGATACTCCCGCCCGACAAAATGCAAACTGCGTTTGCTTTTGTCCTCGCTTACACGTATCTTTGTCGGTTGTTCTTTCCTTATAAGACATGAAACGAATCCTTCTCGTCCTCGCCCTCGCCGCGGGGATCCTGGTCCGCCCGGCCGCAGCACAGGAGCTGCTGGTGGGCGCCGACTTCAAGATGTACTTCGACAACAAGGAGTTCGGAGGCAACACCTTCGCCGTCCCGGGGCTCGACATCGAGTCGGGCACCGACTTCGCGGCCCGCCTCGCGGCCCGCCTGGGCGTGCGCTGGGAGGAGAAAAACAGCCTCTACTTCGGCGCCGACATGCTCCAGAACTTCGGCGAGCGGTCGTCGTCCTTCCTCTCGGAGGTCAAACCCCTGCTCTACTACCAGTTCGAGACGCCCGCCGTGCGGGCCGTCGCGGGCATCTTCACGCGCGATCTGATGCACGACGACGACTACTCCACGGCCTTCTTCAGCCCGGTCGAGCGCTTCCGCCACAACCGTCTGAACGGCGTGCTGGCCTCCTACCGCGGCCAGCGCAACTCCTACGTGGAGTTCGTCTGCGACTGGGAGGGCATGTACTCGACCGTCTCGCGCGAGAAGTTCCGCATCCTGCTCTCGGGCCGCCACTACCTGAAGCACTGCTTCTACTACGGCGTCAACTACTCGATGTTCCACTTCGCCGGGCAGAAGAGCCCCACGGGCGGCGAGGAGACCGAGAACGTGGTCGACCTCCAGCTGCTGAACCCCTGCGTGGGCGTGCGCTTCAACGCCTTCTTCGACTTCGACATCAAGGTCGGCCTGTTGCAGTCGGCGCAGCGCGACCGCAGCTTCGGCCACACGTGGGAGACGCCCCGCATGGCCGAGATCGGGCTGAAGATGAGCCGCTGGGGCCTGACGCTCGACGAGCGCCTCTACCTGGGCGACAACATGCACCCCTTCTTCCACGGCCACACGCTCGAGGACGGCACGGTGCTGACCTACGGCCGCGAGCTCTACCCCGGGGAGAGCTTCTTCCGCACCACGGAGAAGGTCTACAGCCGCACGTCGCTCTCCTTCCGCCGCACCTTCTTCCACGACACGCTGAGCGTGGGCGCCGAATTCGTCGCCCACCACGACGGCACGGCCCTCGGCACGCAGCAGCTGCTCGAGGTGGGCGTCAAGCTGCTCAAGCCCGTATACAACAGCAAAAATCACAGAAAACACAGACGATAAATGGCAACCACCGAAACCACCGAAACCCGCGAGAAGTCGCTCAACTTCCTCGAGGAGATCATCGAAGAGTCCATCGCCCGCGGCGAGACGCGCATACAGACCCGCTTCCCGCCCGAGCCCAACGGCTACCTGCACATCGGCCACGCCAAGAGCATCTGCATCAACTTCGGCCTGGCCAAGAAATACGGCGGCAAGTGCAACCTGCGCTTCGACGACACCAACCCCGTGAAGGAGGATGTCGAGTACGTCGACTCGATCAAGCGCGACATCCGCTGGCTGGGCTTCGACTGGGCCGTGGAGCGCTACGCCTCCGACTACTTCGACCAGCTCTACGACTGGGCCGTCGAGCTGATCAAAAAGGGCCTGGCCTACGTCGACGACCAGACGCAGGAGCAGATCCGCGCGACGCGCGGCACGGTATCCGAGCCGGGCACGCCCTCGCCGTGGCGCGACCGCACGGCAGAGGAGAACCTCGACCTGTTCGAGCGCATGCGCCGCGGCGAATTCGCCGACGGCGAGAAGGTGCTGCGCGCCAAGATCGACATGGCGCACCCCAACATGCTCTTCCGCGACCCGATCATGTACCGCATCCTCCACGCCACGCACCACCGCACGGGCGACAAGTGGTGCATCTACCCGATGTACGACTACGCCCACGGCCAGAGTGACTCGATCGAGCGCATCACCCACTCGATCTGCACGCTGGAGTTCGACGTACACCGTCCGCTCTACGACTGGTTCATCCAGGCGCTCGACATCTTCCCGTCGCACCAGTACGAGTTCGCGCGCCTGAACCTCACCTACACCATGATGTCGAAGCGCAAGCTGCTCAAGCTGGTGCAGGAGGGGGCCGTGATGGGCTGGGACGACCCGCGCATGCCGACCGTCTGCGCCCTGCGCCGCAAGGGCTACACGCCCGCCTCGGTGCGCAACTTCGCCGAGATGGTGGGCGTCGCCAAGCGCGACAACACGATCGATCTGGGCAAGCTCGAGTACTGCGTGCGCGAAGATCTGAACAAGGTAGCCGAGCGCCGCATGGCCGTGCTCAACCCGCTCAAGGTGGTCATCACCAACTACGAGGAGGGGCGCGAGGAGCTCTTCACGGCGATCAACAACCCCGAGGACGAGGCCGCCGGCACGCGCCGTGTGCCCTTCTCGCGCGAGCTGTGGATCGAGCGCGACGACTTCATGGAGAACCCGCCCAAGAAGTTCTTCCGCCTCTGCCCCGGCGGCGAGGTGCGCCTGCGCTACGCCTACCTGATCCGCTGCGAGGAGGTGGTCAAGGACGCCGAGGGCAACATCACGGAGCTGCGCTGCACCTACGACCCCGAGTCGGGCAACGGCTCGTCGAGCGACGGCCGCCGCGTGAAGGGGGTCATCCACTGGGTCTCGGCGCCCCACGCCGTGGAGGCCGAAGTGCGTCTGTTCAACCCCCTCTTCACCAAGGAGAACCCCGACGACGTGGAGGAGGGCCAGACCTGGGAGGACAACCTCAATCCCGAGTCGATGGTCCGCGTCACGGGCTACCTCGAGCCCTCGCTGCGCGAGGTGGAGGTAGGCCGCGCCGTGCAGTTCGAGCGCGTGGGCTACTTCTGCCCCGACACCGACTCGACGGCCGAGCACCTGGTCTTCAACCGCACGGTGACGCTCAAGGATTCGTGGGCGAAGATCAACAAATAGGATGACACCGCGGCCGGAGCTCCGGCCCTACAAGACGCAGGAGGCTGCCCCGTCCGTGGGGCAGCCTCCTGCGTTCATGCGCGGTGAGAAATGATCGGCGAATCGTTTGTTTCTAAAAATTTAGTCGTATATTTGCCTGCACGAAACCGCTATCCCACCGCCATGAAAAACACGCTGATCTTCGTTCTGCTGCTCGCCGTGCTCGCCGCCACGGCCGCACTGGTCGGGACCGACCGCACGCGCACGGCCACCCTCCTGGGCCGCTTCTCCGACCGCCTGGGCGGCGTCGACTACCGATGGGCCTACCTCCGCGATGCGGCCGACGACCGCATCCTCGACTCGTGCCTCATCCTCGGCAACCGATTCACGCTCAAGGCCGATCTGACGAGCAGCCCGCACGCGTGCCGCCTCTCGATGCCCAAGCTGGGCTACGAGGCGCAGCTCGAGCTACGCCCGCGCCGCACCGTGGAGCTGACGATCGACCCCGAGCCGCTGGACCTGCAGCGCGAGGAGGCCATCCGCGAAGCGATCGAGCGGCTCGACTCCACGGGGGTGAGCCTGCCCGACAGCGTGTGGCTGGCGCTCAAGGAGCAGAAGCGACGGGAAAGAGAGGAGGCGCGATAGGCCGGCCGCACAAGAGGCCGCACGAAAAGCCGCGTCCGGCGGACGGGTAGGCGGGCAGCAGGCAAGGCAAACGGCAGAAGCAGGCTGCCGGAGCGATCTGACGGAGCGGTCTGACGGAACGGACTGACGGAGCACGACCGACGCCCCGCTCAGAGCAGGCGGCCGAAGCTCCGGCGCCCGAAGAGGTAGCGCACGAGGATCGAGCCGCGGTAGATGTGCCGCGCCTCCGCGATGCGGCTGCCGCGCACGGCGCGCCGCTTGGCGGAGAGGATGCGGTGCCAGGCGATGAAATCGCGCCAGGCGCGGAAGACGGCGCAGAAGTTGTCGCGCCGCCCCTGCGCCAGGTAGGTCAGCGCCGCCAGCAGGTCGAGCGCAGGCCGCACGACGGCCACCACGGCCCGCTGCCACGCCGGCGCGCACTTGAAGAGCATCGCCAGATTGTTGCGGTGGTTGAGCAGCACCTTGCGCGGCGTGTCGGTCGGCAGCGTGCCGCCCCCCACGTGGTAGACCACGCTGCGCGGCTCGATGCGCACGCGGTAGCCGGCCAGCTGCATGCGCCAGCAGAGGTCGATCTCCTCCATATGGGCGAAGAAGTCGGCGTCGAAGCCCCCCAGGCGGCGGAAGAGGTCAGCACGGCAGCAGAAAGCCGCGCCGCTCACCCAGAAGAGGTCGCGCGCGTCGTCGTACTGCCCGCAGTCGCGCTCCGTCGAGCGCAGGATGCGCCCGCGGCAGAAGGGATAGCCCAGAAAATCGATGTAGCCCCCCGCGGCGCCCGCATACTCGAAGCGGTCGCGTCGCTCGGTCGAGCGCAGCTTGGGCGCCACGGCCCCCACGTCGGGACAGGCGTCCAGACACTCCAGAATGGGCCGCAGCCACCCGCGCGGGGTCTCCACATCTGTATTGAGCAGCAGGAAGTAATCGGCCTCGATATGCTCCAGACCGCGGTTGTAGCCCCCGGCGAAGCCGTAGTTGGCGTCGAGCGCCACCAGCTCCACGTCGGGGAAGCGGTCGGCGAGCAGCGCACGCGAGCCGTCGGTCGAGCCGTTGTCGACGACCGCCACGCCCACCCCCTCCTCGGCGGCCGCGGCGATGACGCCCGGCAGGAAGCGGCCGAGGTACTCCTCGCCGTTCCAGTTGAGCAGCACGATCTTAGCGGTCGCCATCCGCACGCTTGTGTTTCCACCGGCGGTGGGACCAGATCCACAGCTCGGGGTGCTCGACGATCTGCGCCTCGAGCCGCCGCACATAGCGCTCGGTGATCTCGTTGGGCGCCACCTGCTCCTCGCCGTCGTAGATGCGCTCGAACCACATGCGGTAGCGGCCCCGCTGCACGCGCTCCATGCGCATGAAGTAGACGGGCAGGTGGCAGCGCAGCGCCAGCTTCTCGCCGCCGTCGAAGAAGACCGTGTCGCGGTTGAGGAAGCGGAACCAGTGGCTGTCGGGCCTGAGGGGCGGATTCTGGTCGCAGATGAGCCCCATCACCAGATTCTTGCCGTCGATGCCCTGCTCGCAGTGGCGCAGGTAGAAGCGCAGGCTCTCCTTCATCGACACGGCCGTGGCGTTCTCGTAGTTGCGCAGCCGCTGGTAGAAGCGCTCGGCAACGGGGCTGCGCAGCGGGTGGTAGACCGAGATGAGCAGCTGCGAACGCTCGTAGACGCCCCAATAGGAGCCGTACTCCCAGCAGCCGAAGTGGGCCGTCATGGCGATCCAGTCGCGGCCGCGCACCTCCCGGAGGTGCTCCTCCAGATTGCCCACGCCCACAGCCTCGCGGGCCTTCGCCTCGCTCATGTGGGCCATGTTGACCGTGTCGACCACCACCTCGGCCAGCGTGCGGTAGAAGCGGCGGCGGATGGTCCGCAGCTCGGCCTCGCTCTTCTCGGGGAACGAACCGCGCAGGTTCTCGGTCACCACGCGCCGGCGGTAGCGCAGGCAGTAGAAGAGCAGCACGAAGAGGAGGTTCTCGATGACGTAGTACTTGACCCAGTAGGGCATCACGGCCACCGCGCGGGCCAGCAGCCAGAGCAGCTCGAGGCCTATGCGCTGCACGAAGGTGAGTCGGGGACGGTTCATGCTCGGGCGGCTATCGGGGTTCGACGAAGAGTTTGACCCGCTCGACATGGGTGCGGATGCGCAGCCAGCGCTCGAGCGTCGGCCGGTCGAGCGAGTCGGCGCCCGAGGGCGAGACCACGCAGACGAGCACCGTGTCGCGCACGGCGCCGTCCGAGGCCACGGTCACGCCTTTGGTGAGCGACACGGCCCCCACGGCGGGCATCAGCGTGGCCAGCTCGCGGGCGATGTCGTCGGCGTCGTCGACCTCCGTGACGCTGTGGCGGCGCAGCTGCTCCTCCATGCGGGCAATGCGGCGGTTCTTCTCGTCGAGCAGCTCGCGGTAGCTCTGCTGCAACGACTCGACGTCGATGCGGTCGCCGCGGCTCGCCTGCCGCACGACCAGCTCGGCGCGCTCCAGCCCGAAGTGGTCGAGCTGCGCACGCGCGTTCTCCACCACGGCGTCGGGCAGCGCCTCGCCCACGAGCACCAGCTCGATCTGCGAGGGCGTATCGCCGCGGCCGTAGCGCTTGTTGCACTCCAGCACGCGCGTGTTGCGGAAGTCGAAGACCTGGGCCACGTAGCGGTCGGCGGCGCTCTCGAAGAGCGACACGCGCACCATGCGCAGGCCGATGAAGACGCTCGGTAGGAAAGTCGCGAGCGTGATGGCGACCATCAGGCGCCGCACGCTGCGCTCGCGCTCCTTGTCGAGGAACGTCAGCCGCTCGTAGCGCAGGAAGCGCACCATGAGGAAGGTGGCCAGCGCGATGAAGACCGAGTTGATGAAGAAGAGGTAGAAGGCCCCCAGGAAGAAGCGCAGCTGCCCCGTGGCCAGGCCGAAGCCCGCCGTGCAGAGGGGCGGGATGAGGGCCGTGGCGATGGCCACGCCCGGGATGACGGTCGAGGAGCGGTCCTGACGTGTCTGCGCCACGATGCCCGCCAGACCGCCGAAGAGGGCGATCAGCACGTCGTAGGTCGTGGGCGTGGTGCGCGCCAGCAGCTCGCTGCTGTTCGACGAGAGGGGCGAGATGAGGAAATAGAGGGTCGAGGTGACGATGGCCACGCTGAACATGAGCGCCAGGTTGCGCATCGACCGCTTCAGCAGGTCGAAGTCGTTGATGCCCAGCGACAGGCCCACGCCCATGATCGGGCCCATGATGGGCGAGATGAGCATGGCGCCGATGATGACGGCCGCCGAGTTGACGTTCAGACCCAGCGAGGCGATCATCGTGGCGAAGATCAGCACCCAGAGGTTGACCCCGCGGAACTCCACCCCCTTGGCGATGTTGGCCACCACTTCGTCGCGGCACGCCTTGTCCTCGTCGAGGCTGAAGCGGCCCCGCAGGAAGGCCCTCAGGCGACTGCCCCGGCGGGCGGGCCGCTCCTGTCCGGCGCCGGGCGCCTCGCGCCGGTCGGACTGTTCGGTAATGTCGGTATCGATCTGTCGTTCCATGAATCTGTTACTCTTCGGCGGGAGCCTCGCCGCCGCTGCCGCGGCGCTCCCGGGATTTGCCCTCCACGACCAGGACGAACTCGCCGCGGGGCTCGCTCGCGCGGAAACGGTCGAGCACCTCGGCGATCGTGCCGCGAAGGGTCTGTTCGAATTTCTTGGTCAGCTCGCGCGACACGGAGACGCGCCGCTCGGGGCCGAAGAGCTCGGCCAGCTGCTCGAGGCACTTCACCACGCGGTAGGGCGACTCGTAGAAGATCATCGTGCGCTCCTCGTCGGCGAGGGCCTGCAGGCGCTTGGCGCGCCCTTTCTTCTGGGGCAGAAACCCCTCGAAGCAGAAGCGGTCGCACGGAAAGCCGCTCTGCACCAGCGCCGGGATGCAGGCCGTGGCGCCGGGCAGCGTCTCGACCTCGATGCCCGCCTCCACGCAGGTGCGCACCAGCAGGAAGCCGGGGTCGGAGATGCCGGGTGTGCCGGCGTCGGAAACCAGCGCGGCGTCGCGCCCGGCTGCGATCGTCTCGGCGACGAGCTGCGCGGTGGCGTGCTCGTTGAATTTGTGGTGGGAGCGCAGCCGCTGCTCGATGCCCAGGTGCTTGAGCAGGAAGGAGGTCGTGCGCGTATCCTCGGCCAGCACGAAGTCGACGCCGCGCAGGACCTCTACCGCGCGCAGGGTGATGTCGTCGAGGTTGCCGATGGGCGTGGGTACGATATAGAGCTTCGCCATGCGTCAGGCGAATTTGCGTTCGAGCAGCTCCATGAGGAACTTGGCACCGTCGGAATTGGCGTTCCAGGCGTAGTTCTCGGCGATGTGGATCATGCAGTCGTCGAGGTTGTCGAAGCCGTCGAGCACCGCGAGCGCCGCGTCGCACGCCCCGGCGTCGCCGCCGAACAGATCGCGGACGAGCAGGAACTTGTCGTTGATGCCGATGGCCCGGCGCAGGTCGTCGACCGCCTCGCAGGCCAGCTCGTCGGCGCGGTCGCGCTGCGGAGCGAAGGTGTCGGCCAGGGTCTGCACGTCGTGGTTCACAGCCTCGCCCAGCACGGTCACCGGGGTCGCCTCGCCCACGGCACAAGGGCAGGATTCGGCTGCCGGAGCGGACTGCGACGGAGCAGCCGGGCGGGTTGCGGGCTGTGCCGCGGGAACCGGAGCGGGGTCCTGTGCAGGGGTGGGCTGCGGCGCCGGGGCCGCAACGGGTTCCGGCGCAGGAACGGGCTCGAATGCCGATTCGGATGCTGCGGCAGGCTGCGCGGGCTGAACGGGCTGTGCGGCGGGTGCAGGTGCGGATACCGGGGCGGGCTCGACCGCGGCACGGGACGCCGCCTCCGCTGCTACAACCTCGGAATCTGCCGGGGCCGCGGGCATTGCAGGCGCGGGCGCAGCGGGTGCCGCCCCGACGCCGGCAGGCGCCTCGGGAGCGGCGGGCGTCGCCGCATCGGTCATGAAATCTTCGGGAGCCGGCGCGGGCTGCACCACGGGGGGCGGCATGCGCTGCGACGGAAGCACCGGGTCGGGATCGTAGAGCGACATGATGACCCGCTGCTTGTGGCGGTGGCGCACCACCGCCTCCTCGGGACCGAAGAGGGTCGAGGTCACCGACGACGCGGTCACCGGTGCGGGAGCGGGTTCGGCCGCAGGCTCGACGACGGGAGCCGGTTCGGGTGCGGGCCCGGAAGCCGGAGCCGGCTCGGGGACGAACTCGGGCGCGGACCCGATGGCAGGCTCTGCGGCGGGGGCGGGTTCAACGGCAGGGGCGAGCTCGACGGGTGCAGGTTCGACGGCGGTGGGAGCCGCCTCCGAAACCGCCGCGGGGGCCACCGGCTCCTCGACGGCGGGAACGGGCTCCGACGCTGCCGGGACCTCCTCCACGACAACGGGCGTCGTCTCCGGCGCTGCCGGGATCACCTCCGCAACCGCAGGAACGGACGCTGCCGGCACCTCCTCCGCGACAACGGGAGCTGCATATGCGGGCTCCGCCCCGGCTGCCGGCACCTCGGCCGGCGCTTCGGCGACGGGCTCCGGCTCGGCTGCCGGCGCCTCCCACGCGGTCGCTGCGGGCCGCTCGCCGAACGACAGCCCGGCGGCCAGGCCGAGATCGACGGCGCCGAAAGACTCGGCGGCGGGCGCCGCATCGTGCGCCGGAGCGGCGAACCGCACCGCATCGTAGAGGCTCCGCAATTTGGCGAGCGCCAGGTCGCGCTCGATGGACGGTATCTCGCCGGCTGCCGACCAGCCGTCGGCCAGCTCCTGAAGGCGTCGCAATTCGCTACGCAAGGTTTCCATATCCATAATCCCGAATTTTGGTTGCGAATATACGAATAAACGAGGGCAAAAGCAAGTCTGCTCGCATTTTGCCGGGCGGGAGCGCCTCCCTGCGCAGCCGGAAAACGGCCGACGGGCCCCGTCGGCCGCCGCGGGGAAAGCGTCGCGCGGGACCGCCTACCGGCCGATCCACGTCGCCCGCTTCCACAGCCACTCCAGCGGGCCGTGGCCGTGGGTGCGCATCCACCGGCGGCAGAAGAGGTACTGAAGGAGGAAGAGCCCCGCACCGAGCGCCGCCGAGGCGGTGATGCCGAGGCGGGCGTGCATCCCCAGACCCCAATTATAGAAGATCAGCGACCCGACAACGCTCTGCGTGACGTAGTTGGTCAGGCTCATCCGCCCGTAGGGAACGAGCCGCCGCATGGCGCCGCACAGCCCCCGCGAACGGTAGTAGGCGAACAGCACGCCCGACACCAGCACGAGCATGAACGAGAAGTTGGCCAGCGACGAGGTGACGATGCGCAGCGGCGCCAGCAAGTTGGCATTGTCGATGAACCGCGGCAGCATGTTGTCGAGCCCGTAGAGGGGGAAGAAGGCGACCAGCGCCCCGGCCAGCACGCGCCCCCACAGCGGCAGACTGCGCTCGAGCAGCCACCCCCGCCGCCCGGCGAGCATGCCGAGCAGGAACAGACCGGCGGTCTGGAATATGCGCCCGTGGTCCCAGGCCCAGCCGAGGCTGGCCAGCTGCCCCTCCCAGAGGTTGACCTTCACGGTCTGCCAGAAGGTGCCGGCCGACTGCACGGCATAGGCCGCACCCCACCACTCGCGCGTGGGGACCGCGGGCGTGAGGTAGGAGGCGTCGAGCGCGGCGCGCCCCGCGTGGTAGAGCGCCACGGGCTGGAGCAGGCATACGAGGGCGAGCCAACCCACCGCGCGGTCGCTCGCGCGGCAGGCGGCCACCAGCACGAAGCCCACGAGCGAATACATCACCAGAATCTCGGCCGTGAAGAAAGCGGCGTTGAGGTTGCCGATGAGGAAGAGCAGCACGAGCCGCCAGCAGAAGCGGCCGCGGAAGTCGCGGCCCCGCATCCGCTCGTTGTCGTCCTGGATGAAGAAGCTGAAGCCGAACAGCAGCGCGAAGACGGCGTAGGCCTTGCCGCCCAGCAGGAAAAAGAGCCCGTCCCACACGGCGCGGTCCGAAAAGGAGAGCCAGGGGCTCTGCCCCGCGGTGTCGGGATAGGAGGAGAAGTTGAAGTGCTCGATGGAGTGGAGCAGCAGGATGCCCATGACGGAGAGGCCGCGCAGCACGTCGGCCACCTCCACGCGCCCGTGGCGCGGAGCAGGTGCAGGAATCGAAGCGGAGTTCATCGGCGGATCGGAATGGGTTTAGGGATTGATCCGTGCAAGATAGCCATTTTTTGCCGACCGGCAGCGCCTGCGGCGCCACAAATCGCCCGCGGCATGCGAAAACCGGGCCTGCCGGGCGGGAAATGCGTGTCATCGGGCGGACAGAGGGGAGGCGGGAAAGGCGCGAACGGAAGAGGCGGCGGGAGCGGGCGGGAGAAACGCGCCGGAGGGCCCGGGCGAACGGGAGCGGAGAGGTCCGCCGGAGGGCCCGAGCAGACAAATGCACAGCCCCGAGACGCACGTTCGGAATAGAGGCAAGCCGCCCGGCACGCACCGAAAAAGCGATGCGGGAGCGCCGGCCGACAGACCGTGCGCTCCCGCACCGGGACGGAGCGCTACCCCGCCCTACTCGGCCCACAGATGCCGGGCGTAGTTGTAGCCGCAGGCGTCGTAGAGCCGGCGCAGGCGGTCGACCCGCCGGCGGTAGTCGTCCCAGTCCTTGCGGTCGAGGCTCCACGCCGTCTCGACCAGGGCGCTCAGGCGCGGCAGCAGCATATACTGCAGGTGGTCGAAGTCGGCGATATACTCGGTCCAGAGGTTGGCCTGCACGCCGAGGATGAAGCGCCGCTCGCCGGGCGTCAGCCCTGCGCAGGGATCGAACGCGTAGACCTTATCCACGGGCAGATAGCCGCCCCACGACAGCGGCTCGCCCTCGCCCACCGCCTGCGCATGGTCGAAATAGCAGTAGGTGCCGGGCGACATGATGGCGTAGTTGCCCTGCCTGGCGGCGCGGATACCGCCCTCGGTGCCGCGCCACGACATGATGGTCGCCGTGGGAGTCACCTCGCCCTCGAGGATCTCGTCCCAGCCGATGAGCTGCTTGCCGCGGGCGTTGAGGAAGCGCTCGAGGCGCGCCGTGGAGTAGTTCTGCAACTGGCGCCAATGGGTCAGCCCTTCGCTGCGCATGCGCGCGCGGCAGTGGGGACACCCCTTCCAGTAGGTCATCGGGCACTCGTCGCCGCCGATGTGGACATAGGGCCCCGGGAAGAGCTCCGCGACCTCGGCGAGCACGTTCTCGATGAACTCGAAAGTGGTCTCCTTGCCCGGGCAGTAGACGCGGTCGTCGATGTCCCACGTCTGGCGCACCTCGTACTGCTCGCCCGTGCAGCCGAGCCACGGATAGGAGGCCAGCGCCGAGACGGCATGGCCCGGAAACTCGATCTCGGGGATCACCGTGATGAAGCGCTCTGCGGCGTAGGCCACCACGTCGCGGATCTCCTGCTGGGTGTAGAACCCGCCGTAGGGGGTCTCGTCGAAGCGGCACGTCTCGTCGTACTCGCCGCCCGGGTCGCGGCCGATGAGCGTGCGCGTGCGCACCGACCCGAACTCCGTGAGGCGGGGATACTTTCGGATCTCGATGCGCCACCCCTGGTCGTCGGTCAGGTGCCAGTGGAAGGTGTTGATCTTGTGCAGGGCGAGGATGTCGAGCAGCCGCTTCACCTCGTCGACCGTGAAGAAGTGGCGCGCGGCGTCGAGCATCACCCCGCGGTAGCGCATGCAGGGCTCGTCGACGATCGTCAGGCAGGGGATCTCCGCCCGCCGCACATCGCCTGCGCCGAAGGCCTCCGGGGGCAGCAGCTGCCGCAGCGTCTGCACGGCGTAGAAGGCCCCGGCGGGCGATCCGGCGGCAATGTCGATCCCCTCGGGGCTCACCGTCAGCGCATAGGCCTCCCCGGCCAGCGCGGTGTCGCGCCGGAGCACGACGGCGCCCGCCGCAGGGCTGTCGGCGCGTCGCAGCGGACGGCCGAAGAGCGCCTCGCCCACCTCGTCGAGCGCGCGGGCGACCGGCTCGGCACCCTCCATCCCGACGACGATCGGGCTGCGCGCCGAGAGGAGGAAGCTCCCCTCGGCGAGGCCGACCGAGGCCGGCTGCGGAATGACGGCCAGCTCGCCGTCGGCGGGCACGGTCCGGCCGCAGCCGGCCAGCCCCCACCATGCGGCGCACGCGAGCGCCGCCCTCAGAACGATGTGTCTCATCGCAAACACTCTTTTTAAGGTCAATCCAGCGCCGAGGCGCCCAGCAGCCCGACGTGGGGCGTCTGCGTGCGGCAGATGCGCAGCCGCTCGACGCTCTTACGATAGGGAAACGCCTCCAGCCGCTCGCGCATCGCCCGGCTGTAGAAGTCGAAGGCCTGGGAGATGCTGCCGCCGAAGACGATCGTCTCGGGGTCGTAGGCGTAGAGGATCAGCTCCACGAGCCGCCCCACGTGGCCGCCGAACTCGCTCCAGAGGGCGAGCGCCCCGGGATCGCCCGCGGCGGCCCGCTCGGCGGCTTCGCGCCCCGTGGTGCCGCGCCCGACGAAGAAGCGGCTCGAGCAGTAGTATTCGTAGTCGCGGTCGAGGTAGGGAATGCTGCCGATCTCGCCGGCACCCGTGTTGCGGCCGCGGTAGAGCGCGCCGTCGACCACCACGCCGGCGCCGACGCCCGTACCCAGCGCCACGCACACCGCGTCGCGCGCACCGCCCGCCTCGCCGAAGCGGCAGACGCCCAGCGCAAAGCAGTTGCAGTCGTTGTCGACGTGCACGGGGATGCCGAAGCGACGCTCGAGCAGCTCCTTGAGGTGCACCTCGCGCCACGAGGGGATGCCCACGACGTTATAGACGATGCCGCGCGCGGCATCGACCACCGAGGGCACGCCGATACCGATCGACGACACCTCCCCGGTCATGACCCGCCCGATGAGGGCGGCGATATGGTCCACGACCTCCCCCTCGGGGCGGTCGGATTTGCAGGGCTCGGCTTCGAGCCTCTCGAGGCGGCCGTCGCGCACCAGGCCGACACGCACGTTGGTGCCGCCCAGGTCCACACCGATTCTCACCTTGTGTTCCATCATTTCCTTACTTTGGTAATTTTGCCGCCGGCGAAGCGCACGCGGTCGACGATGCGGCCGTCGCGCTCGCGGATCCAGGTCTCGAACCCGCGCTCGCCCTCGCAGAGCAGCAGCAGGCGCACGCCGTGGCGGAGGTTGTTATAGGTCGTGTCGTCGCCCGAGAAACGGCCGTAGCCCAGGGCTATGCCGTTCTCTGCGACCACATAGTCGATGTCGTGGTCGTGGCCCACGAAGACGCCGACAACGTCGCCCTGCTCGACCATCGCGGCGAACATGCCCGCATTGACCGCCCCGGGGCACTCGTCCTCGGCGGCGCGGCCGACATGCGTATTCTCGGGGTTGCGCCATGCGGCGACGTACTCGGGCAGCGCGATGTGGAAGAAGGCCAGCGCAGGCAGCGGCGCACCGCCGTTGGCGGCCGTGTAGGCCGCGCTCCGCTCGCGGTACCAGGCGATCTGCCCGGGGGTGAACCAGCCGTAGCCCTCCACCCCCTCGACGGTCGAGTAGTCGTGCGAATCGAGGCAGTAGAGCAGGGCCGCCGTACCCCGGGCGCCGGGCACTTCGAGCACCAGGTCGGCCAGCTCGCCCGCCGCGTCGAGCCGGTTGAGGCTGCCGGGCGCGGAGGTCACGATGCGGGCGATCTCGGCGCGCGTGAGGTCCTGCTCGGCGTCGTGGTTGCCCAGCACGACGCAGAAGGGGGTGCGGTATTCGGCCAGCACGGCCACGAGACGCTCCCACGCCTCGCGGGCCGGACGCCCCGTCACCACGTCGCCCGTGAAGAGCACCAGATCGGGGCGCTCGGCCTCGAGCACCGCGCGCAGCTGGGCGAGGGTCTTCTCGGCCTCGGCGCGCCGGTAGGGGGTGCCCAGGTCGAGGTGGGTATCGGTCAGCTGCGCGATCTTGAGCCGGTCGTCGGGCCCGAAAGCGGGGGCCGCGACCTGCGCGCGGAGCGCTCCGGCCACCAGAAGGGCGCAGAGCAGCGAAAGAACTCTTTTCGTATTCATGACAATCTGCGTTAATCGAGTTTTACGGAGCCGCTGCGCCCGACGCGGACCGTGCGGCACTGCCCGTCGCCCCAGCGGACGACCAGATCGAACGGCACGTCGGTCACGACCTCGATCGAGGGCCGCTGCCCGGCCGTGCGGCGCGCGGCGACCTTCAGCGTCACCGAGCCTTCGGGCCCGTAGGGATAGCGCTCGATGCCGTGGGCCTCGGTGCGGGCGATGTCCCACTCGATACGCCCCTCCGAGAAGTCGGAGCGGATGCCCAGGATGTACTCGATGAAGAGAGCGATGGGCGGCAGGCCCGTCCAGCCGACGAACTCCTTGCGGGCCATGAAGCCCGGCTCGATGCGCTCGGGGGCGTAGTACTCCCAGAAGGTGCCGGTGCGCTTCCACACTTCGAACACGGCGGCGTAGTGGTTCTCGGCGATCTCGCGCGCCAGGTCGCGGAAGCCCTTGCGGCAGAGGCCGTCGACGACCATATAATTGGTGCCGGGCCACACCCCGCCCTGCCAGTAGCGGCCCAGGGGGTTGTACTTGGGGTGGTCGGCCGAGAGCGACGGCACACGATGGGGGCGGCAGAACTCCGCCGTGTCGCGCAGGTGGGCCGTCAGCAGCTCCAGCCGCTCGTCGGACAGCACGTCGGTGTGCAGCGCCCAGAAGGCGCCGATGCCCTTCGTGGCGCAGAGCGAGCCGTCGGCGTAGCGGTCGTGCAGGAAGTCGGTCTCCGTGTTCCAGAGGTGTTCGTTGACGTAGCGGCCCAGCCGCTTCATCTCGTCCTCGAGCTCCTCGATCTCCTGCCAGCGCTCGATGTGGAAGCCGATCTGCAGCAGCGAGGCGTCGACGAGCAGCTGCTGGAGGTTGGTGTCGAGCCACACCATGTGGCCGTGGGAGTAGATCGGGTTGTAGCCCGCCGGCACGCGCGGCATGTTGTCCATGCCCGTGCCCCAGCCGCTCGACCAGTAGGTGCCGTCGGGCCAGGTGCGGTTCTGCCGCCACCACTTGGCGTAGGCGCACAGCGCCGGGAAGACGCGGTGCAGGCGGTCGACGTCGCCGAACTGGCGGAAATACATCAGCTCGGCCCACGGCAGCAGGTCGGGGCCCGTCGACGTGGGATCGTAGCGCTCGAAGCAGTCCGAGCCGTCGGCGCGGATCTCGCGGCAGATGAAGCCGTCGGGGTGCTGCTTGGCGTAGAAGTTGTCGAGCGTGCGCTGGAAGGGGAAGTAGCGGTGGCCGTAGCGGGCGAACATCATCATGAAGGAGGCGTCCCACATGAAGATGTTGCCGTTGTAGGCGATGTCGAGGTAGGGCGAGACGAAGCCCGAGCCCTCCTGCGGCTGGCGGATGTTGCCCACGGCGATCTTCCAGGCGTGCCAGTACATCTCCACCTCGCGCTCGTGGCCCTGCCAGAAGGGGGCGGGCAGGATCTTCCGCGCCTCGGCGAACGGGCGCGGCTCGATGCGCTCGGGGGTCATCGTGCGGTAGGGATTCTCGGCGACGAAGACCTCCTTGACGTAGGTGTTCTTGTAGGGCAGCTCGTAGGGCCCCGAGCGCAGGTCCTGCGCCCGGAGCGTCGCCGCGGCCGCGAGCACGGCGGCGGCGAGCAATGCGATGGTCTTGCGTTGCATGACAGCGTGCGTTATTCGGTCAGCGCGCGGATGCGGCGCGCGATCTCGGTGTTGAAGTAGACGCCCGTGAAGCGGTCGGCGCCGGGGCCGTAGGCGAAGACGGGGAGCATGGAGGGGGTGTGGTCGTCGGTGACGTAGCAGCCCATGATGCGGCCGCTCTCCAGGTCGCCGTCGAGCAGCGTCAGGCCGCCCGTCTCGTGGTCGGCCGTGACCACGACGAGCGTCTGGCCGTTCCGGTCGGCGAACCTGAGCGCCTCGGCCACCGCCATGTCGAAGCTCAGCATCTCGATGATCGAGCCGGGCAGGCAGCGCGAGTGGCCCGCGTAGTCGATCTTGGCCCCTTCGACGGCGAGGAAGAAACCCTTGTCGCCGCCCTGCTCGCGCAGCTTGGCGATCGACTCGCGCGTGGCCCGGGCCAGCAGGGAGAGGTTGCCCTCCTCGGCCGCGGCGTCCATCTCGTCGTCGATGCAGATCACCTTGCCGGGACGCTCGTTGATCTTGTCGACCGAGCGGACGAAGTTATACTGCTTCGACAGCTCGCCGACGAGGTCCACGCCGTCGCGCCGGCGCTCGAACTCGCGGATGCCGCTGCCGCACAGCAGGTCGATGTGTCCGTCCAGAAGGCATCGCGTGAGCTCGTCGGAGTGATCGCGCTCGACCGAGTGGCCGTAGAAGGCCGTGGGCGTGGCGTCGGCCGCATTGCCCAGCGTGACCACGCCCACGGGGAGCCCCTTGGCGTGGAAGAAGTCGGAGAGCGACTCGCAGGGGGTGCCGTCGGCCGCCGCCGCGATGTGGCGGTTGTTGTGGCTGCGGCCCGTGGCCAGGGCGCTGCCGCCGGCCGCCGAGTCGGTGGTGAAGGCGTCGAGGGCGTTGTTCTGCTGGATGCCGATATAGTCGAAGTTGAGCAGCGTGAGGCCCTTATTGGCGTAGGCCGCGGCGGTGATCTGCGACAGACCCATGCCGTCGCCGATCAGGTAGATGACGTTCTTCACCTTGCCCCGGCCGCCGTCGTTGCGGTGCGTCGGATAGTAGATATCAATCCCTTTCGAGAGCTGGAGCTTGTCGTTCTGGAAGCCGCTGAAGTCGCGCGTGGCCTTGTCGAGCCGCTTGGTGCCCGTCACGCCCGCGGAGGCCGTGCGGCGGTCGCCGATGCGGAAGTTCTTGTTGCCGAAGTCGGCGAAGAAGGCGGCGGCGGCCTCCGGGCGGTCGGTGTTGAGGTAGTCGATGCCCAGGTCGTAGAAGGTGTAGTAGACGGTGACCCCCTCGGGTGCGTTCCAGAAGCGCACGGGCTTGCCCATGGCGTGGGCGCGGTCGATCACCTCGCGCAGGCGCTTGAGCTCCGAGGGGATGATCGACCCCTTGCCGTTCCACGACGAGTAGTTGCGGAAGTCGGTGCTCACCAGCGCCACGCGCGCGAGCTGGCCGGGCGTGTAGTCGGCGTCCCACTCCCCGTCGAAGAGGATATACTCGGGCCAGCGGCCGAAGTCGGCGGGCGCGGGGACGTTGCCCGTGATGGCGATGCGCACGGCGCGGGGGTTGACCCGCGTGTCGAAGACCTCGGGCCAGCGGCCGAGCAGCGCGACGACGGCGTCGAGCGTGGGCCGGGTGGCCGACTTGAGCTCGATCATCAGCTGCAGCGGCTCGTCGCTGTCGCGCCACGCGCGGCCGCCGTTGCGGTCGTAGAGCGCCACGAGCGGCTCGACGTAGAGCGCCTCGAAGCTCATGCGGGGGTCGAGATCCTCAGGGTCGTGGCCCACCAGCAGCTGCCCGTCGCGCAGGAAGAGGTCGGCCTCGATCGAGTAGACCTGCTGCGCGTAGGCCTGCCAGAAGGGGGCGCGGCGCGTGTAGTCGTTGTGCGAATGGATGAGGATGGGGCGCTGGGCCGCGGCCACGGAGGCGACGCAGAGGGCCGCGGCGAGCAGCAGTGCTCTGAAGTTGCGCGGTTTCATCGGTCGGCGAATTTAAGCACGGCGGTCACGGGCGCATGGTCCGAGACGTAGCCGCCGTTGAACGTGTCGGGAAGGATTTCGTAAGCGGGGACCTCGAAGTCGCGACTCACGAAGATGTAGTCGATCAGCGGACGCCGCTCCTCGGGAATCTGGCCGAAGTCGGCGAAGCTCCACGCGGCGCCCCGGCACTCGGCGGCGATGTCGCGCGCATGGCGCAGCGAGCCGTCGGAAAGGACGTGGGCGATGACCGGCGAGTCGGGGTCGGAGTTGAAGTCGCCGGTGAGGACCACCGGGCGCCCGGCGCCGAGCGTCGCGATGCGGTCGAAGAGCAGCTTCACCCCCTCGCTGCGGGCGACGCGCCCCACGTGGTCGAGGTGGGTGTCGATGAAGAAGAGCTCGCGGCCCCCCTTTTCACGCAGCACGGCCCAGGTGGCGATGCGCTCGCAGGCGCCGTCCCACCCCTTGGAGCCCGCCTCCTCGGGGTGCTCGCTGAGCCAGAAGGTGCCCGACTCGAGCAGCTCGAAGCGCTCCTTCAGATAGAAGATCGCGCAGTGCTCGCCGCCCGAGGTGCCGTCCTCACGCCCCACGCCCACCGAGCCGTAGGCGGGCAGCAGCTCGCGCAGCTGGGCGTATTGGTGCCCCAGCAGCTCCTGCGTGCCCATCACGTCGACGCCGGCGCCGGCCACCATCGCGGCGATCCGCTCGCGGCGGTACTGCCAGTTGTTCTCCCCGTCCTCGGGGTTGTCGTAACGCATGTTCATCGACATGACCTTCAGCTCGGGAGCCTCGGTCGGAGCGGCGCCGCATGCCGACAGCAGGACGGCGGCCAGAAGATAGATCGTCTTTTTCATATCGTCGTTTCGTTGGTATCTCAATCCTGGAAAAGGCAGTCGGCGGGGATGGGCTCGAAGCCCTCGCGGCCCGGAGCGCGCCAGCCCCACCGCAGCTCCTGCCCCTCGTAGTCCTCGAAGTAGAGCAGGCGGAAGCGGTGCAGGCCCGCTTCGAGCGCCACGCGGCCCGAGGCGACCACCGCGGCGTGCGAGGCGTCGTTGTCGACCACGCGGCGGCCGTCGATCTCCAGCACGCTGCCGTCGTCGCTGCGCGTCATGAACTCCCACACGCCCCGCTCGGGAATGCGGATCACGCCCTCGAACAGATAGCCGAAGTGGTCCTCGTCGGGCGCCTCGGCGATCGAGGGCTCGGCCATGGTGCCGCTGCCTGCCAGGCGGCCGCCGGCGATCTGGGCCACGCGCGAGAAGAGGCCCTGGTAGTAGCGGTAGCGCACGCCCGGCTGCGCGGCGCGGGCCGCCACGGCGGGCAGGAACACGGCCTTCTCGGCCTCGACGCGCATCTCGGCGCTCGGCGCGGCACCCTCGCGGAAGGCGCGGGCGCGGAGCGTGAGCGAGCGGTCGACGCGCAGCGGAGTCTCGTAGCGCGGCGAGCGCTCCGTGGGTTCGCTGCCGTCGAGCGTATAGCGGATCTCGGCGCCGGAGGTGAGCGAGTGCAGGTCGACATCGACGGGCTCGGTGAAGAGGCTCAGATCGGCCGTCGTATAGGGGATCGACACCTCCTCGCCCTGCGTGAGCGAGTAGGGAGCGGCCTCCGCCGTCGTGCCCCGGTCGGTGACGGGCTCGGCGGCGAGCGTGAAGCACAGCGCTCCGCCCTTCACGAGCTGCTCGTAGGTCACGTAGTTGCGGTCGATCGGCTTGCCGTCGAGCGTCACCGAGGCGATGTAGCGGTTGCGGTCGGGGCGGTTTGCCGTAATGACCAGATCGCGGCCGTTGGCCAGCCGCACGACGGCCCGCTCGAAGAGGGGCGTAGTCAGCGCGAACTCGTTCGAGCCGGGGCAGACGGGATAGAAGCCCAGCGACGAGAAGATGTACCAGGCCGACATCTGGCCGCAGTCCTCGTTGCCGATGATGCCGCCCGGCGTGGCTTCGTACATCTCGCGGAGCAGGCGGCGCGTGAGCTCCTGCGTGCGCCACGGGCGGCCGACATAATTATAGAGGTAGGCCATGTGGTGGCTGGGCTCGTTGCCGTGGGCGTACTGGCCCATGAGACCCGTGACGTCGACCAGCTCGATCTCGATGTCGGATTCGAGCGTGAAGAGGCGGTCGAGCTCCCGCACGAAAGCCTCGCGGCCGCCCAGCAGCTGCACCAGTCCGTTGACGTCGTGTGGGGCGAAGAAGCGGTACTGCCAGGGCGTGGCCTCCGTATAGTCGCGCCCCGTGTCGAACTCCTCGAAGGGCGCGGTCCAGCCGCCGTCGGCGCGACGGCCGCGGAAGAAGCCCGTGGAGCCGTCGAAGACGTTGACATAGTTGCGCGCGCGGGCGTAGTAGCGGTCGGCGATCGCCCGCTCGCCCAGCGCCTCGGCCATGCGGGCGATGCACCAGTCGTCGTAGGCGTACTCGAGCGTGCACGACACCGACTCGCGGCGGATGTTGGAGGGGATGAAGCCCTGCGCCGTGTAGTAGTCGGAGCCCTTGGCGTTGATCTGCGACGAGCGCACCGCGGCGTCGAGCGCCGCGCGGGCGTCGAAGCCGCCGATGCCCTTCATGTAGGCGTCGGCGAGGACCGAGGCGGCGTGGTAGCCGATCATGGTCTTCGTCTCGCCCGAGGCCAGGGGCCAGATCGGCAGTTCGCCAGTGCAGGCGTACATGTCCATCATGCTGCGCACCATGTCGCCCACCAGCTGCGTGTCGACCAGCGTCTGCAGGGGGTGCCAGGCGCGGAAGGTGTCCCACAGCGAGAGGGTCGAATAGTAGTTCTGCCCCATCGCCGCGCGGCCGATCGTGCCGTCGTGGCGGCGATACTGCCCGTTGACGTCGCTCTGGAGGTTGGGCGTCAGCTTGGAGTGGTACTGCGCCGTGTAGAAGATCGTGCGCTCCTCGCGCGTGCCGCCCTCGACCGTGATGTCGCCCAGCGCGTCGCGCCAGCGGGCCACGGCCTGGGCGAGCACGGCGTCGAAGTCGAGCTCGGGGACCTCCACGCCGCCGTTCATGCGGGCGTTCTCCACGCTCACCGACGAGAGCGCGACGGCCGCCGTGAGCTGCCGCACCGAGCCGTCGAACGTGAGCACGGCCTGCCGGTCGCCCAGCAGCTCGACCGAGGCGAAGGGCTCGGAGAAGCGGGCCGAGAAGTAGACGTAGTGGTCGGGCACCCACCCCTGCGTGCGGCGCATGCCGCAGAGCTCGTCGCCCGAGGTCTGCACCAGGGAGCGCTGGTCGACGGTCTCGTCGGTGATCGTGTGCATCAGGTCGACGACGATGCGGCGCGGGCCCTCGCCCGTGAAGGTGTAGCGGTGCACGCCCGTGCGGGGCGCGGCGGTCAGCTCGACGCGGATCCCCTCCTCGGGCAGATCGACGGCGTAGTAACCGCACGAGGCGCGCTCGTCGTCGTGCGAGAAGGCGTAGGGGCGGTGGCGGAACTCGCCGTCGCGCGCCACGTCGTCGCTCGTGGAGGGATAGAAGAGGATGTCGGCCAGGTCGGCGCACCCGGTGCCGCTCAGGTGGGTGTGCGAGAAGCCGTCGAGCGTGCGGTCGTCGTAGTGGTAACCGGCGCAGGCGTCCCAGTTGCCCGAGCGCGTGTCGGGGCTGAGCTGGACCATGCCGAAGGGGGTGGTGGCGCCGGGATAGGTGTGGCCATGGAAGCCCGTGCCGATCATCGGATCGACGCAGTCGACGGGCTCCTGCGGGGCGGTGGCGCAGGCTGCCGCGATGAGGCCCAGCGCCGGGATGAGGTGTTTGCTGAAAATCATATCGGAATCGGAAACTGTTTTCGGATCGGGGCGATCGTCGTCCGGGCGATCAAAGATAGCGATTTTGTCGGGAACCGGGGCGGGAAAGGGCCGCGGAAAAGTTCGTGCTACCAGCGATCGGCTCCTCGGAGCGGATCGGTCGCAGACGAAGGTCCTCGGGCGGACCTGCGGCCCGGATGCGGGGACAAAACGCTGTCGTTCGACACGGAACGGCGCACGCCGTCGGGCGAAAGATTATTTTCGCGAAGACGGACGCCCTTTCGGGCATCCGTCCTGCGAAAACAAATCGGGGATTCATCAGTTGGGCTGCTTCCACAGACCGCCGGCCTTGACGATCTCCTGCGAAGGATAGGGGAAGACGAGGCAGCTCTCCTTCCAGGTGCGGGTGGCGCCGTCGCCCACGGGCCAGATCTCCCTGACGGTGCACTGCGTGTCGGGGTCGCTGGCATCGGCGGGCACATGGCCGCGCGTGCGCTTGCCCAGGATCGCGGCGGTGGTGTACTCGTCCGCAATATTCGTCAGACGCGACCAGCGCTTGAGGTCCATGAAGCGGTCGGTGAACTCGAAGGCCAGCTCGCAGCGGCGCTCGTGCATCACGTCCTCCATCTTCACCTGTCCCTCGGTGTAGAGGTCGCCCAGGCCGGCGCGCTTGGTCAGGCGGTTGAGCTCCTTGGCGGCGCCCGGCTTGCCGGTCATCACCAGCGCCTCGGCCTTGAAGAGCACCATCTCGGCGTGGCGCAGCAGCGACAGGCAGAGGTCGGTCGTGGGATAGTCGCCGTTGGTCGAGATGTGGGGGTTCGAGGCGGCCGTGGCACCGGCGTCGAGCACGCCGTCCTTGAACACCTCGTTACCGTAGGTGAAGGGCTCCATGTACTTGGCGATCGAGTAGCCCGACAGCACGTTGTCGCCGTTCTCGGTATAACGGAAGTTCTCGTGACCGAAGTAGGTGAAGTAGTTGATCGCGGGCTGGTAACCCACCAGGTTGAGCTGGAGGCGACGGTCGCCCGGGTTCTTCATGTACTCCTCGTAGAGGTCGTGCGTGGGTTTGATCGAACCCCAGCCGTTGTAGTAGCCCCAGCCGGTGTTGCGCAGGCAGACGCCGGTGAACTCGCTGCCGCTCGGGTTCGAGCCGCCGGTCGAGTGGACCGAGAAGATGTACTCCTGCGAGTAGTTGTTGGCGATCTTGAAGGGGTCGGCGCAGTCGGCCAGCAGGTCGCGGTGCCCCTCGGTCTCGATCCGGTCGACCAGCGCGGGAATCTCCTCCCACTTCGATGCGTCCCAGAAGGCCCAGTAGGCGTAGACCTTGACCATCAGGGCCCAGGCGGCCGCCTTGTGGGCGCGGCCGTAGTCGGCCTGCGTGTAGGTCTCGAAGAAGGGCAGGCGCTCGGCGGCCTTCTTCAGATCGTCGACGATCATCTCGTAGTTCTTCACCACGCTCTCCTGCTGCTTGAAGATCTGGTTGTTCCAGCCGCCCTCGAAGCTCTCCCACGGCTCGTAGGGCACGCCCAGTTTGTCGGTACCGTGACGGTAGGCCACGTGGAAGTGATAGAAGGCGCGCATGAAGTAGGCCTCGCCCAGGACGCGCTTCTCGATGGCCGAGAGGTTGTTCTCGCCCTTCTGCAACAGCGACTGGATGACCCACTGCGCATTGGCCATATAGGTGTAGAGGTTGTTCCAGGCGGACGAGATCCAGCTGTGCTCGGCGTTGAAGTTGAGCGATTCGAGGTTGAAGTCGCGCGACTTGGTGAAGACGATGTCGTCGGCGGCACCCTGCTCCCAGAAGAGGTCGCGGCCCCACATGGCGTCGGTCGGACGGGCGATGCCCCAGTAAACGGCGTCGATGGCGTCGAGCGCATCCTTATCCGTCGCGAAGAAACCGTTCTGCGTCGGATAACCCTCGGGCACCACGTCGAGGAATTCGCCGCAGGACATCGTCAACGATGCCGAGACGAGCGCGACCAGTGCAAATATCTTTCTTTTCATTGCTTTCGTAGTTTTTAGGTGAGAATTAGTAAGTCAGCTGTACACCGAACGAGTAGACGCGCGGAATGGGATACTTGCCGCCGTCGAAGCCCCAGCCGCCGACCTCGGGGTCGATACCCGAGTAGCCGGTGATCGTGCAGAGGTTCTCGGCGCTGAAGTATACCGACAGCGAGCTGTTGCGCTTGTCGAAGTGGCGCGAGCGACGCAGCAGACGCGACAGGTCGTAGGCTACCGAAATGTTCTTGATACGCAGGTAGGAGGCATCCTCGAGGTACCAGTCCGAAGAGGTCATGAAGTTGTTGTTGGGATCGGCCGAGTTGATGCGCGGGATGTTCGAATTGCGGTTCTCGGGCGACCAGGCGTCGAGGATCTCCACCGAGCGGTTGAAGTTCTTGTTGGCCTCGTTCAGGTAGGCGAACTTGGTGGCGTTGAAGGCCTTCGAACGGGCGGCACCCTGGAGCATCATGCTGAACGAAAGGTCCTTCCAGGTGAAGCCGGCCGACAGGGCGAAGGTCACCTTCGGCATGTAGCTGCCCAGGTACTGGCGGTCGTCGTCGTCGATGTCGCCGTCGCCGTCGTAGTCGACGAACTTCAGGTCGCCGGCCTTGGCGTTGGGCTGGATGCGGTTGCCGTTCTTGTCGACGTAGGCGGCGGCCTCCTCGTCGCTCTGGAAGATACCGTCGGTCTTCACGAGCCAGAACGAGTAGAGCGGCTGGCCCTCGGCCGAGCGGTAGAAGTTCTGCAGCTGCTGGAAACGGCTGTTGTAGGCCCACACGGCCTTCGTGCCGTCCTCGTTGGTCACGCCGATGTCCGAAACCCAGTTCTTCAGGATCGAGAAGTTACCGCTGACGAAGTAGCTCCAGTTCTTGTTGACCTGCTCTTTCCACGAAGCCGAGAACTCGACGCCGCGGTTGCGGATCTCGCCCAGGTTGACCGTCGGGGCGCCCAGACCCATGGCGTTGGGCCAGCCCGAGGTCTGCGACTGGATCAGGTCGTAGGTGCGCTTCATGAAGAAGTCGGCCGACATCGAGAGGCGTCCGCGGAACATGTCGAGATCCAGACCCAGGTCGGTCTGCTCGGAGGTCTCCCAGGTGAGGTTGTAGTTGCGGGCGACGGGATAGACGCGGTTGCCGTTGGTCGAGGCGTTGATCTGCCCCGGACGGTTGCCCTGGCTGTAGACGCCCAGCGTGGCGGCGCCGTAGGCGTAGCCGATCGAACCGAGGTTGCCGATGCGGCCCCACGATGCGCGCAGCTTGAGCAGCGACACGACGTCGTTCTTGGGGAAGAAGGGCTCGCTCGAAATCTTCCAGCCGCCGGTTACCGAGGGGAAGTCGGCGCTCTTGCGGCCCTGGGGCAGACGACCGGCATAGTCGCGGCGCCACGAAGCGGTCACGAAATAACGATCGTCGAAGCTGTACGACAGACGGGCCACCAGGGCGACGTTGTTGTCGGGAGCGTCGTAGCTGTCGGTCGGATCCATGTACTCGGTAGCCTGGTTGAGGTACTGGTACATCTCGCTCTCGTTCTGGAAGCCGGTGGCCTCGACCGAGAACGAGCGGCCGCGCTGCTTGCTGGCGGTGGTACCCATCAGGGCGCCCACGGTGTGCTTGCCGAAGGTGTTGTCGTAGGTCAGCACGTTCTCGGTCTCCCAGTACCAGAAGTCGGAGGTGCTGTACTGCAGGCGGTTGGTCAGGTCGGGCTTACCCGGCTCGGTACGCATCGGATCGAAGCGCTTGTAGAAAAGGTCCTCGTTGCGGTAGGTGAAGCGGCTGTTGAACTTCAGACCCGGAAGGATGTTGGCGATGGTCAGGTTGGTCGTCGACGAGATCTTCTGACGCTTGTTCTGCTCGGTGTGGCCCTTGAGGATGCGCAGCGGGCTGATCAGGTCGCCGAAGATGCCCGAGAGGTTGGGATCGAGCTCCGACACGCCGCCGAACGAACCGTCGTCGTAGTAGGGACGGGCGCTGCGGGGGAACATCATGGCGTTGAGGATCACACCTTGCTCGCCGCTGTCGGTGTTCGTGCCGCGCTGCTTGTTGTTGGTGTACATGAAGTCCTCCGAGATGGTGATCCAGTCGTTGAGCTTGTAGCTGCCGTTGTAGCGGACGCTGGTGGTCTTGTTGAAGGTGCTCTGGAGCGTACCCTCCTCGTTGTTGTAGTTGAACGACACACGGTTGGCGAAGCGCTCCGTACCGCCCTGCACCG
>Ga0073908_1001588_pt1 | contig 31605 bp, 25 predicted proteins | sample MucameincwithD2O_FD_65484 | JGI IMG/M metagenome (GOLD analysis project Ga0073908, IMG submission 65484) | Mouse cecum microbial communities from Vienna, Austria - Mucus amended microcosms incubated with D2O | ecosystem: Host-associated > Mammals > Digestive system > Large intestine > Cecum...
GGACGAAAAACAATCCCTGCCTTGTGGGCGACCCGGGCGTGGGCAAAACGGCAATCGTGGAAGGGCTGGCGCAGAAAATTGCCGATGGCAGTATTCCGGACACACTGAAAAAGAAAAAGATCGTCAGCCTGGACCTTTCGGCAATGGTTGCCGGCTCAAAATACCGCGGCGAATTTGAGGAACGTATGAAAAAGGCTCTGGACGAAGTCAGGGCGGACGGAAATATCATACTGTTTGTGGATGAAATACACACCATTATTGGCGCAGGCGCGGCGGAAGGCGCGATAGATGCGTCCAATATCCTGAAGCCTTCCCTTGCGCGGGGCGAAATCCAGCTGATTGGCGCGACAACACTGGAGGAATACCGCAAGCATATCGAAAAGGACGCGGCGTTTGAACGGCGGTTCCAGCCTGTTCGGGTGGAGGAGCCGGAGGAAAAAGTCGCGGTTGAAATGCTGCGGGCATTGAAAGACAAATATGAAATGCACCACAAAGTCACAATTTCTGACGAAGCGCTGGAATCCGCGGTGAAGCTTTCTTCCCGCTATGTTGCAGACCGCTTTCTGCCGGATAAGGCGATTGACCTGATTGACGAAGCGGCATCCCGTCTGCGTCTGCGGGCATATACCGCGCCTGTCAGCGTGACAGAACTGGAAAAGAAACTTGCGGAGATGGAGAAGGAAAAAGAGGAATCCATCAAAACGGAGGAATTTGAAAAAGCGGCGGAAATCAAGAAACAGCAGGGCGCGTTGCGCGTGCAGCTGAAAGAGGCCAAGCAGGAATGGGAAACGGCACACGGCGGATCCGACCAGATTGTGACGAAGGAGGACGTTGCCGAGGTGGTTTCCCGCTGGACGGGGATTCCCGTGCAGAGCCTGCGGGAGGAGGAAAGCCAGCGTCTGCTGCGGCTGGAAGATACGCTGCACAAGCGTGTAATTGGGCAGCAGGAGGCGGTAAAGGCTGTAGCGAAGGCAGTCCGCCGCGGGCGCGTAGGGCTGAAAGACCCGAACCGCCCGATTGGTTCGTTTCTGTTTCTGGGGCCGACCGGCGTAGGCAAAACGGAGCTTTCCAAAGCATTGGCTGAGGCTCTTTTCGGGGACGAAAACGCCATGATTCGCATTGATATGTCGGAATATATGGAGAAGCACAGCGTTTCCCGCATGGTCGGCTCGCCTCCGGGCTATGTCGGCTATGAAGAAGGCGGTCAGCTCAGTGAAAAAGTGCGCCGCAACCCGTATTCCGTGATACTGTTCGATGAGATTGAAAAGGCATCTCCGGAGGTGTTCAACGTACTGCTTCAGGTGCTGGACGATGGGCATATCACGGACGGGCAGGGCAGAAAAGTAGATTTCAAGAATACGGTTATTATCATGACCTCCAACGCCGGCGCAAGGAGCATTGTTGCCCCGAAACGGCTGGGCTTTACCAGTGCGGAAACACCAGAACAGAGTTATGAACTGATGAAGAAAAGCGTCATGGACGAGGTGAAAAACGTATTCAAACCAGAGTTTTTGAACAGGATCGACGATATGATTGTGTTCCATGCTTTGGAAAAAGAAGATATTCTGGAAATCGTCAAGCTGATGACGGATATGCTGGCAAAGCGTGTGCAGGAAAATATGGGCATTTCCGTTTCCTTTACGGATAAGGCTCTGGAAAAGATTGCCGAGGAGGGCTTTGATAAGGCATATGGCGCAAGACCGCTCAGGAGGGCGATACAATCCAGGATTGAGGACGCTTTTGCCGAGGAATATTTACAGGGCAATTTCAAGGCGGGAGAAAAGGTGTCCGTCGGGGTGAAAACGAACGGCTTCCTGTTCCGCGTTGTGAAATGAGGATAGTTTTTACCAAAAAGAAACGCAAAAATTTGGCTGTACCGAAAATGGGTTTTGTGGTATACTATGCATAAGCATTGAGCAGTGCGAAAGAAGGCGAAAAGCCCGCAGCGGAATAGAGCCGGCACTGCATGGAGCGTGAGGAATGCATGGCTTTCCGAAAGGCTCTGATAATGGTGGGGAATTTCGGCGAAATATAAAGTAAGTTTCTCGTAATATCATTTAAGGATACACAAAACCCATATATCCGGTGGTATGGAATACAGCGGAAATGGGTCGGGGGCTGGAAGCCCCTGCGAAGGCTTGGAAGGTTCGTTTTGCAGCCGAAAGGTTATAAAATCATAAAATCTTTGATTTTACTCCAGGGCTTCGGGTTTCTAAAAAACATAGGAAACAACTGGGAGGTACATAGAAATGGCAGTCATTCAAGAATTGATCAGGCAAGAGGAAAACGGCAGAATCAGTTTTGGCAACTATCTGATGGACGAAAAAAAGAAGGTTCTCGATTTTGAAGCAAATGGGGACCTGTATAAGGTGAAAACCTTCCGGGAGATTACAAAGCTGGAAAAGAACGGGAAAATGCTTTTAGAGGCTGTTCCGGGTGCGACGATACATAATTTCGGCATGGACGAAAAAGGCGCAAAGTTCTCTGTCGAAAGCGAAGAAGATATTCAGATTACGCTGGAGCTGGAGCCGGAAACGGAATATAAAATCCTGATTGACGATGTGAATGTTGGGAAGATGAAAACCAACATGGCAGGGAAAGTAAATTTCAGTGTGGAGCGGCAGAACAAAATGCCGGAAATCGTAATTGAAAAAATAGGCTGATTAGGGACAAGTGGACTGTAAAAGCAGGATTCCTGCGTTGCAGCCCACTTTTTCATAATAGAAATATGTGGAAAAAAGACGTGGTGGAGAGATGAAGCAAAAAACAGTGTTTATATGCAGGGAATGTGGATATAAAAGCGCAAAATGGGCAGGAAGATGCCCGAGCTGTGGGGAGTGGAATACATTAGAAGAAGGGTTGGAGCAGAAAACAGGCAAAGCCGCGCGGACAGCAGGGGCAACGAGAACGGCGGCAAGGCAGCCTGTGCCGCGGCTTGCGGAGGTGGAAACTGACGGAAACCAAAGGCTTTTGACAGGCATTGCCGAGTTTGACAGGGTGATGGGCGGCGGCATTGTGCGGGATTCTGTGACGATTATCACATCGCCTCCCGGCGGCGGAAAATCCACGCTGGCACTAATGGCGGCGTCTGCGCTGGCAAAACAGGGCTTCCGCGTGCTTTACGCTTCGGGCGAGGAAAGCGACAGCCAGATTAAGAGCCGCGCTGACCGTATCCTGCGAAAAATAGAGCAGAATATCTGGATACTGGCGGATACATCTATGGATCGCGTGCTGGATGCGATTGCGGATACAGACGCGGATTTGATTATACTTGACAGCATACAGACCTTTTCGCTGGCGGAATTCCTGCCATCGCGCGCGGGCAACCCCACGCAGACCATGGAATGCGCCTCCGCGCTGGTGCAGGCGGCGAAGGATAAGGCACGCCCGAGGGCAGCCCTGATGATCGGGCAGATGAATAAAAGTGATGAGATTGCCGGACTGCGGGCATTGGAACATCTGGTTGATGCGGTGCTTGTGCTGGAGGGGGAGGGGGCGGATGAGCTGCGCTGCCTTGTGGCAACAAAGAACCGTTTTGGCAGTACAGGAGAAATGGGATTTTTCACGATGACAGAAACGGGGCTGGATTCTATTGAAAATCCGTCTGAGTATTTTGTGACGAAGCGCAAAAAGGGCGAAAATGTTTCCGGCAGCGCGGTTGCTGTTCTGCGGGAGGGCTCCCGCCCTGTGATTGCGGAGGTGGAAAGCCTTGTTTCCGCATCATTTACGCCGTACCCCTCCCGCATCAGCGAAACCATGAAAAAGGATACGCTGAACACCTTGCTTTCCATACTGGAACAGCGGGGCGGGATAAAGCTGTATGATAAAAACGTGGTAGTAAAGACGACGGGCGGGCTTTATTTGAAGGAGCAGGCGGCAAATCTGGCGGTGCTGATGAGCATAGCGTCTTCGGTATATGATAAGGCGATACCGGCGGATTGGGCATTTATTGCGGACGTTGGGCTGACGGGAGAACTGAAGCGTGTGCCGACGATGGAAACGCGTGTGAAGGAGCTGGATCGGATGGGATTCAGCAGGGTATTCATCCCGAAAGGCGGGCTGCGCAACGGCGCGCCGGAGAAAATCGAGGTCGTGGAGTGCAGGTTTCTGTCAGAGCTGCTGAAGGGCGTTTTTGGAAAAAAATGAAATGGGCAAAAAGACCAAAGCGGAACGGAAACCGCGCCCCTTGCAGGGCATGGGACAGCATCTGTCGGGTTACGTTCTTTATTTCATACCTTTCTTAAGGATTTTTTAGTTTACGAATAGGCAAAGGTATATTATAATGTTGAGTATCTATTCAAAATAATGAGAGATGAAAAAGAAACGGTTCCGGGGCGGGCTGCCGCTGGGACGCAGACAAAGGAGGAATGTATATGCAGGAAGAGAAAATCAGGAAGTTCAAAAAGGTGCTGGTGGCAAACCGTGGAGAAATCGCGATTCGCGTATACCGTGCATTGAACGAGTTGGGCATTCAGACGGTGGGTATTTTTTCCAAAGAAGATAAATATTCCCTGTTCCGCACAAAAACAGACGAGGCATATATGCTGAATCCGGAAAAAGGACCGATTGACGCATATCTGGATATTGACAATATCATTAAAATAGCAAAGGCAAAGGGTGTTGACGCAATCCACCCCGGCTATGGCTTCCTTTCCGAAAACCCTGATTTTGTGGACGCCTGCAACAAGGCGGGCATTGCGTTCATCGGACCGAATGTAGACGTCATGTATGCGATGGGCGATAAGATTTCGTCTAAAAAAATGGCGATTGAGTGCAATGTGCCGATTATTCCCGGCGTGGACCATGCGGTAAGGAGCTTGGACGAGGTCATGCAGGTTGCGGCGAGGGTCGGTTATCCTGTTATGCTGAAAGCCTCCAACGGCGGCGGCGGACGCGGTATGCGTATCGTTAACAGCGAGGCGGAGATGCCCAAGGAATTTGAAGAAGCGCGGAACGAGGCGAAAAAGGCGTTTGGTGATGATAAGATTTTCGTAGAAAAATACCTGCGCGACCCCAAGCATATCGAGGTGCAGGTTTTGGGCGACAAATACGGCAACGTTGTGCATCTGTTTGACAGGGACTGTTCCGTGCAGCGGCGGCACCAGAAGGTTGTGGAATTTGCTCCGGCGTTTAACGTCAGCGATGCAGTCCGTGAAAAGATTTTTTCCGACGCAGTGCGGCTTTCCAAGCACGTTGGCTACAAAAATGCCGGTACGCTGGAATTTTTGGTTGACGCAGACGAAAACTATTACTTTATCGAAATGAACCCCCGTATACAGGTAGAGCATACAGTGACAGAAGCCATTACGGGCATTGATATCGTGCAGGCGCAGATACTGATTGAAGAGGGCTACGCGCTTGATTCCCCGGAAATCGGCATCGGCTCTCAGGAGGAAATCCGCAGCAACGGCTATGCGATACAGATTCGTGTTACAACGGAGGACCCCGCGAACAACTTCCTGCCGGATACCGGAAAAATCAGCGTGTACCGTTCTCCCGCGGGCAACGGCATCCGTCTGGACGGCGGTACGGCGCATACAGGTGCGGAAATCACGCCGTTTTATGACAGCCTTCTGGTAAAAATCATTGCGCATGACAGAACGTTTGCGGGTGCGACGAGCAAGGCGATCCGCGCAATTAAGGAAACCAGAATCCGCGGTGTGAAAACGAATATTCCGTTCCTTGTGAACGTACTGCAAAGCGAAACCTGGAACAACGGTAAATGTACGACAACATTCATTGAGAAAACGCCGGAGTTGTTCAATATTGTGCTGGGACAGGACAGAGCAACGAAGATTGCTGAATTTATTGGCAACCAGATTGTCAATGAATCCAAGGGCAGCAAGCCGGAGTTTGACCCGATTGTGCCGCCTTCCTTCGGCAGGGCGGAAAACGGCTCAACGATTCCTGTGCGCGGTGCAAAGGACGCGTTCCTTGAAATGGGCGCGAAGGACTACACGCAGAGCCTTTTGAAGGAAAAACGCCTGCTTGTGACAGATACGACCATGCGTGACGCACATCAGTCCCTGATGGCGACAAGACTGCGTACCAATGACCTGATTGTGGCTGCTCCCGCGACAAATATGGCGATGGCAAACGCATTTTCCGTTGAGGCATGGGGCGGCGCAACGTTCGACGTAGCGTACCGTTTCCTGAAGGAATCTCCGTGGATTCGTTTGCAGCAGCTTGCCAGGGCGATGCCGAACACATTGATACAGATGCTTCTGCGTGCCTCCAACGCGGTCGGCTACGCAAACTATCCGGACAATGTGGTAAAGGAGTTTATCCGCATTTCCGCAGAACGCGGCGTAGATGTGTTCCGTATCTTTGACAGCCTGAACTGGCTGGAAAATATGAAAATGCCTGTTGAGGAGGCACTGAAAACGGGGAAAATCGTTGAGGGTGCGATCTGCTATACCGGCGACATTCTTGACCCGAACGAAAAGAAATATACGCTGGATTATTATGTGCGCAAGGCGAAGGAACTGGAGGCAATGGGCTGCCATATCTTCGCGCTGAAAGATATGGCGGGGCTTTTGAAGCCTTACGCGGCAAAACAGCTGTTTGAAACGCTGAAAGCGGAACTGCATATTCCTCTGCACCTGCATACGCATGATACTACGGGCAACGGCGTCAGCACCGTGCTGATGGCGGCGGAGGCAGGCGTGGACATTGCCGATCTGGCGATACAGTCCATGAGCTCCCTGACAAGCCAGCCTTCCATGAATGCAGTGGTCGAGGCCCTGAGAGGCACGGAGCGCGACACAGGGCTTGACCCCGACCAGCTGACTGAACTGAGCCACTATTATCAGGGCGTAAGGCAGATTTTCACAGGCTTTGAAAGTGAAATGAAAACACCGAATACGGAGATTTATAAATATGAGATTCCCGGCGGCCAGTATTCCAACCTGCTGGCACAGGTCAAGGCGATGGGTTCCGCAGATAATTTCGAGGAAATCAAGCATCTGTATAAACAGGCAAATGACCTGCTGGGCAATATTGTAAAGGTAACGCCTTCTTCCAAGGTAGTGGGCGATATGGCAATCTTCATGTCCAAAAATGGCCTGAATAAAGACAACATCCTGACAGAAGGCAGGGACATTTCCTATCCGGATTCCGTTGTGGACTATTTCCTTGGCAACATCGGTATGCCGGAAGGCGGTTTCCCGTCTGAGCTGCAGGAGATAGTTCTGAAAGGCAAAAAGCCCATCGAAGGCAGGGCAGGTGCGCTGATGCCGCCTGCGGATTTGGAGGGCATTGAGAAATACCTGCTGGAAACGCATACAATGAAACGCATCAATCCCCGGAATATTATCAGCTACGCGATGTATCCGAAGGTATATGATGATTACTGCTACCATTGGGAATATTACACAGACGTTTCCAAGCTGACCAGTGACGTATTTTTCTATGGGCTGGCAAAGAACGAGGAAACCTCTATTGAAATCGGCGAAGGCAAGAGCATACTGATAAAATATATTGATATGTCCGAGCCGGACGCGGAGGGCTTCCGCGCGCTGACGTTTGAAATTAACGGCGTTATGCGTGAGGTACGCGTGCTGGATAAACATCTGGAGGTTAAGAGCGACGGCAAGCTGAAAGCCGATAAGAACAACCCGTTCCACCTTGGTTCCAGCATCCCTGGCACCATCAGCAAGATTTTGGTGAAGGAAGGCGAGGAGGTCAAGAAGAACCAGCCTGTGCTTACGGTCGAGGCGATGAAGATGGAAACATCCATTGTCGCAAAAGAGGACGGCGTAATCGACAGGATTTATGTAAAAGAGGGCGAAAAGGTCAGCCAGGGCGACCTGCTGGTTTCCTTCGCACAGGAAGACTAAAGCCTTTGCGCCTTTGCAGGAACAGGATACAGTGTCCGTAATATTATAATACTGCGTATCAAACAGGAAACAAAAATCCCTGCCGTCTGGGCACTGCGCTCCGGCAGGGGTTTTCGATTTTTGGCAGAGGGAAAAGCTGCCGTAAAGAAAAATTCGCCAATATGACGGCGGATAAAAAACAAAAAACAGCTTTTCAATTCACCGGGAATCGCGTATACTGAAAAGAAGAGCATGAAAAAATGAAGGAATAAAGGAGCGGTGTGCGGTATGCTTAATTTTATGGGATTTGGCGAAAATATAGGGATTGACTTGGGCACTGCCACTGTTTTGGTTTATATCAAGGGGCAGGGAATCGTCATTCGGGAACCGTCTGTCGTAGCGATTGACAAGGACAGCAATTCCATACTCGCTGTTGGCGAGGAGGCGCGGCGTATGTTGGGGCGTACGCCCGGAAACATTGTGGCGATTCGTCCGCTGCGGGAGGGCGTTATTTCCAATTACGATGTAACGGAAAAGATGCTGCAATATTTTATTGAGAAGGCGATGGGCAAGCGGTCGTTTGTGAAGCCGACGATTGCGGTATGTGTGCCGAGCAGTGTGACGGAGGTGGAAAAGCGCGCCGTTGAGGACGCGACCCGTGAGGCGGGGGCGCGGCGCGTACACATCATAGAAGAACCGATTGCGGCGGCGATTGGCTCAGGTATTGACATTTCACGTGCCTGCGGGAGCATGGTGGTGGACATCGGCGGCGGGACAACGGATATTGCGGTGATTTCGCTGGGCGGTACGGTGACGAGTTATTCCCTGAAAATCGCAGGAGATAATTTCGATGATGCAATCATTAAATATATGCGGAAAAAGCATAATGTACTGATTGGTGAGCGGACGGCGGAAGAGTTGAAAATCAAAATCGGTACAGCGTATGAGCGGACGATTCCCGTCACGCTGGATGTGCGCGGGAGGAATCTGATTACAGGGCTGCCGAAAAATATTACGGTGACCTCTGACGAGATGCTGGAAGCGCTGCTGGAATCTGTGACAGCGATTGCGGACGCGGTGCATGGCGTGCTGGAACAGACGCCGCCGGAGCTTGCGGCGGATATTTACGAAAGGGGAATCGTAATGACGGGCGGGGGAAGCCTGCTTTACGGCATGGACAAGCTGTTACAGAACAGGACCGGCATACACGCAATGGTTGCGGAAGATGCGGTGAGCTGTGTGGCGATTGGTACGGGGCGGTACATTGAGTTTATCTCGGAAAACACCGTAGAGGACGACAGAAGGCGGCGCGGGTTCCAGTTTGGAAATTTATTTCGGAAATGAAGACCGTGGGCTCTGCCCCACACCCTGCAAGGGGTGTGCCCCTTGACCCGTTTGCCGCAAAACTACGTTTTGCGGGGGAGGTTTTTACCGGGCTTGTCAGACGCATGAAATGCGGCTGACAGAAGGGATAGAGCATTATGTTTTTTAAGGAAGGAGCAGGCATATGAGAAAATGGGTGATGCCTGTTGCGGCAGCGGGGACGTTGTTTCTGGGGGCAGGCTGGGCGGCAGCTGGCGGCGTTGGCAATGACCCGGCGGCGGAGGCAGTAAAGGAATTTTATGCGGAAATGAACAGGGACGGCGAGAAGGTCAGGCTGGAAAGCTGTGCGCCTTTGCCGAAAGGCTCCGTATATTATTTGGAAGAAGAATACAGCGGCTATTCTGACTGGCAGGTATTCCGGACGGTGGTATATATTTCAGGCATTGACGGGGGAAAGCGGCATCATTGGACGACGACTGTGGTGGAGGAGCCTGATGGGGAATGGAAGGTTGTTTCGCATGGCGCGGGGCAATAGAAAAGCTGGTATCATGGCTGTTTTTGCGTGCATTGGGTGATGCACGCAGTTTTTTTGTTCGAAATCGTATTTTTCTTGTCAATGAAAGACAGGTATGGAGAGAATTTCAGAGGAATATGATATAAAAAACGGACCCTTTTTTACTTTGTCGGGCTGGTGTGAAAGAAGTGCTTTGAAAATTTGTGCAATGTGTGGAAAAAGAAGCGAAAAAATGAGCGAAATTTGCGCGGAAATTTATTATTTTCGCAACATTTTGTAAAAAAAACGGAGAAATATTTTTTTGCATAATTTTAGGCGTAAAATTTTGTGTAAAAATAAATTCAAAACTTCAAAAAAATACTGCACAAATCCAAAACCTGTGTTATAATATCCACGTAGAAAAGCAGAGGATGCTCCTGTTTCACAAAAGAAAGAGGAAATACGATGCTTTTTTTGAAACCTGCTCTGACCGCACAGGGCGGGATGCGTGGATACGCGCAGAAAACGTTGTGAAAGAAAAGACAAAATGTAGGAGGTCAATGAGTTATGAACGCTTATATGGCAAGTGTAGTTGAACAGGTTAAAAAACGCAATGCTGGCGAACCTGAATTCATCCAGACGGTTGAAGAAGTTTTCCACTCTATCGAAAAGGTAGTAGAGGCACATCCCGAATATGAAAAGGCTGGCCTGCTGGAAAGAATGGTAGAGCCTGAAAGAGCTATTTCCTTTAGAGTAACATGGGTTGACGATGCTGGCAAGGTAAACGTGAACCGTGGCTTCAGAGTACAGTTCAACAGCGCAATCGGGCCTTACAAGGGCGGTCTGCGTTTCCATCCTTCCGTATACATTGGCATCATTAAATTCCTGGGCTTTGAACAGATCTTCAAGAACAGCCTGACAGGTCTGCCTATCGGCGGCGGCAAGGGCGGTTCCGACTTCGACCCCAGAGGCAAGAGCGATATGGAAATCATGAGATTCTGCCAGGCTTTCATGACAGAACTTTACAGACATATCGGTCCCGACGTTGACGTTCCCGCTGGTGACATCGGCGTAGGCGGCAGAGAAATCGGCTATATGTACGGTCAGTACAAGAGAATCAAAGGCTGCTGGGAGAACGGCGTTCTGACAGGCAAGAACCTTGAATTCGGCGGTTCCCTGATCAGGCCCGAAGCAACAGGCTTTGGTGCTACATATTATGTAAACGAAGTTCTGACACATCTGGGCGATACAATCCAGGGCAAGACTGTTGCAGTTTCCGGTTTCGGTAACGTAGCATGGGGCGTTGTTCAGAAAGTTGCTGAGCTGGGCGGCAAGGTTGTTACAGTTTCCGGTCCTGACGGCTATGTATACGATCCCGATGGTATCACAACACCCGAAAAGATCAACTACCTGCTGGAAATGAGATCTTCCGGCCGTGACCGTGCTCAGGATTATGCTGACAAATTCGGCGTAAAATTCGTTGCTAAAACAAAACCTTGGGAAGTTAAGGTTGACATCTGCATGCCTTGCGCAACACAGAACGAAATCAACATGGAAGAAGCTGAAAAGATCGTTAACAACGGTACAAAATACTACATCGAAGTTGCTAACATGCCTACAACAAACGAAGCACTGGCATTCATCCAGAGCAAAGGTCTGGTTGTTGGTCCTTCCAAGGCTGTTAACGCTGGCGGCGTAGCTGTATCCGCTCTGGAAATGGCTCAGAACTCCATGAGATATGGCTGGGATGCAGAAGAAGTTGACGCTAAACTGAAAGGCATCATGAAGAACATCCATAAAGTTTCTATGGAAGCTGCTGAAGAGTATGGCCTGGGTTATGATTTGGTTGCGGGCGCAAACATCGCAGGCTTCAAGAAAGTTGCAGCTGCTATGATGGCTCAGGGTCTGGTATAATTCAACACTTGTTTGACAGGTTCAATTGCAAGTTCAATTACACAAGACGATAACTCAGAAAGGGACGGTTTTACCGTCCCTTTTCCTGTATCAATATATATTTATTTTTATGGGTGGTATACGCTGGTAACTTTCTGGAGACTGTTTTCTGAGCCGCACTGCTCGACATACGGACGGATTTCTTCGAACGCTTCTTTTTCGGAATCTGCATCGGAATAGAAATATGCCCATTGGGACAGCATGCTGTGCGCATAATTGCAGTGTATATTCGATGTGTAAATTTGCACGATGGGGTCGGTAATCCAGTTGCCCGTCTGCATTGCGCAGTCGCTGCGGTATGTAAAATATTGCTGTCCGTCTTTCACATAGATAATATTCAGGTTCAGTTCCATATATAATAAATCCGGGCTTGTAGGGATTCCAATTTCTTCGTTATAAGCCTGCTCGGCTTCGACCTTTTCAAAGTGGAAAAGCTCCAGATAAGCCTGCCGGATTTCTGATTCCTGTTCGCGGAACTGTTCCGGTACGAGGATGTTCAGCGTGTCATCTGCAAAAACAATCTGCTCTGCCAAAGGGGTTCCGTCTGCTGTTTCAATGGGGTTAAAGGCAAAATAATTTTTGCTGACGCGAATGGAGTTGCCATTTGGGGCAATCTCAAAGGGATAGCGCAGGTTATTTTCTGTGTATAAGGGCGTCCCTTCGCCGTCGATATCCTGAAAATTATAGGCGTCCATAACGAAAGCGTTACAGTGTTCCTCCAACAAAGGGAATAACTGCTTGCTCCTGCCGGCAATTTCCAGATATTTTGCGGCATTGTCATTTTCCCCGCTGTATTGTATTTGTGTGCGGTAAAGATGGCGGGTTTCCTCCCACTTGGGGTCAGCTTTGGCAGATGGTTCCCCGTCCTGCCCGCAGGCGGAAAGCAGAAGTGCTGCTGCCAAAGTAATAAGGGTTAGTTTTTTCATTTCGTTTCCTCCTATGTATAATATTTACAAAAGAAAACCCTTCCCAATGAATTGGAAAGGGTTGCGTTGCGGAGACAGGATTTGAACCTGCGACCTCCGGGTTATGAGCCCGACGAGCTACCGGACTGCTCTACTCCGCGCCGAAAAATATTCTGTTTGAATAGTATACCTCAATTTGCGGCATTTGTCAACATTAAAATTTCATATAAAGTGCAACAAAAAGCGCGTATATCCGGCAAATCAGATACCATCTTTATATTTTGTTTCCAGACGCTGCTTCCGTTCCTTCCAATCCGGCATGAGCTGTGTTAGAAGCGCATAAAACGCGGGGCTGTGGTTGGGGTGGACGAAGTGCAGAAGTTCATGCAGAATGACCTGCTCAATGCAGCCCTCGTCAGCCTTCATCAGCTGGAGGTTCAGGCGGATATTGCCGACCGCCGCTGTGCAGCTCCCCCATATGCTGCGCATATTTCGTATTTTTACGACCGGAAACGGCACAGAATACGGCTCGGCGAGGGGATAAATGCGCGAAAGGATTTCGCTGAATTTTGGCACTGCCTGTGTTTTGAGCCAGGAAAGATACGCCTGCCGCAGTTCTGTCTGCTCGGAAAGGAGGGTAACCATATGCAGAGTGTCCCCCTCAAAAGCAAAGTACGGCGCGCCCTGTTCCAGCGAAAGCTGATAGGGCTGCCCGAGAAAATAGACCGTTTTGCCAGTGAAAAGCGTGCTGTCCGGCAGGTGGCTTCTCAGCTTTTCCATTTCCGCAAGATGCGTGATAATCCAAATGGATTTTGACTGTACAAATTCTTCAATGACGGAAAAAGGTACTTTTTTGCCTGCGGAAACCACAACGCGCCCCTGCTTATTGACGCGAAGGTTAATATATTTGACATCTTTGCGCAGCAACTCGTATTCGATTCCGACGCCTTGGTATTCTATGGTATGCAGGGACATAATGGACCTCTTTCCTGAATATGCTTTTTCCCTCGACTGACATAAATGATATGCAGTATTATTTTACACGGGCAGCAGAAAAATGTCCAGTTTTTTATTCCTTTGCTGGAACAACGAAAAGTCCCCGGGTTTACCGGGGACAAAATGGTGGATTTGGTGATGGGAAAATCGGATGTTATCTGCCGCAGGTGTTGCAGCCGTTTGTGCTGTTGTTTCCGCAGGAATTACATGTGCCGCAGCTGCCGCCGTTGCATGTGCCGCAGCCGTTGCAGTCTGTTGCGCCTGCTACATTACTGATAACACAGTTCGAGGAACCGAAAACAGGGCCAAAGCCACAGCAGGACTTCGGTGCAGCGGAGGGAGAAAACATATCCATCGGGAAACGGATATTTTCGAAATCCGCGCAGGGATCGCCCGCGCTGCCAACAGCTGTGCAGCTTTCCGGCAGGCATCTGCCAAGGGAATTTACCATCATGTTTACGGTGCGGTACAGTTTTACGATGCTGAACAGACCAATCGTGACATTGACAGCCACAGGCGCGCCCATTGCCGCATCGCCACAGCCGCAGCCGTCATTGCAGCCGCCGTTGCAGCCACAGCCGCAGCCACAGCCACAGTTGCAGGGGCTGCATGTGGGGTATCTCAGGTCAGCCGCCAGCGCGATTGCTTTGCCTTCTGCTACAACGAACGGCCCGCCGTTGGAGTTGCCGCAGCAGTCGTAGAGGTCAGTCGTTGTTGTAACCTCGGCTTCTGTGGAGCCAAACAGCGTTACGCGCATATTGTATGCGTTCGTAGCATTGATGCAGCCAATCGGGCAGCCATCTGCGCGCTGGAATTCCAGCATATATTTGAAAACGTATTTCAGTTCCAAATCCCAGCAGCCTTTCTGGAGGGGATTGGCTTTCTTCCGCAGGATGTCGATGCGTTCCAGCTCCAGATCATGGATGCTGACATCAGCGGCGTTGCAGGGGGGCACGATGATGTCGCCCTCGCAAAGCATTTCGTTGCAGTTGGGTACGGCGTTTTTCGCAGCGCGCGCGGGTCCGAGAATGTCAGCAGTCAGACATTTCTGGATACGGCACTGGTCAAAGATTTTCTGCGCAATGATGCAGGTTTCACCCTTCGTTGCATCCTCTCCGCCGACACAGCCGCAGTCACAACCGCAGTTGTTGTTGCAGCCGTTGTTGCAGTTGTTGTTGCAGCCATTGTTGCATCCGTTGTTGCAGTCGTTGCAGCTGTTGCAGTTCCTTGCACTTAAATCAAATTCAAAAGCTCCCATTTTGACAGCCTCCTTTAATTTGTTTGTTTCTTCTACATACTATGTAACGGGGGGAAATGGGTGACTGCATGGCTGGACTTTTTTGCAAACACATTCTGTTCCCGTTTTTGGCTGCGGTGCTTTACAGACGAGCTTCCCTTTGGTATGATTTTGGAAGAAAGCGAGGGGGATTATTTGAAGGATTTGCTGGAACATGCAATGATTACAGCGGCAAGCGCACATATAGGGCAGCTGGATAAGGGAGGTCAGCCGTATATCCTGCACCCAATCCGCGTGATGCTGCAATGCGGGAGCATGGAGGAAAGAGCCGCTGCTCTGCTGCATGATGTTTTGGAGGACACGCCGCTGACTGCCGCGGAGCTGGCAGCGGAGGGATTCCCGCGGGAGGTTTTGGAGGCGGTGGTCTGCCTGACAAGGGTGAGGGACGAGGACTATGCCGTATATATTGAGCGGGTCTGCGGGAACAGGCTGGCGGCGGCGGTCAAACTGGCAGACCTGACAGACAATATGGATTTGAACCGCCTGCCGGGACTGACACAACGAGATTTTCAGCGTTTAGAGCGTTATATCCGCGCAAAACGACGTGTAGAACAGGCGTTGGAGGAATGGGACGAAAGAGGAGATAAGCATGGGTGAATGGACGAAAGAACGCTATGAGAGCTTCCGAAAAGAACTTTTTGCACAGGCAGAGCCGGAATTTGCCCGATTTCAGGCTAAGTTGCTGCGTTCGGATTTGCCTGTTATTGGGCTTCGTACACCCTTCCTGCGGAAAACGGCGAAGGAACTGGTAAAGGACGATGGGGAGGCATTTCTGCGGTTCTGCAGCAGGGATACCTATGAGGAACGTCTGCTGTATGGGCTTGTGGCAGCGGCCCTGCCTGTGCCGTATGAGGTTTTTCTGGGATACTGCGATGTTTATGTGGAGGATGTGGTGGAAAACTGGGCGCATTGTGATGTGTTCTGCTCCTCCCTGAAAAAACGCCTGAAAGGGCATGAAGCGGATTTTTTCGGATACATTCAAAAATACCTTGCGTCAGAAAGTTCGTGGGCGGTAAGAGTGGGGTTGGTTGTAATGCTGGAATATTACCTGACGGCAGATGATTTGCGGGAAAGCCTGCGGCGGACGGGGGAAGTCCGGTCGGATTTTTATTATGTACGCATGGCGCAGGCGTGGCTTTTGGCAACAGCCTGGGCAAAAGATCCGCAGACAACGCGGGAAATGCTGGCGAATCTCCCGCTGGAGGAATGGACTTACCGGAAATTTGTGCAGAAGGCATGCGAATCCTATCGGGTAACGTCGGAAGATAAGGCATGGCTGCGGGAGTCGGTTGGAAAAAGGAATTTTTCACAGATTTGAAAAAGGATTCCCAGCCGCTGCGCGTCGATAAGCATTGCTTTTCCGGCGAAAATGGTGTATGCTGAAAAGGGAGGAAGCCTTCTTTGATACATCGTAAAAAATGGAAAAAGAAAAGAACAACTGGAGGGATTTGGATGGGCGTTACAGTCAGTGCAGATGAAATCAAAAGAGTAAAAGGATTAGGTTTTTTGCATAATAAAGGAACAGATAATTTTTCCGGACGTGTTATCACGAGGAATGGGAAGATTACGGCTGCTGAGAGCCGCCGCATCGCGGAGGCGGCGGAGAAATTCGGCAATGGTGAGCTTGCAATGACAACACGCCTGACGGTTGAGGTGCAGGGAATTCCCTTTGAAAATATTGAGCCCTTCCGGGAATACCTTGCGGAAGCTGGTCTGATGACAGGCGGTACAGGGGCAAAGGTGCGTCCCATTGTCTGCTGCAAGGGAACAACATGTGTATTTGGTTTGCTGGATTCCTATGGTCTGAGCGAAGAAATTCATAACCGTTTCTTTATTGGGTATAATGACGTAAAGCTGCCGCATAAGTTCAAAATTGCAGTAGGCGGCTGCCCGAACAATTGTGTAAAGCCGGACCTGAATGATTTGGGTATCGTAGGGCAGAGGGTGCCGAAATTCGACGAGGAGAAATGCAGGTCCTGCAAGAATTGTGTGATTGCGAAGGGCTGTCCGATTGGCGCGGCAACGAAGCCGGAGGGCGGAAAATTACAGCTGGATACAGAGCTTTGTAACCATTGCGGACGTTGTGCATCGAAATGTCCGTTCCATGCGTTTGACGAAGGGACATATGGCTACCGCGTATATATCGGCGGGCGCTGGGGTAAAAAAACGGCGTATGGCCAGCCTTTGAAGAAGATTTTTACGGATAAGGACGAAGTGCTTGCGATTGTGGAAAAGGCGATACTGCTGTTCCGTGAGCAGGGGCAGGCGGGCGAGCGCTTTGCGGATACCATCAAGCGGATTGGGTTTGAGAATGTGCAGGAGCAGCTGCTTGGCAGCGGGCTGCTGGAGCGGAAGGCTGAGATTTTGAAGGATTAAAAGATTAAAACCGCGGGGCTTTGCCCCACACCCCACAAGGGGCAACCGACCCTTGACCCGTCTGCCGCAAAACTGCGTTTTGCGGAGGGATATTGGGGCTGGATTAACCAACCGCATAAAATGCGGTTGGAAAATAAAGTTTAGGGTCAAGCCCTTTTCAAAGGGCTTGCGAGGTTTGGGGCAGAGCCCCAAGGTCTTAATCTTTTGCAGATTTGAAAATGCGGGCAGGGCGTAAGCCCTGCCTGTTTTGTGGAAAGGAAGGACGCGAATGAACTGCGTTAGCGTGACATACCGTACCGCGCCGCTTTGGGTGCGTGAAAAAGCCGCGTTCCACAGGGAACAGCTTGCGGCATTTTATCATGCCGCCCGGGAATCCGGTATTTCGGAATGCGTGCTTTTGAGCACCTGCAACCGTACAGAGCTTTTTTTCTGCGGGAAGACGCAGGAGGACTGCCGTATGGCGGAAAACCTGCTTGCCCGCGAATGCGGCACGCCTTTGGCGGAACTGCTCCCCTATTTTCGTATCTATCAGGGAGAGGGTGCGGCGAGGCATTTGTTCCGTGTGGCCAGCGGCATTGATTCCATGCTGATGGGCGAGGACGAAATTCTTGGGCAGGTCAAGGAGGCGTTCGCGTACGCGGCGGACTGCGGCATGACGGGCTACGAACTGAATACAGTATTCCGCGCAGCGGTGACGTGGGCAAAAAAAATCAAAACAGAAACAATGCTTTCAAAAACATCTGTTTCCATTGCGACATTGGCGGCAAATGAAGTGTTCCGTCTGCCCGGTACAGAGAAAAACGTGCTGATAATCGGTGCATCTGGCAAGATGGGAATGACGGTGATGAAAAACCTTGCCTGCCGTGAAACTGTCCGCATTTTTGGCACATTCCGCAGTCACAATGCCCTGCTGACACAGGCGGCGGGCAAGGCGGACGCAACGTTGATTCCTTATGAGGAGCGTTATGCCTGTATGGACAAAATGGACGCAGTTATCAGTGCAACCTCCAGCCCGCATTATACGGTGACGAAAAAGCAGTTGGAGCCAGCTTTGCGGCGGGAAAAAGAACGACTGTTTTTGGATATCTCAGTGCCGCCGGATATAGACAGAGAGATTCAGACACTGCCGGGCGTACACCTGCGGAACATCGATGCGTTTCGGGAACTTGCAAAGACAAACAATGACCTGAAACAGCAGGAAGCGGTACAGGCGGAAAGAATGATTGAACAGGGGCTGGACGAATGGAAACGCGATGTACTGCTGCACGGATTTTTGCCGGAACTGCCCGCTGTAAAGGCGAAAATGGCGGAAATACCGTTTGAAAAGCTGGTTTACAGGGCGAAGGCGGATATGGATGCGGGGCAGTTTGAGGCTCTGCTGGCTGTCCTGCGGGGAATGGAGGAGGAGCGATGAGCTATTTCCCTTTTTTTATGGAGATTGCCGGAAAGGGCTGCCTGATTGCTGGCGGAGGGACGGTGGCATTGCGCAAGGCGGAAAAGCTGCTGCCCTTTGGCGTACGCATCATGGCGGTCGCGCCCATGTTCTGCGAAGAATTTCGGGAACTGGATGGTGTGCGGCGAGTAGAGCGCCCGTTTATGCCAGAGGATTTGGAAGGAATGATGTTTGTAATTGGAGCGACGAACGACAGCGCGGTAAATGCTGAGATTTCCCGCCTTTGCAGGGAGCGGGGGATTCCGGTGAATATTGTGGACGACAGGGAGAACTGTACGTTTTTTTTCCCCGCACTGGTGAAGCGGGGGGATTTTGTGGCGGGATTTTCTTCAGGCGGGAACAGCCCGCTTGCCGCACGATATATTCGGGAAAAGGCAGAAGAAAGCATACCGCTGCATTTTGAGGAAACCGTCGCGCTTTTGGGCGCGTTTCGGGAGCGCGCAAAGCGGGAAATTCCCGACGGGCGGGAGCGGGAAAAGGCTTTCCGCCGCCTGTTTGCGCTGGCTTTGGAGGGGAACGGCAATGTAACAGAAATGGATTTGGAAAACCTGTTGAAAGGAGAGCGCCATGAAAAAGACACTTAAAATCGGCACAAGGAAAAGCGCGCTTGCACTGCGGCAGACAGAGCTTGCGGAAAACGCCCTGCGCGCGGCGTATCCTTCTCTGCGGCTGGAACGCGTTCTTTTGCAGGCAAAGGGCGATAAGGTGCTGGATAAGCCGCTTTGGGAAATCGGCAGGAGCGGCGAAGGGCTTTTTGCGTCTGAACTGGAAGGAATGCTTTTGCGGGACGAAATCGACATTGCAGTTCACAGCGGGAAGGACCTGCCGCAGTTTCTGCCGGAAGGTCTTGAGATTCTGGCGGCATTGAAGCGGGATGACCCGCGGGACGTGCTTGTCATGCCTGCCGGAAGGAGCGCGGGGGACTGCCGTACCATCGGGACGGGCAGCCTGCGGAGGCAGGCATTTCTGGCGGAACTGTGCCCAGAGGCGGAAACACGCCTGATTCGAGGAAACGTGCAGACGCGTCTGCAAAAAATGATGGGCGGCGGATATGATGGTATCGTGCTAGCAAAGGCGGGGTTGGACAGGCTCAGCATTTCTGAGCGGGACGGTTACGCATTCCATGTGTTTTCGCTGGAGGAATGTCTGCCTGCGGCGTGTCAGGGCATCATTGTAGTGGAAGGGAAGCCGGAGCTGGCGGAATTATTTGGCAGAATCAGCCACAGGGAAACCATGATGGAATTTGAAGCGGAACGGCGCGTGATGGAACTGATGGAGGCAGGATGCAGTCAGCCCGCAGCGGCTTTTGCGGAATATCGGAATGGGGAGATTCGTCTATGGGCTATGTTCGGGAACAGGCGCGCGGAGGGAACTGCTCCGGCGGAAAAGCGGCTGGAACTGGCGGCGGAAATTGCGGGGAGGCTGAAATGAAGGAGAAAAAGCCGGGAAAAGTCTATATTGTTGGTGCGGGCTGCGGGGACGCAGAATTGATTACATGGAAGGGATTGCGGCTGCTGCGGCAGTGCGATGTGGTTTTGTACGACGACCTGAGCGCGGCGCGGCTTTTGGAGGAAACAAAAGAGGGCTGTGAGAAAATTCCTGTCGGCAAACGTTTCGGAAAACACTCTGCGGCACAGGAGGAAATCAACGTACTTTTGGTGGAAAAGGCGAAAGAAGGCAGGAATGTTGTGCGGCTCAAAGGCGGCGACCCGTTTGTGTTTGGACGCGGCGGGGAGGAAATACTCGCGCTTCAGGCGGCGGGCGTGCCGTATGAGGAGGTGCCTGGCATAACGGCGGCGGTGGCTGTTCCGGCGGCGGCGGGGATTCCTGTGACGCACCGGAAACTGGCGCGCAGTTTTCACGTTATAACGGGGCATACGGCGGAAAACGGCCTGCCGGAGGACTTTGAAACGCTGGCACGACTGGACGGGACGCTTGTGTTCCTGATGGGCCTGCACCATTTGGAGGAAATCGCGGAAGGGCTGTTGAAAAATGGCAAAAGACCGGATACGCCTGCGGCTGTGGTTTCGCGGGGGGCAACGGCGGCGCAGAGGGTTGTACATGCGCCATTAGGGGAGATTGCGGCGGCGGTTCGTGCGGCAGGGCTGGAGGCTCCTGCGGTCATTATTGTGGGGGCTGTGGCAGGGCTGGATTTTTCCGGAACGATTGCAAAGGAACTGCAAGGCGTGCGTATCGGCGTGACGGGGACGCGTTCTATTGTGCGGAAGTTACGGGAAGGCCTGGAGGAGCTGGGCACGGAGGTAACGGAAATGGAGATTTCCTGCCTGATGCCCTATGCACAGGGGGACGCGCTGGCGGCGGCTTTGCATGGGCAGGGCTGGCTGGTCTTTACAAGCCCGAATGGTGTAGAGATCTTTTTTGCGGGTATGCAGGAGCGGCGGCAGGATATCCGTACGCTTGCGGGCTGGAAATTCGCGGTGATTGGGCCCGGGACAGCGCGGGCATTGGCGAAAAGGGGGATTTTTGCGGCGTATATGCCGGAGCAATATAATGTAGAGAGCCTTGCGGCAGGGCTTTGCGAAGCGGCGCGGCAGGATAAGGAAGTCCTGATTCTGCGGGCGGAACAGGGATCGCCTGTGCTGACGGAACATTTGGCGGCGGCAGGGATACCGTTTCGGGAAATCAAGCTGTACGATATTGCTGTGGACAGGGAACGGCTTTCTGCGGCGCGTGAGAAAGCTGAGGAAATGGATTTCATTACGTTCGCAAGCGGTTCGGGCGTGAGGAATTTTCTGGAGGACGGCGGAAAACTGCCGGAGGGCGTGCGTGCGGTCTGCATCGGGCAGGCGACGGCTGAGGTTCTGCGGGAATATGGATACGACTCTGTGACAGCAGAGGAATCCAGCGCGGAGGGCATTCTGCGGGCAGTCCTTTGGGAAAGGGAAAAGCTCCATACAGAAGGCGGCAGAGGGGGCTTTGTTTGACAAGAGGACGGTTTTATGGTAACATATATGCATTATCATAATGGAATCTATGGAATACGCGAATATTTTCGCGGGAAAGGAAACTGCCTGTGAACGGAAAAAAGAAACTTTCGGAAAAGAAGATCCCGCATATCGCAACAAAACTAAGGGACCATATCGTAACTGTGCCGCATGAGATTCTGGCGGCGAGCGGCATCGTAATTATGGGAAGGCGTATCAAGTCCCTTATTTTTTCCACGGATATCGCCATTATCCGCAACTGCAATGCAGATGCTGTTCTGGCGGTCTACCCGTTTACGCCGCAGCAAATCATCGCGGACGCGATTGTATCAACATCCAGTATGCCTGTATTCTGCGGCGTTGGCGGCGGGACAACGACCGGCGCACGTGTGGTGATGCTGGCGAAGGATGCGGAGGCACTGGGCGCTACGGCTGTTGTCGTGAATGCGCCGACCAGCAATACGGTTATTCAGCATATCCGTAATGTGGTGGATATCCCTATCGTTGTTACGGTTCTGGACGAAAATACAGACATTGAAGCGCGGCTTGCGGCTGGGGCAGGGATACTGAACATTTCCGCGGCGGCAAGAACGCCGGAGGTTGTGCGCATCATACGGGAAAAATACCCGGATGTACCCATCATTGCAACGGGTGGGCCAACGCGGGAAAGTATCACCAGGACTGTACAGGCGGGCGCGAATGCCATCAGCTTTACACCGCCGACCGCAGCTGACCTTTTTAGCGGGCTGATGACGCGTTACCGTAACGAACATGAAACCAGAACGAGGGAAAGCAGGGAGGCAGAGGAAAACTGAATACGGCAGGCGGAGCGCGAAGCGGGGATTCACCGCCTGCAAAAGAGAGGGGCATTTGGGCGGAATGCCTTTTTTATTTCCGCGAAAAAAGTTTTCGCGTATTTTCTCGAAAGGGTGTTGACGTTGGGAATCTGGAGGAATATACTGAAAGTATGCCAAAATAATGTTAAGAATCTATCCGTAAATTATCTGCGCACATCCTGCTTCATCTTTTCCGGCAGCCTTTGTCGCTTTTCCCTGCCGTACCACCCGGTACGCCTGCAAAAAAGCTCCCTGCCTGCCGAAAAACCGGACTGTGCAATCTGCGCGTATCTTATTTACGGATAAGTTCTAAGAAAAATGGAGGTGGGGCAGTATGGACGGCGGCCATAATAAGGGCGAGATTGCTTTGGAGCCTGACAGTTACCGATTATGCCAAAAGAATAACGCTGTGCGTCTGGGTCCTCCTCTTTTTTGCAAACTACGGAGATAAAACAGACGGGAAAAGGGCAGAATCATAGATATGGGGCTGTCCGCTGTTGTCTGCCGGAAAGATTTTCGAGGCAGACTGGTTTTCTGCGCCCGTTTCCAAGAAAAAGACGCACTGCGTAGAACCCTGTTGCGGGGGCGGCGGCGGTGCTTTTTTATTTGGAATGGGGTGGAGAAAATGGATGAGATGCAGGAGCTTTTTGAGAAGCTGAACAAATGGATGGAGACAGGGGAATATACCCTGCTGAAGGAAGGGCTGAATACAGAACAGCCGGCGAATATTGCGGAATATTTTGAGGAGCTTTCCGCAGAAAAGCAGCTTTTTGTATTCCGGCTTTTGACAAAAGATATGGCGGCTGAGGTCTTTACTTATATGGACAGCGACACACAGGAGCATATTGTCCATTCGATTACAGACCGGGAGGTGCGCAATATTGTTGATGAGATGTTCCTGGATGATACGGTGGACTTTCTGGAGGAAGCCCCCGCGAACCTTGTCAAAAAAGTCCTTCGAAACACAGACGCGGAAACAAGGCAGTTGATTAACCGCTTTTTGAATTACCCGGAAAATTCTGCCGGCAGCCTGATGACGATTGAATTCGTACGTCTGCGCGGGCAGATGACGGCGGCAGAGGCTCTGCGGCAGATCAAGCAGACGGGTATGGATAAGGAAACGATATATACCTGCTATGTAATAGACGCACGGAGAAAACTGATCGGCGTTGTGCCTCTGAGGACGCTGATTTGCTCCAAAGATGAAAGCACGATTGCAGAGCTGATGCAGGATGATGTGGTTTCCGTACAGACGATGGATGACCAGGAGGAAGTCGCGAACATCTTCAAAAAATACAACTGGATGGCTTTGCCGGTAACGGATAAGGAAGGCCGTCTGGTAGGCATTATTACGGTAGACGATATCGTAGACGTTATTGAACAGGAAACAACGGAGGATATGGAAAAGATGGCGGCTGTGCTGCCCTCTGACGATGAATATCTGAAAATGAGCGTGCTGGAACTGGCAAAAAACAGGATTCCGTGGCTTTGCGTGCTGATGATTTCGGGTACGCTAAGTGCGTTTGTCGTGGAGCAGTATCAGACGCTGTTGAGCTCTGTTGTAATACTTTCCAGCTTTATGACGATTATTACCGGCACAGGGGGGAATGCCGGTTCACAGGCCTCGGCAATGATTATCCGCGGTATGGCTCTGGGGGAGATACAGCTGCGGGATACGATGAAGGTCGTAAGTAAGGAATTTTGCGTCGGCCTGATTTGCGGGGCGATACTTGGGCTGGTGAATATGGCGCGCATGACATTTTTGAGCAGGGGAACAGATGTTGTGGTGGATTTGACGGTTTCTATCAGCATGGCGGCGGCGGTGATACTGGCAAAAACCATCGGGTGCCTGCTGCCGATACTGGCGAAAGCTGTCCGTCTGGATCCTGCTATGATGGCTGGGCCGCTGATTTCTACGGTGGTGGACGCGATTGCACTGGTGATGTATTTCAGTATTGCTACGGCGTTGATATTATAAAGGACTGGCATTGTTGGATATGGAGGCAGATGAGATGAAAAATTTGGAAGTGCTGAGAAAGCTGTTCAGCAAAAATTCGGCTGTGACAGCGGCAGCAACATTGGCTGGCGCGGCAGTCGGCGCAGCGCTGGGCGTTCTGGCTTACTATAATGGCTGGCTGGGATGAAATTTCCCGTTGTGCTGTTGGTTGCTTGAGGCCTGTGGAATCTGCACAGGCTGGGCGTTGTCTGGGCGGATCCACTCGAATTTTCTCTTGTCAATGCACACAGCCTATGCTAATATTGAAGAAAGAACCAGCCGCCGAGATGCGGAACAGATTCTCAGGCGGCTTTTCTGTTTACCCGTAAAACTTGAACCGGAATTGGAGGTCAGATATGAACCGTGAAACGATTGTAGTACTGGATTTCGGTGGCCAGTATAATCAGTTGATTGCGCGGCGTGTCAGGGAGCATCACGTTTATTGTGAGATTATCCCCTGGAATAAGCCGTTGGAAGAAATTAAGGCGAAGAATCCGAAGGGCATTATCTTTACAGGTGGTCCGAACAGCGTTTATGACGATAATTCCCCCAAATGCGACTCTGCTCTGTTTGAAATGGGCGTGCCTGTGCTGGGTATCTGCTACGGCTGTCAGCTGATGGCGTATACATTGGGCGGCAAGGTTGGACATGCAGGGGAGAAAAGCGAATATGGCAAAGCAGAAGTTACGTTTGCCATAGACAGTAAGCTTTTGAAGGGGATTGATGCGCACGAAATCTGCTGGATGAGCCATACTGACTATGTGACAGAGCTGCCGGAGGGTTTCCGCGTGATTGGGACAACCCCCACCTGCCCCGCCGCTGCTATCGAATGTCCGGAAAAGGGATTTTATGGCGTGCAGTTCCATCCTGAGGTGAACCATACGCCAAAAGGTACAGATATGATACGCAATTTCCTGTTTGAAGTCTGCGGTTGTACCGGCGATTGGACGATGACAAACTATATTGAGGATCAGATTCAGAAAATCCGTGCGCAGGTTGGTGATGGCAAGGTGCTGTGTGCGCTTTCCGGCGGTGTGGATTCCAGTGTTGTTGCCGCGCTCGTTTCCAAGGCAATCGGAAAACAGCTGACGTGCGTTTTTGTAGACCATGGCCTGATGCGTAAAAATGAGGGCGATGAGGTCGAAGTGGCGTTCAAGGGTTTCTTCGATGCACATTTTGTGCGCGCTAACGCACAGAAACGCTTCCTCGCGAAGCTGAAAGGCGTGACTGACCCGGAGCAGAAACGTAAAATCATCGGGGAAGAATTTATACGTGTATTTGAGGATGAAGCGAAAAAAATCGGAAAAGTAAACTTTTTGGTGCAGGGTACGATTTATCCTGACGTGATTGAAAGCGGACTTGGAGATTCCGCTGTGATTAAGTCCCATCATAATGTGGGTGGCCTTCCTTCTGTTGTGGATTTTGAGGAATTGATTGAGCCGCTTCGCCTGCTGTTTAAGGATGAAGTGCGCCAGATGGGGCTGGAGCTTGGTCTGCCGAAGCATCTGGTGTGGCGGCAGCCGTTCCCTGGCCCTGGCTTGGGCATCCGTGTCATTGGTGAGGTGACGGAGGATAAGCTGGAAATTCTGCGCGATGCGGATGCGATTTTCCGCGAGGAAATTGCGAATGCTGGGCTGGAACAGAGCATTAACCAGTATTTTGCCGTTATTACGGATATGCGGTCTGTTGGTGTTATGGGTGATTTCCGGACGTATGATTATACTATCGCCCTGCGCGGTGTGACGACAACGGATTTTATGACTGCTGATTGGGCAAGAATACCGTATGATGTGCTTGATAAGGTGTCGATCCGTATTGTAAATGAGGTGAAGCACGTGAATCGTATTGTGTATGATATTACGTCTAAGCCGCCTGCAACGATAGAGTTCGAATAAACAAAAATGCTTAGTAAATCCAGTGTTTATGCGGGTTTGCGGTCTTTGGAAAGGTCTTTTGATAACAAATTGATAACAGTTATATCAGAGTGATTATTCTTGCTATCCATTGGTTTGTGGGTAAGAGAATAAAAGAAAAGGTCTTTTTGATATAACAATCCATATGAAAACGCCCTTAGCTGTGGATAATACGGCTAAGGGCGTTTTTGTCTTTATTCATCTTGCAAACGGTCTTTGAACGCTTCAAGCAATGCATCGCTTAACTTTTGTGAAGGAACTTCTATCCAAATTTGCGTAGTATCGTACTTCGGATAGTAATAACGCCACTTATCATAGTCTGCTTTGCTGATTTCTTCGGCGTTTAGCTTATCTGCCTGTTCTTTCCAGGCGCGTAGCATTTTTAACAGCTCATAGGCTTCTGTGCCCTTTCCTTTATCTTTGTTGACTTTTAAGCAGACTTCTCCGTTTGCTTCGCTGACAGTCAGACCATAAATATCTTCAAGAGTAAATAAGGTGTGCATAAGCCCGATATAGGTGTCAATATCAGGAACATCAAGAGCCTGTGGGGAAACATCAAGCGCATACGCAAGTGCAGCGGTGAGTTCCGCTTTCGGCTTACGTGATCCAGTTTCGTATTGAGCCAAGCGTACATCAGCACTTCTTTCGGGAAAGCCAACAGCTGTACCAAGATATTTTTGCGTCATACCACGCAAAAGTCTGAAAAAATGTATTCTTTCTCCAATAGCCATAGGGTCTACACTCCTTACTTAGATATCTTTGGACAGTATAGCAGATATGTTTAGAAATTGTCAAGGCAACCAAAACAAAAAAGTTTAATATTTTCTGTAAAACCTCTTGACATAAACAATAATGCTTAATACAATGAATATGCTAAGCATATACGCTTAATAAAATTCTATCGCATGTCACGGACAAGTACACATACTCAAACAAATTGCAAGGAGAACAGAATGTATTCCGATACGAAAGGACTATAGTTAAAAATATGAAAGGAGATTTTTATGGAAAACAAATTTATTCGTGTAGATGATGTTGCACGGGAACTAAGCGTATCAAAGCCATATGCCTATAAGCTCATCAGAAAGCTGAACGAGGAGTTGGAAGCACAGGGATTTATTACGATTGCAGGGCGTGTAAACCGTCAATATTTTTATGAAAGGCTCTATGGAGCCGGAGAGGAGAGTAAATAATGCCAGTATTCAAAAATGAGGACAACGGAACTTGGTATGTTATGGCGAGGTATGTGAATTGGAAAGGCGAACGCAAGCAGAAGTGTAAGCGGGGTTTCGCCACAAAGAAAGAAGCACAGGAATGGGAGCGAATGTTTCAGCTACAAAACTCGTCTGACCTTGATATGAGTTTTGAAGCATTTACGGAACTGTATATCTATGATGTGAAAAACCGTCTGAAAGAAAACACTTGGCTGACAAAGGAGCATATCATTCGCACGAAGATACTTCCTTATTTCGGCAAGTTGAAAATCAGCGAGATTTCCACAAAGGAGATTATCACTTGGCAGAATGAAATGCTTGCCTACCGTGACGAAAAGAAAAAGCCGTACTCACAGACCTATCTGAAAACGCTACACAATCAGTTGTCGGCTATCTTTAATCACGCTGTACGCTATTATGAATTGCGTTCCAATCCTGCCACAAAGGTGGGAAATATGGGGAGTGAGGAACACAAAGAAATGCTGTTTTGGACAAAGGAAGAATACAAGAAATTTTCCTATGAAATGATGGACAAACCAGTTTCCTTTTATGCCTTTGAAATGCTCTACTGGTGCGGTATCCGTGAGGGAGAATTATTAGCCTTAACCGCCGCTGATTTCAACTTTGATAAGGAAACGGTCACGATTAACAAATCCTATCAGCGTTTACACGGTGAAGATGTGATTACCACCCCGAAAACGAAGAAAAGCAACCGCACGATTAAAATGCCGCATTTTCTCTGTGAGGAAATGCAGGAATATCTTGGTATGCTCTACGGCTTGAAAAAGAAAGACCGTATCTTTACGGTAACAAAAAGCTATCTTCATCACGAGATGGACAGAGGGGCGGAAGCCGCAGGCGTGAAACGCATACGGATTCACGATTTGCGTCACAGCCATATAAGTTTGCTGATTGATATGGGATTTTCAGCGGTAGCGATTGCTGACCGTGTAGGACACGAAAGCATTGACATCACTTATCAATACGCACACCTGTTTCCGTCCAAACAGACGGAAATGGCAAATAAATTGGACGATTTGGGGAAAGGAGATTTTGACAATGTCGGCTAAGAACAGGGATAACAAAAATCGTTGGAGAAATATCACAGTAGGGTTTCGGGTATCGCCCGAAGAAAACGAACTCATTAACAGGGCGGTTGCTTTATCGGGATTGCCAAAGCAGGAATATTGTTACCGCCGCTGTCTGAATCAAGATGTGGTGGTGCAGGGCAATCCGAGAGTATTTAAGGCACTTCACAAGGAACTTGCCGCCGTTCTTACAGAATTGCAAAGGATTGAAGCGGGAAACGGCGTAAACGATGAACTGCTGAATGTAATTGAACTGATTACCGTTATCCTCGGCGGTCTGAAAGGAGAAGATGGAAATGGAGAATAAAAAAGAAATGACTGCTCCCAATATATCTGCGGCAACAGATACGGAACAGCCAATTCAAAAATGTACTGACCATAGTATATCCGACTATGACGAAAATATCAAGAGCTTTGAAGAAATGCAGAGGGAAATGCTGCGGCAGTTATCCCCCTCGTATCTCAAGACAGTATCAATGGCAGCTTTGTATGACACCGTATTTGATATACAGACGCCGCTGATTGACGGTCTACTCCAGAGGGGAACTTACCTTTTTGTAGGTTCCCCAAAGGTGGGTAAAAGTTTTATGATGGCACAGCTCGCTTACCATATCAGCACAGGAACGCCGCTGTGGGATTATAAAGTGAGAAAAACAACGGTGCTTTATTTTGCACTTGAGGATGATTATCCACGCTTGCAGAAGCGGTTGTTTCAGATGTTCGGTGCAGAAGAAACAGGCAATCTATATTTTGCAACGGAGTGTAAAACAGTCAATGGCGGTTTGGAAGAACAAATCAGAGGATTTATGCAGGAACATCCCGACACGGGTTTAATAATCATAGACACCTTAAAGCGTGTCCGTGAAGCTGGCGGTGCTGATTACAGCTATGCAAGCGACTATGACATTGTGGCAAGGCTCAAAGCATTGGCAGACAGTTATAAAGTTACAATGCTCATCGTTCATCATACCCGAAAGCAGAAAGCGGAAGATATTTTCGATATGATTTCGGGAACAAACGGATTGATGGGTGCGGCAGATGGAGCTTTTGTTCTCAGCAAGGAAAAGAGGACTTCCAATAATGCTTCGCTTGATGTTGCGGGCAGGGATCAGCAGGATATGAAAATTCATCTTGTGAGAGATACCGAACGTTTGGTGTGGAACTTTGAAAAATCGGAAACGGAGCTGTGGAAAGAGCCGCCTGAGCCAATGCTTGAAAAAATTGCAGTTACTCTTTTTTCGGAAAGTGACCGATGGGAGGGAACAGCTTCAGAACTTTGCGAAACGCTTGGCGTGGATATAAAACCGAATGTGCTTTCCTTAAGGCTTAGTATCAACGCAAGCAGGCTGTTTCGTGATTATGGTATCCGCTATCAGAACAGCCGCACGCACGATGGCAGAAAGGTTTCGCTTTGGAAAGAAGCTGATGGGACGGCATGACAAACGATGTCAAAGGTGACAATGTTTTGAGAGCAGTATCGCTGTCAAAAACATTGTCACTATCGTCACACACCGTCACAGATAAAGTTTTTGCGGGGTGCGGGAGACTTTTTTCAAAAAGCTGCCATTGCCCCTCGGAGAGCGCAAAACCTGCTTGCAGGTTGCATTTTTGATAGGCTTGCCTGTCAAAAGTGCTTTTGCATTACTTTCGCAGAAAGTAACAAAGGCTCGCCGCAAGCGGCGAAAGGATAGGACGGAAAGGAAGTGATTTTATGAAGAGAACGATAAGCGCAATGGTCGGGAAAGGCTCAGTCAATCACAACAGCCGTAAATTCAAAGCGGAGAATGTTGACGCTGACCGTTCCTACCTCAATATAGATTACTGCAATGGGAGCATTAAAAAAGTTTATCACGAATTGTTTGACGAAGCGCTCGAAAGATACAACGCTAAACAGACAAGAGCAGACAGAAAGATAGAAAATTATTATGAAAAAATCCGAAGCTCCAAGCAGGAAAAGCCGTTCCACGAATTGATTTTGCAGATTGGTGATAAGGAAAATATGGGTGCTGAAAGTGAAAACGGACAACTTGCAAGGCAGGTCTTAGATGAGTATTATCGTAGCTTTCAAGAGAGAAATCCACAGCTTAGAGTGTTCTCGGCTCATCTGCATTTAGATGAAGCAACGCCCCACCTGCATATTGATTTTGTGCCGTTTACAACAGGCAGTAAGCGTGGGCTTGATACGAGAGTATCACTCAAACAAGCGTTAGCCGCACAGGGATTTAAGGGCGGGTCTCGTGGTGATACGGAGTGGAATCAATGGGTAAGTTCTGAAAAATCTGCACTTGCATTTGTGATGGAACGATACGGGATTGAATGGGAACATAGAGGCACTCACGAGAAACATCTCTCCGTTTTGGATTATAAAAAGCAAGAACGAGAAAAGGAAATTGAACAGCTTGACAGTCAGCTTGCCGAGAAAAAAGATGAGTTTGCAAGTGTGCAAAACCGTATTCAAAACTATGATAACGGTACTAAGGTAATTCGGGAATTAGAGCAGAGGCTTGAAACGGACAGCGAATATCAATTACCTGAACCGTCTGCCTTGATGTCTGCAAAATCCTATAAGCAGAAGTTTGTAGATCCGCTGATAAAGAAATTCAAAGCGGTTATTAAAGAAGTTTTCTATTGTTACTATCATGCATTGGACAGTTATCAGCGGCTGAATGTTACAAACGGAAATCTTTATCGGGAGAACGAAAGGCTTACAAAAATCAATGCAAAATTGACGTGTGAAAATGAAAATGTGCGTACCGAAAACAGAGATTATAGGTTACTACGCAAGGCATTTGGCAGTAAACAGATTGAACATTTATTGGAACAGGCAAAGTCTAAACAGCGTGAAAAACGCTTTAGAAATACAAAATATGAAAGGTAGGAACTAGATAGTGTCTACACGTGTTAAGCACGGATAGCAGCCCAAATAGCGATACAACGGACGTGTACCGCAGCGATAAAGGCATCAGAAGTCTTGGCATAACGAGTGGCAATCCCTCTCCA
>Ga0073908_1001602_pt1 | contig 31410 bp, 26 predicted proteins | sample MucameincwithD2O_FD_65484 | JGI IMG/M metagenome (GOLD analysis project Ga0073908, IMG submission 65484) | Mouse cecum microbial communities from Vienna, Austria - Mucus amended microcosms incubated with D2O | ecosystem: Host-associated > Mammals > Digestive system > Large intestine > Cecum...
GCGTCGTTCTCACCAAACTGCTCGGAGGGCTTGTTCGGAACGGCCGACGCCTGCTCGCAGATTCCGCAGGCTTGCTGTCAGACGGCTTGGCCCCTACTGGTCCTCGTCAACGCATGTGCGTTATGAACTTGGCTGCGCAGTATACCCCTTCTTCTCGCCAACGCAAGGCGAAATGCTCAACTTTCTTTTCGACGGCTCGGAAACAGGTGCACTACAACAGGCAACGCCAGCGCCACAGGCGGGCGACAAGTCCCTCTCCTTCCGATGACGGTTGACAGGTTGTCACCGATGCCACGCGGGCAGTTCGTATGCTTTCAAATGATTGTATCCGCGCCGTGAGAGAGGATAGGGACCATGGCCGCGACGACTACCGTGAGAGTGCACCGCCGGAAAAGCCCCGCCGCGGCGCGACGCAGCGAGACCATAGCCGAAGCCCGCGACCGCCTCGTAACCGCGGCCGCCCGCGCCTGGGACGCCCTGCCGCATTGGGAGCGCCCGCTTCGCAGCAGGAAGGCCCCGGCGGCAGCTCCCGATCCAGCCGCAGCCGCCTCGATCGCCGCCGAGGCACGTGGAACATCCTCCGCCAGCCTCGCCATCGCCGTCACCGGCCCCGCCGGCGTGCTGCCGGTCGGCGATGCCGCGCCTTCCGCCGCCGCAGGCTCCCCCGACGCCGCGCCCGCCGTCGCCCCCACGCCGGCAAGCCGCCCGGCCGCCGATCTCTTGAATCCCGTTCGCCCGGCTACGAGCCAGCCCCTTTGCGCCGGCGCCGGCGCCTTCCAGGCCGACCCCTTCATCGCCGCCCGGGCACGGCGGGGCACCTACGCCCTGGATGCGCCGTCGTGGCGGGCGTTTCGCAGCTATGTCACCGACCGCTCGAACTTCGACGAGCTGAGAGCGGTGGGGCTCGCCGCCATGGTGCGCTCCCACCGCAGCCTGTCCTTGGCCCTGGCCGCCGTAATCTTAGGAGCGCTGCTAACCGTCGCCGCCATGGCCGCCTACCTCCTGTTAGCGCCCGCCACCGCCGACGCCGATTCCCCCTATGTGACGGCAGAGGTGTCCAAGCCGGTCAGCACGCCGGCAAGCCAGTGGAAGGCCGGCGAGATACCCTCCCTGTACCAGTCCGATGCCGCCTGGGGCGCCACCCCCTACGGGCAGAGCACCTTGGCCGATGCCGGCGGCGCCCCGACCGCGCTGGCCATGGCCTACGTGGCGGTCACGGGGCAGGCCGACAGAACGCCGGTGGATTTCGCCCAATGGGCCGCCGACCACGATCTGACCGCCTCGGGCGTCGACACCGTGAGCGCCTACCTGACGCAATCGGCCGCCGACTTCGGCCTGACGCTGAACCCCATCGCCGGCGATGCCCACAGCCTGCGTCGGGCCATCGTGTCCAACGTCCCCGTGCTCGTGGTCACCGAGCCGGGCACCTTCTCGCCGGTGGCCAGCGTCGTGGTGCTCGACGACATCGACCGCGATAGCCGCATCGTGCTGCACGACCCGACCAGCGCCACCCGCACGGGCAAGAGCTGGGACTTCGACGACATCACCGATGCCGCCGCGGCCGTCTACGAGGTGTATGCCGCCTAAGAGGCGCCGCGGGACACACGGCGTGCCGCGGCAAAGAAGATGCCTGCGAGCTGACGCGCAACGATTCGCGCGCTTTGGGTGTTTCCCCGCGACGCCGATCGCGGTATGGTGGAAGGCGACCGACATCGCGAATCGCCCTGCGGTTCCCGTTCTGAGGAGACGCCATGACCTACCGCCAGGTAACCCTGCACCCTGCCGCCCGCATCGCCCCCAACGCCACGCTCGTGGGCCATGTGGAAGTGGCCGAGAACGCCACCATCCTGTTCAACGCCTGCCTGCGCGGCGACTACGGCAGCCGCATCGTGGTGGGCCCGGGCTCCAATGTGCAGGAGAACGCCTGCCTGCATCTGGACTACGACCGCGACTGCATCGTGGGCGCCGGCTGCACCATCGGGCACGGGGCCGTGGTGCACGGCTGCACCCTGGGCGACAACGTGCTGGTGGGCATGGGAGCCGTGGTGATGAACGGCGCCGTGATCGGCGACAACTCCCTCGTGGCCGCCGGCGCTCTCGTCACCGAGGGCATGGCCGTGCCGGAGGGCTCGCTCGTGGTGGGCGTGCCCGCGAAGGTGCGCCGGGCGCTTACCCCCGAGGAGATCGAGGGCAACCGCGAGGCCGCCGCGGGCTACGCCGCCATTGGCGCCGAGCTCGTGGAAGAGGGCATCCTCTACGCCGGTGCCGACGTGCCCCGCGACATCCGCACCATCGCCCTGGCCTAAAGGCCTAAGCCGAAACTGGGCGGCCGGCGTCTCCCGCAGGGAGCCGGAAGGCCGTCCAAACCGAGGAATGTGCCCGGTTCATCTGCCCCATTGTGGATTCACAGAGCTGAAACTCAGCCTGTCTTTCGCGAGCCTCTCTGGTGCTATACTCTTTCCCAGCTCTTCAAATTTAGGGAAGCCCAGGAGGAAATCGTGTCGCAAGCCATGAGCAGCCGCAATCGCCGCATTCAGTGGCGCTATCTGTTCGCGGCGCCGCTTCCTTTCTCATTTCTCTGCTTTGCGGAGGTGCCCGACCCCGCCGCGCTCGCCGGTGTGGACCCTATCTCGCCCTTGACGTTCTTCCTGGCCTACCTTGCGGGAGCCATCGGCGGCTGCCTTCTTCTGACCGTTCTGCCCGCGGCCAGGCACCATCGGCTGCTACCTCTTTCCCCTTACCTATGCTCGCTGCCCTTAATTGCAGGCTTCGCTTTGGCATTCTCCTACCACGGGGCCCATTTCGGGACGCCGCTGCAAGTACCTGGGGGCGCCGCACTCGTCGGCATCGGCAGCGCGCTGCTGCTCGCCCGCTGGACCGAGGCCTTCTGCCACCTAGGCGCAATCCAGCTGGCCCCCACCACGGCCGCCATGTTAGCGGTGGCATTTCTGATGAAGGCACTGTTTCTTCCCTTTTCCGACAGCCCCTACAACCTCGCCGTTATCGGCGCGTTTTTGCTGGCAAGCGCCGCGCCCCTCGATGGCATCCTCTCCAGAAAGCCAAGCTCTCCAAAGCCTGTGTCGGGCGGGGCAGAGGAACCGTTCAAGACCGTTTCCGCTCTTGCGTCCCGATGGTGGAAACCAATGTTGGGATGCGCCCTTTGCTGTATGATCTTCGGCCTTACATGGGGAAACGCCGTTGCAGGAGGCGCTCCTCCTACAGCAAGGGCCCCCTTGAGCCTGTTCATGGATATTCCTCGGAGCATCACTGCCGTGGTCCTTGCAGCCCTGGCCCCGCGGACACGATTCACCGATTGGTCGTTGTGGATCGCCCCGGTGGCTGCCGCCACCATCCTGATCGGCTGGATGCTCACCTTCACCGAGATCGAAGTTGTTCGAGTTTTCGGCTACATCTGCACCGGTATCGCCTTCGCGCTCTTCCAGATCAGCTTCTGGATCTCCACCATTTATCTGGCAGGCCCCGACACGGCTCGGGCGCGCACGCTATTCTGCGGCGCCCACGCCTGCCTGGGAGCCCTCATTGTGCTCTGCGCTCTAGCGGCCCCCTTCATCGACACCGAGCTGCGCGAACTGCTCACCCCCATCTGCTGCGTGATATTCTTCGCGCTGCTCGGAATAACGGCAAGCGGCCAACGGGGCGCTCCGACAACCACGTGCGACTCCGCAAGCAGCGACGGACATACCTGCGATTCCCATGCCAGCGCCGCCGGGGCAATCGCTGAACGCTACGGGCTCTCCCAGCGCGAGCACGAGGTATTCGCGCTGTTTGTGCAAGGCTATTCCGCCAACCATATTGCCGAGCAACTTACCGTGTCGCTCCACACCGTGAAAACCCACGTCAAGCGCATCTACGGAAAATTAGGCGTCCATTCCAAAAACGAGCTTATTGCCCTTTACAATCACTGGCCCAACATGCGCTAGCCCCAAGACCTCGCCGACCTTGCGCGAAGCCGCGCCCAAGCCGACTTGGCAAGTTTTGCGCAGAGAAAGGCCCCCGGTCTGTCGGACCGAGGGCCTTCTATCGCGGTAGTCGACGCGGGAGGGAGGCGTCGAGCCGACCGTTGATAGCGGAAAGTTATCGGCGAGACGCAGCGTTCTTGCCGGCCACGCGCCCGTAGGTCATGGCCATGCCGATGGAAACGCCGGCCGTAGGAGTGGAATAGGCATTGCCGTAGCGCTGGCCCAGGCAGTTGCCCACGGCGTACAGACCCCGCACCCGCGTGTAATCGGGACGAATGACCGTCAGCGTGTCATCGGTCATGAGGCCGGCCAGCGTGACCAGGCCCGCTGTGCCGGTGGCATTGTTGGATGACGGCGCGACGTAGAAGGGCGGCTCGTCGATGGGCACCATATGATGCGCGTCCTTGCCGAAATCGGTGTCCTTGCCCGCATAGCACAACTCGTTGTAACGGTTGATGGAATCGATACAGGTGGGAATCACTTCCTCGGCGTAGCCGGCGTATTTCAGCGCCGTTTCCAAATCATCGGCGCCGAACACCTGAGAGGGCATGCGCTCGGTGATGGTGCACGAGCGCACAACGCCGCCTTCGGCCCCGCCGCCGACCACGGCCGCCATGTCGGTCACGAGATCCTCGTAGTATTGCGGGCGCGTGTAGTTGGGCGCACCATGATCGATGCTCGCATTCCGCACCGTCTCCAGCCACTTGCTGTCGGTCACCGTAGCAACGACGCCCAAGGGCTGGCGCAGAGTGGCGGCGAAAGCACCTACCGTGATGCCCTCGTTCATATAGCGCTTGCCCTCGGCATTCAGCCACAGGAAAGGCGCGGTGCCCCAAGGACCGCCCCCGCCGCCTCCCATGGACATGGTGGGACGCGGACCCGGCTCGATGAAGCCGCCGGCCCAGCAGCCCATCTTGTGGCCCGAGCCGTCGTTCATGGTCATGGTGGTCATGGAGTCGGGATCGGCTCCCTGACGTTCGGACCACTCCGCCACTTCGCTGATGAGCTGCCAGATCATCTGGCTGTTCTGACCCATATCGCCGCAGGCGAGGATAACGCCGCGGGCCGCGTTGAACTTCGTGTAGGCGCCATCGTCGTTCTGAGCGATCACGCCGGTCACATCGCCCTCATCGTTTTGCGTGCACACTACGGCCGTCGTGCCAAAGCGCCAGTCGGCTCCTAGCTCCTGCGCCTTCTTCATCGAGAAGCTCTGGGCCTCGCTCAGGTTTGAGTACATGCCTACGCCATCGGCAGGCTCGTCATGATACGGCCCCCAGAACATGGCGTCGCCCACCCAGGTTTTGTAGCCAGCCTGCACAATGGGATAGTCCTGCGGCTCGCGCCCATAGGCCACGTGCAGTCCCAACTCGCCTTTGGGCCCCATTTCCAGGCAATGGTTGTCGGCGGGAATGAGAGACAGAAAGTTGTCGAACATTTCGCCGCAGTTCTCCACATAGAGGCGAATGATCTCGGGACTCACGCGATTGCCGCCGCGTTTGCAGAACTCGGCCACGATATCGCCCGTGTCGTAGGGACCATAGCCCTGGTCGATCAGCCACTGGGAATTGAAATGACCGATTTCCTGGCCATACACGTGAATGTAGTCGGTGCCATCGGCTGGCTGGCCCTTCTCGAGCACCACAACACTCGCACCCTCTTCAGCAGCGGCGAGTGCCGCCTGGATGCCGGCGTTGCCACCACCGCACACAACGACATCCACATCCACCGTCTCGGCGATTTCGTCATCGGCAATCTGCGGAGCTTCGCCCAGCCAGTCTTGCTGGCACATATAGCCCTTAGGTGCCCCAGCCCCCGTTTCGGACAAAGTACCCGCCTCGGCCGCAGCGCCCTTATCGCTCTGAGGCGCGCAGCCCGCCAGGGTTGCGCCTGCTGCCACCGCGCCCGTTGCGAGGACGCCCTTCAGAAAATCACGGCGCCCGAAGCCCGCTGCGCTCGCTTGATCTCGGTTCATAGTTCCCTCCTTATCCATTGGCATTGACATGAACCGAGATGCATCCTAAATGCCCACCGCCGAGGGCGGTATCGGAAAAAGAGGCGATATGCAGGGGATAGTGTTCATATACCGCCTTTTGGGGACAAGGGTACAACCTGCACCCAAAGGCTTCAAACCCTGAAAGGCGACAGGGAAAAGACGCCCCTCCTACTCCGCCTCCAAGATTCCCGCGATGAGGCGGCAGAAGTCCTCTTGGCGCGCGAGGCCCACCTCGTGCACCTCCTCGTCGGAGGGACTTGCCCCCTCCACCCCGCAGGCCATGTTGCTCACCAGCGAGATGCCGAGCACGCGCATGCCGCTATGGCGCGCGGCGATGACCTCCTCGCACACCGACATGGCCACGGTGTCGGCGCCCCAGGTGCGGAACATCCGGATCTCGGCCGGCGTCTCGAAGGAGGGGCCCAGAAGCCCCAGGTACACGCCCTCCTGCACGGGAACGGACAGCGCGTCGGCCACGCGGTGCGCCAGCGCGCGCAGCGCCGGATCGTAGGCATCCATCATGGAGAAGAAGCGCGGCGCCATAGCGTCGGGCTCGGTGCCCGTGACGGGATTGCGCCCGGTGAAGTTCAGCTGGTCGGCCATGATGCAGAACTCCCCCACCCGGTAGCTCTCGTTGATGGCGCCGGCGGCGTTCGTGGTGATGAGCGTGCCTATGCCGAGCCGCGCCATGAGCCACACAGGGAAGGCCACCTCCTGGGCGGAATACCCCTCGTAGCCGTGGAGACGCCCCTGCATGGCGAGCACGCGCTTGCCGCCGAGCATGCCGGCCACGAAGCGCCCCACATGGCCCGAGGCCGTGGACGTGCCCATGCCGGGTACCTCGCCGAAGGGGATGAAGACGGGCCCCTCGATCCGATCGGCCAGCGGACCGAGGCCCGATCCCAAGATGAGCCCGACCTCGGGCGCAAAGCCGCCGAGGCGCCCCTCCATCACGGCCTGGGCCGCATCCAAAGTTTCGATAAGCCGTCCGTCCAAAGCCATGGGAAGTCCTTCCTCGGGTCAGCGCGCCTCACTCGGCGCCGGTACGTTATCGGCAACGCCGTGGCCGCCCTTGAGACCGACGAGCACGCGGGGGCGTCCGGCCAGGTCGTCCACGATGCGCACGTCGGTAAAACCCGCAGCCTCCGCCACGGTGCGAGCTGCGTCCAGGTGCCCCTCGTGCAGCTCGCAGGCCAGAGCGCCGCCGGGTCTCAGAGCCCGGGCGGCCCAGGCCGCGAGGGGTCGGAACACATCGAGACCGTCGGCACCGCCGTCCAGAGCGAGCGCAGGCTCGTAATCGGCCACCTCGCGGGGAATGTCGGCCAACACAGAGGTGGGCACGTAGGGCGGGTTGGAGACCACGGCGTCGAAGGTGCCCATGCGCTTCTCGCCGATGCCTGCGCCGAGCGAGCATTCCAGCACGGCCACGCGGTCGGCGAGCTCCAGCGCCTCGGCGTTCTCGCGGGCGAGCGCCACGGCTTCAGGGGCGATGTCGGTGGCGATGACGCGCACGTCGGGGTGCTCGTAGGCCAGCGAGCAGGCAATGCAGCCTGACCCGGTGCACAGATCGGCCACGAGCAGGGGGCGGGCGACATCTTCGGAAACGGGAGTCTCTTCCGATCCGATCGGTTCGACACCCGCCTCGTCCAACGCCTTCTTCACCGCTTCCACCGCAGCGCTTTCCCGCTCGGCGGCCTCGGGGTTCCACTGGGCCTCGTGCTTAGCCGGAGCCGGCAGCATGGCCAACGCCTCGCTCACAAGCACCTCAGTTTCAGGCCGAGGGATGAGCACGCCGGGCCGTACCTTCACCGTGATGTGCCGGAAGGCCACCTCGCCGGTGATGTATTGCAGCGGCTCCCCCGCCCCTCGGCGCCGCACGTAATCGCGCAGCGTCGAACGCTCGTCCTCGGACAGCGGCCGGTCGTAGTTCATGTACAGCTGCACCCGGGTGAGCCCGCAAGCCTCGCCGATGAGCCACTGCGCAGAAAGAAGGGGATTTTCATCCCCTTTTCCCGTAAGGTATTCGGTTGTCCAATCCAGCGCGGATTTGACGGTCCACTCGCTCATTAAACCGCCGCTTCCAGCTTCTGCGCGCGGTCGGCGGCCTGCAAAGCGGTGATCACATCCCCCAGGTTGTCGCCGAGAAGCACGCCGTTGTAGGTAGAGTTGAAGCCGATGCGGTGGTCGGTCACGCGGTCCTGCGGGCCGTTGTAGGTGCGAATCTTCTCGGAGCGGTCGCCCGAGCCGATCTGGGCCAGACGCTCGGCGCCCTCGGCGGCCTGCTGCTCGGCGAGCATCTTCTCATAGAGGCGGGCGCGCAGCACGGCCATGGCCGCGATCTTGTTCTGCAGCTGGGACTTCTGGTCCTGGGACTGCACCACCAGACCGGAAGGCAGGTGCGTGATGCGCACGGCGGAGTCGGTGGTGTTCACGCACTGGCCGCCAGGTCCCCCGGCGCGGTACACGTCGATGCGCAGGTCGTTCTCGTTGATCTCCACCTCCACCTCGTCGGCCTCGGGCAGCACCGCCACCGTGGCTGTGGAGGTGTGGATGCGGCCCTGGCTCTCGGTCTTGGGAACGCGCTGCACGCGGTGCACGCCGCTCTCGAACTTCATGACCGAGTACACATGATCGCCCTTCACCTTGAACTGCACTTCCTTGAAGCCGCCGGCCTCGGAGGGCGAGGCGTCCATGGTCTCGGTCTTCCAGCCCTGGGAGGCGGCGAAGCGCTCGTACATCTTGTACAGGTCGCCGGCGAAGATGGCGGCCTCGTCGCCGCCGGCCGCCGCGCGGATCTCCACGATGATGTCCTTCTCGTCGGCCGGGTCGGCCGGGATGAGCATGAACTTGATGTCCTCCTCCAGCTGGGGCAGCTTCGCCTCGATGCCGGCGATCTCCTCCTGGGCGAACTCCTTCATGTCGGCGTCCGACAGCATCTCCTTGGCCGCCTCCAGGTCGTCCATGGCACTCACGTACTCGGCGGCCTTCTTGGCCAGCGGGCCCTGGGAGGCGTACTCCTTGGCCAGGCGGTTGTACTCCTTCTGGTCGGCCAGAACCGCCGGATCGCCCATCTTGGCCTGCAGCTCGTCGTAGGCCTCGATGATCTTGACGAGCTTCTCTTTCATATCAGTTTCCTGCATGGGTGCGTCCTTTGCGTGAAACGGGTAGGTTCAACAGCGCCCGCAGGCGCAACAGCATATTGTAGCAGAAAGACGCACCGATAAGGCGCCTGTCGGCCAATGCCCACAGGCGCGGCATGCGGAAGGCAGCCGTGGGCCCTACGCGTCTAAAAAATTGGCGGCCGATTCGGCGCAGTTGGCGCCGTCGGCCACGGCGGTCACCACCTGGCGCAGCTCCTTGGTGCGCACGTCCCCCGCTGCGAACACGTCGGCGGTGGCCGTGCGCCCCGTGCCGTCGGCGATGATGTAGCCGCCCGCATCCAGCGCGAGCGCGCCGCCCAAGAACTCGGTGTTGGGCCGCATGCCCACGGCGACGAATACGGCCGACACGGGCAGGTCGCGCACCTCATCGGTCTTCACGTTGCGGATGCGCAGGCCGCTCACGCGCGGGCGCTCCTCATCCTCGGTGAGAAACTCCTCGGCCACGCTGTCCCAGCACATCTCCACGTTGTCCAGCTCGGCCAGGCGCTGATGGTAGATAGCCGTGGCCCGCAGCTTGTCGCGGCGGTGCACCAGATACACCTTGCGACAGATGCGCGCCAGGTAGATGACGTCGGCTACGGCCGTGTTGCCGCCGCCGATAACCGCCACGTCGCGGCCGCGGAAGAAGTTGCCGTCGCAGGTGGCGCAGTAGGACACGCCGCGCCCGCGCAGCTCCTCTTCCCGAGGCAGCCCCAGCTGGGCCGCCTTCGCGCCCGTGGCCACGATGACCGTGCGCGCGTAGTAGGTGCCGAAGGGCGTGGTCAGCTTGTTCGGCTCGGCGGAGAAGTCGACCGCCGTCACTTCCTCGGAGATGGTGCCCGCGCCGAAAGAGGACGCCTGGTCGTACATGTCCATGGAAAGCTCGAAGCCGCTGGTGGAGCGGGTGTAGCCCGGGTAGTTCTCCAAATGCTCGGTCTGGGCGCACTGGCCGCCGGGCGAGAGCATCTCGAACATAGCGCAGGAAAGCCCCGCCCGCGACGCGTACAGCGCCGCCGTGAGCCCCGCCGGTCCAGCGCCGATAATGGCCACATCGAGCACCGACTGCCCCTGGGCCTCAGTTTGTTCTGCCATGGAAGGCCTCTTTCTTGCTGTAACTCCCCGCCTGTCGGGACCACGCGGTATTCTGATTCGCTCAGACAGTCCTCGCTTGGTGAAACAGGACATTGAGTCCTGTTTCAGTCGCTGCGGAACTCGCTCGGTCAGAACACCCCGTGTTCCCTCTACGCCGTATTCCAGCAGCGGCAAAGCGCAGAGAACCTCCGGGTGGTGCTCACCAAGCGAGTTCCGCAGCGAACGGAAATGTCCAGTGGACATTTCCGCCGAGCGAGGACTGTCTGAGCGACTGAGCATTACCCGGAGGTCTGACCGGCGAAGAGTCGCAACCAAAATCTACGACTCTTCCACAGCGTCTACAGCATCGCCAGGATGTTCTGCTTGGGCTGAGCACCGAGGCGCTCGTTTTTCACCTGGCCGCTCTCGAACACGATGAGGGTGGGCACGCTGGAGACCTGGTACTTGAAGGCCAGATCGGGGCTCTGGTCGATGTCCACCTTGTAGACGGACACTTCGCCCGCCTTCTCGGCGGCGATCTCGTCGATGACGGGCGCCACCATACGGCACGGTCCGCACCAGGTGGCGAAGAAGTCGACGAGCACCGGGCCTGTGGCCTTCAGCACCTTGGTCTCGAATTCGTCGGCGGACTTAATTACCTCTGCCATGATAACCTCCTGGGAAGTAGGGTTTCTCGAGCGTGCGAAACAGCCCCGTCGCGAGGCCGACCGCTCCGAAAATTGTAGCGCGCTCGAAGCGGCCGCGAGTCCTCGGAGCGGATCGTCAACCGATTGACACAGAATTGTATCGTCGTCGATGGCGCCGCACGGGCACATCGGCGGCGTCGGCAGTGTATCATAGAGCCAAGCGACCCTCACCGAAGACAAGGCCCCTCATGGTAACCGACCTCGTATCCCTCGCAATCATCGCGCTCATCGCCGTGATCTGCCCCATCATCTGCAAGCTCATCCCGAACAAGGCAGTGCCCGAGACCGTACTGCTTTTGGCCGCCGGCGCCCTTGCCGGCCCGCACCTGCTGAACATCGTGCACGTGACCGACGCCACCTCACTTTTGTCCGATTTGGGTCTGGCGTTCCTGTTCCTTCTGGCCGGCTACGAGATCAGCCCGAAGAACCTCACGGGCTCGGAGGGCAAGCGCGGGGCGGCCACCTGGACCGTCACCTTCGCCATCGCCGCCCTCGTGGTGGCAGCCTGGCCGTCGTTCTCGCTGTTCTCGGTAGACGGCATGGCCGTGGCCATCGCGCTGACCACTACGGCACTGGGCACGCTTTTGCCCATCCTGCAGGAACGCGGACTTATGGGCACGCGCATCGGCACCGAGATTTTAGCCTACGGCACCTGGGGCGAGCTTCTGCCCGTGCTGGCCATGACCCTGCTTCTGTCCACGCGGGCGAAATGGGAGACCATGCTCATCCTTCTGGCCTTCATCGCCATCGCCCTTATAGCCGCCATGGTGCCGAAGCAGGCCGAACGTTTGGGCGGCTGGCTCTACCGCTTCGTCGTGGAGAACGCCAACACCAACTCCCAGATGCTCGTGCGCACAGTGAACCTGCTGCTCATCGGACTCACGGCCATCTCGGCCCTGTTCGATCTCGATATCGTGCTGGGCGCCTTCGCCGCCGGCTTCATCATGCGCTACCTCATTCCCGACGGCAACCCCACCCTGGAGATGAAGCACTCGGCCATGGCCTACGGCTTCTTCATCCCCCTGTTCTTCGTCATGTCCGGCGCGAAGATAGACGTGACGGCCATCGCCGCGAACCCCGAGCTTCTGGTGCTGTTCATCGCCCTGCTGCTGTTCGTGCGGGCCCTGCCCATCTTCGTGTCGCTCAGCTTGGGGAAGACCTCCCGCGACATGACCGTGCCCGAGCGGCTCACCGTGGCATTCTACTGCACCACGGCCCTGCCCATCATCGTAGCGGTGACCACCGTGGCCGTGAACGCCGGGGCCATGGATCAGGGCACCGCCAGTGTGCTCGTGGCCGCCGGCGGCATCACCGTGTTCATCATGCCGCTTCTGGCCTCTGTCACCGCCCGTTCCGTGAATGCGCACCTCGGCGAGGCCCTGCGCGAGATTCGCGAGCAACCCCGAGCCGTGGCCCGCATTCTCGCCGAGCACCGACGCCACGAGCGCGAGCTGCACCGCCAGCTGAAGGCGCGCCTGCGGGAAGCGGGCCTCAAGCACAGCGACGTCTTCGACCTCACCGAGCGCTGCCCCGGCGGCATCTGCCCCGTTCCCCCCGAAGCCGACGACGACGGGAAGTAGGGCCGAGGGAAGGCGGGGTGGACTCAACGCTGTCCGAGCAAGTCCTTGCGGGGCAGCACGATAAGGCATGCGGCAGCGGACGCGGCAATCAGTGCCGCGCACAAACCGAGGCATAGGGTCACTTCGGAAAAGGGCACCTCCACCAGCCCCACGCGCTGGCCCATAGTGAAGTTGCCCAGCAGCCAGGGCAGGCACAGATACGCCGAGCAGACAAGGTACACGATGGAAGCGATAACGCCGACAATGGGCGAAAGGCACAGCGAGAGCGCAAACGAGGCCGCGCTTACCGCCGCAATGACGGCTGCAACCTGCACCACGAAGGAGGGCCGGACTGGGGCGTCGAATATCACGTTCTCGAAATCGTCCACCGTATCCACCCCCTGGCCAGCGATTACCGCAGCGGCAACCAGGTAGACAAGCACGATAACCGCCGTCATGACCGCCGCCCACACCGCTTTGCTCGCGACCCATCGGGGCCACGAGCCCGTTCGCAGCAGGCACTGCACCCCCTGGCGCTGCAGGTCAAGCGCCGGGTAGAACGAAACGGCCAGAACAGGGCAGAGCATGAGGGCGATCCACGTGAGCGGTATGAAGAAGATGCTCTCGGGGGTCGGGGGTTCGGAGCCGTAGAACAGCAGGGCGACGCATTCCGGGAAGTCGCTCGACTGGGCAGCCAGCTGCGTGGCGCCTACCGCTGCGACGGCCAGGGCCGCGACAACGCCCCCGGCCATATAGGGAAGACCTCCCCGGAAGTCCCTTGCGATGCATCCACCCAGGCGGCTCACGATACATAGTCCTTCCGCGAGAGGAACCAGCAGGAGATGCCAGCCGCCACGGCCACCACCATGCAAAACGCCAGAACCTGGTCGGGCAGGAGGTAGCCGTAGTCCTGCCCCGGCCGCATGAACGTCGTGGGGGCGAACGAGTAGTAGGGTCCTTCAGTCGTGAACTGGGCTAGCAGGGTGCACACGGCAAAGGGCGCGAACACTGCCAGGATCTTGTTGGACAGCGGCAGGGAAAGCGGAATAGCGAGCAGCGCCATAAGGCCGCCGGCGAGAAAGATGATACCGTAGTATGCCAGGTTGTACAGAAGCGCGTTCTCGAAATACAGCTCCCCGAGAAAGCTCATGGGCAGGACCATGAAATAGCCGATGCCGACAGGATCGGGCAGGATCATAGGCAAGACGCACGCCGTGCCCACGAAGTTGACGATAAGGGGCACCGCAACCGCCGTACCTCCGCTGACGAACAGCGCAAGCGCCTTCGCGGCCAGATAACGGCCTCGTCTCCCCCTCGTATAGATCTGATTCAAATACCCGTTTTTACTGTCGGAGCACAGCGACCACCCGAAGGGCAAAGCCGCGAGAATAGGTGTTAGGAAGTAAAACAACTCGGTGTGAATGGGATACCCCCACGCACCCATCCAACGAGTGAAGGCGCTTCGCGGCCATTCCTCCCCATAGAGACCTTCCTCGGCCATATCGGGAATGACAAACTGAAAGATATGGGCAACGGCGATGGCGCAGCCAATCGCCAGCGACAGCAGGAACAGCTTGTTGAAAAATGCCCGGTGTATTTCCGTCCGAAACATCAGCTACTCCTTGATCGTCAACGGGTGAATATACTTGGTTTTGCTGGAGTAGTCGGTCAGAGCCATCTCGAACGGACCTTCCTCGATTCTCTCCCATTGCTCATCCGTGTAACCGCTCTTCAGCATTCTGTGGACGACCATGATGGTTCGCGATTCTCCCGGCTCGATATCGTAAGATTCCTCCTCTTCGTTATATAAAGGAGTAATCCACGAGGAGAAGGACTGCGGAATAAGCCCGTGATATATCTCGAGATCGTAGAACTCCGGCACCGCGGCCTCCTGTCCGCCGTTGTAAAAAGTCATGGGGAGAAAGAGGAGCTTCACTATCTCGTTCTCATCGAAAAGCTCCGTGTACGCATCTGGGTACTCAATTTCCGCTTGCACCTCTTCGAAAGTCTTGAACTCGATCTCGCCGAACGATACCGAAACTTCACTCGCTTCAGGCTCGATGAATGCCGTCGAAGGCAAGACCCAGGGATCATCGAACACCTCCACCGTATTCAGCTGCCAGACAAAGGGAACCCCGGTCGGGGCATACTGCTCCTCGCACGTGGCACTTACCTGAGCAATGCGGACAGCTACGCCCGCGACAAGAAGGGCTGATGCAAGCAGTATCGCAGCGGTCTTTTTCTTCATGACGAACTCTTTCAACTAGGGGCTCCAGCAATGTCCGAGAGCCCCTTTGGCTCACATTCCCTTGCAGGAATTACTTGGTAGTATCGGGACGCCACTTACCTTTGCAGGTCCGGGCGCCTTTCCCGCCCGCGTCAAAAGCAAGCTTAGCGTAGGAATACTTCTTATTGATCGTATTGGTAATCCCTTTCTCAAAGCCTGTCCAATTGACATAAGTTCGCGTACCCGCGTGATACGCCTTGCCCGTCTTGGGAACATAGCCGTTGGGGCTCACATAGTAGTCCTTGGTACTTGGCGTTACGCCCACTTTAGAAGAGTTGTTCTTGGCGCGATGGTCATTAGTGAAAGTCGTTCCATTCGCCTTAATACTGTAACTGTAAGGTGATTTATCCACATTTCCAGCCGCATACGCCTCAATTACACCGGCGAAGGAGCACGCCACTGCTACACACAACAGAATAGCGAAACACCTCTTCCCCAACCTGCATGTCTGAGTTGCCATATTGGACTCCTCTCACTTTTAAGCCCTTCCTGTCAGGGCTTTACTGGGCTTTATAATCTCATGCCATCCTTTTTGAAACAATCTCTATTATTTTATTTTAATACGTGTTAGTATCATTTTCTAACGATTATCGTTATATAGGAGGATGCTATGGGCGTGCTGGTTCAGTCGTACTCGAAGACGCTTAATGGCCAACCCGTGCTTAACGACGTGACCCTCGAGTTCCTACCCGGTACGATCTACGGGCTTCGTGGCACGAACGGCTCTGGAAAGACCATGCTCATGCGAGCCATCTGCGGCCTCATCCATCCCGACGAGGGCTACGCGGCCGTCGACGGCAAAGTCGTCGGCAAGGACATCCCCTTCCCGCCCAGTGCAGGCCTTCTGCTGGAGAACCCCGCCTTCCTCGATGGCTACACCGGTTACAAGAACCTCGAGCTGCTCGCCAACATCAGAAAGATCGCCACCTCTGAAGCGATTCGCAGCCTCCTGCGAGAAGTAGGACTCGACCCCGATGACCGACGCTCCTTCCGCAAGTACTCCCTTGGCATGAAGCAACGTCTCGGCATCGCCTGCGCGCTCATGGAAAGCCCCTCGCTCATCTTGCTCGACGAGCCCTTCAACGGGCTCGACCCCGATGGCGTAAAGCTAGTGCGCAACGCCATCCTCAAACGCCGCACCCCGCAAACAACCATCATCGTCGCATGCCACGACAAAGAAGAACTCGACAGCCTCGCCGATGAGATCATCGTCATGGCCCAAGGAAAAGTAACCGAGAGGCTCACGCAGTAACCCCGCTCCAGACGAGCTTTTAGTTGAAATTATCTATCGATAATCATCTAATTACAAACTAATATCTTACAATTTGAGCTATTATGGCATCAGTAGCCGCGAGGACTTAAGTCCGCTTGCATCAAAGGAAGCGTCTTGAAGTTCGGAAATTGCGTCATAGAGCACAATCCTTTCGGTGTTCCCATGATAGGGAACACCGTAAACGGCTGTCTCGCAGGCCTCACCCCCGAGGGAGCCGCTGTTTGCCACCGAATGTTTCACGAGGATGTTTCCAAAGAGGAAATAGACGCCGTAGACCCCGATCTGCGGTCATGCCTCACGCGAGGCGCATTCGACCAAGACGCCGCACCCTCAGCTTCACCCCGTACCGCCTATCTCCACGTCACCCATCGCTGCAACCTTCAATGCGTGGGATGTTATTCCGCCATTGAGAACCGCAACGACACCGCCGACCTATCCCTTGAAGACATCCGCCGCATCATTGAACAGCTTGCACAAAGCGGAGTACAGGAACTTATCATATCCGGCGGCGAGCCCTTTTTGCGAGACGATCTTGCCGCCATCGTAGCTTATGCAAACCGCTGCGGCATCCCATCCATTACCGTACTGACCAACGGTACCCTGATCTCACCTGAAAGGGTTGGAGAACTAGCGCCCTTTGTGCAAACCGTCTCCGTCTCTTTCGACGGAGCGGCCCCGCGCTCCTCCGCATCCATTCGAGGCACCCAGCGCTTCGACCAACTCGTTGGAGCCATTAGGATCATTCAGGCAGCGGGCATCAATGCCCATGCTATCCCAACGATCCATAATGGCAACATTGGCGACTACAAGGCTTACTGCAAACTAGCCGACGATCTAGGTATTACGCTGAGCTTCAGCCTACTGTCTATCTCCCACGGCGATCAAGAAGCCGAGATATTGACTCCAACCGAAGAAAGCCTCATCGGCCTTGCCGAGGCGGCACTGCTCAACCAAAGCCCCAACGTAACCATCTCCGACACGCCCCTCAACGCCCTTTCGACACGCATATCGTGCGGCGCGGGACAAACCATCGTCAGCATTGCGGCCGACGGCACCTTGTACCCCTGTCACATGCTGCATCTGCCAAGCTATACCTTGGGCAATCTTCTAAAGCAGGAATTAGCCGATTTGCTTGCGAGAGGAGGTGATGCACTGCCGCGATCTGTTGACGAAGTGACAGGCTGTAGCGACTGCGAGATTCGCTATCTCTGCGGCGGGGGCTGTCGAGCCAGAGCTCAGCATGCTCTGGGCGACCTGCAGGCCGCCGATCCCTACTGCTCCCTAATGCGGCGCTATTACGAGCTCGTTCTCGCTCCCCTAGCCACAACCGTTGCCTAAAGGAGGTGATACTATGCTATTCTTCGTTGAGCATGTTTATTCGAAGAAATGCCATTACGTTGGCCCGATTAAAGTCGGCAGATAAAGAACCATCGAGAAAGATAGCAGAGAACTATGTACATGGTTGAGAAGAAGGATCTTGAGGCATCTCTTGCCAAGGCAAGGAAAATACTCAAGGTTGTTCGTGTTGTTTTGATTATCGCACTCATTCTCTGCGTTACAGACTCAGTTCTCCTGTCTTTTTTGATCCCCCTCGACACAGGCACTAGTGTAGAAGAAAAGATTCTCCCGTTCATATCGTCAGTTCTCCATGTTGTTGCCGGCAGTATCTTCTACCTTACTTTTGTATTCGTGCTAACTAAGGCCATCCAGGGCAGCTCGCCTTTCTCGATCAAATACTCTAATTGGATGACGATCGCTGGAATCTTGCTCCTTCTTGATGCTATATTCAATTCAATAACTCCAGGCTCTTTCTCATATGAGCTCATACAGGGACCGCTACCATACGGTATCTTTTTCGAGGGCGTCGAGCCGGGAACCATCGACGTTGATACTAGCACTCTGATTCTCGCAGTAGTCGTTTTCGCGTTGTCGGCTATCTTCCGCTACGGGGCGCTCTTGCAAAACCTGAGCGACGATCTCGTGTAGGGGCGCCCCATGGAAATCATCTCCCGACTCGATGTGGTTATGGCTCAGCGGAAGATCTCCGTCAACGAGCTTTCGCGCCGAATCGACATCAGTCCCGTGAACATCTCGCGCATTCGCACGGGCAACATCAAGGCTATCCGGTTCTCCACCCTCATGAAGCTCTGCTCGGCCCTCGACTGTCAACCCGGCGACCTCTTCGAGTTTTCTGCCGAGACCGGCGACTTCGAATTCACTCCGGGCGAGAAGGGCGTGAAGGACGAGGGCAACTAATTCCCCGGCAGCCCTTCCCAGCCCCTCTTCGCCTGGACACACTCCTGTGCAGCAAGACGCCCTCATTCGCGCTCGACGCAGGGCCGATAACGGGATATGCGGTGCATTCGTGCAGGAGCGCAGACGCAGGCGGCTTTTTTGCTATACTATGTCAGCGCGTCATCGAACTCGGTGGCTCCGTTTCTATGACCTGGCTGTCCGCGGCGCCCGGCGCGGCGGCAGTCCCGGATAAGCGAAGAAGAGGTTTTCAATGAGCGAGCTTTTGTCTCAGCTGTGGACGCCGGAAATGCAGGCGGCCTTCACCGTCGTGCTGGTGCTGTTGGTCATTCTGTACGTGCTCTCCATCGTGTGGGTCGTGCGCGACGCCTACCTGCGCGGCACCGCCTGGTACATCTGGGCCGTGGTGTCCCTGGTGCCCGTGCTCGGCGTCATCGCCTACTGCCTGCTGCGCCCGCCCCTGCTGCAGCTCGACAAGGACGAGCAGGAACTGGAGATCGCGCTCAAGCAGCGCCAGCTTATGAAGTACGGCGAGTGCGCCGCGTGCGGCTATCCCGTCGAGGCCGACTTCGTGCTGTGCCCGAACTGCCACACCCAGCTGAAGAACCTCTGCATGCGCTGCAACCACGCGCTGGAGCCTTCCTGGACGGTGTGCCCCTACTGCGCCACCCCGGTGGGCGCGCCCGCAGCCTCTTCCGGCAGCCGTCCGCGGCGCAGCGGGCCTTCCGGCAGCCGTCGCTCTTCCGGAGGCGCCCAGCAGTAGACGCCCCGACGCGCCGCACAGAGCAGTCCCGCGCACTTCACAAGGTTTTTCCTGATTGAGACAGAGTCGCTTCGGCGGCTCTGTTTTAATAGCAGGGTCGGCAAAAGCCGACCGCAATGTCGATCGCCCCGGTAGTCAACGCCTGGGCGGAATGGCGCAGGTGCTCTGTCTGCACCCGGCGCCGGAAAGGAACGGTTATGGAAATCGTATTGCCCGACGGATCGAAGAAGACCCTGGAAGCCGGCGCCACCGTCGCCGACGTGGCCGCCTCCATCGGAGCGGGTCTGGTACGCGCGGCCCTCGGCGGAAAGATCGACGGGGCCTTCGCCGATCTGGACACGCCCGTCGCCGACGGCGCCACCGTCGAGATCATCACCGCTAAGAGCCCCGAGGCCCTAGGCATCATGCGCCACTCGGCCGCCCACGTGATGGCCGAGGCGGTGCAAGAGCTCTACCCCGGCACTCAGATCGGCTTCGGCCCCCAGACCGAGGACGGCTTCTTCTACGACTTCGCCCTGCCCGAGGGCGTATCCATCTCGCCCGACGACTTCGCCGCCATCGAGGAGAAGATGGCCGAGATCGTGAAGCGCGACGAGCCCTTCGTGCGCGAGGTGGTCAGCCGCGACGGGGCCAAGGCCATCTTCGCCGACCAGCGCCTGAAGGCCGAGCATATCGACGACTTGCCCGCCGACGAGGAGATCGTCATTCGCCGTCACGGCAACTTCGTGGACCTGTGCAGCGGCCCTCACATGCCCTCTGCCGGCAAGATCGGCCCCTTCAAGCTCATGAAGACCGCTGGCGCCTACTGGAAGGGCGACTCCGAGAACGAGATGCTCACCCGCATCTACGGCACCGCCTTCTTCAACAAGAAGGACCTGGAGGAGTACCTGCACAACCTGGCCGAGGCCGAGAAGCGCGACCACCGCAAGCTCGGGCGCGAGCTGGGCATCTACATGATGGAGCCCATGGCCGGCGTGGGCCTGCCGCTCTACCTTCCCAAGGGCGCGCGCGTCATCCGCACCCTGCAGGAGTGGCTGCGCCGCGACCTGTACGAGCGCGGCTACGAGGAGGTCATCACCCCGCACATCTACAACGCCGACGTGTGGAAGACGAGCGGGCACTACGGCTTCTACCATGAGAACATGTACTTCTTCCAGATCAACGAGGGCACCGACGAGGAGCCGCGCTACTCCGAGTACGGCGTGAAGCCCATGAACTGCCCGGGCCATGTGATCATCTACAAGAACGAGCTGCACTCCTACCGCGACCTGCCGCTGCGCTACTTCGAGTTCGGCACGGTGTACCGCCACGAGATGAGCGGCGTGGTGCACGGCCTTCTGCGCGCCCGCGGCTTCACCCAGGACGACGCGCACATCTTCTGCACCAAGGACCAGGTGGTCGACGAGGTAGTGGCCATCCTGGAGCTGGTCGACCACATCATGGGCACCTTCGGCTTCACCTACGAGGCGGAGATCTCCACGCGCCCCGACAAGTCCATCGGCACCGACGAGATGTGGGAGCACGCCACCGAGTCGCTGAAGGAGGCCTGCGCCCGCCGCGGCCTTGCCTACGACATCAACGAGGGCGACGGCGCCTTCTACGGCCCGAAGATCGACATCAAGGTGAAGGACGCCATCGGGCGCACCTGGCAGTGCTCCACGGTGCAGATCGACTTCAACATGCCCATGCGCTTCGGGCTGACCTACCGCACCGAGGACAACACCGAGGAGACCCCCTGGATGCTGCACCGCGCCATCTTCGGCTCCATCGAGCGCTTCCTCGGCATCCTCATCGAGCACTACGCCGGAGCCCTGCCGCTGTGGCTGGCCCCGGTGCAGGTGGCCGTCATCCCCATCGCCGACCGCCACAAGGAGGCCGCCGCCGAGTTCGCCGGCGAGCTGAAGAGCGTGGGCGGCCGCGTGGAGATAATGGACGCCAACGAGCCCATGAAGGTGAAGATCGCCAAGGCCCAGAGCCAGAAGATCCCCTACATGGTGGTACTCGGCGACAAGGAGATCGAGGAGCGCGTCGTGTCCGTGCGCGACCGTGCCGAGGGCGATCTGGGGCAGTGGGATCGTCAGAAGTTCATCGACGTCATCCGCGACGCGGCGATTTAGCCGTCTCGTCAGGCCCGACAGGAGCCTTATCCTGAAAACTACCGGCGCCGAGGGTACCGTTCCCTCGGCGCTTTTGGTATTGTTTGACGCAACGCAAGAGAAGCTACCCCGAGCAGCGAGGAGCGTGCCATGACAAAGCGAACATTCACCACCTATGCCGCCAAGATGCGGCAGGCAAACCGAGAGGCGCTCGCCACGGTGGCAGCGCTGTTCGTGATCGTCGTCACCTGGCTGTCGTGGGGCATCGGCATGGCCGACAGCGACATCGAGGTCTTCTCCACCCCCATCTGGATCATCGGCGGGTGCGTGGGCACGTGGATCGTGACCGTGCTCGCCGCCATCGTTTTGGGCAAGGGCCTCTTCGCCAACTTCAACCTGGACGACGATGACGCGAGCGGCGAGGAGGCATTCCGTGGATAATCTCGACCTCGGCTTCGATAACTTCGATTTCGCGTCGCTCGTATCGCCTGACAGCCTTGAGGCGCTGGCGCCGCTGGCCCCGTTGGCGGGCTTTTTGCTCATCGCCCTTGTCGCCTCCATCATCGTGCGCGGCCGTACTCGAGCCGCCGGGGGCACCTTCGTGAACCGCTACTTCATCGGCAACCGGGCCCTGGGCGGCTTCGTGTTGGCCATGACCACCATCGCCACCTACGGGTCGGTGAGCTCCTTTGTAGGCGGCCCGGGCCAAGCTTGGGACATCGGTTTCGGTTGGGTGTACATGGCCGTGGTGCAGGTGACCGCCCTCGTGCTGCTCTACGGCATCTTCGGCAAGAAGATGGGGCTCATCTCCCGCAAGCTGAACGCCGTGACCGTCGTGGACGTCATCCGAGCCCGCTACGGCTCCAACGCCCTGGCGAACCTGTCGGCGCTGGTCATCGTGCTGTTCTTCGCCGCCACCATGGTGGCTCAGTTCGTGGGCGGCGCGAAGCTCTTCGAAGCGGTGACCGGCTACTCTTACGTCATTGGATTGGGCCTGTTCGGCGTGGCCGTGGTACTGTTCACCACCATCGGCGGCTTTCGGGGCGTGGCCGTCACCGATGCCCTGTGCGGCATTATGATGCTCGTGGGCATCGTGGTGCTGGCTTGCGGCATTCTGGATGCCGGCGGTGGCTACGAGGCTATCATGCACTCCATCGCCACCCATGAGCCCCAGATGCTCGAGCCCTTCGCCGGTGGAGCCATGCCTCCCTCGCTGTACCTGACCCAGTGGCTGCTCGTGGGCGTGTTCACCTTCGTGCTGCCCCAATCGGTGGTGCGCACCATGGGCTACCGCGACACCCGGGCCCTGCACTCCGCCATGATCTGGGGCACCGTTATCATCGGCGCTATGATGATCGGCGTCACCTCGCTCGGCGTGCTGTCGGCCGGCGTGCTCACCGAGGATTTGGCCGCCTACGGGGGCAGCGTCGACAACATCATTCCCAGTGTGATTGTGGAATCACTGCCGCCGGTGCTCGCGGGCGTGGCCATCATCGGCCCTGTGGCCGCCTCCATCTCCACAGTGTCCTCGCTGCTCATCTCCTCGTCGTCGGCCATTATCAAGGATGTGTGCCTGCACGCCTGCGAATCGCGCGGCATTGCCGTGCGCGAAGGCAAGGTGGCCTTCTGGAGCCAGGCGATTACCCTGCTTCTGGGCGTGGCGGTGTTCGCCCTGTCAGTCACGCCGCCCGACGTCATCTGGAAGATCAACATGTTCGCCTTCGGCGGTTTGGAGACGGCGTTCTTCTTCGTGCTGGTCTGCGGTCTGTTCTGGAAACGGGCCAATGCGCTGGGCGCCCTGCTCTCGCTCGCAGGCGGTACGGCGGCTTACTGCGCCACCATGGCCCTGGGTTTCAAGGTAGCCGACCTGCACCAGATCGTCATCGGCATTGCCGTGGCAGCCGTGCTCATGCTGCTCGGCAGCCTTATCGGCAAGCAAAGGCCCAACGCCCGCATGGAGGTATTCTTCCCTCGCGAGATAGACGCGGGAAGAGAAGTCGAGTAGCGCAATTCGACTATCCCGGCGACACGAGCAGAACAAGGCGGCTGAGATCGGACGGTTCGCGCGAGCTTCCCGTCGGCATCTGCGCAGATCACGAGTCCCGATTCACACCTGACCTGTGCAAATCGGGGCTCGTTGAGCATCGCGACATCTAAACACGTGATTTGCATAGATTTTGCTCTCGCCCATCCCTAAAATCTATGCAAATCGCCCCTTAATGTGCAAACACCTGTGCAAATCAGCTCATAATATGCAGCGATGCAAAAATGAACCGATTTGCACAGGTGCGATGCAGGAAGTAGGTCGATCTGCGCGGGCGCGAGCCTTTTACCCCAGCTCGGCCAGCTGGGCCTCGACGCGGGTCAGCTTGTCGGCCAGGTCGGCCAGCTTCGCCTTGTCCTTCTCCACGATCTCCGGGGCGGCCTTCGCCAGAAAGCCCGGGTTGGAGAGCTTCTTCTCGAACTTGGCAACGTCTTTGGCCAGGCCATCGCGCTCACGGGCCAGACGCGCCCGCTCGGCATCGAAGTCCACATGGCCCGCCAGCACGATATAAACCTCGAGCCCCGAACCGAGCACCACGGCGCTCTCGGCGGGCTTGGATGCCTCCACAGCCACCTCGAGCTCCTCCACATTGGCCAGCTGGCCGATGAGGTGCGCCTGGGCCAGCAGCAGGGCCGCGTCAGCCTCGGCCGCCACCTTCACAGCCACGGGCAGGGCCACCTTCGGCGAGATGCCGTAGCGCGAACGGGTGGAGCGCACCGCGCCCACCACCTCGCATACCATGGCAATGGCACGTTCGGACTCCTCGTCGATAAAGCGGCTAAGCTCGGCGGCATCGGGCCACGGCGCCACGATGAGCATGGGCACAGCGCCCTCGTCCTTGGGCATCTCGCCGTAGACCTCCTCGGTGATGAACGGCATGATGGGATGCAGAAGGCGCAGAATCTGCCCCAGCACGAACACCAGGTTGCGCTGGCAGGCGGCGCGATCGGCCGGATCGGCCCCCACGGCCAGACGGGCCTTGGAGAACTCGATGTACCAGTCGCAGAACTCGTTCCACACGAAACCGTACAGCTCGCGGGTGATCTCGCCGAACTCGAAGTTGTCGTAGGCCGCGTCCACCGCCGCCACGACCTTCGCCAGACGGGAGAAGATCCAGCGGTCGGCCGGCGTGACCGGCTCGGGCGCGCCGGGCTCGTATCCCTCCAGGTTCATGAGCACAAAGCGGCTCGCGTTTTTCACCTTGTTGGCGAAGTTGCGGGAGCTTTCCAGCTTGGCCTCGTTGAACTTCATGTCCTGGGCGCCGGTCACCTGCATGAGCAGGCCGAAACGCATGCCGTCGGCGCCGTAGTCCTCCATGAGGCGCAGCGGGTCCACGCCGTTGCCGCGGCTCTTGGACATGGGCTTGCCGTCGGCGGCCATGACCGTGGGATGGATGATGACGTCCTCGAAGGGAATGGTGTTATCGCAGCAGTACATGGAGGCCATCACCATGCGCGCCACCCACAGGCCCATGATGTCGCGGGCCGTGGAGAGCACCTGGGTCGGGTAGGCCGTGTGCATCTGGGGCGCGTCCATGCCCTCTTCCGTCCAGCCCATGGTGGCAAAGGGCCACAGCTGGCTGGAGAACCAGGTGTCCAGCACGTCGTCGTCCTGGCGCACCGGCGCCCCGCACACCGGGCAGACCTCAATCTCGTCCACCGAGGCGTCCTCCCAGCCGCACTCATCGCAGTAGTACATGGGAATGCGGTGGCCCCACCACAACTGGCGCGAGATGCACCAGTCCTTCAAATTCGCGAGCCAGTCCAGATACACTTGCTTCCACCGGGCCGGGTGGAACTGGATGGAACCGTCCTCCACTACGCGGGCGGCGGCCTCCTTCAGGCCGTCCACGGCCACGAACCACTGCTCGGATTCCCAGGGCTCCAGCTTGGTGTGGCAACGGTAGCAGGTCATGACCGAATGGTCGTGGTCCTCCACATGATCGAGCAGGCCGAGCTCCTCGAAGGCGGCCACTACGGCCTCGCGGGCCTCGTCTCGGTCCATCCCCGAGAACTTCCCGTAGCCTTCCACCACGTGCGCCGTCTCGTCGAAGATGTTGATGCGGGGAAGCCCCGCCTTCTCCCCCATGGCCCAGTCGTTGGGGTCATGGGAGGGGGTCACCTTCACGCAGCCGGTGCCGAACTCGGTGTCCACGTGCCAGTCGGCGAAGATGGGAATCTCGCGATCCACGAGCGGCAGCTTCACCGTCTTGCCAACGAGATGCCCGAAGCGCTCGTCCTTGGGGTTCACGGCCACGCCGGTGTCCCCCAGCATGGTCTCGGGGCGCGTGGTGGCCACGACCAGGTACTCCAGGCCGTCCACCGGCTCGGCCAGGGGGTAGCGCAGGTACCACAGATGCCCCACCTCGTCCACGTACTCGGCCTCGTCGTCGGCGATGGCCGTGGTGCAGCTCGGGCACCAGTTCACGATGCGCTTGCCCCGATAGATGAGCTTGTCACGGTACCAGTCCACGAACAGCTTCCGCACGGCGCGCACGTAGGAGGGCTCTAAGGTGAAGTGCTCGTCGGAGTAGTCGCAGGAGCAGCCCATGCCCTTGATCTGGTTCACGATGGTGGTGCCGTACTCCTCGCGCCACTTGTAGCATTCCCCGATGAAGGCCTCGCGGCCGATCTCCAGGCGGCTGATACCAGCCTCGGCCAGGCGCTTGTCCACCTTGGTCTGGGTGGAGATGCCGGCATGGTCGGTGCCGATGATCCAGCGGGTCTTAAAGCCGCGCATGCGGGCGCGGCGGATGCAGGCGTCCTGGATGGTGTCGTTCAGGGCGTGGCCCATATGCAGCACGCCGGTGATGTTCGGCGGCGGGATGACGATGGTGTAGCTCTCGCCGGCATGCTCGCCGAAGCCCGGCGTGCGCTGGAAATAGCCGGCGTCCTTCCATGCCTCGAAGATGGGCCGCTCCATGGCGGCGTAATCGGTCTGGGTCATCCTCATCCCTTCTCTGCGAAATCGGTGGGTACGGAACACGGCGCCGGCGCCCCCATGGACGCCCGGCGCCGCCCATAGCTGCTAGGAAGCGTGCAGGGCTTCCTCGATGTTGGCCCGGGGCTTGATGACCGGCTTCGTCTCGCCGGTGATGTCGCTGGCCCGCACGGTCACCTGGGAGGCGCCGTCGAACTCGGGCAGGTCGTACATCACGTCCATGAGCACGCGCTCGCAGATGGAGCGCAGGCCGCGGGCGCCGGTGCCGTGCTCGACGGCCTCGTGGGCGATGGCTGTCAGCGCCGCCTTGTCGAAGGCCAGGCGGCAGTCCTCGAACTCGAACATGCGGGTGTACTGCTTCACGAGCGCGTTCTTCGGCTCCACGAGGATGCGCACGAGGTCTTCCTCGGACAGCTCGTTCAGCGACGTGATGACCGGGATGCGGCCCACGAACTCGGGGATCATGCCGTACTTGTTCAGATCCTCGGGAAGCACCTGGCGCAGAAGCTCGGCCTCGGACTCCTTCTTGGAAGCGGCCAGCTCGCTCGCGAAGCCCAGCGAGGTAGTGCCCACGCGGCTCGCCACGATGTCGGCCAGACCCACGAAGGCGCCGCCCAAGATGAACAGGATGTTGGTGGTGTCGATGGGGATGAGCTCCTGCTGGGGGTGCTTGCGACCGCCCTGGGGCGGCACCGAGGCCTCGCAGCCCTCGACGATCTTCAGCAGGGCCTGCTGCACGCCCTCGCCGGACACGTCGCGGGTGATGGAGAGGTTCTCGGCCTTGCGGGCAATCTTATCGATCTCGTCGATGTAGATGATGCCGATCTCGGCCCGGGGCACCTCGAAGTCGGCGGCGGTGATGAGCTTCAGCAAGATGTTCTCCACGTCCTCGCCCACGTATCCCGCCTCGGTGAGCGTGGTGGCGTCGGCGATGGCGAAGGGCACCTGCAGGGTGCGGGCCAGGGTTTGAGCCAGAAGCGTCTTGCCCGACCCCGTGGGACCGATGAGCATGATGTTGCTCTTGGCCAGCTCCACGTCGCCTTCGGCGGCCGCCTCCCCCATGGAGATGCGCTTGTAGTGGTTGTACACGGCCACGGACAGGGCCCGCTTGGCCTCCTCCTGGCCCACCACGTGCTCGGACAGCCGCGCGTACAGCTCGTGGGGCGTGGGCAAGTCCCCCAGCACCTCGGCCGGCGAGGGGCCGTCGTCGACCACGGGGCTCTCCTCGCGGACCATCTCGGCCTCGGGCGGATTGCCCCAGCGGCCCCAGCCCCCGCCGAAGCGGCCGTCATCGACCGGCTCGAACTCCTGGGCCATGGTGTAGCCCATGTCGCGCATCATGGCATCGGCGCATACCGAGATGCACTCGTCGCAGATGTAGATGCCGTTGGGGCCGGAGATCATGGCGTTGACCAAGTCGCCGGTCTTACCGCAGAAGGCGCAGGTGTAATCGCCCCGATGGGGGTCGTAGGGATGATGATGGTTGTTCATGGCTTCCTTTTCAGGTTCCTCGCTCGTTCGGCTTCGCGGTGCATCGGGAAGCGATGCGCGCTATTCGCCCTTCTTCTGGCCGGGCATGGCGCCGTGATGGTAGATGATCTCGTCCACGAGGCCATACTCCTTGGCCTCCTCGGCGGTCATGTAGTTGTCGCGCTCGGTGTCCAGCTGGATGCGCTCAATGGACTGGCCGGTGTTCTCGGACAGGATCTTGTTCAGGCGCTTGCGGGTCTTCAGCATGAAGTCGGCCACGATGGCGATCTCGGTCTGCTGGCCCTGGGCGCCGCCGAGCGGCTGGTGGATGAGCACCATGGAGTTCGGCAGCACGAAGCGCTTGCCCTTGGTGCCCGAGGACAGGAGCACGGCGGCCATGGAGGCGCACTCGCCGATGCAGATGGTGGACACGTCGCACTTGATGAAGTTCATGGTGTCCAAAATGCCGAGACCGGCCGTGACCGAGCCGCCCGGAGAATTAATGTACAGGGAGATGTCCTTATCGGGATCGGTGGCCTCCAGGTGCAGCAGCTGGGCCACCACGGAGTTGGCCACATGGTCGTCGATCTGCTCGCCGAGGAAGATGATGCGGTCGTTCAGCAGGCGACTGTAGATGTCGTAGCTGCGCTCGCCCCGCGGCGACTGCTCGATGACGTAGGGGATGAGGGCGTTGCTCGCGCGTTCGATGCCCATGGGTGCCTCTCTTTCGCAAATAGGGCCGCATAACGCGGCCTGTCCATAGTTCAGAACCATATTGCTATACATCCGTTCGCAATGCAAGGGGAACGGGGAAATGAACACAGCAGCGGAGGTTGAGTGTAGAGGGAGTGCCCGGTGTTCTGACCGAGCGAGTTCCGCAGCGACTGCGACAGTCCAGTGGACTGTCGCACAAAGCGAGGACTGTCTGAGCGAATCAGAATACCGGGCGGTCCCGACCCGGAAGATTCGCCACGAAAAAGGGCGGGGTCTCCCCCGCCCTTGTCGACCCGCGATGCGAAGCGCTGTTACTCGGCGGCTTCCTCGGCGTCGTCGGCCTTCTTGGCGGCCTTCTTCTTCGCCGGCTTCTTGGCAGCCTTCTTCTCGGCAGCGGCCTCGGCGGCGAAGTCCTTCTCGGTCACCTTGGCGTTCTCCATGAGGTCCTCGATGGCCTTGGTGCGCAGAAGGCCGGTGCGGATGAGGTGCAGGCGACCCGCCTCGCGCCACTCCTTCTCCAAAGCTGCGGGATCCTCCACGCCGGTCTTATCGAACTCGGCGGAAATCTCCTCGTCGGTGATCTCCATGCCGGCATGGCGGGCCCAGGCCTCAAGGGCGAGCTGCTCCTTCACATGGTCGGCAGCCTGGGCCTTCAGATCGGCCTTGAACTGGTCGGCGGTGATGCCCTGGCTGCCCAGGTAGGCGTCGAAGGTCATGCCGGCCTGCTGCAGCTGGCCGAAGAAGTCCTGGAGCAGCGAGGTCTCGGCCTCGGCCACCATGGCCGCGGGCACCTCGGCGTCGATGCGCTCCAGCAGCTTCGTCATAATGGCGTTCTCCTTGATGCGCGGCATCATGGCGCCCTTCTGCATGTTCAGCGACTCGGCGATGCGCTCGCGCATGTCGGCCACGGACTCGAAGCCCATGGTCTCCTTCGCCCACTCATCGGTGACCTCGGGGGCGGCCTTCTTCTTCACCACGGTGCAGGTGACCTCGAAGTTCACCGGCTTGCCGGCCTGGTCGGCCAAGAGCACGGCGGTCTCGTCGGCGGGCACCTCCAGGGTGAACTCCTTGCTCTGGCCCTTCTTCATGCCCATGATCTCGGCGTCGAAGGCCTCGGACAGCATGCCGGTGCCCGGGCCGTACAGGCGAGACTCGCTCGTGATGGCGGCGATGTCGTTGCCCTCGGCGTCGGTGGCCTTGATGGCCAGGTCGGCGTAGTTCTCCGGCTTCAGCTTCGTGGCAGCGGAGGCGTCCTCGAAGGTGGTGTAGTGCTCGGCCATGGCAGACACCTGGTCGTCGATCTCGGCCTCGGTGGCCTCGGCGAAGGGCAGCTCGATCTCGACGGCGTCGTAGCTGGAAAGCTCCACCTCGGGACGCAGGTCGATGGTGAAGGAGAACACGTAGGGCTTGCCGGCCTCCACGAGCTCGGTCTCCTCCATGGCGGGGCCGGACACGGGGCTGAGGCCCTCGGCGTCGACGGCGGCGGCCCAGGCGCTGTTCAGCAGCTCGTCGGTGACGGTGGCACGCACGGCCTCGGCGCCGAGCGCGTTGTCGATAACCGGGCGCGGGGCCTTGCCGCGGCGGAAGCCCGGGAAGTTGTACTTGCGAGCGAAGTCCTTGTAGGTCTTGGTGATGCGGCCGTCCACGTCGGCGGCGTCGATGGTGACGGTGACCTTGGCCTTGTTGCCCTCAAGGGACTCAACGTTTGTTTCCACGAATAATTCCTCCATCGTTTCCTGACACGGCGCGGGATACTTGCGCCCGCGCGAACACTTCCTCGGCGATCCGCCAGGCGGAATCCCGCGGAAGCGCACGGCTGCCCATTATGCCACAACCATCACACAGTGGCTACACATCGCCCAAACCATGACACAAAAAAGAGACGCGGGCAGGACGCCCGCGCCTCTAAAAGCCATTGTATCGGCTCCTTAGGCCTCGCTTTTGCCGGAGCGCACCACGTAGCAGATGGTGAAGTAGCCGGCCACACCGCCTGCGCACGCGCAGACGACGCCTTTGAGCAGCATCATGGCCGTAACCGTAAGCGGCAGGGGCAGAAGCACGCAGGCGAAGGCGCCCACGCCCATGAGGGTGACGGTGGCCGCCACGGTGGTGACGAGCAGCGCCGGGGCGTAGCTGGCCGGCACGAGGGAGGCCGCCCCGCCGAGGTTGGCCGCATTGGGGCCGGCGAAGACGTGCTTGCGCAGGTCCATGCGGGTGAGCGGCACCACGATGACGAACAGCAGAAGGCCCAGGAGCACGCCGGTCAGGGCGAAGTCGTGGAAAATGTCGGCGTGGCCGAGCAGGGCCTCGGGCTCGCCCATGTGCAGCAGGTAGAAGATGACGGCGTTGATGATGCCGTTGATGACGCCGTAGCCGATGATGCACTTGTTCAGCAGATAGGAGTTGAAGGGCTTCGCGGGACGCGCCGGAGCCGTCGCGCCCGAGCTTGCCACTGACTTTGCCATGGGTGTTCCTTTCCTCGAGAACCGCTGGCCCGCATCGGCGATAGCAGCCGGGGCGGGGCCGTCTGACGCTTCCATTATGGGAGGGCGCCGCCGCCTCTGCGGAAGAACCCTTACCGCTGTTACGGAAGGGTGGGCGGCGGGGCACTTTCGCCGCCGTTGCGCCACAGAGGGGGAACCGAGTTGTTTCCAAACCGTTTTACCTGGGGAAATACGGGGTCGCTGTGGCGAGGGATCCCTGCAGGGGGCTCCCCGGCCGCGCAAGCCCCTTGCCGCTGCTGCGGTAAAGCTTCTGCCATGGCCGCCGAGGCGGCGGTACTACGATGGCGGCAACGGAGGGGGCGGCCGTTCGGGTTTCTCGTCTCGCAGGGCTCGCGCCCGCGCGGCCCGAGCAGCCTCCCTCCCGTGCGCCGAGGAAGGCGCATGGCATATCGGTTCCGATAGAAGGAGGAAATCTATGACCAAAGACAAGGCAAAGCAAGTCGAGGGAGGTGCGGAGAAGTTCCTGGTGCTGCCCATCCTGGTGCTCATCATGGCCCAGATGGGAACCTCGGGCGACAACGGCGCGCTCGGCCTGGCCAACCAGCAGCTGGTCGACGTGCTGGGCGCCACCACCCCCGACATCCAGCTGGCGAACATGGTGTACTCGCTCATGGCC
>Ga0073908_1001627_pt1 | contig 30985 bp, 24 predicted proteins | sample MucameincwithD2O_FD_65484 | JGI IMG/M metagenome (GOLD analysis project Ga0073908, IMG submission 65484) | Mouse cecum microbial communities from Vienna, Austria - Mucus amended microcosms incubated with D2O | ecosystem: Host-associated > Mammals > Digestive system > Large intestine > Cecum...
TACTGTGCATCGCAGCGAATGTATTATTATGGATATAAACTCCATGCTGTCTGCGGAATAAGCGGTGTTATCCATTCCTTCGACATGACAGCTGCAAGTGTCCACGACCTCCATTACCTCAAGGATGTGCAGTGGGAATATCATGACTGCATGATGCTTGGTGACAAAGGCTATCTCGGCACCGAAGTGCAGCAGAATCTTTTTGACGTCGCCAACATTACTTTGGACATTCCGTATCGGTTGAACCAGAAGAATTGGAGACCGCCTACATGGGCATACAGAAAGTTCCGAAAACGGATTGAGACCGTTTTCTCCCAACTCGACGACAGTCTTATGATGATACGTAATTATGCAAAGCAATCCTGCGGACTTTTCACCCGAATGGCAGGAAAAATAGCCGCTATGACTTTCATGCAATATGTCAATCTCGTTAATCACCGTCCGATTGGACAGATAAAATATTCACTAATTTGATTCAACCAACAGGTAATGAATGTTATTTATTATTTCAATCTTACCTGTACAACATCACAAAATCATAATTATGAGAAAATTTTTACTCCTTCACCTGTTGCTTATATCCGGTTTGTCGGCCTCCGCTCAGAAGTTTCTTACGGGACGGATAGCCGACTTCATCACCAACACCTCTCTGACGGACTCGATCACCTCCATCGAACTGCTCCGGCCGGACAGCACGGTCGTGACGGGAGGTTCGGTTTTCGCCCAAAGCAACAAGGGGAAGCAAGCCACCTTGTTCTATGTGAAGGCAGACAAAGAGGGAGATTACCTGTTGCGGGTGAAGAATCCGGATTATCATACGCTCTATCATCCGATACATGTCAGATTTTACCGTCGCGAAAACAGCATCAACATCGGCCGCTTGCAGATGCGCCGGAAAATGGCTGACAGGGAACGGCACCTGTCCGAGGCAACTGTTACGGCCACGCGTATCAAGTTTTATTTTGACAAAGACACACTGGTATACAATGCCAGTGCCTTCATCACACAGGAGGGATTTGTGCTTTCGGATATCATGGCGAAGATGCCGGGCATTACGGTGGAGCCTGACGGAGAGATATACTCCAACGGCCGGAAAGTGGAGACGATGCTGCTCAACGGAAAAGACTTCTTCGACAGTGACCGGCAGACACTGATGGAAAACCTGCCGGCCTTTATGGTAAAAAGCGTGAGCCTCTACAACAAGGACAAAGACAGTACCTCCGTATTCCGGCGTGAACGGGACATGGAAGGACTGGTAATGGACATCAGGCTGAAACCCGAATACCATTCCGTCATTGTGGGAAATACAGACCTGGCCGCCGGAACGGACAGGCATTACTACGGCCGCCTCTTTGCCATGCAGATCCACGATCTGCACCGATGGTCGGTCTACGCCGGGGCCAATGACGTGAACCGCAACGAGGAGGTGAACCGCGACGGACAATGGCGCAACATTGACAACGGATCCGGAGACAAGGACTTCTGGAACGCGGGCATCAACTATAACGTGGATGACCGTCGCGGCAGGTATGCCCTGGACGGCAAACTGCGCGTCCAAGGCAGCAGGGAACTGAACACGCTGGGACAGACCTCACAACTGTTCTATCGGGATGGCGATGTCTTCGCACAGAACAGCAATGATGTCCACACACGGAATTTCTCCATACAGACGGAGCACAACTTTCTGCTCTTCAACAACTCACCCTTGGCTTTCAGCATCAGGCCCGCCTTCACCTACATACATTCCCGTCAGAATGCTGAACAGCTCTACGGGCAATTCAGCCAGAATGTGACCGACCGGCTCGGCTCGGCATGGCGCGACAGTCTGCGCACTGCCGAGTGGGGAGAGACTCTGCGTCTGTACGGAATAAACCGCATGGCGTGGCAAAGCGAAAAACCTGTCGACTTTACTCAGGGAAAACTGGAAATACAGAAAACCATTGATATCCCGCACAGTAACGACCGTCTTGACCTGACGGCCGGAGGTTTCTATTCCCGCAATGAGTCGGAAGAGTTCGGACACCGTACTGTGGACTACCGCACACCGGCTTCCAGGATTTTCAGAAACACGTATCAGCATATTCTTGCGGAAAACCGGACATGGAACGCCGCCGCCTCGTACCTCTACCGCATAGATACCTATCACAGCGTGACGGCTGGGGTGAAGTACGAGCATCTGGAAAATAAAACGGACGATGCGTTCTTCAACCTGCACTGTCTCGGCACGGGCTGGGATGCCATGGCCGGCTCCGCGCCTTTAGGCGAGCTGCCTTCCCAGTCCGATCTGTTGCGGACACTGGATGCCGGCAACAGCAAATGGTTTAGCGAACGGGCCGACATCTATCGTCCTGAACTGGCCTATGCTTTTGAAAAAGGGGTTTATAACCTGAAGGTTGCAGTGCCGCTGAACGCGGCACACCGCCATCTTGACTTCCGGCAGGCCGACAGGCTTACAGGGGTATCGCGCTCATTGCTGAAGCCCGACGTGAATATCCGCTTCTTCACATGGTTGCGCGGACACACCGGATATAACTTTTCCGCAGACTACAGTCTGGAGCACGCCCTGCCGGCCCTTATCTACCTTGTGGACCAGCGTAACGATGCCAATCCCCTGTTTGTCTATCTGGGAAATCCGGGGCTGAAGAACTCTGTGACACATCTTTTCAGGGGAAATGTGTACTGGGCGCCACGCACCATGCACAACCATCTGCTGTCCCTGACCTACCGGCATCTGAACGGGGCTGTAGCCATGCAGACCGATTACGACCGTTCTTCCGGAAAATATACCTATATGCCCCGCAACGTAAACGGAAACCGGAGTCTGGGATTTTTCTTGCAGAACGCCATGTTCCTTACCGCAGATTTCCGTCATAAGCTGACAAGCAAATGCAATGTGACACTGGGCAAGAGCGTGGACTACAGCGGAGCAGATGAACACGAGGCATCCTGCCGGAGCGTGGTACACAATTACCGCATCTCGGAGGAACTCACCTACGGATTTACTCTCCTGAAGACAAAGTTGCGGGGTGAAGTGACTCCTTATTTTGTCTGTCATCATTCCACTTCCGACCGTCTGAATTTCAACCCCATACATGCCTATGACTTCGGGGCAAGGATCGGCCTTCAGCTGGAGCTTCCTGCCTCCGTCCGTTTAGCTTCCGACCTGCGCAGCGTAAGCCGCCGCGGGTACAACACACACGAAATGAATGATGACGAATTTATCTGGAACGCCACCCTGTCCAAATCCTTCTCCAAAGGAATCACCATCAGCGCCGAAGCCTTCGACATCCTTGGACAGTTCAAGAATGTGCTCCATTATGTAAACGCGCAGAGCCGGACGGAAAGCATTGTGAACCACCTGCGACGCCATGCGATGATACACCTTGTATGGCAATTCAACAAGCGGAAACACTAAACGTACATGAGAACATTCCCACAAAAATATCAATTGGACGCGATGGACTGTGGCCCCACGTGCTTATGTATGATAGCCGACTATTACGGAAAAAATGCCTTCCTTCTGATTTCCAACAAGACTGTGGAATAACAAGAGAAGGGATTACCATGTTAGGGCTGAGCGAAGCGGCAGAAGCACAGGGCTTACAAACTCTATGTGCCAAGATAACTTTGGATCAATTGGCAAAAGAAATTATCTTACCGTGTATTTTACATTGGAATCATAATCATTATGTTGTCTGTTATAAAGTTTCCGGCAAAGAAAACAAACAAAAATTCTATATAGCTGATCCTGCAATGGGAAATGCAATATATGGGAGAAAAGATTTATATAAACATTGGATTTCTGGAAAATTTGAGGGAGAAGACGTGGGACTTGCCATGCAATTGGAACCAAATTCTATATTTCATAGAAAAAAACATATAGATGGCAATACAAATTTATGACAAAAATTGGTTCGGAAGGAATGGGGTTAAGTCAAGGGCAAAAACAAAGAATACTATTAGCTCGTGCCATTTATAAGAATCCCGAATTTATATTTCTTGATGAAGCAACAAATGCTTTAGATGCCAAAAATGAGAGCATGATTGTGAACAATCTGGAAGCTTTGTTCGTGGGGAAAACAGTAGTAATTGCAGCACATCGCCTCAGCACTATAAAAAATGCAGATAATATCATTGTATTAAATGAAGGAAAAATCATAGAACAAGGATCACATGAAAAATTAATAGCTTCTCATGGATTCTACTATGCACTTATTAGAGCTCAGCTAAATAATATAGAGTAAATCTGATATAAAAATGAACAAGAACAAAGAAGTCCCGTATGATAACAGTACAGAAGAAGATTTGATATATAATAATGACATCCAAGACATTATAGGGCGCACTGCCACATGGTTAAATTGGTTTTCATTTATACAATCTGTAATCATTATATTTCTGTTTTTCTTTTTACTAAATACTATTGAAGGTAAAAACAAAAAACTTATTGATATTATAATAGAACCCATGAAATCCTATTTATATCTGAAAATAGAAAATAGAGAAACTTTTCAACAATGACAACGCCCTGTCTTATCCTTTCTTTTTTATTGCTTGACATGAAAAGATGTCGGATGCTGTTGTGACTCCTGGGTATGGGGCTATCGTGATACCTGCACAAACCCTGCGAACAGCGGAGACGAAAAAACTGCGCGGCGGGACGGATTGTTTTTATGAAAACACGTAACTTTGCTTCCCTAAAAAGTTCCGAAGTAATGAAAATCCTGCATACAGCCGACTGGCACCTCGGCAACACCTTTCACGGACATGACCGTACCGCCGAACACCGGCATTTCCTGAACTTCCTGACCGATACGCTACGCATCCGACAGCCGGACGCGCTCTTCGTGGCCGGTGACGTGTTCGACTCTTCCAACCCTTCGGCTGCCGCCGAGGAGCTTTTCTATGATTTTCTGAAACGCGCCACGGAGGAGGTGCCCGGCCTACAAGTGGTGGTCACCGCCGGTAATCATGATTCGGCAGGCCGCATAGAAGCACCGGCCTCGCTGCTGAAACTGCATAACATCTACGTACGGGGCACCTTGCGGCACGATGAACAGGGAGAACCGGATTTCGGCCACTATGTGTTGCCGCTAAGCCGGCGGACAGACCGCGAGGCCGTCTGCGTGTGTCTGGCATTGCCTTACCTGCGGCCGGCGGACTATCCGGCGGGGATGTCGGCGGCCGAGGGACTGCGCTACTGGTTTGACGGTCTTTCACGGAACCTCGCGCACAGTGATTTCTCGGGGCTGCCGGTCGTGGCCTGCGCCCACTACTATGCCGCCGGCGCGTCTGTCGAGGCGGAAGAACACAGCGAACGCCTCGTGGTGGGCGGGCAGGACTGCGTTCCGGCCGACGTGAGCGGGAAGAGCGTGGCCTATACGGCTTTGGGACACATACACCGGATGCAGCAGGTGGAGTCCGGACGGAACGTATGGTATGCCGGAAGCGCGCTTCCCATGTCGTTCTCGGAACGGCACTACCGACACGGCGTGTTGTGGACGGAGTTGGACGAGGAATCGGGAGAGGTCAGCGTGGAGCGCATCGCCTACGAACCGCTCTGCCGGCTGCTCTCCATACCGTCCAAAGGTGCTGCTACTCCGTCGGAAGTGCTCGACGAACTGTCAGCCCTGCCACGCCGCGAAAAGAACGATGACGGAAGCCGCTGGCCCTATATAGAGATCAAGGTAGAGGAACGGCAGCCCGAGCCTTCGCTGATGCACGACGTGGCCGTATTGCTGGAAGAGAAAGCCGTGCGCTTCTGCCGGATGGTGCGCGTGATACCGGGAGCGGAAACGGCAAGGACCGACACGGAATCGCCGGACACTCTGCGGCGGCTCTCGCCTATGGAAATGGCGCACCGTGTATTTGACGCCCGCTATCACAGCCCGATGCCTCCGGAACTGGAAGAACGTTTCTCCATAGCGGTAGGAGCGTTGGCGGCCGAAGAGACGGAACGAGGAGAATGACGGATAGGAAACCGCCTGTCTGATTGTGGATTACCAGTGAGATGAATAAAAGATGAAGATAGAAAAAATTACAGTCTGCAACCTTGCCTCCATAGAGGGGGAATATGTCATAGACTTTACGACAGAGCCGCTGCGCTCCGCAGGACTTTTTGCCATAACAGGCGATACGGGAGCGGGGAAATCCACCCTGCTCGATGCCATCTGCCTGGCCCTGTACAACCGCGCTCCGCGCTTTGACGACACCGAGCGGGTGCCGAAGGACGACCTGATGGCCGATAACGGGACACAGCTGCCTACGGGCGATGTGCGCAACATCCTGCGAAGAGGATGTAAGGAGGCGCACAGTACGGTGGTATTCTCCCTGCCGGACGGCGGACGTTATGAAGCCCGATGGTATGTGAGGCTGAAACGTACCGGAACCTGCGACAAGGTTTCCCGCTCGCTCCGCCGACTGGCACCACACAAAGAGACGGTGCCCGAAAAGGAGATACAGGATCGCATCACCGCCCTCACGGGACTGGACTACACACAGTTTACGCGGACCGTGATGCTGGCCCAGAACAGTTTTGCCAATTTTCTGAAAGCACGGCGGGAGGAGAAATCGGCCTTGCTTGAAAAACTTACCGGCACGGAAATTTACGGACGTATCTCGGTGAAGGTTCACGAACTCACAGCCGAGGCACGCCGGAACGTAGAGGCTCTGGAAAACGAGATGAAAGGGGTGCTTCACGACCGGCTCTCACCGGAGGAACTGGCCGAAACGAACGAGGACCGACGGTTGACAACGGCTTTGCTGGAAAACGGGGAAGAACGGCTGGCCGTTGTCAGGAAACAGTTGGGATGGTTTGACGAATACGACGGTGCTGTGAAAAGGGTGCAGAACTGCGAGGAACGGCACACCGAAGCACATAAGGCCCTTGTCATGATGCGGGCAGACCAGCTCCGTCTGGAACGCTATGATGACGTGCTGTGCATGCAGCCCCTCTATCAGGAGATCATGGTACGCCGGGCCGATATAGAAGATGTGAAACAGCAGGAAACGCAGGTACACAGACAGGTGGACGAGCTGAGGCACCTGACGGACTCCCGGAACGCCGCTCTGACGGCCGCCCGCGAACACTCGTCGGAAACCGAGAAACTCCTCTCCGCCCGCCGCCCCGCCATCAACAGAGGCCGTATGCTTTGCGGCGAAATCCGTCAGGCGGAAGAGCAGTTGCGGAAACAGGAAGAACGGCTCCGCGAAAAAAGAACAACGTTTGAAGAACGCAGAAAGCGTCTGCACGACGGACAGGAGAAACTGGCCGCCGCCATCCGGGAAGAGGAACAGTGCCGCCTGCACAAACAGGCCCTCGCGGTCCATAAACTGATGTTCGACAAGTATGACCTGATAAAGGACAAACTGAACCTGTTCCGGACAGAGACACAACGCAACGATGAAAACCATAAAAAATACACCGCCTTACAGCAACGTCAGGCCAATCTGAAAGCGGCCGCCGGCAAATACGAGCAGAAACTGCACGATGACACCGCCCGTCTCGCCACGATGAAAAGCGAACTGCTGGTACACCGCCAAACCAATCAAGGACGGGACAGTATGCTGCTGCAACAGCGGTTTGCAGACAATCGCAACCGTCTGCTCCTTCTGGAACGGGCACAAGTGCTGTGGCAACGTATCTCGGCCGGATATGCAGACATCGAGGAGAAACGTGCGGCCCGCCAGCGACGTATGGTGGAACTGGAACAGGCGGCACAGGCCATCGTCCGCATTTCCCGAGAAGCAGAGGTCGCGGAAGAAACCTACAGACGCTTGGAAACGGCCTATACCCTGAACCAAAGCCAGAACATCATCCAGCTCCGCAAACAGTTGAAGGAGGGAACGGCCTGCCCCGTCTGCGGCGCAACCCACCACCCTTACCATACCGAGACAGAGCGCGAACTGGGAGAATTGCTCAACACCCTGGAAAAAGAATATGTCGAGGCGCGCGACCATGCCGCCGCGCTGCACTCCCGCTTAGCAGAACTGCAAAGCCGTAGGGCCGCGGACGAGGGGCGGTTGCAGGCTGAAACGGCAGCACTGGAGGAATGCGAGAGCCGGCAGCAGACATATACGGAGGAATGGAAGGCATGCGCGCAGCTGGACTCCTCGTTCGGAGACGCCTCGGCAACGGTCAACCGTGAGGCACGGCGCCTGATGATAGAACTTTTGATGGACAACACGCGGAGAGCTACGGAAGAGGCGGACAAGGAACTGGAGACTTTCCATTTCCACCAGCAGCACATCAACCGCCTGAACGAAGCCATCAGCGCACTGGATGCCTCTATAGCAGACGACCGCAGCTATCTGGACCATCTGAACACGGACTTCCAGATTGCCGCCGCCGCGCTCGATGACTTGCAGGCAACCATCAAACTTTCCGACCGCTCCTGCGCGGAACTCTACACCGAACTCGACGAACTGATCACACTGTCGGGATGGTTCTCGGAATGGAAAAACAATCCGGACGGAATACGGATGAGGCTGGCCAATCTGTACAGAGACTGGCAAACGACATCGGCCGAACTGGAAGATCGTCTGCGCAATAACGCCCTCCTGGAAAAGGAACTGAAAAACGAAGAGAAAAACCTTGCAGAAGCCGAACGGGACGTTGCCAGATGCAGAGATGAACATGCGGCCGCCCATGAAGCGCTGACGAACAAAAAAAACGAGATGGCACGACTGTTCGGGGAAAGCTCGCCCGAGGCCGAGGAACAACGGCTACTGGAGGAAACGGCACAGGCCCGCGAGGCGGAAACCGCGGTACAGGCTGAATTGCAGAAAATGGAAGGGGAGCTGCGCCGGTTGCAGGGCATCCAAAGCGGACTGTTGGATAACCGTATGAAAAAACAGCGCGAATACAGTGAAAAAATGTCTGAACTGGATTTACGGATGCTCCGCTTCAACGGAGACCATTCGCCGGTCAGTTTCTCCGAACTGGAAGAGATCTTTACCGGAACCCATGACTGGCAGGCTTTGCGTACCATGCTTGACGGACGGCGGGAAGCGCTCACACTTGCCGGGAACCATCTGGACCATGCACGGTCTGCACTGCTCGAATTGCAGAATGTACCGTTCCGGCCTACGGGAAAGGAAGAGGAAAGCCGCGAGGCGTTGCAGGAAACCGCCTCGAAACTGGAAAGAAATATCGCTGAACTGCGTGAACGGCTGGCGCTGATCAACTCACGCCTGCTGTCTCACGAAAACTGTGAACGGCGGGCAGAACGTTTCGAGATACAACTGACGGCTGCCCGTACCGATTGCGAACACTGGACGCGACTGTGCTCACTGATAGGCAGCGCCGACGGCCGCCGCTTCCGCGAACAGGCCCAGAGCTATACTTTCCGCTATCTGGTGAAGCACGCCAATTTCCATCTGCGCCAACTTTCGCCCCGTTACGAACTGAGGACAATTCCCGGAACACTGACGCTCAAAATCATAGATCGCGACATGTTCGACCAGCAACGCTACGTCTATTCCCTTTCGGGAGGCGAGACGTTCGTTGTCAGTCTGGCACTGGCACTGGGACTGGCATCGCTTTCCTCTGACAATCTTTCCATCGGAAGTCTGTTCATAGACGAAGGTTTCGGCAATCTGGACCGCGATTCGCTGGATCTGGTGATGACCGCGCTTGCCAGTCTTGAGACGTCTCAGGGCCGCAAAGTAGGTGTCATCAGCCACACGGACCAGATCCGCTCCCAGATCAGTCCGCAAATACGTGTCATCAAACTTCCTGCCGGCGGGAAAAGCCGTATCGAGGTGGGATAGAACCATACTCTTACAACAAAAAAGTCTTCCGGAAAAGACCTTTCCCCTAAACAGGAAATCAGTTTCCGGAAGACTTTTTGGAACTCTATGCGGACAGGTTATCCTGTCCCGTTATTGGCAGCCGGCACAACGGGGCTTGATCTGCTGGAAGAAGTCGTTGCCCTTGTCGTCCACAAGGATGAAAGCCGGGAAGTCCTCGACCTCTATTTTCCAGACAGCTTCCATGCCAAGTTCGGGGTATTCCACACACTCAATGCTCTTGATGTTGTTCTGTGCGAGGATGGCGGCAGGGCCACCGATGGAGCCGAGATAGAAACCGCCATGCTTCTTGCAGGCATCGGTCACGGCCTGCGAACGGTTTCCTTTAGCCAGCATCACCATCGATCCGCCATGGGCCTGGAATAGGTCTACGTAGGGATCCATACGACCAGCCGTAGTGGGGCCCATGGACCCGCAGGCCATACCTTCGGGAGTCTTGGCCGGACCGGCATAATAGACGGGATGATTCTTCAGATATTCGGGCATAGGCTCGCCGGCATCGAGACGTTCCTTGATTTTGGCGTGGGCGATGTCGCGGCCTACGATGATGGTGCCATTGAGCGAGAGACGTGTGGAGACGAGATGCTTGGACAGTTCGTTCAGAATCTCGCTCATGGGCTGGTTCAGGTCAATGCGGACCACTTCTCCCTCGCCGGCAGAACGCAGGGAGGCAGGAATGAGCGAGCCGGGATTGTCGTCCATCTTCTCGATCCAGAAGCCGTCCTTGTTGACCTTGCATTTGATGTTGCGGTCCGCCGAGCAGGAAACTCCCAGTCCGACAGGGCAACTGGCACCATGACGCGGCAAACGGATGACGCGCACGTCATGGGCAAAGTATTTTCCGCCGAACTGCGCTCCCAGTCCTATACGGTGTGCTTCGTCGAGAAGCTGTTTCTCCAGTTCCACATCGCGGAAGGCGCGGCCTGTCTCATCGCCCGTCGTAGGCAGATTGTCATAGTAATGCGTGGAAGCGAGTTTCACGGTAAGCAGGTTCTTCTCGGCCGAAGTGCCGCCAATGACAAAGGCAATGTGATAAGGCGGGCAAGCTGCGGTGCCGAGCGTCTTCATCTTCCCCACTAAGAAGGGAACGAGTGTGTCAGGATTGAGAATGGCTTTCGTCTCCTGATAGAGATAGGTCTTGTTGGCCGATCCGCCGCCTTTGGTCACACAAAGGAACTTGTATTCCATACCTTCGGTAGCCTCGATGTCAATCTGCGCGGGCAGGTTGCATTTCGTGTTCACTTCCTCGTACATGGAGAGGGGGGCATTCTGAGAGTAGCGCAAGTTTTCTTCGGTATAGGTTTTATAAACACCTTTCGAGATGGCCTCTTCGTCACAGAATCCGGTCCATATCTGCTGTCCCTTCTCACCGTGTACAATGGCGGTTCCGGTGTCCTGACAGAGGGGCAACTGTCCTTTGGCCGCCACCTCGGCATTGCGCAGGAAAGTGAGGGCCACATACTTGTCGTTGTCCGAAGCCTCAGGATCGGACAGAATTCTGGCTACCTGCTCGTTGTGGGAGCGGCGCAACAGGAAAGAGACGTCGCGGAAAGCCTGATTGATCATGCGGGTGATGCCTTCGGCCTCGATCTTGAGGACGGGCTGTCCCTCAAACTCACCGACAGAGACATGGTCTTTTGTCAGCAGATAATATTCCGTATCGTCCTTGCCGACCTGGAACATCGGTGCATACTTGAATTCGGGTGCTTGTGCCATAAGTATATTTTATTTCATTTAAATTGGAATGTTCTGCCTGAACATACTTCCGTAGCCACGGAAACGTGCCAAGCAAAGGTAGATAAAAATCCTAATCTTACAAAGTCTTGCTTCCCGTTTTTCAGAACTCCCTATACAAAAAAACTCCTCCTGCAAATGTCCTGTTTGCGGGAGGAGGCCTTTTTGTACTCGAAGCGGGACTTGAACCCGCACAGCCATCACTGGCCAAAGGATTTTAAGTCCTTCGTGTCTACCGATTCCACCATTCGAGCAACCTGTTTGGAGCGGAAAACGAGACTCGAACTCGCGACCCCAACCTTGGCAAGGTTGTGCTCTACCAACTGAGCTATTTCCGCCGCTGTGCCAGCGGCCTCAAGGCCCGTTGGCAGGTGCAAAGATATGTATTTATCACCGCGCCACCAAATTTTTGCCATAGAAAAAAATGGCGGAGAAACACACCACCGCCTGCAAGCGTTACGGACGGGCAACGACCTTGAGATTCTTATCGATCGTTACCTGATAGGTGAGTGTGGAAAGATAGTACGTGATCTGTCCGCCGGGAATGGAAATGATGGAACCGCCGCCCGATCCGGTACCGGAGACACGATAGTTGGCCCTGAAACGGAGCCGATAATTGCCGGGCCGACTCACAATGATCGTATCGGTTGGATTGTCGGACTGCACATCATAGACCACTTCTTTCCGATACTTGTGAGGGACATCCATCTCCTCGTCTTCATCATTAAGAGCCCAGGCGTAAGTAGTGCGGTCCAGCAACCGGCCCCGGCTGCTCTGCACAGCAGTAGCCACAAACGGCTCGCCGGCATAGATCACGTTGCCCGAGGCCTTGTCGAGAGGATGGAACTGCATGTCCGAAAACTCGGGCACAATGGAGTTATACTTGTCGTCATCTTCTGAGCAAGCCGCCGGAAGCACCAACAATACTGCCGCTACGAGCAGATTCAGATATTTTCTGCACATCGTCATAATGTATTTTTTAAAAGTTTTCAATTAAATCAGTTCACCGTCTCCCTGATGCACTATTTCCGGTATCTCGCCGGTACAGTCCACTATCGTGGTCATCCCCGGCCGCCCCGGTCCGCCGTCAATGACAAGGTCCACCAGTCGGCCGAAAGTCTCTTCCACCAGTTCCGGATCGGTCTGGTATTCGCTTCCGTCTTCATTCTCAGGCAAAGAAGCCGTCATGAGCGGCGCGCCCAGCCGTTCCAGCAATTCGCGCACGATGGTACTGTCGGGCATGCGAATCCCCACTTCCGCTCCCCTTCGGTTCCGGAAAATCCGGGGCAGACGACTCAGGCCCGGCAACACAAAGGTGAAAGGACCGGGCAGATTGCGGCGCATCATCTTATAGACAGCGGTGGAAATGCGGGCGTATTCACTCACGGCACTCATATCGTAGCAGATGACCGAAAGCGGGTGGCGCACAGGATCGATGTTCCTGATGCGGCAGATGCGCTCAACGGCCCTTTCCTTCAAGGCATGGCAACCCAACGCGTATGTCGTGCCGGTGGGATAGATGACAACACCGCCATCATTCAGCACCGCCACGATCCGATCTAACCGGCGCGGGTCGTTGTTCTTCTCGTATAGCTTTATCATCATATCAGAAATCCGCCAATACCTTGTAGAGTTTCTGCACAGGCAACCCCATCACATTGAAGAAACTGCCGCGCAATTCCTCCACGGCCACCAGTCCGATCCACTCCTGAATGCCATAGGCACCGGCTTTATCGAACGGCAGGTAATTGGCCACGTAATAGTCTATTTCCTTCTGACTGAGCGAGCTGAAGCGGACATGACTCGTCACGGCGAAATTTTCCGTCCTGTCGGCTGTAACAACGGTTACTCCGGTAATGACCTGATGGATTCGACCAGAAAGGCTCCGCAGCATTGCCGCCGCTTCAGCTGCATCGTGCGGCTTGCCCAGCACGATGCCATCCACGCAGACAATGGTGTCGGCCGTGATCAGGAGTTCGTCCGCTGCCATAGAAACACGATAGGCCTCGGCCTTCTTGCGGGAAATGTAACGGGCTATGTCCTCTCCGCGCAGCGTGTCGGGATAGCTCTCGTCTATGCCAAGTAGGGTTCTCACCTTGAAATTGAGTCCTAACCGCTGCAACAACTCCTTGCGGCGCGGGGAATTGCTGGCCAGTATGATCTCATATTTCCGTAAATTCTCAAACATCTTCGCATAACAGTTTAAGGGTTATAGCATAAAGAGGCAGGGCAAAAGTTCACCAGCCGAAAGCCTCGGCATCGGACACCCACATACCCTGTGCGCGGAGCACCTGCTCTACCACATCACGCACACAGCCGTAGCCACCACAACGGTCGCTCACGTAAAGAGCCGTCTCCTTGATTTCAACGGCGGCATCGGCGGGGCAGCAGGGACAACCGCATTTCCTCATCACTTCATAGTCGGGAATGTCATCGCCCATATAGAGCACTTCCTCGGGTTGCAAACCGCTCTCCTCCAGCCAGTCGTCAAAGCATCGTATCTTGACCGAAACGCCCATGAAGACGTTCGTGATGCCCAGCCCGATGTAGCGTGTGCGCACGGCCTCACTCTTTCCGCCGGTGATGATGGCTATTTCCAGTCCGCGCTTCACGGCCAACTGCAAGGCATATCCGTCCTTGATGTTGGCCGTGCGGACGGGTTGGCCGTCGCCGGAAAGGATCACTTCGTTCGAACTCAGCACTCCGTCCACATCGAAGGCCAGCGCGCGTATTTTGGTCAAATCGTAATTTATCATTTTTCTTCAGTCTGTCGGTGTATGCTTTCGCTCATGAGGTCATAGATTTCCGCCATCCGCGAACTGACCTGCGCAACCAGTTCACGCTGACGGCTTAACACTTCGCGGTCATAGCGCACGGCGGGCCCTGTCTGAGCCTGCCGGGCCGGCATGTCGTGCAACTTGGCCGCCGTCTCATCTATCAGGGGCAGAAGCCATTCCGGCTGTAATCCGGCCTGGCACATCAGCTCTCCGGCCAATTCGCAACAGTGGTTGGTAAAATTGTTGGCAAAAACCGCCGCCACATGCAGATATCGCCGACGCCGGCTATCCAGCGGAATCACACTGTCCGACAAACAGGTCGCCCAAACACTGATCCGCCCGAGCGTGGCCTCGTCCGAAGCCTCCACGAAACAGGGAATCCGGCGGAAGTCCACCTCCCGCTCCCGCGAGAAGGTCTGCATCGGATAGAGCACACCGCAGGCATGGCCGGTTTCCGCAAAGACGTCCAGCGACACACTACCTGCCGTATGCACGAAAACAGCAGCGGGTTGCCAGTCCTTCATGCGGCGGGCCAGACCGGGCAAGGCATCGTCCTTCACGGAAAAGAAGCACATCTGAGCCGGCGGCAGTTCCTCGGGCCGCTCCACAGCCTTACAACCCAACAGACCCGCCAGTCGCTGCGCCGATGACAGGGTACGGCTACATACACCTGCCACCACACATCCGCACCTTTGCAGGGCGCATGCCAGACGGGTGGCCAGATTGCCGGCACCGACAAAAACACACGTCATCGGAGCCGAAGGAGCTATGCCGGTCTTCATTCCCATGTGTTGAAATGTATTTTCTCCCATGGAAGTTCCTCGTCCGTATGCGGTTCGGGCGAGACGGCCTTATGGCCCACTGCCACGATGGCCAGCGGCTCCACCCCGGGAGGCAGGGAGAGCAAGGAACGCACTACGGCAGCGGCGGGAGTGCCGTCGGCGCGTCCACGTTCGCGCACCTGCACCCAGCAGGCCCCCAGCCCCATGCTTTCGGCCGCCAGCAACAGAAGGGTCGTGGCCACGGAAGCATCCTCCACCCACACGTCGGACAGATCCATGCGTCCGGTCACCACCACAGCCAGCGGTGCTCTCTCGACAAGGCGTCCGCCCGCCTCCTTGCAGGCAGCCAATTCGCGTAACAGTTCAGGACGGTCTACCACGACATACTCGCAGGCCTTCCGTCCTTTTGAACTGGGAGCATAAAGGGCGGCCCGCATCAGTTCCACCACCTCGTCGGACGAGAGCGGTTCGGGCGTAAACTTGCGGATGCTGCGCCGACGGCGCAGCAGTTCAATGAAATCATCAGCGAAGAGCTTCTCCATATAGTCTTATTCTTTTTTCCGAACAACAGGATTCTCCACAAAAAGCCCCGAAGAATATCCGGAGCAGCGGAACGGATGCTATTCTGTGCAAAGATAGACTAAAAAAACGAGTAAACCACCAGGAAACTTCTTTTTTAGTAAACGCTATTTTTTCACGGCGTGAAAAATACTCTGCCTGTAGTTTAACTTTTTGGTTGACCATCTATAAATTGTTTTCTTTGTACGGTTGGTATGGCCCCGTATGCGAAAAAGATAGGGCGGTCCGACACCATCCGATGCGGGACCGCCCTCTCTTGTGTGTATGTCTCTGACGAATAACCGCAGAGCGGGCATTTCACTGTTTCCAGAACCGGCAGGTAATGTCCTCCAACTTTCCGCCGGCCACGCGGTAGAGCCGCTGATTGGTGGTGCGCTCTTTCAGCGGACCGAACTCGGAACGGTAGGGGCCGAGCTTCACGTAATCGAATACCTCGGGAAGAAAACCGTGGGGCAGTTCCTGCCGGCCGCTATACCAACCCGTCCGGAGATTGTTGCCGAAGCGGCGTTTCACAGCGGAGAGCAAGTGCATGACCCTGACGGGATCATTGTCTCCGCCCATAAGGCCAATGCAAGTCACTTCCCCTTGATAGGTACCGATGAGAGAGAATAGCCGTTCTTCGGTCAATTCATCGCCTACAGCCTTTTGCAGGTAAGCGCTGTGGCAACCGGGACAACCATTGGGGCAGCACGAGAGATTGACGGCCAGCGTCACCTCATCGGGAAATTCCTGGAACACAATGTCGTGGTTAACATATCGGAGCATCGCGCATTTCTTTAGGCCAGTTTTCCGTAATGCCTGCGGGCCGCTTCTTTCTGGCGGTCGAGCGAGAAGTTGGAAACGCGTTTCAGATAGCCGATGACACGGGTGAGATAGTCCACTTGCTTGCTATGACAGTGTGGGCATTCCTTCAGATAGCGTTTGTCGATGGTGCCGCACTCCTTGCAGAGGGTATTGGGAATGTTGAACGTGAAATAGTTGCATCCCTCTTTGGCCGCCACGCGCAGAAGCTGGCGATACTGCGCCTCGGAAAGGTGTTCGTCCAGATTCATGTGGAGCGCCGATCCGCCGGTGAGGTGCTCTATGTATTTGCGGCCGTGCAGACGGAACTTCTCAATGACATCGGTGTTGGTATCTTCCACAATATAGAAATAGCTGTTGTAGCAGTCGCGAGGAACGAAATATCCGTCTTCTCGGTCCCAGCGGGCGTGTTTTACACCTACGTTTTCAGCCGGAATCATCTCGCAGTTGAAAAGCAGATCCTTGGAGCGGTAGAGCTTGTTGTATTTCTCCACCAGTCCGAGGATGTTGGATACGAAAGCGGCATACTCTTCATTATCCGAGATGGTCATGCCCAGACTTTCGGCGGCCTCGACCATGCCGTTGACTCCGATGGTGAGATACTGGCGCTTGATGTTGATGTAGCCCGCATCGAACAGGGGCAGCATGCCTTTGGACATCAGGTTTTTCAGATTCTCGTTGTAAGCCATCTGCACCTTATGGACCAGGTCGATGATGCTTTCTAAATATTCCGTGTAAGAACGGCCCTCGCGCGTTGCCTGCTGCACGCAGCGGTTCAGGTTGATGGTAAGCACCGACTTGGAACCCGTCGAAACACCGCCGGCCCCCAGTGTATAGCTGAAGCCGTTGTCCTGAATCTCGTTGCGCAGGCGGCAACACGAGGCCAGAGAATCGGCGTTGTCGCTCATGTAGGTGAAGAACGAATGTCCCTCGGCATACATGCGGGCGGTAAAGTCGCCGTACTCGCGGTCGATGACATCGCCGTCCTTTGTGAGCAACGCCATCGTCTCGACGGGGAAGGTGAGCACCGTCTTGGTACGTTCACGGTTGAACCATGTCATGAAACGCTTTTGCAACCAACTGACTGATTCCCAGTGAGGCTGCGAACCGTCGGGGAAATAGAAATTGCCGAAGATGGATTCGAAATAATTCTTGTCGTAGTAGCTGATGTTCCAGAAGACGCTCTGGAAATTGCGGGCACCGGTAGGCTGGTTGATGGAATACACGATCTGCTCGAAACAGTCGGTGATGACCTTGTCGATAGTACGCCGGCGCAAGGAGAGGTCAACGGCCTCGTCGGCCCGCAGGTAATAGTCCTCTCCGTACTCCTTTTCGAGGAAGTGGCTCATATACATCAGGAACTCCGGTGTGGCGCAGGCTCCCGATAACATGCTCGACACGATGAACACCATGTTGACAAAACCACCGCAGAAGGACTTCAGATTGGTAGGTGCAGTAGAGTTTCCGCCAATGCTCTTGGTCCCGCTAAGCAACCACGGATACATCGTGATGGAGGCGCAGTAGTTGGCCAGGCTGGTCTCATCGTTCTTATAAATATAGTGGTTCTTCAGCAGGTAAATGTAGCGGTCGGCAGTTTCCTTTCCGTACATCTCCTTAATGCGGCTGCAGAGCAAACGACGGTTCAAGCGGATAAATCCCTGCTTGGGCAGCTCTCCGATGAGGGTGGCGATGTTCTTGTTCTCTACATTTGCATTGGCGTCAAACTTGGAACCTGTAGCGGGATTGACGGAATTGCAGTAATTGATGAGAAAATCCAGTTTCTCGGCGGTTTCCCGGTCTTCGGAATGGCGCTTACGGTAGAGCATAAAGGCCTTTGCAGCTTTGAACTTCCGCTCGCTCATCAGTGCCACCTCTACCTGGTTCTGAATGTCCTCCACACTCATTCCGTTGCAAAACTTCAGATGGTCCACTATCTTTTGCAAACCATCGGCATCTACGGAATCGTTAATGGAAGCAAAGGCCTTGAGGATGGCACTCTTGATCTTTTCAAGCGAGAAGGTCTCGGTGGAGCCATCGCGTTTGGTGATAAGAAAGGAATCGTAACTCATAGTTCTTGGTAGTCATATTTGGAAATAACATGTAATTATAGGTCCTTCTTTTGGAAAACTTTTTCCGGCTTGATGTTCCGAAAAGTATCCGAAGAACCATCCGTCCGGCATGTGTAACGCAGCCTTACCCGTCTTAATTCCCGAAGTTACGGGCAGAGACCGTTGAAGACGGTTGGAATTTCGGTCTTTCTCTTTCCTAAACAACTTTTAAAGATTTAATTTGTTATTTATCAGTCATTTCAAGAAAACAAAAGAAACACAGCAGTGAGTATTACAGAGTGTTCTTACGGTCTTCCATTGGGGCTGGATCGGATGCCCCTGAGCCGTCTCTGCTGCAAAGATACGCCAAGCTTTTAATTCCCGAAAGTTTTTCCCGTATTTTATTTTTTGGAAAACTTTTTCTGGAATAACCAAGAAAAGTTTTCCTTTTTTTATCTGTTTTCCGTATCTCCCACCTTCGCGCGCTCCGTTCTGTTTCCTTCCATATAGGGAAGAATTGTGGAAACGAACTTATTATGATTCCGCAATTGTTTTTAATATAAATTTATTCTTTTGTTCTATATTTTAATATTTATGCTTATATCTGCAGGATCAATATATTTATACCATTCAGGCATTTATTATAAATAAAGCAAATTAGCATGATGAAAAATCTTACTAAAAGATTTTTAGCAGGAGCCATACTTTCCACGACCGCATGGCTGTCTGTACAGGCTCAGGAAAATGCGGCAGGTTCTTACGGTTTTATCAATCTGCAAGGCGGCGCACAGGCCACTTTCACGGGTCATGGAAATCTGGGTGATCTGGTAACTCCCGTGGGAGCGGTTTCCATCGGCGGCTACATGAATCCTGTGGTCGGCATGCGGGCCGGCATCATGGGATGGAGAGGTAAGGAAGGTGTTCGGCACTTAGGCAAGATCTATGATTTCGAGTTCATGACGGTCAGTGTAGACATGCTTTTCAATCTCACGAACCTGTTCTCAAAAACAAAGGAACATCGCACCAACCTCGTTCTGCTGGGCGGTGTGGGTGTATCTCATCCCAAAGGAAAAGAAGAACTTGCCGAGCTTACTCCCAACGGCGGGGATACAGGCTTCAACGGCCGTATAGGCTTGCAGCTCGATGTAAACCTGACGAAGCACTGGAGCGTGAACGTCGAAGTGGATGCCAACAGGATTTTCCAGCGGGCCTACTTCGGAACAGACCATTCCAAACACTGGCAGGTGGCGGCTTTCGTGGGAGTCGCTTATAAATTCGGCAAAGGCAAGCGCAATGTGGCCGATATCGGCTCGGCCACCGGCATGAACGACTATTTTGACGGGCAGAATGCCATCGGAGCCCACGACAAGGGCGCAAAGGCGGCCGGATCGTCAGAGACGGAACAGGTCAAGGCTCCTGTCGTGAAGAAAGAGGAACCGGCTCCTACCAAGAAGAAAGAAGTGAAGCAGGCTGCAAAACCCCAGCTTGTGAAAATGGATGACGGCCATATCTTTTTCTCTATCAACAGCGCCGACATTTCCAGTTCGGATATGCGGGAACTGAAAAAAGTGGCCGACTGGGCTGCCGCACATCCCGCTGCCAAAATAACCGTCACCGGCTATGCCGACAAAGAAACAGGCAACACACAAATCAACAAAGCCATTTCGCTGCGGCGCGCCAATCGGGTAGCCGAGGTGTTGCAGAAATACGGATTGCAGAAAAGCCGTATGGAGGTGATTGCCCGAGGCGATACGGAACAACCTTTTGCTGCAAACAACAAGAACCGTGTGGTCATTGTGGCCGGCAGCGAGAAATAAGATCGTAACACGCGCATTGCAGGCCCGCATATAGGAGAATCGGAAAGCTCTCCCGATATGCAGGTCTGCATTTAACCGAATAAAAAATATTGATGAGACGTTTTCTACACAGACGTTTTCTACACAGACTTTTTCACATAGACCATCTGCTGGTGACGGTGATGACATTCATCATCATCGGGGTGTTTTATGTTTTTCTGAAATCCGTGGACATTGCGTTTCTCAATCCGATAGCGAAAGGTATCTCCAATTTTTCGCTTTCTGATGTCTATTATGAGATAAAACAGGAAACCACTGTGCCCGACACCTGTCCCCTCATTACATTGGTGGACATGACAGAACTGCATTCGCGGGACGAAATCGCCGATGTGATAGACTCCATCGCAGCCTGTGAACCACGTGTATTGGGCGTGGACCTCATCTTCGAGAGCCTGCGCGAGGATCTGGGCAATAACCGGCGACTGGCAGAAGCTGCGGAAAATGTAGCGCCGTTTTCCGTGTTCTCGTGCAAATTCATCGACTACAATGCAGCGGAAGACACCTATATGTCCAAGACAGGTTCTTTCTTCACCTCCGACAATCGCATCGCTCCGGCCGCAGGATCCGAGAACCCGATACTTCCTGTGATAGAAGCCTATACCAACGTGAAGAGCAGGGCGGAATCCTCCTTTATCCGTGAACTGACCGTTGAGCGTAAATGGGACGGGGTGAACTATTATTCCATGCCCGCCATGCTGGTAAACCTCTACACCGAAGGCCGGGCCATGGACAAGCGGGATCGCCTGATCAACTTCCTGCCGGTGCGTTTTCCTACCATCCGTTATGACAGTGTACGGATATGCGAAGACCTGATCCGCGACCGCATCGTGTTGCTCGGAACCATGCACGAAGAGGCCGACATGCACTATACGCCTTTGGGCAAGATGGCAGGAATGGAAACGCTTGCCTATTCCACACTGACACTTCTGGAACAGAAAAACATCCGCGAGGTCAGTCTGCCTGTCATTCTGCTGCTGTCCTTTATCATCTGCTACATCACGCAGGTGTTGCAATACTTCTTCGTGAACTTCACCGAAAACCGTCCCGAAGCATTTTTTCTTTTTATCTCCAGTTCCCGCATATTCCTGCGTCTCTTCACTTTTGCGTGGATGGGTTTCCTTACTTGGCTATCCTTTATTCTCTATATGAAGGATGAAATCTATGTCAGCATGGTCCTCATTCTGTTGTGCATCGCCCTTGTTGGCGAAGCCCGCGGATTCTACATAGCAACCATAAGGACCCTCAGCCGTTTTCATGACTGGCATTTTCTGCGCAATTCTCTCTATTATAATCCTGAAGACCGTAACAAAGGGAAGAAAAACAACGACAGTTCTCCTTCCGTTGCCAATGAAATAAGCGGAGACAGTACCGGCGCAGACAATCCCAACCTCCCGATGATGAATTGAACCCGCAGGTTTTCCGGACAGATTTTTCACAGACAACTTAAAATGATTCCGAATATGAAAAGAACAATCGCTACACTGTTTATTGCATACTTTCTTGCCATTTTCTTTGTTCCGGGTCTCCGGGCACAGACTCTGGTGGTCTATGGTCTGAAAGGAAAAGTGGAACGTATTGAAAAGAAGAAACACATCCCTGTCTGCCGTTTGCAGGAATTGTCCTTCAAAGACAAGATAAGCATTCCCGTCCGCGCCGAGATCCATCTTCTCGACCCCACTAACCATAAGTTCTACAAAATAAACAATGCCGGAATTTTTGTGCTGGAAAAACTGATAGAAGAGATCAAACAGAAAAAAGGAGAGACCTGGGGAGACGTTACGGCCCAGTATTATGAGTTCCTCCTCAAACAGATGCGCGGGAAGAGCCGGCGAAAAGCCACCAGAGACGAAATGCCCGGAACCGCAACCAGTTACCGGGACATGGATTGCATCGGAGAGGATTCAGTGGAGGTGAAGTGCGATTCCGCCGTCATCGAAAACCGGTAAAAAAGAGAGGAAGTACACCGTCAGGGGGGGGAGCTTCCTCCCTGATTTTTTAACAGCAGAGAAAAAGAGAATGAAAAGAACAGGAATACTTCTGCTCCTTGTACTGTGTCTGGTGCCGGTCTGCGCACAAGTGGACAAAGCCGAGAAAGACTTATTGGCAAAACTCTACAAACAAGCCGGCAAGTTGTATCGGTCCAACGACACGAACAATGCCGCAGCCATATATCGGCAATATCTGGAGCAATGCGGCAGCGAAGCAGCCCGTCAGACTTTCGAATATACCGATGTCATGGCGCGTCTGGCCTCCATAGCCAACGGACAGGGCGACTTCAACCGTGCCATCACATTGGGCGAAGAAGTCGTACGTCTGCGCCGCAAGGCCGTCGGGGAGCAATGGCCCGGATTCGGAAAAGACCATCTTGCCGGAGCCTTGCAGAATGTTTCCGTCTATTATTCCCAGAAAGGCGATTACGATACCTCCATCCGGCTTTCCTCCGAGTCGGTCGATCTGTACCGTCAGTTCGACAAGAAAAAGGAATTCTATCCCGTTGCCCTCTGCCAGCTGGCCACTTGTTACCTTTCCCGCGGGGAGACCGAAGACTTCGGAAAGGCCGAGGCCCTGACCGGAGAGGCCGTCAAACTGCTCGACAAAGGCAGCATCGACTATGCCAACGCCCTTAACAATCTGGCCATCTGTTACACCCGTCAAGGAAATTCCACCGCCGCCGACAAAGTAACGAAAGAAGCGGTCAGAATCTGGAACAAGAAGTTCGGTGATAACAGTATGGAATATGCCAAAGTGCTCAACAACCAGGCCATACGCCTCTCGCGCATCCGCAAGTTCCGCGAGGCTTTCGAGATGGAGGAACAGGCCCTCAAACTGATGGCCGACCGCGGACTGGACAGCACCTACAACTATGCCAAACTCCTGCTCAACTATGCCAAATTCAACGAGCAGGCCGAGAACTACGAAAAGAGCATCGAACTTTACAAACAGGCACTTCCCGTCATTAAACGCACCGTGGGCCGCCAGCGCGACTACATCCGCGGTATGAGCGAGTTGTCCGCCGCCTATTACCACACCGGCAATCTGGAGGAGGCAGAGAAATGGGCAATGGCATCCATCAACTGCGACATCGGTTCCTCCACCAATCCTGTCTACATCGCGGCCTTCCGCCATCAGGCGCGCACCTTCGCCGACAACGCCAACTACCGGAAGGCCATCGGCATCGAGACCAACGTGCTCAACGCTTTCCACCGGATAAAGGACTCGCTCAACATCGCCGTTTCGCTCGACAATCTGGGCAATTACTACTATCACGCCGACAGCATCGGAAAAACCTTTGAAATCTCCCGGCAGGCCCTTGACATTTTCGCGCGCAACGCTCCCGCCAGCCTTTCCTACGCCCAGGCCCTCAACAATGTCTCCGTCTACCATTACAACAGCGGCAACTACGACAAAGCCGCTTCGTTGGGAAAGCAGGCCGTGTCCATCTACGAGGCACAGGAGCAAACCGAAAGTTCCATCTATGCAAAGATTCTCGGCAACGTGGCTCTTTACAGCACCCTTTCCGACAGCATCGACACCGCCATCCGCTATTCCGAAAGAGCCTATTCCATACAGAAGCGTATCCTGGGCGAAGACCATCCCGACAATGCCCTGATGTGCTACAATCTGGCCAACAGCTATTTCCGGAAAGGCGACTACGACAATGTCCACCGCTATTTCAGCCGGGCACTCAATCTCCAGTCGGCCGTTGTCAGAAGCAATTTTTCCCATCTAACCACCGAGCAGCGCGAGGCATACTGGAACCGCAAAAACTATATCTTCAAGGTCTCGCCCGTTTTCGCCTTTCAAGCTTCCGAGTGCGACTCCCTCGTTATCGACGCCTATAATGCCATGCTCTTCACAAAGGGAATCCTGCTCAATTCCGAGGTAGACTTCAAGAAACTGCTACTCTCCACCGGCAATACGGAGCTTCTTCAGAAGTACAATCGTGTCGAGGTGTTACAGAAAGAAAAGAACGCTTGCTACGGCCTGTCTCCCGCCGAACGCGACAGCCGGCTGGCCGCTATCGAGGACGAGGTGGTAAATCTTGAAAAAGCCCTTGTGCGCGGCTGCAAAGAGTACGGCGACTTCACCGACAACCTTTCCATTGATTTCAGCCGTGTAGCCTCCGCCTTGCGGCCCGAAGACGTCGCCATTGAGTTTGTCGATCTCGAAGTCGAGGGGGCCGGAACCACATGGCTGGCTCTCGTCCTGCGCAAGGAATGGAAAGCTCCTCGCCTGGTACGTCTCTTCAACCGCGACCGTCTCAGCCACATGGACTTCGGCGGCCTGTCCTTTTTCGAAGCATTGAGAGAAAATCCCCGTACCATGCGCGCCAACACCAACCGCATCTACAACGACACGCTGCTGGGCCGCATGGTCTGGCAGCCCCTCATCGAAGCCTGGGGCGATGGAGTGCGCAACGTATACTTCGCACCCACCGGTCTTTTCTATCATCTGGGAGTGGAGTATCTGCTCTGTGACGGTCAGCATCGCATCGGCGACCTTTATTCCGTCAACCGCCTTTCCTCCACCAAGCTCCTGGCCCGGAAACAGGGAACCGCCCGTCCGCGGCATGCTTTTGTCTATGGCGGTCTGAACTATGACATCGATGCCGGCGAACTGCTGGCGCGCCACGAGCAATATGCCGCCGGTTACTCCGGATCCCCCACCCGTTCGCTCGGCTCCGATGACGGCACCCTTGCACTCGATTCCCTCACCACCCGTGGCGGCGTGAACTATCTGATCGGAACCCGCGAGGAGGTAGACAGCATCATAGAGTGTCTCATGATGCACGGCATCAACACCCGCGTATTTCTTGAAGACGAGGGCACCGAGGAATCCTTCAAGTCCATGAAGAACCCTGGCGCCACCTCCGTCATCCACATCGCCACCCACGGTTTCTGCTATTCCGAGGCCGACGTGCTTCGCCGTGCCGGCACACTTTCCTTCCTTCAGGAGGAGAAAGGAACACAGGACAACAGCCTGAACTATTCCGGACTACTTCTTTCCGGCGCCAACCACGTGCTCGGCGGGAAGCCCTTGCCCCAAGGTGTCGAGAACGGAATCCTTACGGCAAAGGAAATTTCGCAGCTCGACCTGAACTGGGCCTCGCTCGTGGTGCTCTCCGCCTGTCAGACAGGTCTGGGCGAGGTGCGTGACGACGGGGTCTTCGGCTTGCAGCGCGGATTCAAGAAAGCGGGTGCGCGCACCCTGCTCATGAGCCTGTGGAGTGTGGACGACAACGCCACCCGCGCCATGATGACCCAGTTCTATTCCCGCCTCGTACAGGGCATGTCCTGTCAGGAAGCCTTCCGTCAGGCCCGTCAGACTTTGCGCGAAACTCCGGAATATTCCGAGCCCTACTTCTGGGCCTCGTTCATCATGCTTGACGGCATCGACTGAGGCTGCTTGTCAGCCAGCGAAGCGCGGCCAATGGCTTGCACGGCAGCCGCACCAGTCAGTGCGGTCAGTGCCGCGATCAACATTTTCAGCAGCAGTGCCACCAGTTTCTTTTTTCTTTCTTGATTCATGAGTCTGAGTTTCTTTAATCAGTTAATAATAAAGGTATAGATATAGGGAGGTGTGCCCCGGTGTCAGCGCGTTGACGCTGCAAAGATATGATGACTCCGGAGTCCGCTTCACGTTAAGCATCGATGCTGCCTGCCGTCCGCCCCCAGAATACGGCGGTCTGAAATCGGATATAAGGGATATCTTTACTTAAAGGTTCCCATTCTTTTGCTATTGTAATATGTCAAACAACCGATACAAGTCAGGAGAATAGCATCTTTCTATGATAAATCGCACAAGCCAATATTAGCTTTTTAGTTGAAGGGGAAGATTTGAACGGTTTGTATTGTCCAAGACCTCAAAAAAATGTATATTTGCAACCCTACATTTCTCCTCCGGCTGACCGGCGCCGGCCAGTCGGAGGGAAAAAGAAACACAACCTTTCAGACGTACATCTATCAATCACCAAAATTATTTACATTTTCTATGAAAAACCTGTCAACAACCATTCTACTGCTGATAGCAGCACTGCTGACAGCCTCTGCCAACGTCATTGTCTCGGGAAGGTCCTACCGTCTGGCCGCACCCGGAGACAAAGGGTATCTCACCACTTCGGCAGGTGTGCTGTCGCTCGCCCCCTCTGCCGAAGAAGGCAGTACCTTCTATTTCGAGCCCGTAGCCGGAGGCATTCTCCTGCACTGCGGCGGCGACAACACCTATGTTCTGAAAGGAACAGCAAGCGAAGCCGTAAAAACAGGATCCCGCTACGCCTCAGACGAGTCTCTTGCCCAACCGGATGCCTTCACCATCCTGACGAAAGGCAGCAACGTGATGTTGCGCGACAAGACTTCAGGCCTGCAACTGAACATGTATATCAACGATGAGGGAGCCGCGCTGCACAGCGGCGAAGGGGATGCCTCGCAATGGAAAATCCTGCGCGCAGACAACAATAGCGCAGTGACCGTGCCGGAAGAAGGAACAGACTATTATCTGCAAACGCAGATGACGGCCAAGATAGGCCAATATGCCTGGAACGACGGCGGGACTATCAAGCTGAAAGCCGAACGCGATGAAAGCTGTCTCTTCCGCTTCGTCTCCAACGGCAACGGCAGCTGGTACGTGCGGCACGTACAAAGCGGAACAGAAATCTCAGGCGGCGCACAGGGACAGTTGGTAAGTCTCAGCAAGACCCATGCCGGCGCGGAAGATCGCGCACAACTTTTTCAAACGGCTGAAACGGAAAACGGTGTGACCCTGAAAGCTGCCGGCGAAGACCTGTACCTGAGTCTGACGGCAGAGAACCGCATCATTCTGTCGGCGGAAGCTACCGCCTGGACGGCAGAGGGCATCATGTTCCCGCATCCGGGAGTCTGCTACCGCATCGTCTCCAAACAGAACGCACAGAGGTTCATGAGCGAGGAGAGCGACGGATCGGTCGTCGTAGCGGGCTACGACACCTCGGTACGCTGTTTCTGGCAGTTTGTCCCCACGGAAAAGGACGGCTGTTACTACATCCGGAACCTCACGACCGGACGCTACATCGAGAGCTGCAACAAGACACCTTCCTCACAGTCGAGAATAAGCACTTCAACCCGACCGGTAGAGTTTTACGTAGGTAAGAACGAGACGAACGGTACGGCCACCTACGGCTACTATTATTTCAGTTCAACGGACTGCGAAGGCTACACCGACCCGGGACGAAGCCCGCGGGCTTTGAACAAAGACGGCGCTTCAGACCATGTCATCACCTGGACCGCCGGGCAGGGAGACCAGAACTCATACTGGGACATCCTGCCCACGGAATACCTTTACGAACCCCGTCCCGTCCTTTCCTCGAACTCGCTCGAAAAAGCCGATTTCGAATATACCATGACCTCGCCCGCCACCGGCAGAAACCTGGAAGTGACGGCCAATGGCGGCCTTGTATGGACCGAGAAAAGCGACCGTCCCGAACAGAGCTGGTATTTCACAGGTACGGGAGGCAGCACGGGAGGCTATGCCATCGCCACAGCCGCGCAGCCGGGCCTGACCCTGAACCTGACGGACGGACAGCTGTCGGTAGGACGGACAGACGAGCCTACACGCTGGAGCATACTGGAAAAGATAGAGGGTGAAAAAACAACGTTCTACTTCCGGCCTTTCGAGAGCCGGTTCACGGAGGGCACGGCCCTGAGTGTAGACGGCGACTCCCTGCTGGTGTTCGGAGCGCGCCGCAGCCGGTTTGCACGTGCTGCCGGCATCTACCAGATGCCCTGCGGACAACTGGGACAGAACTACATCAGCCGCCTCAACGTGAAGAGCAGCGTAAAGACACTGGACTATCCGCTGAACATCCTCTCTGGCAAGAACATCATAGTCCAGAGTGCACGCCCCTCTTCGTGGTACACCCTTTACACAGCCGACAAGGGTACCGTGGTACGGGGGTCAGACTTCGTGCTGACAACCGCATTGCAGAACGCGCCGGATGCGGGCGACGCGCTGTTGGCCTATTTTGACTGGGACGGCGACGGCGTGTTCGAGCAGACGGTGGCTCTCGGAAGCATGCAAAATAGCGAGACTCGCCTGGATGTACCGGCCGAAGCCCGCATTGGGAAATGCAGGATGCGCCTGCGCCTCACGGCCAACGGCCTGACCGATGCCGAAGACGAGGTGGCCGGACAGACCGTAGACTTCATCCTGAACGTAACCGACAAAAACAGCTCCACCCCCACGGTGAAGGTACGTCCCAACGACCCCGCCCGCGGCAAGGCAGAACTGACGGAAGGCACGGACGAAGAGGTCACCGTGACGGCAACTCCGCTGGGCAATGCCACCTTCGTCTGCTGGCGCGAAGGCAACAATGTGCGGTCGGTAGCGGCATCCTACAGCTTCACGCCCGATCACGATACGGAACTGACGGCCTGCTTCTCGCCCAATACAGACCCGAACACGGGCATCGGGCAACTCATTGACACGGACGAGCGCAACGTCGCCGTGACCGTCACAGCCGATAACCGGACCATACACCTGGCCACGGAAGCAGACATCAGACTGGCACTGGTCTTCACGACCGGCGGAACCTGCGTGGGACGTGCCGACGGCAAAAAACCGGAAATCGAAGTTCCGGAAGCCGGCACCTACATCGTCAAGATCTATACCGCCACCCGCGACGCCTCGAAAAAAATCACCGTAAAATAATCCACCTCCCGAAAAAAGAAAAATCCAATAAGAAAGAATCCATGAAAAGAAAATTCATCTTCATCGGCAGCGCCGCGCTTGCCGCTTTGGGCGCACAGGCACAACAGAAGCCGAACATCATCTATATCATGTGCGATGACATGGGCTATGGCGATCTGGGATGCTACGGCCAGCAATACATCGCCACACCGAACATCGACCGCATGGCCTCAGAAGGAATGCGTTTCACGCAGGCCTACGCCGGCAGCCCGGTATCGGCACCCTCACGCGCCTGCTTCATGACAGGCCAGCACACGGGACACACCCACGTAAGAGGAAACAAGGAATACTGGAACAACGGAAACCTGAAACAGAATGCCTACGGCAACAACGCCGAATATACCGTAGTGGGACAGGAACCCTACGACACAAGGCACAAGATCATCCCCGAAATCATGAAGGACAACGGATATACGACCGGCATGTTCGGCAAATGGGCCGGCGGCTACGAAGGGTCTGCCTCCACGCCCGACAAGCGGGGCATCGACGAATACTACGGCTTTATCTGCCAGTTCCAAGCCCATCTCTACTACCCTAACTTCCTGAACGAATACAGCCGCTCGGCCGGCGACAAGGGAGTGCGCCGCGTCACGCTGGAACAGAACATCCAGCATCCGATGTACGGCCCCGACTACCGCAAACGCGCGCAATACTCGGCTGACCTGATTCACCGCAAGGCCATGGACTGGCTCGACAAACAGACCGCGGACCAGCCCTTCCTCGGCATCTTCACCTATACCCTGCCCCACGCCGAACTGGTGCAACCCGAAGACTCTATCCTGCTGGCCTACAAAAACCACTTCTGTCAGGAAAAGACTTTCGGAGGTCAGCAAGGTTCACGCTATAACCCCACACAATACGGACATGCCGAATTTGCCGCCATGATCACCCGCCTCGACATGCAGGTTGGCGAAATCATGGCCAAACTGGAAGAGAAAGGACTGGCCGAAAACACGGTGCTGATCTTCACCTCCGACAACGGACCTCACGAAGAGGGCGGCGCGGATCCCGACTTCTTCAACCGCGACGGACTGTTGCAAGGCAAAAAACGCAGCACCTATGAAGGCGGCATACGCATTCCCTTCATCGTGCGCTGGCCAGGCAAGGTGCAGGCCGGCGTGACCAACGACCACCAGCTGGCCTTCTACGACATCATGCCCACCTTCTGCGACATGGCCGGCATCAAGAACTATGTGGAGCGTTACAGCAATCCTCAACTGGCCAACGACTATTTCGACGGCATCTCCTTCTATCCCACACTGACGGGCGAAGGCACACAGCAGAAGCACGATTTCCTGTACTGGGAATTCCATGAGACCAACATGCTTGGTGTCCGCATGGGCAACTGGAAACTGGTGGTGCAGAACGGAAACTGCAAGCTCTACGATCTGGCCACCGACCTTCACGAAGACCACAATGTAGCTGCCAGATATCCCGACATCGTGAAACAAATGAAGGATATCATCCGCCGCGAGCATACGGAAAGCAACATCTTCCGCGTAACCATACCGCAATAGGCAGATCTGCAAACATCCTGAATCGAGTAGGAGGTAAACACCAATTGCAGGTGATTACCTCCTACTTTCGTGTTCACCTACCTCTCACCACCATACGTGCCATCCGGCATACAGCGGTTCTTCACACGGAATTATTGCTGTCCGATAAAACTTTTTGAGGCAAAACAAAATTAGGACTGGCACCTATTGCAGGAGTCAGTCCTTTTAGTTTAGTTTGTGTTGTCCAAAACATTTTCTAAGCTATGCCCCAAAGTAGTCATTTTAGCGGACAGCCGCTCTATGGTCAGGTAATAAAATTGCTTGACAAGTCGAAAATTCTTCAGTTTAGCCGCGAATACGGAGGAGAGAGATATACCAAAC
>Ga0073908_1001668_pt1 | contig 30520 bp, 29 predicted proteins | sample MucameincwithD2O_FD_65484 | JGI IMG/M metagenome (GOLD analysis project Ga0073908, IMG submission 65484) | Mouse cecum microbial communities from Vienna, Austria - Mucus amended microcosms incubated with D2O | ecosystem: Host-associated > Mammals > Digestive system > Large intestine > Cecum...
GTAAGAATCCACTCACATTGTGAATATTTATCACCAGACAGTTATGAAAAAAAGTATATATTAGAACAAACTAACTAAATTTCTTACATTTAGTTAGTCCGAATTCTTGACATAGGACCAATAATTCTCCATGTGCTTTCAGGACAAGTTGTAAAAACAGTAGCAGTGCATTTACTACTGTTACCTGTATAAATAAAAGTGCCACGTACAGAAACTGACCACATTACTTGATCGTTGCTGTTATAATATTTTTTTGTTTTTGTTCCTATTTTCGTTTCTGTAGATCTTAGAACAGTTTCCTCATTGATTGTTGTTATAATATCCATTATCTAAATATTCTATTTTGTTATATTCTAGTGCATTAACATTAACTGAAGTATACGGAAAAATAAATGCAACACTCAGTAACATTATAATTATCTTTTTTATATTTATCACTCTTCTATAATAGTTGTTTCTGAATCCCAAATATGTTCTTTTTTTGCTGTATTGTAGTTGTCTTCTAAAAAGTGATTACTTTAATGAATATACTTCTTATTCTTAATTTTGATATTAAATAATCTTCATTACAATTTTGCGGATATGCTACTACAATATCTTTGGCGGTTCCAAATTCTTTGATATAGTCATTATACGAACTGTTGAGATTGTCAAATTGATATTTATCTAAATTTTTATTGATTTTTGCTAAATACTCTTTTTCTTGAGTACCTCTAATTGATAATAATGTTTTTATGTCTTTAAAGTATTTATCTTTTGCATTACTGTTTTTCATTCTCTCTTCCCTGTTACCATTATCTTATAATATTATTTATACCTTTTAACATGTTATCGAAATCAATAACCATTGATTTAAATTTATCTATTCCTGCGGGTTCAATATGGTAATAAACACGTACTTTTCGTGCTACTACTTTATCATAACAAGAGATAAACCTTTCATCTAATAATTTGTATAAGATGAGATGCATAGTACCATCTTTAATAACTATTAGATCATTAGAATAATTTTTAATTAATTTAGTTATTTCATATCCATAGCAATCCTGTTTTATTAAAATACCTAATAATAACATTTCTAATTTATATAAATTATTTTTATTTAACATTTACATCATCCTTAACGTTAAGTTACTTTTAGTATACAGTATATAGGATACAATACCTAGATTATCTATGTATTCTTGACTTTAGAATATATTATGTTATTATTAAATTATAGAAAGTACTTTCTAACAAAAAAAAGAGCAAAGGGAATGATGCAAATAATGAAAAAAATATTACTATTTACATTAACATTTTGTCTAACTTGTTATATGTTGCCAATCCAAAGTGTTAATGCATCGACTGATTTGACTGATAACTATTTAAGCGATATTAAGGACCAAGTTTGTCTTCTAAGCAAAGAAATTGAAATATCTAAATTAAATTTTAAAAGCCATAAAATACTTTTGGATATTGAAAATAATGAATCTTATGCTTTAATTATTACTGACAATAACGGCTATATTATTTCGGGGATTAAAAATAAAACAATTTCTGAATATTCATTAACGGAAAACTCAAATCCTTATAAAAACAATATGAATGACACATTATTATACTATGGTCCAATGAATTATTTGTTTAAGAGCAATGGCTCAATAGTAGATATTTATACTAATCAGATAATTTACCCTAATCTTCGTATGAGCAATATAACTGATAATAATATAGAAAATTTAAAAAAATTAAATACAGAATTTTTAAATAATTGTGTACCTGTGTCTTTGAAAATACATGCATCTGGAAGTTGGGTTGGTGCATCAGAATCAAGATTTTCTAGATATAATGGTACAAGTTGGAGGAATACAAGTAACGTTTGTGGACCAACTGCTGCATCTATTATGATGGCATATTTTGATGATTATGTTGGATATGATGTGATTCCTGATAATGTACGTAAACAAAATAGCAGTTCACCAGGATCACTTATTACAAAAATGATTGCAGAGACACCTTTTGCTACATCTACAATACCTTCAACGGTTGCCACTGGAATACGAGGTTTTATCAGTAAATACAGTCCTAATAAATATATCAAAGCAACTAGTATGAGTACAAATCCTTTTTCTACAGTTAAAAGCAATTGTATTTCAAACCGTCCAGTTTGTGTAGGATTGTTAAGTTCCTTTGGTTCATCATACGGAAACCATTGGGTTACTGCATATCAGTATAAAGAAACTGGTGTATATGTTGGCTATTATAAATGCATTGATAATTGGGGTAATTATAAAAAAGAAATCACTAGTTCTTGGGCTATGGGAGCGGTATCTCTTGGATATTAAAATTAATTAATATATAGAAATCTATGGAATTGTATAAGCAAGGAAAATTATTTAGAAAGGAGATTTCAATTCCGCTGTATACTAATGACAGTTTCCTTGACAAAAAAATGAGAAAGATAAATAAAATTTGTATTATTATATTAGTTTTAATCCTAATTTCTGCGTGTGGTGTACCACACGGATTAAGTGCTAAAACTGGTCGTGATGTTAATTGTGAATCTGAACTAGGAAATTTTTCAAAATATATGAACTTTGATAAGCTTTCGACTACTACCGATAATACATGCAAAGGTCAGGAAGTGAAAGTAAATAATAAAAAGGTTGGTATAACTTGTGGTAATATATTTACGATAACTAATGAGTTAACAGATTTATTTACCAATTATAGAATGCTTAATGCTGTAGATACTTTAGAAGATACTTTTGAATATGGGAGCTATAGCGTTAATGTAAAATATTATTTATATGAAAATATACAAGTGATCAATAGCGAAACTGAAAAGTCTAAAGAAGTAGAAGTTTCTGGTATAACAGCCCAATACAATATAAAAGTTGAAGATAAGTATATAAGTGGAATAGAACATGGTTTTGATTTAGATAAAAAATATGATAATTTTACCAAGCTATCTAAAACATGCTTAGATAAACTAAACTTGTTAATAATTGAAACACTAGATACTTATACTAAACTAAAAACTAGTTAATATCAGTATTTTGGAAAATGTGATTAAATAAAAAAAGGGTTTGAAATCTATTGTATTTAATTATCAATAGAATAAGAAACCTTTTTTTATTTTTTAAGTGGATACATTATTCTAAAAAAAGAACAAACCATAAATATAATCTGCTCCATAAATTGGAAGTTATCTCATACAAGCCTTAATAAATTTCATAGGTACGTTCATAAATTCCGCAACCTGCTCTGGTGTCATACCACTATCTAAGAAACGCTTACAAACTATTTTCATATTTTCTCCAACTTCAACAATATGCTTGTCGGGATCATAAAAACGGACTACACGTTGTCCCCATGAATGTTCTATAATAGGGTGGACATATTCAATGTCATATTCTTTCAGCCTATCAGCAAACTTATCAAAATCATCTTCTTCAAAATAAATTTCAAAATTGTTGCCGCCAAAAGAAATATCATTTGTACCAATAAAATCTTTATATGTTTCAACTGTTTGCAAAGCCAATCCGCCTGTTAAAGTTTTATTTGCTCCAAAATCCATAATTACATGAAGCCCAAAAACCTTTTTATAAAACTCAACTGATTTTTCTATATCAGTTACTACCAACATAGGATTTTTAAATTTCATGTCGCTACCTCCATAACTTCTAAGTTTTCTATAATTATATTGATGATATTTTAAAATAACAAACAGAAAATTTAGATGTAATTTAATTATATCTAAATTTTTATTAATTGCTAAATCTGTATAACACATCCTATAATTCAAATCCATATTTTTTTATTAAATAATTGCTTTACTTCTTCAGTATGAGTTCTTCCTTCTTCGTAATTCTTTTTCTACTTCTTCTAACTTATCATCAATAATTTAAGAAAGAATAACATTATTTTTATCAACTAAATCAATATTTTTAGTTGATTTTATAACAATTAATTTTCCTTATCCATAGTATAGCATTTATTCCAACAAATAATAGTAAATACTTTTTTAAATAGTCCCAAATATACTGCATTAAAAAAATTTACAAATACTTTTATAATTCTTAATCCATTGCCCATCTTCCATTAAAACTTTTACATCTAAAAAATAATCGTTTAATGGAAATAATTTAATATCGCATGCCATCTCATTGGATATTCTATAAAATCCCTTAATAATATATTAATCTCTTTTTTCAGACACCTAATTAATAAATTTAAATCATCATTTTCATTAAAATAAAGTATATTCTAAAAAATCTTTAGAAGTGATTTATTTTTTTACAATATTAAGAATTTTATAAAGACATACTTTTCTTATTAAAAACAACTAATCCTAAAATATAACAAACAAAAGCTACAATACTTAAAATACCTAACATAATATATCCTTCACTATTACCAGCAATTAAACTTACAGGATCAAATAAAGTTAATAATGTTATATATTTAAGCCACTCCATACTTCCTTGCATATTTGATAACATCTGAATCATAATAAAGATAATTGGAATACCAGAACCAAATAATGCAGCTAAGCGATATTCATTAAAAATACAAGAACACATATAACAAATACCAGATAATGTAAGTTGTAAAATTAATGTTCCAACATTAATAGTTATATATGCTCCAATATCTAATTTACCAGGAAACATTATTTCACTCAAAACAATCCCTAATATTGTACAATAACCTATTAAAATAAACACATTCGTTATAATAACTAACATTTGAGTAAACCATACAGATTTACGCTCAACACCACTACTAAGCAGATAACTCATAACTCCATTATCTACTTTTTTAACAATCAATCGTAATGATAACAGAACTCCAAAAATTAATGGAAATACAATCATAATCAATCCATATAAATAAGTAGAAAGAAAATCGATCAAATTCGTTGGAGTTCCACTCATCCCTATCATAGCCATAATTTCAGGCATGGTTTCTGCAAAAGTTTCTAATGCAGTTCCTAATTTTGGATCATACATTGTTAACATAACAGTTGTATACATGGTTAAAATCAAAGCAAAAATAATTAAAATCTTATAATTTGATTTCCATTCTAATTTAAATAGAGCTTTATTAAACATTACAATCCCCTCCATAAAACTGCATAAAGATTTCTTCTAAACTTTGATGCACTATATCTAAACTAATAAGATTATATTTTTCTAAGCATCTTATTAATTCATTAATCTCATTTTTTATAATTACTTCAACGATATTATCTTTTATTTTCCTAAATGAAAACTGCTCATTTTTAAATTTATGAACATCTTCAATATTTTTAAATGTTATAATATAAATTTTCTGTTTTGTATTTTGTAATGCATCGATATCATCAATACTAACCATTTTTCCTTGTCTAATAATTCCTACTCGATTACATGTCTTTTCTACTTCTTCAAACATATGTGATGACATCAAAATAGTTTTACCACGTTTCTTTTCCTCATTAATTAAATCTACAAATTTATTTTGCATTAAAGGATCAAGTCCACTAGTTGGCTCGTCCAAAATTAAAACATCTGGATCATGCATAAACGCTACTGCTAAGCCAACTTTTTGTTTCATTCCTTTAGACATTTTTTTAATCTTACCATGAGGATTAAGATCAAAACGATTAATAATTTCTTCAGCCCGACCAAGATCCTTCATTCCACGATACTCAGCCATAAATTTAATAAATTGCATTCCTGTAATATTCTCCATTAAATTAATCTCTCCAGGAATATACCCAATCTTCTTTTGAATTTCGGCAATATCTTTACTACAATCTAATCCTTCAATTATACAAGTATCAATAGGTGGAATAATAAAACCCAAAAGATGGCGAATCGTAGTAGTCTTACCAGCACCATTAGGCCCTAAAAAGCCAAACACTTCCCCTTTTTCAATTTTAAAACTAATATCAAATATTCCTTTATTATTTCCATAATCCTTATTTAAATTTTTAATTTCAATTACACTCATAAGAACCCTCACTTTCGTCCCTCTTTATTATACAGACATAAATATATAAATACATTTTAAGTTAATAACAAATTTTATTCATAAACTTATCCCTCTTAATAAAAATTATCTTTAATTAAATCCAAAATACTTTTTTTAAACTACTTTCATACTAACATTCTTAAAACCTATATATAATTTATTATTAATAAAAATTTAAATATTCTAACTTTTACAACAATATAAGTAGTTAAATTATAATCATTTATACTAAATATGCCTAATCTTGCATTAATTATTTCTTTTCTTCTAATTCAATTATAACAAATTAGTATATTTCAACAACCTATATCTAATTATTTATATTAGAAATACGTAATTTCATAAGTATTTATTACTCTATTATCATACCTTTTTCCCTTATACTATTTTACATAATTTTTAATACTATAAAGACAAATACATCATAATATATAACAAAATAAAATAAAAAACTGTTCTATATGTGTAAAATCACTATTGATATAATCTTGATTTCACCAGTGAATAAAAGTATAATTATAAAAACCACCATAATAATTAAAAATAAATAGGAGAAAAATATGGCTGTTGTTAAAATAAAAGCATTATTTCCAAACGACATCAAAATAGTATGGGATGTAGTTACATCATTAGAGAAATATCAATGGCGTAGTGATTTAAATAAAATCGAAGTATTAAATAAGTATCAATTTATTGAATATACAAAAGATGGTTTTGCAACCAAATTTACAATTACTGCCTTTGAGCCCTATCAACGTTGGGAATTTGATATGGAAAATAGTAATATGAAGGGACATTGGTCTGGTTCTTTCAAAGAAAATCACGGTCAAACAGAAATTTATTTTATAGAAAATATAACCGCAAAAAAGCTATTTATGAAACCATTTGTAAAATTATTTTTACAAAAACAACAAAGACAATATATTTCTGATTTGCAAAAGGCATTACAATAATCATTTTTATAAATTGAATTAGATAAAAATCCAACATCCAATAACAAATAAAAATGTACAGTGATCAGATATAAATAGTTACTAAAACACAAATATTATTAAGTAGCTTTTAAGCGACAATAATTAAATTTTCATCTACAAACAACTGTTTTAAAATATCTTAAAGACAATCATAGACTTGAGTATACTCAAAAAGTTTTAAAAATATATTTTTACTAGAAAATCAAACAGTCTTTTATATTTACAAAAAATAGTTAGTCAAATAAATTTATTTGGCTAACTATTTTTTAAATCAACAATTTCATAACTTTCATCTAAAAGATTCATTACACTATTTAAATCAATTGTACTATCAAGTAAGATACTTATCCAATATTTCTTATTCATATGATAGGCAGGAAAATAATGCTTAAAATCAATTAAACGCTCTATTTTAGCTGGTTTATTCTTCACATTTAGAACATCTATTTTTCCTTCTTTTTCAATTTTCAATGATTTATAAGGGATATTCATGATTAATCCATACCATTTATTAGTCACATTAGTTTTTAAAGTAATAGAAGTTGGATCCCTTTTCCAAGGATAATTAGGATTAGTATCATATTTCTTTTTTAAATATCTTAATAACTCTTCTCTAATATTAATACTTTCAAAACAATGACAAATAATATCATTAATCATTAATTTTACAGCTTCTTTAATTTTTTTACTATAACTTCCCCTGGCTTTTTTTATATAAAATGGTAGATATTCTTCACCATTAGCTTCAAATACTTTAACATCAAATGTATTATTACCAATAATAAACTTTACATAAAAATCAAAATTTTCTAAATCCTTTTTTAAACAATACCCATCTTTTATTTTAATAAAACCATAGTCACTTAAAGCATTTTTGTTAACAGAATAATTATCAAATATATTATCAACTTTCATTTTTATTCTCCATAACTTATCTCATTCTTATTGAGTAAAAAACATTACTATAAATATAAAAGATAGAAATTAGTAAAATAAGACTAATTTCTACCTATAGAGCATCTTTCTTAAATAATTCATCTATTTTTCAAAATGATTCGCAACTTCTTTAAGACCTTCAATAATATTTAAATGTTGTGGACAAACATTTTCACATTGACCACAACTTATACAATCACTTGCCTTACCAAATGTTTTAGTTAAGTTATCATAATATTCACCTTGTGGTGTCCATCCCTTTTGGGCAACCTCTTGCAAATCCGCATTATATAAAGAGAAGTATTTTGGAATATTAATATTCATAGGACAACCATCTGTACAATATGAACATGCTGTACAAGGTATTTTAATAGTTGAATTAATAGCCATTACTGCTTGATCAATTAATTTATACTCTTCATCATTTAAAGGTTTAAGTTCATTCATATAATTAGTATTATCCAATAACTGTTCCATATTAGACATTCCACTTAAAACCATGACTACATTATCTAAACTGGCAGCAAAACGTATTGCCCATGAAGAAATTGACATTTGGGGTGCATAATCTTTAAATTTTTTTTCAACCTCTTCTGGAACATTAGCCAATGTTCCCCCTTTTACAGGTTCCATAACAATAACAGGCTTATGATGTTTAGTTGCTATTTCATAACATTTTCGTGATTGTACCCCTTCACTATCCCAATCTAAGTAATTAATTTGTAACTGAACTAATTCAAACTCAGGATGTTCTGTCAAAACCTTATCTAATAACTCTGGACCATCATGAAAAGAAAATCCTATTGTTTTTACTAATCCCTGCTTTTTCTTTTCTATTATCCAATTAAAACAATCTAATTTTTCATATGTTTCAATACTATGAGTATTAATATCATGCAATAAATAATAGTCGAAATACTCTACTCCTGTTTTCCTTAACTGTTCATTAAAAATTCGATCACGATCTTCTTTAGTTTCAATAAACCCAGCATGAAGCTTTGTAGTAAGAGTAAAGCTATCACGTGGATGACGTTTGACTAAAGCTTCTTTAGTTGCATTTTCGCTTGCAAAACCACAGTACATCCAAGCTGTATCAAAATAAGTAAATCCTCTTTCCAAGAAAATATCTACCATCTTTTTTGTTTGCTCTATATCAATTTTCGCTGGATCATCAGGATCTAAAGCAGGTAAGCGCATTAATCCAAAACCTAATTTTTTATTATTCATATCTGTCCTTCCTTTCAAGATAATTATAATACCTAAAGTATACTTCAAGGCAAGTTTTTTTATTATTTTTTTAAAAATACGTAACAAATATATTTAAGATAATTATTTTATAATAACAAAAATAAACTATACTTTATCATTTAAAAATTAACTTGTTTATCAATCATATTAGTTTCCATTTTCTATAACAAAAAAATTAAAATACTCTAATTATAAAACTGTAGCTTGTAACTATTTATATTATTCTAAAAAAAAGTGAAGAAACAAAGATCATAATCAAACATAATATTAGTAGATTATTTTTACCTCTTAGAAAAAAGCTACTTACTATTACAACTATATTAGTGCTGCTTTTCAAAAAATCTTTATGATTATCACATTTACAAATAAATATTAAAGTATTATTTATGCAACAAATCACAAACAGATAAATACAAAATAATCAAATAGAAATGAAATATTTTATTGTCATAAAAAGATACTGCACATTCATACAATATCTTTCTATCATATATTTTCTCTATATCTAAATACATATCAGTAACTAATCAACTGTTACAGTTGCTTTTAATTTCATATAAAACTTCTTTAATTTTAAAATACTAAATTATCAACAAAGGACTTATTATTAATAATGTAATAAAAATTATTGCTAACCATTTTCCAATATCTGTAAATAAATCATTTTTATTTTTTACTGCCAAAACTAGAGCAGGAAACAATAAAATAAATGAATAAAAAACAGTATAATGAATACTCTGTCCATCTTTTGTAAATGTAACTATGAAAAATGCATCTACAATCTGTTGCTCATTTCCATTACCAGACCATGTTGGGATATTAAAAAAATCCAATACTTTATCACCTATACAAAAATCTAATACATTAAAACTCCAAATAAAAGCAAATATAACTAAAAGTAATGATATCGTACCAATACCTATTTTTTTCTTTATCATATTATAATCTCTCTCCACTTTTTATACTTCAATTTTCAAACAATTTTATTAAAAATTTTGATAATAACAATTAAATAAGAAAATCCAATTCAAATAAATAATAAACTCTTTTAAGATTATTCACTGCGAAGCGCTGCTACTGGATCTTCTTGTGCAGCTTTTTTAGATGGAATCAAGCCCCCAATCATTGTTAAAATAACACTTAAAATTATCAAGATGAAAGCTCCACCAATTGGTAAAGCAGCACTGACACTTGTATTTCCAGCTATCTCATGAATTAATGTATTACCAGGAATTAGTAATAATAATGTTATAACTATCCCTAAAACTCCTGCCAATAGACCAATAATAAAAGTCTCAGCATTAAAAACTTGAGAAATATTTCTCTTTGAAGCTCCAATTGCTCGCAATATCCCAATTTCTTTTTTACGCTCTAATACACTAATATAAGTAATTACACCAATCATAATTGAAGATACAATCAATGATATTGCTACAAAAGCAATTAATACATAACTAATTACATTGATAATATCAGTAACTGATGACATTAATGTACCAACATAGTCTGTATAAGAAATTACTTTATCTTCATCAACATTTTTAATATCATTATTATATTTATCTAAAATATTAATTACATTTTGTTTATTTTCAAAATCTTTAGGATAAATATTTATTGCACTTGGTTTATTAAAATCCACATATCCTAAACTTTTAAGATTCCCATCATAAGAAGATACTTCTGAAGTCATCAGAGACATCATTAATTCTGTTAACTCTTCTTCGTTCATATTCATCTTAATTGCTTTAGCAAATGCACTTGTATCTATTTTAATTGCATCTTGCATACTGTAAGCAAGATTATCCATTTGTTTAGTTATTTGTACATTTATCTACTGTTGTAATGATTTACTTATTGTATCAGTATATTGAGCCATAACTATTTGCAATTGATTTTCAAACTGCTCAGTTAAACCACTTGTCTGTATAATTTTAACCATTTCATCTTGAAATAACTTTTGAACTTGCTCAGTTTGTAAAAAAGCTCTAAAATACTCATTTATTTTAGTTGGATCTATTAATTCATTTTCTTTTAAATACTCTTGAAACTGAGTTATAATAGCTTTAGTAAAACTTTCAATATTATCTTGTGATATATTTATTTTCATATCACTAAAAATATCATTCACATCTATTGTTGGTAAGATAGAAGAATCCAATTTAATCTGACTTAAATCTAAATCTTCCATAGAAAGTTTACTTTGATCAAAAGTAAACGCACTCTTTAATATCTCTTCATCAACAGTAAACAATGAATTTAAATCTAATTGATTTTTATTTTTATCATTAAAATCTTTACCTGTAAAAACATCAATATTAGGATTGTCTAACTGTTTTTTGATTATCTCACTTGATGCTGCTTGTTTAATCACATGGGTAGTTAAAGCCGCAGGATACCCGATTCCTGATTGTAACATTGTTGCAGTTGCTGAATCTTTAGGCTGAACAATCCCAACAATTTTAATATCTTCACCATTTTCAATTAAATTTTTCATATAATTTTGATCATCTTTTTTATCTTTATAAACATTATAATTACTATCATATTGATAATAATCAGCAGCATTAACAAGTTTAAATTCAATTCCTAAAATATCCTTATATGAATAGGAAGTACTATTATCAGGAATTTCTACTGATTCTTCTTTTGAAAACTGTTCAATCATTTTATCAAGTTCTGAGTAATCACGTAATCCTAATGTATAAAGCATAAAATCATTAATATTACCATTTTTACTCAATACTACTACACACTCATTATAACTTTTAGGCCAGTTTCCAGCCTTTATATCATATTGATCTTTATAAAGATCTAGATTACTAGGCATAGGATAAAAAACATCTGTACTCATCATCGAAGATATCAAGCTATTAGAATTTGTTGAAGAACCTAACCCTAAAGATGAAAAAGATTTATCAGGATTTACCTGCCTAATATTTTCAGAATTAATAGTGTATATTTGTGGGGCAATATTATAGTTGTATTCAATTGCATTAGTATACTTTTTAATATCACTCTTTCCACTATCTAGATAATCTTTTAATGAAGTTAAATCATTAGAACCTATCTTAGAAAACATATTTGTTATCATCTGTGAAACATAAATTTTAGTATCATCTTTTTCATCTTTATCTTGATTTGAATGAACATCAGTCATTATTGATGTTATATCGAAACCAGTACTTTGAATTTGTAAAGGATATTCTGAAAGTGTTTCTTCTTCAATTGATTGAATATATTGATTTACTCCATTAGAAAGAGAAAGAATCAAAGCAATTCCAATAATTCCAATTGATCCAGCAAAAGATGTTAAAATCGTTCTTGCCTTTTTAGTTTTGAGATTATTAAAACTAAGTGATAATGATGTTAGCCATGACATTGATGCCTTACCCATATTTTTATGTTCAGCAAAAGATTGATTAGAAACATTAATTTTAAAAGGATTAGTATCATCAACAATATTTCCATCACGTACTTTTACAATTCTATTAGCATACTTTTGAGCTAATTCTGGATTATGAGTTACCATTACAACCAGGCGGTCTTTAGCTACTTTTTTCAGTAATTCCATAACCTGAACACTTGTATCACTATCTAGTGCCCCAGTTGGTTCATCTGCCAAAAGAATATCTGGATCATTTACTAATGCACGGGCAATAGCCACTCGCTGCATCTGTCCACCAGACATCTGATTAGGACGTTTATACACATGTTTTTCTAATCCTACCTGTTTTAAAGCATCAATGGCTCGTTTTCGTCGTTCACTTTTTGATATACCAGATATTGTTAAAGCCAGCTCAACATTAGCTAAAACTGTCTGATGGGGAATCAAGTTATAACTTTGAAATACAAATCCAATAGTATGATTTCTATAAGAATCCCAATCGCGATCTTTATATTTTTTAGTTGAAATTCCATTAATAATTAAATCTCCACTATCATAATGATCTAGACCACCAATTATATTCAAAAGTGTCGTTTTTCCTGATCCACTTGGCCCAAGAATTGCAACAAATTCATTATCACGTAAATTTAAAGTAATCCCATTTAATGCTGTTTGATGCAAATTTCCAATAATATATTCTTTTTTTATTTTTTGTATTTGAAGCATTTAACTTATCTCCTTTTTATATCATATTAATCTATCGCTTTATTATAAACTAAAAATATTTATTTAAAATAATATTTGTTCACTAAAGGACATTTAATATCATCTACAACAATCAATTTTAACTCTTTAAAAAGACTACCTTAATCAATATATCTTATAACCTCTAATAACTGACAAACTCTCTGATTCTTTAATTTCTTTTATAATTCTATCATTTTAAATCTATATTTATCAACAAATAATTTAAATATATATTTTATATAAATAGATTTACTCAAATTAAAACACAAAACTTTTAATTTTATTATTATCTCCCCTTTTATTAAAATAATTAAATACTATAGGTACTATAAAAAATTTTTATTCTTATTATAATATTATTTATATAATTATCCCATAATACTTTTGATGAAGTTTTTATTAATTAATAAGTAGAGCGAATTCATTGATTTAAAAAAAACAATGTACTATAATTTTAGTGAACTATTTAGTAAGATAAGGAGAGAACTATGAAAATTTCAAAAGATATTCTTTATGTAGGAGTTAATGACCATAATGTTGACTTATTTGAAGGACAATATGTTGTTCCAAATGGTATGGCTTATAACTCTTATGTAATAATGGATGAAAAAATTGCAGTAATGGATACTGTAGATATTAATTTTACTCATGAATGGTTAGATAATCTTGCTGATGTTTTAAATAATAAAACACCTGATTATTTAATCGTTCAACATATGGAACCTGATCATTCTGCAAATATTCAAAATTTTATTAAAACATACCCAAATGCTACAATTGTGGCTAATGCAAAAACATTTACTATGATAGATCAATTTTTTACTTTAGATGCATCAGTAAAAAGAAAAGAAGTTAAAAATGGAGAATCTCTATGTTTAGGTGAACATACTTTAACTTTTGTATTTGCCCCAATGGTACATTGGCCAGAAGTAATGGTTACTTATGACGCCAAAGATAAAGTTTTATTTTCAGCTGATGGTTTTGGAAAATTTGGTGCTAATGATGTAAAAGAAGATTGGGCTTGTGAAGCACGACGCTATTATATTGGTATTGTTGGAAAATATGGTGCTCAGGTACAAGCTTTACTAAAAAAAGCTGCTAATTTAGATATTCAAATAATCTGTCCGCTTCATGGCCCTGTATTAAATGAAAATTTAGGTTATTATATTAATTTATATGATATCTGGTCTTCTTATAGTGTCGAAAGCGAGGGTATTGTAATTGCATATACTTCTATTTATGGAAACACAAAGAAAGCTGTTGAACTTTTAGCTGCAAAATTAGAAGAAAAAGGTTGTCCAAAGGTAGCGATTCACGATTTAGCACGTGATGATATGGCTGAGGCTGTTGAAGATGCTTTTCGTTATGGTAAACTAGTTTTAGCAACCACTACATATAATACCGATGTTTTTCCTTTTATGAAAGAGTTTATTCATCATCTAACTGAAAGAAACTTCCAGAATCGTACAATTGCATTAATTGAAAATGGTTCATGGTCACCTTTAGCTGTTAAAGTAATGAAAGAAATGTTTTCAGAATGTAAAAAAATTACTTTTGCTGATACTACTGTAACTATAAAATCAGCACTTAAAACTGATAGTATTGAAGCTATTGAAAAATTATCAGAAGAATTATGTCGTGATTATATTGCGCAATCAGATGATAAAGCTAATAAACATGATATGAGCGCTTTATTTAGAATTGGATATGGTCTATATGTCGTAACCTGCAATGATGGTAAAAAGGATAATGGATTAATTGTTAATACTGTTACACAAGTCAGTGATTCACCTAATCGAATAGCTGTTAATATTAATAAACAAAATTATTCTCATCATGTAATTAAACAAACAGGAAAATTAAATGTAAATTGTTTATCAATTGAAGCACCATTTAGTATCTTTGAACGTTTTGGTTTCCAAAGTGGTCGAACTACTGATAAATTCATTGACTTTAAACCTCTATATTCTGATAATGGGCTCCCATTTTTACCTCGGTATATCAATGCTTTTATGTCTCTAGAAGTAGAAAAGTATGTTGATTTAGATACTCATGGAATGTTCATTTGTAAGGTAACTGAAGCTCGAGTGATGTCAGATAAAGATACAATGAGTTATACATATTATCAAGAAAATGTTAAACCAAAACCTAATACTGAAGGTAAAAAAGGATTCGTATGTAAGATATGTGGATATATTTATGAAGGAGATACGTTACCTGATGATTATATCTGCCCTCTATGTAAACATGGTGTTGTAGATTTTGAACCAATTGAAAATTAGATGTGTCATATAATGCATTAACTGCTTTAAATACTAAAACAATAGCACTTAGACTTCTTTGAGGTTTATGTGCTATTTTTATTTAATAGGATTACAGTTTCAATCATCCATACAATTATAATATATATCAATATAAAGTATCACTAAATCTTTTTACAATCATATACTAATTGACACTACAAATAACTGAATAAAAATTATACCATAAATAAAACAGATAACTAAAAATAATAAATCTATTTCAGTTACTGTTGTACTAAAAATTCCGTTTTTATATCCAAAAATAATTATTCAAATCATGCTTCCAGTTGTTATTCCCACATCAAAGTTTAAACTAAAATATCAACATTTTATTATTAGCACATCAATCGTGATTTAGAATTGTAAATTAAAAGAGTGAACTTTTTTCACTCTAAATCATAAGATAGAACATTATTTTCTTCGTCAATTTTTTCATCTATATAAACATCATTAAGATTATAATTTTTTAAATATCTTTACTTTTTCTTTATTTATCTGCCTATTAATACCATATATCTCATTTCCTATAAAATATTTTATTCATACAAACAATAAAAAAACTTAGTTTAAACTTGTAATTATAAATTTGAAAAATCTATCATTTCCTACCAATATAATTTTAGAATTAATATGCTCATAAATCATATTATTATTTAAATACATATTTTCTCCTAAATTATAACATAAACAAAAAAACTGTGAAATTAGAAATACATTCTTAACTTACACAGTCTTTTTACATTTTCTGACTCTTTTTTAAACCTTTCAAGATAATATAATTAATTTATAGAATATCTATAGTTAGATATATTTTAATCACAACTCACTTTAAATTACCACTTAATGTTTTTAATTAGCATTTATTTCTTTTTCAAACATTCTTTTATTTGTTAGTAAGGCTACTACTAAAATTGCAAAAGAAATATCAAATGGACTTTTGAAAGTCATAATCACTATAAATAATCCTACAATAAAGCCAAATATTTGAAAATAAAATGGTTTCACTGAAATACAATTAGTTTTAATTAGTTTATATTGGGTAATTAAATTATGTATTGTGATATAGAAAGCAATAATAGCAACTAAAATATCAATTGAAAAACTAATTAAATAATTATTAGTTAATAGCTCTTTTATAAATAATAATACTATATAACCACACATTGTTTGCCATAGACCAGCAATCGTGTATCTCTCAAGTATTTCTTTCTTTTTTGTCTCAAGCTCTTTTTTAGTCAATTTATGTTTCTTCATTATTTAGTGACCTTTAGTTCATGAGTACTTGTTTCTTCAAAATGACTATTAAAAAATTCTTCCATGACTTTAATCATATAATATGTATCCTTAATTCCAGCAGTTTCATATGATGAATGCATTGCTAACTGTGGTAACCCAATATCAACACTATTCATGGAAACATGTGCCATTGCAATATTTCCTAAAGTACTGCCACCTAAACTATCAGAACGATTTGCAAAAAATTGAACTGGAACTTTAGCCTGTTTACATAAACCTTTGAATACTGCAATACTAAGTGCATCACTAGTATACTTTTGTCCTGCATGAAACTTAATAACTACTCCCTCATTTAAATAAACACAATTATTTATATCTGTTTTTTCTGGATGATTAGGATGCAAAGCATGGGCATTATCCGCACTTAACATAAAACTAGAAGCTAAAGCTCGATAATAATCTTCTTCTGTTTTTCCTAATGCATTATTAACACGCTTTAAAACATCATATAAGAACGTTGAATCAGCACCCTGTTTTGTTCCAGAACCTACTTCTTCATTATCAAAACAAGCATATACATTAATCGATTTATTATTAAATCCATTTAAGAAACCTTGCAAAGAAGCATAGGCACATTGTAAGTCATCTAATTGTGGAGATGAAATAAATTCTTCATTAGCTCCCCAAATAGACGGTTCCATTCGATTATATAGATATAAGTCTGTACCATAAATATCATCTACATTAACCCCTAATTCTTGGGCTACTAATTTCTTTAAATCACCTGCCTTAGTATCACTACCACCAAATAATGGTAACATATCAATTTGTTTATTATAAGAATAACCATCATTTACTGTGCGATTCATATGAATTGCAACATTAGGAATCAATACTAAATTTCGATCAATATTCAAAAGTTTAGTAATATAGCTGTTATCATCTTGAATCAATACCCTTCCTGCTATTGATAAAGGTCGATCAAACCATGTTGCACACAACATTCCACCATAACCTTCAGTATTTAACTGTGTATACTTTCCTTTAATTTCAATCTCTGCATTTTCTTTGATTTTAAAAGTTGGTGAATCACTGTGTGAAGCAGCAACATTAAAACTATATTGATCTAGTTTATTTCCTATATTAAGAGCAATAATACTAGAATTATTTCTAGATATAAAATAACGTTTACCGGCCTCTATTTCCCATCTTTTTCCTTCTAGCAGCTCTTCATAATCATTTTCCTTTAATAATTGTTTGATATTATCAACAGCATGAAATGCTGTTGGACTCTTTTTAATAAAAGATGTTAATTCTTGAGATATTTTTTTATCCATCAACATTATCCTCCTTATTTTTGGTAATTTTATAACATATCCTTTAACAACCGTTAAAGGATATGTTCGTAATTATTTACTTGTTTTATTTCGTTTTGCAAGTGCTGGCATAATTGCTCCTAAACCAACCAAAATTATTGGTGTAATAATATTCATAGCGATTTCAAATGGAGTTCCTTTAAACATTCCTAAAGCACAACAAATAGCTGTAACTCCAAAGCACCACCAGCCAAAGAATTTTGCAAATGCCTGATTCTTTGTAAAACGATATTCAGCAGGGAACTTATTAATTGCTTTACGTAAAGCAATATATGCTACAAATACCCATAAATAACGAAGTGGCATACATACTGAATTTAATTGTGTTAAAAATTTTAAAAACGTAGTAACACTTTTAATTCCCATTGCAGGAACTAAAATTAGTGGTGTAACGATTACCACGACTAACCAAATTCCATTTACATATGCACCATTGTTATTTTTCTTTAATAACTTTGTTGGAATAAACTGTCTTGCATCTTCATTATCCAATAATATTCTTAATGGTGCATCAATTGAAATAACTAATGTAGATAGTTGTCCCACCATATTACAAACTGCATAAATAATCATAAATGTATTACCAATACCATAATATTGACCTAATTTTTGGAATGACCAATATGCACCATTTGCTACATATGAATCAAAGTTTGCATTAATATCCGCTACATTGAACATCATCCCCATTGATACTGTACCCAAAATAGCACAAACAATAACCATAATTGCAAGTGTAATCATTCCTTTAGGAAATCCTTTAGATGGATTTTCTACTTTATTTACATATGGTGATATCTTCTCACAGCCCCCAACTGCAAACACCAGTATAGATAAAGATGTAAAATATTCTAATCTAAACGATGGAACTAAGTTTTTAAAACTCCAATCAATTGTTTGATAACCTCCATCAGGATTAAGTACTGGTGCTGCCATCATCAAGATAATAAATAATATTGACATAATAAACATCGATGAGCCTGCTAATGTAGCTAGAGACTTTAATGGGTTTAAACCTCTTGATGCTACCCAAGCAAAAAATAAGAAAACCACAAGAGTAATAACTTGAATTAATCTTATATCTAATGAATCATAAAACGATGAATCTTGAAAAAGAACCCAGCTAAAAGCCTTTAGTCCTCCTGATGCCTTAGATGCAATATAAGGCATATGTACTACCCAATATGTCCACCCTGCATAATATGCAAGTTTTGGTCCCATTGTCTCATGTATCCATGAACTAACGCCACCCCCAGCGTTTTTAAATGCTGAACCTAATTCTCCAACCATTAAAGCATATGGTACAAAGTATAAGGCAAACATCATTATCCAGCTAAAAATTACCTGGACACCGTTAAAATACACAAAACCATTAACAACATTTCCAAATCCCCAAACTGTTGAAAATGCCATAAAGGCTAAGTTATACCAAACGATCTTTTTTGATTTTGACATAATAATCCTCCAAAACATTTATACTTGTAACAAAAAATATTTTTTGTACGTTTTTATTATAACAGACATTTTATATTTTCCTACCCTTTTTATATTATTACCTAAATATTTATAACTATTTCATTTTTATATAAAAACATCAGTTTTTCTACTGATGTTTAAACTGCAATTTTTTTAAATATCGATACTTAACCCATCCCACTGTATTATTTTTAATGACATATGCATATATTCCATATACTCCTACTAATTTAACTATGTCCCCTTTTTTTAAAGAAATTTGATAATCTATATAATCATCCAGGCAGTAAACTTTATCACTATGATGATAAAGAAATTCGTTTTTAATATTTAAAATTTTATTAGTGTTTATTTGTCTACATTTTGAAAAATTACTTTTCTCTTCTAATAGTTCAACCTCAAAATTAGGCCATGCAATTTTAACAGCTTCTTTTGATAAAGAATTAATATCTAGTAATACCTGGTATAGTGGTAATGGTTGAACATACTCTTTTGAAAAAGTATATGTGCCATTTTCACCAGTTATTATTAAAGCATTTAATTGACTGATTGACTTTACTCCAGTCCCCCCATCAATACTAATTACTCTTTTTTCATTATTGATTATGATTTCATTATTGATAAAATTTTCATACTGATTAGAGGTAGGTAAATGTCCAACAATTACATAATCATCTAAACAGTGGCCATCCATATAAAATGTTTTCATCTCAATCATTGAAGAAAGGCTAGAATTTTGCCAATCTTCTCTTTTTTCAATTCCAGCATGAACAAAAATAAAATTATTAAAATGTAAGGTTGTTGGAAGAGTAGTAAAATAATTAAAATAAGGTTGTAAAAATTCTTTTACTTTTAATTGAATATATTCAGGCTGATCACTTTTTATATTTAACGATAACTTATTGATTGCTTGACGAATCATTCCTCCTTTACCAATATGATTTAAATAATTAATTATCTGTTTCGCATATTTAGGATTAGTAACCATTTCCTCAAGGGCATACTCACAATTTCCAAGAAGAACATATACTTTATCATTTTTCTCTTGCAATTTCATTAAATATTCAACTGTCTCAATTGCTTGATCACCCTTTTCAATAAAATCACCTACAACTACCAAATAATCATCTAAACAATATTTTGTTTTTTTCAACAACTGCTTAAAACGATCTAAGTGACTATGAATATCACTAACTACAATACATCGATATTTTCCCTTAATCATCTTTTCAACATGTTTTACTTCCAACATTAATTTCACCTCTAAAATTACTATATCATAAATAAGTTATATTTAAGTTAAATATTTTATATATCTACGCTATAATATAATAAAAGTGAGGAAATATTATGTTAAAAGAAATTGAACAACGACAAAGCATTAGAAAATACAAAAATACTTTAGTAGAAAAAGAAAAAATAGTTGAAATTTTAAAGGCTGCTATGAACGCACCAACAGCTAGAAATACCCAAGAATGGAAATTTAAAGTTATTACTAACAAAACTGCATTAAATGATATTGTTAATCTTTCTCCATATACATCAATGATGGAAGAAGCACCATGTGCTATTTTAGTAATTGCTGATCTAAATAAAGCTATAAGCATAGAATATGGTTTAATAAATTGCTCTGCAGCAATTGAAAATATATTAATTGAAGCAGTTAATCAAGGATTAGGAACTTGCTGGTGTGGAATTGCTCCAATAGAGAAAAAAATTAAAGATTTTAAAAATTACTTCAAATTAACAGAAAACGAATATCCTGTAGGAATTGTTGCAATAGGTTATAGTAATGAAAACAAACCATTAGTTGATCGCTTCAATCCTTTAAATATCACTTATTTAGAATAAAAAGGAGTGTATGTGAGATTATTGAGAAAGTTGACTACTAGTATCATTGATTATTTTAAATATATAACTACAATCAATTATATCAATACTTAATGAAAATAGAGAAAAGTTTATCTTAAGATCAATTTTCCTCTATTTTTATATTTATAATAAAAGCATAGAGATTTTATCATGAAAACTAATTCTCTATACTTCTTTGTTAAAATTAAAATTTTTCCATTAATTTTAGTCTAATATTTTTAATACACAACCCGATCTAATATTCCATTTATATAGGCAATAAAAATACCATAGTTTGTCATAGCTATACACTGTTTTTTAGCACAATCAACTCTTGACATAATATAACGCCGATTAAACATGCAGCCGCCACAAGTAATTACTAAATCATATTTCGTTAAATCATCAGGGAAATCAGTCCCGCTAACAATATCAATACTAATATTAGGATAATTTTTTTTCAACATTCTAGGAATCTTTATGCGTCCAATATCTTCACTTAAGGGAGCGTGACTACAGCATTCTGCAATTAAGATATTTGAATCATTTGATAAACTTTCTATTTTTTTTACACTATCTATATAATAACCCAAATCTCCTTTATATCCTGCCATCAAAACAGAAAAAGATGTCAATTTAGTTTGTTTTGAAATATGCTCATCAACATATTTGAAAACTTGTGAGTCAGTAATAACTAAATCTGGTTCTATTTTTAATTTGTTTAAAGCATTAATCATCTGATCTGTGGTAACAGATATTACTTGACATTTCTTATCAAGTAATTCTCGTAAAACTTGAACTTGAGGTAAAATCAATCTTCCCTTTGGAGCTTGAATATCTTGAGGCATCACTAATAATACCAAATCTCCACTTTTTACAAGATTTCCTATAATACTCTCTTTTTCAAAATCTTTTGGCAAATTATTTATTAAAACCTCTTTTAGTTCTATAATACCTTGATTAGTTATAGAACTGATTAGAAGTGGTTCTATTTTTGTGTGTTCAAAAATAATCTTTATTAAATTATTATCTATACCTAAATCAGTTTTACTAATTACAAGGATAGTTGGAATATGCTTTTCTTTAAAATAATTATACCATTCTAATTCTTTTTCAATAATTTTATCATTAAAAAGAATGATTGCAATATCAATCTTTTCACTAACTTTTTTTGTTTTATCAATTCTTTGTTTGCCAAGTATCCCAATATCATCAAAACCTGCTGTATCTATTAATAAACAAGGTCCTAATCCATGAATTTCGATAGCTTTATAAACTGGATCAGTAGTTGTTCCAGCTTCACTAGAAACAATTGAAACTTCCTGATTTACAAAAGCATTTATTAATGATGATTTACCACTATTTCGTTTTCCAAAAAAACCAATATGAAGACGATTAGCACCTGGGGTTTGATTAAATCCAGCCATAGTTAAAACCTAAAATCCCGTTTCCCTTCCTCAATCATTAAAAGACGCTCTTGGCAAATTTTTCTAACTTTATCACTACTAATATTTTCTAATTCTTTTTCAATTAATTGATTAGCTTTTTTCTTAGTATCTTCACTTGCATAATCTTGAAGATATTCTTTTAATGTCATCAAAGCATTAGGATGACAGCAGTTTGATATCTGTCCAGACTTACACAATTGCATAAAACGATCACCTGTTCTACCTTCACGATAACAAGCAGTACAAAAACTTGGAATAAAATTCATAGAACACAGCCAATTAACAACCTCATCTAAACTACGATTATCACTAATATCAAATTGGGCAGAAGTAACTTCATCATCACTTTCAGGTTCATCATAACCACCAACACTAGTTTTTGAACCCCCACTGATTTGCGAAATTCCTAACTGTAGTACTCGTTCACGAACCCTTTTTGATTCTCGAGTTGAAATAATCATTCCAGTATATGGCACAGCCATTCTAATAATCATAACAATTTTCTCAAAAATTTCATCACTAATTGCATTACTAAAATCATCTTTATCAATATCATCTGCTGGACATATTCTTGGTACACTAATCGTATGTGGTCCAACTCCTTTAGCAGCCTCTAAATGTTCAGCATGCATTAATAGTCCTACAAAATCATAACGATACATTTCCAGTCCAAATAATACCCCTATTCCTACATCGTCAATTCCACCATCCATTGCTCGATCCATTGCTTCAGTATGATAAGCATAATCATGTTTTGGTCCAGTTGGATGTAATGCTTCATAGTTTTTCTTATTATAAGTTTCTTGAAAAAGGATATACGTTCCAATTCCAGCTTCTTTTAATTTACGATAATTTTCTACTGTTGTTGCCGCAATGTTTACATTGACACGACGAATAGCACCATTTTTATGCTTAATACTATAAATAGTTTTTATACTTTCTAAAACGTATTCAATTGGATTGTTGATTGGATCTTCACCAGTTTCTAGTGCTAAACGTTTATGTCCCATATCCTGAAGTGCAATTACTTCTTTTTTTATTTCTTCTTGAGTTAGTTTTTTTCTTGCAATATGCTTATTTTTTAGATGATATGGACAATAAACACAACCATTTATACAATAATTAGATAAATATAGTGGTGCAAACATAACAATTCGATTACCATATAACTTCTCTTTAATCATTTTTGCAACTTTTTCCATCTCTTCAATTGCTTCAGGAATTTCACATTCTAATAGTAACATTGCTTCACGATGATTTAATCCTTTGCAATCTTTAGCCCTTTCAATTAAAGAAAAGATCAATTCTTGATTATCTTTATTTTTTTTAGCATACTCTATAGTTTTTAAAATTTCTTGATCATTAATAAATTCTTCAGCCTTATTTGATTTTACATTATACATTTTTTCTTCTCCTTCTATTACTTAGGTATTACCCCTTGTAGTCAAATTTACAATAATCACCACGTTGATACACTACTTCATAACCATTGTATCTTAACGTTTCAATTAATTCTTTTAATCCCTCACTAGCCTCTTGACCTGTTATAGCCTTGTTGTCATATAATAAATATTTTTCTCTAACTTCTTGAGGTGATAGATTTGGCATAATCACATTACAACCATGCTTTATTCCTTCAATTCTTCCATTAGAATCAAGTGTGGCTAATGCAGTAGTAGCTGGTAAAAGAACATCTTTAGTCATAATTCTAATAATACTTAAAATAAATAAAGTTTGATTTAAATTTCCATTCTTTAAATCTTTAAATGGTGTATCATGATGAACTAAATATGGTCCAATTCCAACCATTTCAGGTTTTAGTTCTTTAATAAATAATAAATCATTAACTAAGTGGTCTATTGTTTGATGATAACTACCTACCATAAACCCACATCCAGTTTGAAAACCAATTTCTTTTAAATTATGTAAACATTCAATACGTTTTTTAAAAGACATACTATGAGGATGAAGCATATAATAATGATCATCATTATAAGTTTCATGTCTTAATAAATATCTATTTGCACCAGCATCATAATATTTTTTATAAGTTTCTTTACTTTTTTCACCAAGTGATAATGTAATAGCACAATCTGGATATAACTGCCTAATTGATTTAATTATATCAACCATTAATTCATCCTGGTAATATAAATCTTCACCACCTTGTAATACAAATGTTCTAAATCCTAACTTGTATCCCTCTTTACAGCTTAGTAATATTTCATCTTTATTAAGCCTATAGCGTACTGCTTTTAAATTACTTCTTCTAAGTCCACAATAATAACAGTCATTTTTACAATAACTACTAATTTCAATTAAACCTCTAATATATATTTTATTACCAAATATTTTTTTTGTAATTTTAGCAGCTAAATCTTTAGCATATTCAAAGTCTTTTTGATCATAAGTAGATAATAAATGTTTAAATTCCTCAAAATCTAATTCTCCACTATAATTTAATTTATTAATTAATTCAATATTTTCCATCTTATACCTTTGAATATAGTGCTTTAACACTAACACCTTTAATCATTCCAATTTTACCAGAAACAGCACCAATTATATCATTTGGTCCATCTAGAATAACTGAAATAACAGAAACTCCTTTATCTTTATATGGAATTCCCATTCTTCCTATAATATATTGACTATATTCATGTAAGAGATCATTTATTTCGTTAGCACGTTCTATCTCATAAACAAATATACCAAGTATTGCTATTCTACTATTCATTTTTACCTCCTTATATAAAAAGCCATCAGACAATACTAATGGCTAAACATAATAAAAAACATAATAAAAATAGTTTAACCTTTGACTTAGAATCAACCTTATCATTAGCTATAGTATATATATTCTAACACACTTTTAATGAAAACGTTATCATTTTATTCATTTTTTTATAAAAGTACATACCTAATATAAGGTATATAAAAAAATCTAATACAAAAATATTGTCATTAGACCTTTGTATAACATATTTTTAATTAAAATTCAAACATCTTATGTTGTTATTAAACATCTCAGGACGATATGCTAAGCCAAAGGGAAATGGTGTTTCAATACATCTTATGTTGTTATTAAACTCTAGTTCCAACGCTTGATCCTCATAATTTTCACAGTTTCAATACATCTTATGTTGTTATTAAACAAACGTATTTAGTTGGTAAAATGTGCGGTTATGCAGTTTCAATACATCTTATGTTGTTATTAAACGGAAGAAGCAACGGGTAGGTGTATGGATGAGCAAACGTTTCAATACATCTTATGTTGTTATTAAACAGTATGCTAGGTAATGATAAGTTGCCCGTTTTTTCGTTTCAATACATCTTATGTTGTTATTAAACAGGTGAGGCTTTAGAAACAGCGAGTAATAAATTTTGTTTCAATACATCTTATGTTGTTATTAAACAAAAGAAATATTAAGAAAATATAATTATGTGCCATGTTTCAATACATCTTATGTTGTTATTAAACATCTTAGTATTAGTAGCTTTGTTAATGATCCATCTTGTTTCAATACATCTTATGTTGTTATTAAACCCATTTAAATTTCAAATTATAACCATCGTTTAAAAGTTTCAATACATCTTATGTTGTTATTAAACATGCTGAGTTCAAGTTACAAAGATTAAATAAGAGGTTTCAATACATCTTATGTTGTTATTAAACCTAAATAACCATTAACACACAAAACACCATCATAAGTTTCAATACATCTTATGTTGTTATTAAACACGATATACGAAAATGGAAAAAGAACAAAAGAGATGTTTCAATACATCTTATGTTGTTATTAAACCCTAATTTAACATTTGTAGCATTATTTGCATTAGTCGTTTCAATACATCTTATGTTGTTATTAAACTTCCAGAGGTGACTTCATATCTTAGTCCCCTGATCTGTTTCAATACATCTTATGTTGTTATTAAACCATGCAAATATTCCTTGATAAATCAATAAAGAAAAGTTTCAATACATCTTATGTTGTTATTAAACTTTAACTAATTTAATCAATCAAATGAATTCTGTAACGTTTCAATACATCTTATGTTGTTATTAAACTAACCGCCATATATAGTTCTAGTAAATTCTAAATTAAAGTTTCAATACATCTTATGTTGTTATTAAACGTTGAACAACTTGATTAACGCTAATAGGAATATGTGTTTCAATACATCTTATGTTGTTATTAAACTAACGTGTTGTATTTAATAACTCCGTTAATTGCAAAGTTTCAATACATCTTATGTTGTTATTAAACATAGAGCGTCAAATAAATGAAATTGGTGGAATTCAGTTTCAATACATCTTATGTTGTTATTAAACATTGGATACTGGAGATAGCAACACATACGATGAATGTTTCAATACATCTTATGTTGTTATTAAACATCTTTAGCAACATAAACATAAGTGTGATCACCAATGTTTCAATACATCTTATGTTGTTATTAAACACTAATGTTGTAGTTAAAGAGGTAGATGATGTATCGTTTCAATACATCTTATGTTGTTATTAAACACTAATGTTGTAGTTAAAGAGGTAGATGATGTATCGTTTCAATACATCTTATGTTGTTATTAAACATACATAGCCATAAGTGCGTCGATTACTTTGTTGTTAGTTTCAATACATCTTATGTTGTTATTAAACCTCGGAACCAACAGCTAAAACACGATCGAACGTGACAGTTTCAATACATCTTATGTTGTTATTAAACCGTGATTTTAATTCTTCCGAAGCACAAAAGAATCGGTTTCAATACATCTTATGTTGTTATTAAACAATTATCGAAAATGAGTAAAGTTTTTGTAATTAAAGAGTTTCAATACATCTTATGTTGTTATTAAACAAGAAACTTATAAGGATATTGATGATTATTATATGTTTCAATACATCTTATGTTGTTATTAAACAAAAAAGGATTTATTACCGCCAGCGAAAGTAATTGTTTCAATACATCTTATGTTGTTATTAAACCCTAATAAATAAGCCACTTTTCATATTCTATTATACCCCAAAACCTATATATATCAACACTTTTCTATTTTTTTACCAGGTAATTTTATTTTTTTATATTTTTTATTCAAATTCCCTGAATCCCTTACTCTCCCAACATTTTTAGAGATTTCACTAATAAATTCACCTGGTAAAAAAATAAATTTATTGACAAATTATCCACTAAGTAATTTAAATAATAAGTGATTTTGATAAAACTAAATCCCAAAATCAATCTTTTTTTAATTTAAAAGGCTGTATGATAAAGTCAGTTTGAAAAACTTACTTTATTAACAGCCTGAGAACTTTTAATTAAAGGTTCTTAATTACCACCAGGTCCATCCTGACGTTCTCTATTATCTGGATAATATTTAGTATTGTTATTAGTCCATTGATTGTTAACTGCAGTTTTTTGAGCCTCATTTGATTTAGACTGTTTTCTATTATTCTTCATTATTATCACCCCAATAATAGTTTGCTGCAATTAACAAAAATTATTCTATTTTCAACAAATTCTAAATTTATTTTTCTTTTTATTATATGATGCAACAATACTTGTAATAGAATGTTTAACCATATCACTTATAGCTTGTTCTGTATAAAATGCCATATGTGGAGTAAGTAAAACATTTGGCATATCTCGTAAAATTGATAATTCTCTATTTCCTATATTTTTATATTTATAATCGCCATAATATAAGCCTAATTCATTTTCAATAACATCTAAAGCACATGCACCGATTTTTCCATTTTCTAAAGCGTCTATTAAATCACTAGTATTAATTACACTACCTCTAGCTGTATTTATAATGATGACATTATCTTTCATTTTCTTAATTGTTTCTTTTCTAACTATATGATATGTATCTTTATTAGCAGGAACATGAAATGTTATAATATCACTTTGTTCAATAAGTTCATTTAATGTTACATATTTAGCATATTTTTTTATTTCTTCTTTAATAAAAGGATCATAAGCTATAATATTGCAATCAAAACCACTTAAATTTTTAATTACTTTTTGACCAATTGCACCTGTTCCTACAACTCCTACTGTCATATTTTCCAACTCTAAACCAATACTATCATTTAATGAATAATCCCAGCTATCAGCTCTTTTCATAATCATTTTCATTTTTCTAAGTGCCATTAATATTATCATTACAGTATAATTAGCAACACTAGCAGTTGAATATGTAACATTACTTACTTCCATATTATATTTTTTTGCTGCTTCAATGTCTATATGATCATATCCTATCGTTCTAGTTGAAATATGTTTCACTCCTAAATCATGCCAAAGTTTAATAATATCTTTGCTAATAACAGTAGTTATAACACTTACCCCATGACAATTTAATGCTAATTTAGCATTTTCTAAATTAGGTGTATCACAACATTTAATAATTTCAACATTATATAATTTACCAAACCTATCAAAATACTTACCTTCATCAAACTCACGATAATTATACACAACTATTTTCATCATATTCTCCTATTACATTTATTTTGATCAAAAAATTATTATCTTCTTTCTATAGTTTATTACTTATTGATAAATTTGTATATAGTTTTATTGTATAAAAACATACTGATACAGAGTTTAATACAATTTATGTAAATTAATTTCAATAGGTATATTAATCTCATCTTCATAAATATAATAGCTTATCTTTCATATTTTTTCTCTATATATATTTCTTTAGCTTTAAACAAACCAAACTACATTCTATCGCCTCTAAATCATCACCTATTACATTCATATATTTTTCAGAAACATCTAATTTCAAATCATAAGAAAAATATATTCAATCTTATTCTTAATATAGTTTTATTTTATACTTATCAAGAAATAATCTATCATTACTCTATATATAATATAAAAACGAGTTATTAAAACTCATTTTCACTTGATCTGGTTTCATTTTCTATTTTTTCTAAAAAGCTATATTCTTCACCAACATTTGTTACATCAAACTGCATCACACTTTTATTTAACCAGTACCACTTCCTGGCCATTTTTCCAATTATATTCCCTGCTTCTGCCATGCTCATTGCACTGTTAGATACATATCCTGAATACTGACGATGTACAAAATTACTTTTCAACAAAAATTTCTTTATATCCCGCCAGGCATTCTTATAACTTTTTGAAGGATAATATTGTTTTAGAAGATTATCATTTAAATCAAAATTTACTGCTTTTCTACCATGGATAGTTGGCATATCTTTCTTCTACCCGATAATATGATTCCAATGCATCTTCTCGATATTCTATCGTATCGCCTTCATAACGAAAATACCACTCATCTACTATTTTTAAAAACCATGTTGATTCTGGTAAATCCCATTGAGCAGTCATAAAAGTATTAAAATCTTTTTTATTTCCTTGATATACTCCTTTAGATATTTTTTTAATTCCTCGTTTTTCAAAAAAACGATCTACTTTTTCATAACATTCATCAATATTAATATTATTTTCTTTAGCTTTTTCTTCACTTAATACCATTTCCATCATCATCTTT
>Ga0073908_1001681_pt1 | contig 30401 bp, 20 predicted proteins | sample MucameincwithD2O_FD_65484 | JGI IMG/M metagenome (GOLD analysis project Ga0073908, IMG submission 65484) | Mouse cecum microbial communities from Vienna, Austria - Mucus amended microcosms incubated with D2O | ecosystem: Host-associated > Mammals > Digestive system > Large intestine > Cecum...
ATGCCGGGGCCCGTGTCGGCCACCGAGAAGAGCACCTCGCCTCGCCGCGGGTCGAAAGCGACGCCCACGGTGATTGAGCCCCGGGTGGTGAACTTGCCGGCGTTGGTCAGCAGATTGATGAGGATCTGCGAGAGGCGGTAGGCGTCGGTCTGGATGGTGAAGTGCTCCAAGGGGCAGTCGAGCGTGCACTCCACGCCTGCCTGCCGCGTGTGGGCCGTGGTCTGTATCGCCTGCCGGCAGAGGGGCACGATGTCCTCCTCGCGGTAGTCGAACTTGATCTTGCCGCACTCGAGCGACGAGATGTCGAGGATGTCGTTGAGCAGCACGAGCAGCATCTCCGAGTTGCTGACCACGATCGAGCAGTACTCGGACCGCTCCTCGGGCGAGAGCTCCTCCTCCTGCATGAGCGACGAGAAGCCGATCACGGCGTTGAGCGGCGTGCGGATTTCGTGGCTCATGTTGGCCAGGAAGGCCGACTTGAGGCGGTCCGACTCCTCGGCCCGCTCGCGGGCCACGATCAGCTCGGCCTCGTGCTCCTCGAGCCGGCGGCGCAGCCGCTGCGTGCGCACGAGCAGCCACACGACCACGACCAGCAGGATCAGCAGCAGGACGATGCCCGCCATCAGCAGCTCGATGTAGTAGAAGTAGCGCGTGAGCTTGGCCGCGAGCGGATCTTCGAGTACGCTCCCCTTGGGCAGCGCGTAGTCGGCGATCTTCCACTCCTTGATTTTGCGCGCGTCGAAGCGGAAGTAGTTCTCGGTGAGCCGCAGCGTGGGCAGTTGCTTCCCGTCCGATGCGTAGTAGGCGCAGATCTCGTCGGCCACTTGCGCGGCGCCGCTCTCGTAGCGGGGCTGGAAGCCGCCCGCCGCCACGTCGCCGAATCCCGTGCCGGTGATGGTGAAGACGGGGATGCGCGGGTTGCTGTGCACCAGGTCGAAGAGCGAGCGCTGCATGAGATAGTCGCCGTCGCCTCCCACGCGCCAGGTGCCCAGCAGCGCGGCCGAGCGCTGCGGCAGCGAGGCGTAGAGCCGCTGGGCCTCCTCCTCGCCCGCACGGCTGTCGATGAGCACCAGCTGGAGGTCGGGGAAGCGCTCCATCTCCTTGCGCACGAGCGCCTGGAGCGAGATGCCGCCGTAGGTGTTGTCCGATATGAAGCCGATGCACTGGATGCGGGGATAGATCGTGCGGATCATCTCGATGTTGCGCCGGATGTCGTACTCGTTGAACAGACCGCCGATGGGGCGCATGTCGTCGAAGCGCTGGAGGTAGTCGATCGACTCGGGCATCCACTTGCGCACCGAGCCGCGGGGTGCCGGGAGTATGATGCCGTTGGCCGAGACGAAGCACCCGAAGCAGGGCACCCCCTCGGGTATGCGGTCGAGCGACACGAACGAGGCCCATGCCTCCTGCCCGAGCAGCACCACGGCGCGCAGGTTGCGCGCCTCGTAGCGGCGGAGCAGGCGGTCGAGGTGGGAGATCCACTCGGGGGCCTCCCGCACGCTTTTGCACTCGAGCGACTCGATGTATATCTCGCCCGGGAACTGCGCCTCGACGATCCTCTTCTCGAAGGCCGAGATGAAACTCGACATGCGGCGCGTGTCGGGATTGTAGGAGGAGACGATCAGGATAGCTCCCTGCTCCTCGTGTTCCGTACCCTCGGCGGCGCACGACGGCGCGGTGGTCAGCAGCCAGATGCAGGCGAGTGCCAGGAGGCGTCCGGGGCAGGGAATCAGACGGAAAATACGCATAGGTCTATATGCAATCGTTATCTCAACAAAGATACGACTTTTTTCCTATCCGTGCTTGTATTTTCTTCAATTTTCGATCCTTTGCCCGCCCTTCCGTGCCTGTCGGATGACTATCGGGCGTCCTGCCCGCGCGCGGGATGGCGCCGCAGCGCCGTCACCACCATGCGGTGGTCGCTCACGCGGTCGCGGAGCGTGCGGTAGGAGGTCGCCTCCATGGCGCGGTCGTAGAGGATGAAGTCGATGCGCAGCGACACGCCGAGCAGCTCGAAGGTGCCTGCGTAGCCGCTGCCCGCCTCGCGGAATCCGTCCACGAGTCCCTGCTGGAGCTGCCGGTAGACGTAGGAGGCGGGCGTCTCGTTGAAGTCGCCCGCCACGACGACGGGGTAGGGCGAGCGGTCGATCTGCGCGCGCAGCCAGTCGGTCTGGCCCGCACGCAGCGCGCCGTTGCGCGTCAGCACCCCGACGGCTTCGTTCAGTGGCGGGCGGCCTCCGTGGGCGGCGAGGTGCTCGCGCCGCAGCCGGTGGAGGCCTGAGGTCTGGAGGTGGACCGAGTAGATGCGCAGGGTGTGCTGCCCGATGCGGATGTCGGCGCGCAGGCCGCCGTTCTCCGAGCCGGGGAAGAGGAAGTGCTGCCGTTCGGCTATGGGGTAGCGGCTCGCCACGGCGCTCTCGCCCTCGCGGACCCAGTAGGCGAGGCCGCTGCGGGCCAGCAGTGCCGCGATGCTGTCGGCCGGGAAGTCGGGGCTCTCGCCGAACTCCTGCAGGCAGAGGATGTCGACCCGCTCGCGTCCGGCGATGCGCGCCACGTCGCGGGCCGTGGCGGCCACGTCGCCCCGAAGATTGAATCCGTAGCAGTTGAGCGTCGCGACGCGCAGCTCGGGCTGCACGACGATCGGCGACGAGCGCGGCAGGCGGACCATCGCACGGATGTAGCCCGCATTGGCGATCAGCGCGGCCAGCGGCAGCAGCGCCGCGAGCCACCGCCGTGCGGCCAGCCAGGCGGCCAGCACCGCCGCGTCGAGCGCCAGCACCGCGGGCGTGGCCAGCCCGAGCAGCATCCAGGCAGCGCCCTGCTCGGGCGAGAAGTAGCCCGAGAAGCTGCACAGCAGCGAGACGATGTAGAGCAGCGCCGTGAGCAGCAGCAGCGTGAGGGATATGATCTTGCGTTTCGGTTTCATGCGTGTCGGTCGTTAGGCGGGCGCACGACGGCGTGCGGATGTTTTTCGGGATCCCTATGCAAAGATAGCGCCTTATCAGGCAACTTTTCGTAAATTCGTCCCTGCGATACGAAAAAACACGACACGACCATGGAAGATCTGATCGACGGGCGTTGCGGCTGGTGCGGCACCGATCCCCTGTATGCGAAGTACCACGACGAGGAGTGGGGCAGGCCGGTGGCCGACGACGGCACGCTGTTCGAGTTTCTGGTGCTGGAGAGCGCCCAGGCGGGCCTGAGTTGGATCACCGTCCTGCGCAAGCGCGAGGGCTACCGCCGCGCCTTCTGCGGCTTCGACGCCGCGCGCGTAGCCCGGATGACCGACGGCGATGTCGAGCGGCTGATGCAGTGCGAGGGGATCGTGCGCAACCGGCTGAAGATCCGTGCGACGATCGCCAATGCCCGGCTCTTCCTGGAGGTCGCGGCGCAGTACGGCTCGTTTCGCGACTACGTGCTCTCGTTCATGCCCGACCGCCGGCCGATCCGCAACTCCTTCCGCTCGCTGAGCGAGATCCCCGCCTCGTCGCCCCAGTCCGATGCCATGAGCCGCGACATGAAGCGGCGCGGATTCAAGTTCTTCGGCACCACCATCTGCTACGCCTTTCTCCAGGCCGCAGGCTTCGTCGACGACCATCTGGAGGGGTGCCGCTGCCGCACGGGGAGCTGCCGCTGACGGACTTTCGGCGCGGCTTTTTGCTGCGGCTTTTCGTCGCGGTTTTTGCCGTGCCGTCCCGGTCCGATGTCCTGCTCCCGTGTTTCGTCCCGGCTCGGGGCGGGACGCTCTCCGGCGGCTCGCGCCTCCACCCCCCCCCGCACCGCCGAAGAGGCTCGTTCCTTTATAATAAAAAGCCCCTCCGGTGAGGAGGGGTTTGGGGAGGTTGTCTGTGCGGGATTTCGCCGGCAATGCGGCCTCCGGCATCCCGCGAAAGCGGCCCGTTTTACTTCTGCCGGAAGTAGATCTGCATCGGAACTCCGGCGAAATCCCAGCGTTCGCGCATGTTGTTCTCGAGGAAGCGGCGGTAGGGCTCCTTGATGTATTGTGGCAGGTTGACGAAGAAGGCGAACTGCGGCGTGGGGGTCGGCAGCTGCGTGATGTACTTGATCTTGATGTACTTGCCCTTCGTCGCGGGGGGCGGGTAGTTCTCTATCAGGGGCAGCATCACCTCGTTGAGCTCCGAGGTGGCGATGCGGCGGCGGCGCGACTGGTGCACGCGGATGGCCGTCTGCAGCACGTCGAGGATGCGCTGCTTGTTGAGCACCGAGGTGAAGATGATCGGAATGTCGTTGAACGGGGCCAGGCGCTTCTTGAGAAACTCGGTCCACTCCTTCATCGTATTGCTCTCCTTCTCGATCAGGTCCCACTTGTTGACCACGATCACGCACCCCTTGCGGTTGCGCACGATCAGGTTGTGGATGTTCAGGTCCTGCGATTCGAGCCCCTGCACGGCGTCGAGCATCAGGATGCAGACGTCGGAGTTCTCGATGGCGCGGATCGAGCGCATCACCGAGTAGAACTCCAGGTCCTCCATCGTCTTGCCCTTCTTGCGCATGCCGGCCGTGTCGACGAGGTAGAAGTCCATGCCGAACTTGTTGTATCGCGTGTGGATCGAGTCGCGCGTGGTTCCGGCGATCGAGGTGACGATGTTGCGCTCCTCGCCCAGCAGGGCGTTGGTCATCGACGACTTGCCCACGTTGGGACGGCCCACGATGGTGATGCGGGGCAGCTCGTCCAGCTCGTCCGACGTCGCGTCGGCGGGCAGCGCCTCGAGGATGGCGTCCATCATCTCGCCCGTGCCGCTTCCCGACATCGACGAGATGCAGTAGGGGGCGCCCAGACCGAGGGCGTAGAACTCGTGCGAGGAGTAGAGCTGGTCGTTGTTGTCGACCTTGTTGCACACCAGGATCACCTTCTTCGACGAGCGGCGCAGGATGTCGGCCATCATGGCGTCGAGGTCGGTGATGCCCGTCGCCACCTCCACCAGGAAGAGGATCACGTCCGCCTCGTCGATGGCCAGCATGACCTGGCGGCGGATCTCGTCCTCGAAGATGTCGTCGGAGTTGACCGTGTAGCCGCCCGTATCGATCACGGAAAATTCACGGCCGTTCCAGTCGGTCTTGCCGTAGTGGCGGTCGCGTGTGGTGCCCGCCGTCGCGTCGACGATGGCTTTGCGCTCGCCGATGAGGCGGTTGAAGAGGGTCGATTTGCCCACGTTGGGGCGGCCGACGATTGCTACGAGGCTCATAGATGATCTTATTGCGTTAGTCCGCGGCCCCATTCCGGTGCTGCGAGGGGACAAAGATACGAATAAGCGAGGGCAAAAGCAAGCTTGCTTGCATTTTGCCGAGCGGGAGTATCTTGGGCGAAGCCAAAGATACGGAAAGTCGAGCGCGCGCAAGGTTTGTTTCTGCCGAGACTGAGTATCTTCGGCGAAGCCAAAGATACGAATAAGCGAGGGCTTGCTTGCATTTTGCCGAGCGGGAGTATCTCGGGCGAAGCCAAAGATACGGAAAGTCGATCGCCGCGGTGGGGCGAATTGAAAATCGAAAGTGGAAAATTGAAAATGACAGGCGGCTGTCCTCGGCTCGCAGAGCCGGCGGGCCGCAGCCACCTCAGGGCGAAGGCCCGCAACTCTGACGAGTTTTGGCCTTCGCTGGCTGCGGGCCCGAGACAAGTTCTTCGCAGCCCGTAGCCACGGCGGGTGGAGGGCTGCTCCGTCAGCAAAGCCACCCGCGCATTTCCGCCGGCTGCGGGTTGCGCAGCTGCCGCTGCAATTTTCCGTTTTTCGGGTTGCAGCCTGCGGAGTGTCGCCACGGGCCCTCGGCGGGTTGCGGGCCTCCGACCCGGGACTACGTGCTACCGGCTTTTCAAGCCGAAGAGCTGTCTTGTGACTACTCCAGTTCTTCGTACTCCTGCTCCGTTACGGGTTCCAGCCACTCGTTGGAGGCGTTCTGGCCCGGGATTTCGACGGCTAGGTGCGCGAACCAGCTGTCGGCCGCGGCCCCGTGCCAGTGTTTCACGCCTGCCGGAATGCGGATGACCGTGCCGGGCCTCATCTCGACGGCGGGTTTGCCCTCTTCGCGGTACCAGCCGCGGCCTGCGACGCCGACGAGTATCTGTCCGCCGCCCTCGGTGGCGCGGTGGATGTGCCAGTTGTTGCGGCAGCGGGGCTCGAAGGTGACGTTGGCCATCGAAATCGGCTCCGACGCGAGGCGGGCCAGATAGCTGTTGCCGGTGAAATACTGCGCATAGGCCGTGTTGGGCTCGCCGACGGGGAAGATCATTTCGCGCTGGAACGCCGCACGGGCCTCCTCGCCGGCAGCCTCTTCCGCCCATACCTCTTTGGCCTGACGGAATGCCGCCCATGCCTTGGGCCATCCGGCATAGAAGCCGATGTGGGTGATGATTTCGGCGATTTCGGTGCGGGTGATGCCGTTGTTCTTCGCTTCCCGAAGATGGAAGCCCAGCGAGCCGTCGGTGATGCCCTGACTGATAAGAGCGGTAATCGTTACCAGGCTGCGGTCACGAAGAGCGAGCTTGTCGGTGCGGCTCCACACCTGGCCGAAAAGGACGTCGTCGTTGAGTTCGGCGAATTTGGGGGCGAACCCGCCCAGCTGGTCGCGCCCGGCGGTCTGTACTATCTTTTTCTGTGCCATGATATTGATTGTTAGGATGCTGAATGTTGAGATCAGGATGATGCGGTTCATGATTCCGAGGGAGTGTATGAAGTTGCCGGCTTTCCGAACACTGCAAAGGTAAAAAGAGAGCCCCGCAGCGGCATTGCTGCAAGGCTCAAAGTGCCTTTCCGAGAAGTTCATCCCGGGATTTTGCGTCGGATTGTGCGCCGGGCGTGCTGGTTTTCCGCCCTCGGCCGGGGGCATCCGGCTCTGCGAGCCGAGAGGCTGTAAATGGAAAATTGAAAGTGGAAAATTGAAAATGAGTGGGCATCGTTTTCAGCCCTTCGCCTGGAGGTGGCTACGGGCTGCCGGCCTGCGGCCGTTTTCTGGTGTGCAAGCTCCCTTTGCCGGCTGGGGCGGTCGCGCCGGAGGCGCGAGCCGGCAAAGGGACGAAGCCAAAGGCTTCGACAGTCGGGCCTCTCTTTTCAGGCAGTGGCCAGCGAAGGACGCGGCTCATCAGAGTTGCGGGCGCTGTCCGGGGATGGCCGCGGGCAGGGCAGCCGACGCTGCAATTTCCCGTTTTTTCGGGTCGCAGCCTGCGAGTGCCGGCACGAGCATCTGCGAAGTGCGGGCCTCCGCCGCCGGACTTCGCCGTCTTTCGGGCACAGCCTCCCTTCGCCGTCCGTACCGAAAATCCCCCCCCCTCCTCTACGCCAGATACATCTTCTCCTCGTCGCCGCCGGCCTGCACGGGGAAGAGCATGACGTAGCTGTTGTGCGGAAGCAGCTCCTCCAGATAGCCCGGCACGCGGTTCATGGCGGCCTGGTAGGAGATGCGGTCGCGGCGGCTCATGACCACCCACACGCAGTCGTCGGGCCGCACCTCGCGCAGCATCGCCGGCAGGTCGTCCCAGCTCCACCCCTCGTCGTGGGCGACGTAGGCGGCGATGTCGGCCCCGCGCCGGCGGCGGTGGCGGCGGAGATGGTCGATGGTGGCCGGTGCGGCGTGGAAGATCAGCCGCGCCCCGGCGGTGTCGTGGGCCAGGTGGCGGATGCGCAGCAGCCAGGTGTCGAATCCCGCCTCCAGCTCGGCCTTGCGCGGCACGAAGACCAGATGGCGCCGCACGGTGGGCAGCGGCTGGCGCGCGCAATAAATATAGGTGGTGACGTTGCTGCCCTCGATCACCTGCGGCAGCGTCTTGCCGAGCGCCGCGGCACCGCCGCCCAGCACGTCGGGCAGCGCGAGCGTCGGGGTGCCCTCCACCTGGTGCATCCCCAGCACCAGATCGCTCACGTTGCGCTCGCGCACGACGCTGACGATGGCGTTGACGATGTTCACGTCGTAGCGCAGCAGTCGGTGCATGTGGATCCCCGCGGCGGCGGCCGCTTCGGCCGCCCGGTCCAGCAGCCGCTGGCCGCTCTTCTGCACCTCGGGGTCGTGCAGGCGGTTGTCTATGGCTTTCAGCGCGTAGAGGCTGCGGTATTTCTGCTTCGTGAGCGCGATGCCCAGCCCCACCAGCTCGTCGATCATCCCGGCGTGGGCTACGGGGATGAGCACGTGCTCGCTCGCGGCCGACGGCGTGCGCTCGTCGCGCCGGGCCCCCTTCAGGGCGATCTGGTGGGCGCCGTGTTGCGTGGCGAAGGTCGAGACGGTGCAGGTGACCAGAATCATGAGGATCGTGCCGTTCAGAACGCTCTCGCCCAGCAGGCGTATCGGCTCGCCGTCGGGCGTGTGGCCCAGGATGACGTTGTAGCCCACCATGACGGCCGCGAGCGTGGCGGCGACGTGGGCCGAGCTCAGTCCGAAGAGCAGCGTGCGCTGGTTGCGCGTGAGGCGGAAGGCCTTCTGCGAGAGGTAGGCGGCCGCATACTTGGCCGCCGTCACCAGCACGATCATCACCGCCGCCACCTCCAGGCTCTCCCAGTTGCGGAAGAAGGCCCGGTAGTCGATCAGCATGCCCACGCCGATCAGGAAGAAGGGGATGAAGACAGCGTTGCCCACGAACTCGATGCGGTTCATCAGGGGCGACGTGCGGGGGATCAGCCGGTTGAGCGCAAGGCCTGCGAGGAAGGCGCCGATGATGGGCTCCAGACCGGCCCACTGGGCGAGCCACGCCCCCAGGAAGACCATGACCAGCACGAAGACATACTGCGACACGTTGTCGCTGCACCGCTTGAAGAACCAGCGGGCGAGCAGCGGAAAAAGTCCGATGATGCAGGCGATGCAACCCACCACCGACAGGGCCAGGCGCCACCAGAACCCCTCCTCGACCGATCCCGTGGCCACGCCCACCACGACCGTCAGCAGCAGCAGTGCCAGCGTGTCGGTGACGACCGTGCCGCCCACGGCGATCGTCACGGCCTTGTCGCGCGTGATGCCGAGCTTGCTGACGATGGGGTAGGCGATGAGCGTCTGCGAGGCGAAGAGCCCCGCGAGCAGGACGGACGAGTGGATGGGGAACCCCAGCAGGCAGCGGCCCGCGAGGATGCCCGCGGCGAGCGGGATGCCGAAGGTGAGCAGACCGAACAGGAGGCTACGGCTGCTGCTGCGCCGCAGGTCCGACATGTCGAGGTCGAGCCCCGAGAGGAACATGATGTAGAGCAGGCCCGCCGTGCCCGAGAGTATGATGCTGCTGTCGCGCAGCACGAGGTTGAGCCCGTGGGGGCCGATGACGGCGCCGGCGATGATGAGCCCGAGCAGGTAAGGCACCTTGAGCTTGTTGAGCAGGATCGGCGCCGCGAGGACGATCGCCATGATGAGCAGGAACTTGAGGATGGGGTCCTCCAGCGGCAGGGTGATCTCCGGGCGGGCGAAGGCTGCGACGGCGGCTATGGAAGCGGCGAGCGGCGACATGGAGCGTGGGTTTTGGTTCAACAAAGATAAATATTTTGCGCAAACCCGCAAAAATATCCCGCGCAATCTCGGGGCGGGGCGTGTGCGGCTTTTTTCCGTTGCCGGCTTTCCGTTGTTGGCCGATGCGGAGGATGTTGCGCGGGCGGCAGCTGTTTTCGGCGAAAGTCCGAAGCGGCCGTCCTCGGCTCGCAGAGCCGGCAGCCCGTAGCCGCCCCCGGGCGAAGGGCTGCTCGCTTCACTCGCGTCCCTTCGCCGGCTACGGCCTGCCGCAACAAAGGCGATCGCTTCTCATTTTCAATTTTCCACTTTCAATTTTCAATTCCCGCCCCTCGCTAATTCGTATCTTTGACTTCGTCGAAGATACTCCCGCTCGGCAAAATGCAAGCAAGCCCTCGCTAATTCGTATCTTTGGCTTCGCCGAAGATACTCAGTCTCGGCAGAAACAAACCTTGCGGTTTGCTTCTGCGCTCGACTTTTCGTATCTTTGTCTCCCTATGGATTTCAAACTGGTGTCGGACTACGCCCCTATGGGCGACCAGCCGGAGGCGATCGCGCAGCTGGTCGGCTCGATCCGCCATGGCTCGAAGCACAATACGCTGCTGGGCGTCACGGGCTCGGGCAAGACCTTTACCGTGGCCAACGTCATCGCCGAGCTGAAGCGCCCGACGCTCGTGCTGAGCCACAACAAGACCCTTGCGGCACAGCTCTACGGCGAGTTCCGCAACTTCTTCCCGGAGAACGCCGTCGAGTATTTCGTCTCCTACTACGACTACTACCAGCCCGAGGCCTATCTCCCCTCGACCGATACCTATATCGAGAAGGACCTCTCGATCAACGCCGAGATCGAGAAGATGCGTCTGAACACCGTCGCCACGCTCCTCTCGGGGCGTCGCGACGTGGTGGTCGTGTCGAGCGTCTCGTGTCTCTACGGCTGCGGCAATCCCGACGATTTCCACGCCACGGCCATCACCGTGAAGGTGGGGCAGGTGGTCAGCTACAAACACTTCCTCTACAAGCTCGTCGAGGCGCTCTACACGCGCACCGAGCGCGAGCTGGAGCCCGCGACCTTCCGCGTGAGCGGCGACACGGTCGACATCATGGCCGCCTTCGGCGAGTTCGGGCACCAGTGCTTCCGCGTCGCTTTCTACGACAACGAGATCGAGGCGATCTGGTCGATCGACCCCGCCACGGGGCAGCGCATCCAGACCCTCGACACGCTCACGCTCTATCCCACGAACCTCTTCGTGACCACCAAGGAGCGCATCCACAGCGCCGTGCAGCAGATCTACCTCGACCTGGGGCGTCAGATTGAGTTCTTCGAGCGCGAAGGGCGCATGGCCGAGGCGCAGCGCATCAAGCAGCGCGTGGAGTACGACCTGGAGATGATCAAGGAGCTGGGCTACTGCCCCGGCATCGAGAACTACTCGCGCTACTTCGACGGCCGCGCCGCCGGCACGCGCCCCTTCTGTCTGATCGACTACTTCCCGAAGGACTATCTGCTGGTGGTCGACGAGAGCCATGTGACGCTGCCGCAGGTCCACGCCATGTTCGGCGGCGACCGCGCCCGCAAGGAGAACCTGGTGGAGTACGGCTTCCGCCTGCCGGCCGCGAAGGACAACCGCCCGGTGACCTTCGGCGAGTTCGAGCAGTTGCAGGGCACCTCGATCTACGTGAGCGCCACGCCCGCCGACTGGGAGCTGATGAAGAGCGAGGGGGTGGTCGTCGAGCAGCTCATACGCCCCACGGGGCTGGTCGACCCGCCGCTGGAGGTGCGCGTGACCGAGAACCAGATCGACGACCTGATCGAGGAGATCGACCGCCGCGTGAAGCGCGACGACAAGGTGCTCGTCACCACCATCACCAAGCGCATGGCCGAGGAGCTCTCGAAGTACTTCGACCGCGTGGGGGTGCGCAACCGCTACATCCACTCCGACGTCGACACGCTCGAGCGCATCCGCATCCTCGAGGACCTGCGGGCCGGGATGTTCGACGTGCTGGTGGGCGTCAACCTGCTGCGCGAGGGGCTGGACCTGCCGGAGGTGGCGCTGGTGGCGATTCTCGACGCCGACAAGGAGGGCTTCCTGCGCAACGTCCGCTCGCTCACGCAGATCGCGGGCCGCGCCGCGCGCCACGCCAACGGCAACGTGATCCTCTATGCCGACACCTGCACCGAGTCGATGCGCTACGCCATCGAGCAGAGCAACCGCCGCCGCGAGATCCAGGTGCGCTACAACATGGAGCACGGCATGCTGCCCCGCCAGGCGCAGAAGAGCGGCTCGGGGCAGAGCGCGCTGCTCGCCGCCGCGGAGGCTGCGAAGGAGGGGCCGGCGGGCTACCCCACGGCGGGGGAGTATGCGGCGCTGGCCGCCGACGTCTCGGGGTGCTACTCGGCCGGAGGCCCTGCGGCGCCTGCCTCGGAGGGCGCCGGCGGGGCTGCGCGTCCGGGCGGTTCCGTGCATTCGGGCGCTTCCGCTGCCGGACACGCCGGGGGACTCGTCGCGGGGCTGGGCGAGAATCTCGACGCCCTCATCGACCGGGCGCGCGAGGACATGGAGCGTGCAGCCAAATCGCTCGACTTCCTCGCCGCCGCCCGCTTCCGCGACCGCATGTACGAGCTGCAGAAGCTGCGCGACGAGAACCGGCGGTAGGGCGCGGCGGGTCTGCGGCAATGAACAGTGAATAATTAAAAATAAATAATGCAGGAGCCGGGTATTATTCATTATCTATTGCTGCTTTAGCTGCGCAGCCCGCAGCCTCGGCGGGCGGAGGCCCGCCCCGCGCTTCTCACTTTTTACTTCTTACTTCTCGACCCGCAGGGTCGTGCGGGCCGCAGCCACCGGCGGCGAAGGCCTGCAATTCTTGACAAGATATGCGTCCTTCGCTGGCTGCAGGCCCGAGACAAGTCCTTCGGCTTGAAAAGCCGGCAGCCCGTAGCCACCCCCGGCGAAGGGCTGCTCTCTTCGAGCGCCGCCCATCGCTGGCTACGGCCTGCCGCAACAAAGGCGGCCGCTCCCATTTTCAATTTTCCACTTTCAATTTTCAATCCTTGGCTTGCAGGGCCGGCGGGCCGCAGCCTCCGGCAGCGGAGGCCCGCAACTCGCAGCTGCTCGTGCGCCCTCCGCAGACTGCTGCCCGAAAAAAATTGCAGCGTCAGCTGCGCAGCCCGTAGCCGCCCCGGGCGAAGGGCTGCTCGCTGCTTTCGCGCCACTTCGCCGGCTACGGCCTGCCGCAACAAAGGCGATCGCTTCTCATTTTCAATTTTCCACTTTCAATTTTCAATTCCCGCCCCTCGCTTATTCGTATCTTTGGCTGCGCCGAAGATACTCAGTCTCGGCAATGCTCAAATAAATTTGGCTTCCGGGCGCTCGACTATACGTATCTTTGGCTCCGCCCAAGATACTCCCGCTCGGCAGAAACAAACCTTGCGGTTTGCTTCTGCGCTCGACTTTTCGTATCTTTGTCCCCCGAAAACGCTAAAACACGAAAGCGATGAAACACGCATACGTATTCCCCGGTCAGGGAGCTCAGGCCGTCGGCATGGGCAAAGACCTCTACGACAACGTTCCCGAGGCGAAGGCCCTTTTCGAGCAGGCCAACGAGATCCTCGGCTTCCGCATCACCGACATCATGTTCGCCGGTACCGACGAGGAGCTCAAGCAGACCCGCGTGACGCAGCCGGCCGTCTTCCTCCACTCGGTCATCATGGCCAAGGCGCTGGGTGTCAAGCCCGATGCAGTCGCCGGTCACTCGCTGGGCGAGTTCTCGGCGCTCGTCGTCTCGGGCGCCCTCTCGTTCGAGGACGGTCTGAAGCTCGTCTCGAAGCGCGCCATGGCCATGCAGGCCGCCTGCGAGCAGCAGCCGGGCACGATGGCAGCCGTGCTCGGTCTGAAGGACAGCCAGGTCGAGGAGATCTGCGCCTCGATCGACGGCGTGGTCGTCGCGGCCAACTACAACTGCCCGGGCCAGCTGGTGATCTCGGGCGCCGTGGAGGCCGTGGAGGCCGCCTGCGTCAAGGCCAAGGAGGCCGGCGCGCGCCGCGCCCTGCGTCTGCCCGTGGGCGGTGCGTTCCACTCGCCGCTCATGGAGCCTGCCAAGCAGGAGCTCGAGAAGGCGATCGAGGAGGCCCCGTTCCAGACCCCGACCTGCCCCATCTACCAGAATGTCGACGCCAAGCCCTACACCGATCCGGCCGCCATCAAGGCCAACCTGATCGCGCAGCTGACCGCCCCGGTGCGCTGGACCTACATCGTCGAGCAGATGCTCGGCGACGGGGTGACCGAGTTCACCGAGCTGGGTCCCGGCGCCGTGCTGCAGGGCCTCATCCGCAAGGTCGACGCCCAGGCGACGGTCGAGTCGAAGTCGACGCTCTGATCCGACCCTCTTTTTCTCGCAAGCGGGAATGCGCTGTCTGTCAGCGCATTCCCGCTTTTTGCATCCTACATCGGCGACTTGATAATTAAATTTTGTTAAATATTTATTGCGTTTTTTAAATATGGATCGTATATTTGCATTGTTAGGCTAAATGAGATCGGACCATATGACATCACTCACCGAATTTTTCAATTTGCACGAAGATGATGCGATGAAGGGCATCATCCACAAAAACAGTCTCATCAAGCGCAGCATCATCGCCCACATGGCCGTCCACGGCGAGTCGACCCTCTCGGAGCTGACGCGCGAGCTGCACATCAGCGTTCCGACGATGACCAAGCTCGTGCAGGAGCTCGTCGACGAGAACATCGTCTCGGACCTGGGCAAGGTGGAGACCCCGGGCGGACGCCGTCCCAACATCTTCGGACTGGCCAGCTCGGCCATCTACTTCGCGGGCGTGAACGTCGGCCGCGACGGCATGACGTTCCTCATCACCGACCTGCAGAACAACATCATCAAGGAGCACCAGGACCCCTCGTTCGAGCTTCAGGACCGTCCGCAGTGCCTCGAGCGCATCTGCGCGTCGATCGAGGAGTTCATCGCCACGTGCGGCATCGACCGCTCGAAGATCCTCGGCCTGGGCGTCTGCATGACCGGCCGCGTGAACCCCGACACGGGCCGCAGCTACAAGTTCTTCACCTCCTCGGAGCAGTCGCTGCGCGAGCTGTTCGAGGAGCGCACGGGCATCCGCGTACTGCTCGAAAACGACACCCGCTCGCGCTGCTACGCCGAGTATACGTGCGGCCGCTCGAAGGATGAGAGCAACGTGCTCTACCTGCACATGGGCCGCGGCGTGGCCATCGGCATCGTCGTCGACGGCAAGCTCTATTACGGCAAGAGCGGCTTCGCCGGCGAGTTCGGCCACATCCCCTTCTTCAACAACGAGATCATCTGCTCGTGCGGCAAGAAGGGGTGCCTCGAGACCGAGGTATCGGGTATCGCCATCGAGGAGAAGATGCGCCAACAGATCGAGCGCGGCGTCAATACCATCCTCAAGGAGCAGTACGACCGCCAGAAGAGCATCCACATCGACGACATCATCGCCGCGGCGAAGCACGACGACACGCTCTCGATCGAGCTGATCGAGGAGGCGGGCGAGAAGGTGGGCAAGGCCGTGGCGTTCCTCATCAACACGTTCAACCCCGAGACGGTGATCGTGGGCGGCAACCTCGCGGCCGCAGGCGACTACGTGATGCTCCCGCTCAAGTCGGCGACCAACAAATATTCGCTCAACCTGGTCTACAAGGACACCAAGTTCCGCGTGTCGAAGATGTCGGAGAACGCCAGCGCCTGGGGCGTGGCGATGCTCATCCGCAACAAGGTGATCGGCCTTTAGGCGCCTATGAAGCTCTCCGGCAGGGCGGTGCGGCTGCGGGCCGTGGAGCCCGACGACGTGGCGCTGCTCTATGCGTGGGAGAACGACCCCGCGTTGTGGAGCGTGAGCGGCACTTTGGCACCGTTTTCGCAGGATGCCCTCTCGCGATTCATCGAGCGGCAGCAGCACGCGGACATCTACCGCACGGGCCAGCTGCGCCTGATGATCGAAACCCTCGAGGGCGTCGCCGTCGGTGCGATCGACCTGTTCGAATTCGACCCCCACAACCTGCGGGCGGGCGTCGGGATCCTGATCTACGACCCTGCCGTGCGGTGCCGGGGCTACGCTTCGGACGCGTTGCGCATCATCGTCGACTACGCCCGGGAGGTCCTCCGGCTCCACCAGCTGTGGTGCACCGTCGGCACGAACAATCGGGCGAGCTTAGCGCTATTCCGGAACGCCGGATTTCACGTGACCGGCATACGACGCGAGTGGAATCGTACGGAGGAGGGATACGCCGACGAACTGTTACTCCAAATGCGGATCGATTGAAACCTCGGAAACGAGTTTACCAATCTAAAACATCTGAGAGTATGAAAAAAGCAACCGCCCTGGTGGCACTGTCGCTCTTCGTGGGCGCAGGCGCCATCGCCGGCAACATCAAGGAGGCATCCGTGCCCGCCGTAGTGAAGGCCTACGTGGTCAAGAACTATCCTCAGGCGACCGACGTCGACTGGGATTACGAGGAGAAGGGCAACTTCTACTCGGCCGAGTTCAAGATCAACGGCGCCGAACACGACCTCGACATCTCGCCCGAAGGCAAGCTGATCCATTCGGAGGTCGACATCGACTCCTCGCTGCTGCCCAAGCAGGTACACGCCTACCTGGCGGAGCAGTACCCCGGCTTCAAGATCAAGGAGGTCGAGAAGCAGACCCGCCGCGGCACCGCCTACTACGTGGTGAAGATCAAGGGTCAGAACTCCGACCAGAAGCTCACCTTCACCGAGAACGGCACGCTGGTCAACAAGAAGCTCTAAGCGCCCGGCGCTTGCGACGACCGCTCCCGGACGGGCTGTGCCCGCCCGGGAGTTTTCGTGCGGGGGCGGAAGGGGGCCGGACAAGTAAAAAGCGAGAAGTAATAAGTTGCGGCCGCAGGCCGCGCAGCCCGTAGCCACCCCCGGCGGAGGGCTGCTCGTTTCGCTCGCAGGTCCCTCCGCTGGCTACGGTCTGCAATTCAAGACAATGCACAATTCATAATTCACAATTACAGGTTGGGTGCCCAGCTAAAAGCCGGGGCTTCTTGAAGGGTTCGACCTCTGTTTTCGGCCCTCCGCACCGGGTGGCTGCGACCCGCCGGCCTTTGGCCTTCATTCCCGGCACAAAAGCTCCTTTTGTCGGCGGGTCGCTCCGAAAGACGGCCCTCTCATTATTTATTGTTCATCGCCGCGCCGCGGCCCGCAGCCCCCCCCCTGCCCCGCAGAACCGTCACGCAGAGCCGCCCGCACGAAAAACCCCGCGCCTCTCGTCGAGGCGCGGGGCGAAATTCCGCGGCGAGGGGTGTTGCCCTCCCGCGCGGGTGCTACAGCCGGCGCGAGCCGTCCGAGATCACCACGTCGTAGATCTTGGGCTCGTGGCCGTACTTCTCGGCGAAGCGCTTCTTGGCCTCGGCGATGAAACGGTCGTAGAGCTCCTCCTTCACCAGGTTGATGGTGCAGCCGCCGAAGCCGCCGCCCATGATGCGCGAGCCCGTGACGCCGCACTCCTGGGCCACCTCGGCCAGGAAGTCGAGCTCCTCGCACGACACTTCGTAGTCCTTCGACATGCCCCAGTGGGTCTCGTACATACGCTTTCCGACGGTCTCGTAGTCGCCCTTCTCCAGCGCCTCGCACACGTCGAGCACGCGGCGCTCCTCGCCGATCACGTAGCGGGCGCGCTTGTAGTCCTCCTCCGAGATCTGGTCCTTGATGGCCTCGAGCTGCTCCATCGTGGCGCCGCGCAGGAACTCCTGCCCGAGCACCTTCGACACGCGCTCGCACGAGGCGCGGCGGTCGTTGTAGGGCGAGCCCACCAGCGCGTGCTTCACGCGCGAGTCGACCAGCACGAGCCGGTAGCCCTTCGGGTCGAAGGGGAAGTAGGCGAACTCCATCGAGCGGCAGTCGAGGCGCATCAGGCACCCCTTCTTGCCGAATACCGAGGCGAACTGGTCCATGATGCCGCAATTGACGCCGCAGTAGTTGTGCTCGGTCGACTGGCCGATGCGCGCCAGCTCGAACTTGTCGATGCCGCAGTTGTAGAGGTCGTTCAGCGCGAAGGCATAGGTCGACTCCAGCGCTGCCGACGACGACATGCCGGCGCCCAGGGGGACGTCGCCCGCGAATACGGTGTCGAAGCCGCCGATCACCCCGCCGCGCTTCTGCACCTCGCGGCACACGCCGAAGAGGTAGTGGGCCCACGACTGCTCGGGCTTGTCCTCCTCCCGAAGGCCGAAGACGGCCTCCTCGCCCAGGTCGAGGGCGTAGGCGCGCACCTTGTCGGTGCCGTTGAGGCGGATGGCCGCCACGATGCCCTTGTCCACGGCGCCCGGGAATACGAAACCGCCGTTGTAGTCGGTGTGCTCGCCGATCAGGTTGATGCGGCCGGGCGATGCGAAGAGCACGGCACCCTGGCCGTAGAGTTCCTCGAATTTCTTGCTGACTTTCGTTTGCATGGTTTATCTCATTTTAAGGTTCATAAGTTCGGTCGTCGGTCCGCTGCCCCGCAGTCGGGGCCGGCACCATCTACGAAGATACGGATTTTTTTTCGAAAATTCGCTACATTTGCCCAAAACCTTATTCGCATGTACCGCATTTGTCTCCTTCTTTCGCTGCTTTTCGCCGCCTCGACGGCCGCAGCGCAGCCCCGCACGATCGCCCACCGCGGCCACTGGCGCGCAGCCGGCTCGGCGCAGAACACCCTCGCATCGCTGGCCAAGGCCGACTCGATCGGCTGCTACGGCTCGGAGTTCGACGTCTGGCTCACGGCCGACAACCGCCTGGTGGTCAACCACGACCGCGTCGACGCCTCGTCGGGTCTCGACATGGAGCGGTCGCACTCGCGCGCCATCCGCCGCATCCGCACCGCCAACGGCGAGCCCATCCCGACGCTCGACGCCTACCTGCGTCTGGCCGCCCGCTGCCCCTCCACGCACCTGGTACTGGAGATCAAGACCCTCTCGACGCCCGAGCGCGAGCGCGAGGCGGTGCGCCGCGTGGTGCGCAAGCTCCGCCGCTACGGCCTGCTGGAGCGCACCGACGTGATCTCCTTCTCGCAGGTGATCTGCCGCGAGGCGCGTGCGCTGCTGCCCGCCAACAAGGTCTTCTACCTCACGGGCGACCTGGAGCCCGAGCGGATCGCCGAGCTCGGCCTGACGGGCATCGACTACCACTCGCAGCTGCTCATCGAGCACCCCGACTGGATCCGCCGTGCCCACGACCTGGGGCTGGAGGTCAACGTCTGGACGGTCAACGACGACGCCCAGCTGCGCCACTTCATCGACGCGGGCGTCGATTACATCACCACCGACTGCCCCGACCGGCTGCTGGAGCTGCTCGCCGGGCGGCGCTGACGGCCACGGTGCGTGTCATATCCTGAAAACAGCGGGGCCCGCCTTTCCGGCGGGCCCCGTCGTCGTATGTCAGCGGATCGAGTAGCGCCGCAGCTCGGCGGCCAGCTCCCGCTCGCGCCCGCCCGTGAGGCGGTCGACCAGCGCATGGAAGCGCGGCGAGTGGTCGTGGTGCACCGTGTGGCAGAGCTCGTGCAGAATCACGTAGTCGCGCAGGTGCTCGGGCAGGGTCATCAGGTAGAGGCTCAGCGAGATGGTGTTGCGCCCCGAACAGCTGCCCCACTTGGTGCGGGCGGCGCGCACGGTCATCCGCTCGTAGCGGAGCCCCGTCGCGGCGGCGATGCGGGCGATGCGGGCGGGGAGGTCCTCCTTGGCCGCGCGGCGCAGTTCCTCGCGCTGCCGCAGCTCCTCTTCGGGCGGCAGCGGCGCGGGCAGCGCGGCCCGGCGTGCCGCCAGCCGCTCGCGCGTGCGCACGACCCATGGCGTCTTCTCGTCGAGAAAGGCCAGCGCCCGCCGCTCGGAGATCCCCGGTGGGTAGCTCAGCCGCACGGCCCCCGATGCACGCACCGAGATCGAGATGCGCCGGGCGCGCGGCGAGCGCACGCACACGACCTCGCCCAGCGCGGGGCGGGTCACCCGCTTCTCCGCGCTCACGGCAGGAAGACCGCCTCGACCGAGGCGTAGGAGATGTGCCAGCCCGTCGAGTCGCATCCCCGCAGGTCGATGTTGTCGAAAAGAATGCGGCAATGATCGTCGCTGTAGTCGAGCAGCGCCGCGCGGTGGGCATCGCTCTGCGTCATGCGGCCCCACGAGGCGAGGCCCGTGCGGGGCAGCTGCCGGCGGAGGAAGTCGGACTCGGCGATGCGGATCTCGATGCCGGGGCGCACGTCGATGCGCAGCGTGTCGTCCCTCATGCAGGACCCGTTGCGCTCGGGGAAGGCGACGCGGCCGAAGCGGGCGTCGGCCGCGAAGAGCGTATCGCGCGGCAGATAGTAGTAGGAGGTGTGCGATTCGTCGACCGTCTGCGTGGGAGATGCCTCGAGGCCGTAGTGCACGTATTCGGCGAAATCCGCGGGCAGCGGCTCCAGCATGTCTTCCGGAGTATTGATGCCCAGCTGCGCCATGCGCACCTTATCCTCGCGGCTGAGCCACAGATAGGTGACCGACTCGTAGAGGCGGCGGTACTCTTCGCGGCGCACCGTATCGGCCATCGGCACGGGGGTGAGCAGCAGGTGCCCCTCCCCGTCGAGACGCCCCAGATCGCGGGCTATGCGCTGCGCGCGCCCCATCTGCTGCCGGACGGCCATCCGCTCGGGGTCGAGCTGCGGGACATAGGCCAGCGCGGCGAAGAGCGCGCAGGCGGCCGCCGCGACGTAGAGGTAGCGGCCCGTGCGGCGCGAGAGGAAGAGCAGCAACGCGAGCGTCATCACCGCGCCGCAGACGATCAGATAGATGCGGGCCTCCGTGAGGCCGTATTCGGCCACGCGGCGGGCGACGCCCGCCCAGAAGAGCACAGCGGGCGGCAGGGCGATCCAGCTCAGGCGGTCGAAGAACCAGTCGTAGCGCCGGCGGTCGAGCAGCGGGCGCAGGGCGCCGACCAGCAGGGCCAGCAGCGTGAAGCCGAAGACCATGTAGGCCACACCGCCGCGGGGCAGCGACCACGTGAAGAGGATCTTGGCCATGTAGAGGTAGAGGATCGCCGTGTAGACGATGAGCGCCGGGGTGACGATCCAGTGCAGCAGCACCTCCAGCACACGGCCGCCCCGCACCTCGGCGCGCTGCCAGCGGTCGACCATCACCAGGAAGAGCAGCGGCACGCAGAGCGTCTGCGTCAGCAGGGCCGCATCGCGGGCGACGACCTCGAGCCACGCCGCGCCGGTGAAGACGAAGATGTAGGCCGTCGACCAGATGATCGCCTCGAAGAGCCCCAGGGCGATGTTGGCCAGCACCGCCGCCAGCACCGCCGCCCGCAGGTAGACCAGTGCGTCGGCGGTGAAGCGGCGGTTGTCCGCGGCGCGGCGCGCCAGCAGCAGCCCCAGCGGCAGCACCGCCCCCAGGGTCAGCCCACACGAGACCGAGCAGATCCACTCCGTCACCCCGGGCCAGAGGGCCAGCGGGACGAGCGGCACCCACGACACGCGGTAGACCCGCCGCCACGGCCCCTGGCCGGCCAGCAGGTTGACGATGAGCGCCACCGCGAAGAAGATCGGCAGCAGGGTGAGCCGCAGAACGTAAGAGTTGGCCCATTCGTACTCGACGGCCATGATGACCAGCACCGAGCCGACCAGCGCCAGAGCCACCTCCACCGGGTGGAGGCGCTGCGTGGCTGCCAGCCCCTCGCGCAGTTCGCGCAGGTATTCGGAGATCCGCAGTTTCATATCAATGTGGTAAGTAAAAAGTGAGACGTATAAACTATGGGGCTATTCGCCGATCCGCTGGCGCACCACCTCGAAGAGCATGACGGCGGCCGCGGCCGAGACGTTGAGCGACTCGACGTGGCCGATGAGCGGAATGGCCAGCTGCTCGTCGCAGAGCTTGAGCACCTCCTTGGAGATGCCCGTGTCCTCGGCCCCCATGACCAGCACGGTGGGCTTTCGGAAGTCGGCGTCGTAGAGCAGCTTGCGGCTCTTTTCGGTGGCGGCCACGACCTGAAAACCCTCAGCCTGGAGGGCCTTGAGCGTGTTGCGCACCGACCCCACGCGGCACACGGGAATCGACGCGAGCGCCCCGGCCGACGAGCGGATCGCCTCGGCGTTGACCGGCGCCGAGTTCTTGAGCGGCGTGATGAGCCCGTGGGCCCCGGCGCACTCGGCCGAGCGGGCGATGGCGCCGAAGTTGCGCACGTCCGTCACGCCGTCGAACAACACCACCAGCGGCGTCTCGTCGTCGGGCACGCGCTCCAGAATGTCGGTCAGTTCGACATATTCGATGGCGGCGATCTGCGCCACCACCCCCTGGTGGTTGCCGCGCGTGAGGCGGTTGAGCTTCTCCACGGGCACCTCCTGCCAGCGCAGGCGGTGGCGCACGCAGAGGTCCTTGAGCTCCTGCATGAGCTGCCCCTCGGCGCCCTTGCGGATGTAGAGTTTCTCGATCTGTTTGCCCGCCTCCACGGCCTCGGCCACGGGACGGATTCCGAAAATGAGGTTGTTATCCATCGGTCTCAGTTTTTTCATGGCTCCCAGCTCTCGACGCGCACGCTGTCGAACAGCCGGAAGAAATCGTTTGCATAACGGTTGAAGTCGACCGTTCCGTCGTCGCCCAGCCGCGTGTGTATCTTGTGGTTGATGTGGTTGCTCAGCAGTTGCAGCAGCCGCTTTCTGGCATGCCGCAGGCTGTCGGGGCCCGCCAGCTCTGCCTCCACGTCGCCCGCGGTGCGCACTCCCGCCTCGCGCCACAGCCGGCGCACCTGCCCGACATACTGCCCGCCGCTGCCGATGATCGCCGCGCAGCGCGCCAGCAGCGAGTCGCTCTCGGGGCAGCGCAGCAGGTACTCCGGGTCGTAGTGCGCCCGGTGGACGATGCGGTCGCGCTCGAGCTGCCGGTCGGCCCAGGCGTCGAACAGCTCGCGCATCGCCTGCAGGTGTTCGGCGTCGGGCCAGGGGAGCGCCGCGAGGCTGTCGCGGGCCCGCTGGAGCAACCGCTCGGCCTGCTCGGGCGTGAGGCGCTCGTCGAGCGCGACGTTGCATACGGGCGTGTCGAAGACGATCCGCCGCACGGTCTGCAACGCCTCGCGCGACGCCCCTCCGGCGGCGAAGTAGCAGGTATACTCCGTGCACCCCTCCTCGAAGCGGATCGAGTCGACGGCCCCGTGCGCCCGGTCGGACGCCTGCTCTGTCTGGTCGGGCGTCTCCTGCGGTCCGGCCACACGGCCGGCCGACTGCCTGCCGGTGCAGGCTGCGAGGCCCCACGCCAGAAGCGCGGACAGGAGGAGGCTTATCGTCGTTTTCATCTTCGTATCATGCGGTCCGAGAGCCCGGGGAGGGTCATCCCTCCTCGGTGATCTCCAGCTCGTAGGAGGCCTTCTCCCACTCGTGCATCTGGTGGTCGTAGCGGGCCTTCAAGTCGTTGTAGGCGGCGTAGTCGGCCTCGTCGTAGGCGGTCGCCGAGGCGAACTTCGCATCGTAGGCGGCGATCTGCCGCTCGATGTCGGCCAGCTCGGCCTCGATCGTCTCCACCGCGCGGCGCAGCTTGCGCAGGAGCTTCTCCTGCTCCTTGCGCTGCTCGTAGGAGGCCTTGCCCGAGAGTGCCGCAGCCTCGGCTGGAGCCTGCGTCTCGGCGGCCGGCGCGCCCTTGCCCGCAGACTGCCCATTCCGGCCGGCAGCAGCCCCCTTGGCCGTGCCTTTCGCGGCTCCCTTGGCCGCGCCCCGCGCCGGGGCGTCGCGCCGCTCGATCTCCTGCAGCGACTCCAGCTTGCGCTTCTCGAGGAAGTAGTAGATGCCGCCTAGGTACTCCCTCACCCCGCCGCCGCGGAACTCATATACCTTGTCGACCATGCCGTCCAGGAACTCGCGGTCGTGCGACACCACGACCACCGTGCCGTCGTACTTGAGGATCGCCTCCTTGAGGATGTCCTTCGAACGCATGTCCATGTGGTTCGTAGGCTCGTCGAGCACCAGCAGGTTGCGCGGCTCGAGCATCATGCGGGCCATGGCCAGGCGGGCCCGCTCGCCGCCCGAGAGCACCTTGACCTTCTTGTCGATGTCCTCGCCGCGGAAGAGGAAGGCGCCCAGGATGTCGCGCAGGCGGGTGCGGATGTCGCCAACGGCCACGCGGTCCAACGTGTCGTAGACCGTGAACTCGCCGTCCATCAGGTCGTCCTGGTTCTGGGCGTAGTAGCCGATGTTGACGTTGGCGCCCAGACGGATCGACCCCTCGGTGGGGGTGAGGTGGCCGATGAGCATGCGCGCGAGCGTGGTCTTGCCCTCGCCGTTGCGGCCCACCAGGGCGATCTTGTCGCCCTTCTCGATGGTGAAGTCGGCGCCGCTGAAGACGTGCTTCGCGCCGAACGACATGCCCGCCTCGCGGATCTCCGCCACGATCTGCCCCGAGCGGGGCGCGGGCGGGAACTTGATGTTGAGCGTCGCCAGATCCTCCTCCTCGATCTCCAGCCGGTCGAGCCGCTCCAGCTGCTTGATGCGTGACTGCACCTGATTCGACTTGGTGGGCTTGTAGCGGAACTTCTCGATGAACTCCTCCGTCTTCTCGATCATCCGCTGCTGGTTCTCGTAGGCGGCCAGCTGCTGGGCCCGCCGCTCGGCGCGCAGGACCACGTATTTCGAGTAGGAGACCTTGTAGTCGGTGACCTTGCCCAGCGAGAGCTCGACGGTGCGGTTGGTGACGTTGTCCAGAAAGGCGCGGTCGTGCGAGATCAGCAGCACGGCGCCGTTGTAGTTCTTCAGGTACTCCTCCAGCCACTGGATCGACTCGATGTCGAGGTGGTTGGTGGGCTCGTCCAAGAGAAAGATCGAGGGCCGGCGCAGCAGCAGCTTGGCCAGCTCGATGCGCATGCGCCAGCCGCCCGAGAACTCGCTCGTCGCGCGGCCGAAGTCCTCGCGCCGGAAGCCCAGGCCCAGCAGCGTCTTCTCGATGTCGGCGTCGCGCGTCTCGCCACCCAGGATGTGGTAGCGGTCCTGCGCGTCGGTCAGGCGGTGGAGCAGCTGTTCGTAGGCCTCGCTCTCGTAGTCGGTGCGCTCGGCCACCTCGTGCGTCAGGCGGTCGATCTCGGCCTCGAGGCGCAGCACCTCGTCGAAGGCCTTGGCCGTCTCCTCGGCCAGCGTCGTGGTGTCGGCCACGCGCATCGTCTGCGGCAGGTAGCCGATCGAGCACTCGCCGTTGACGGTCACGGCGCCCGAGGTGGGCTGCTGCTCGCCTGTGATGAGCTTCAGCAGCGTAGTCTTGCCCGCGCCGTTGCGGCCCACCAGGCCGATGCGGTCCTTGGGATTGATCAGAAACGAGATATTGTCGAAGAGGGTCCAGCCCCCGTAGCTGACGGTGAGGTTGTCGAGTGAAATCATGTTGCGTGGCGATTACCCGACAAAGGTAGCGATTTAATCCGACAATCGCGCGGAGGAGCGATCGAAAGTGGGACGTCGGGCGGGGAAAGTCGGAAACGGAGCGGCGGCCCGCCGGCTCTGCGAGCCGAGGGCAAGTCAAAAGTGAGAAGTAATTAAGTAAAAAGTGGGGGAGGGCGTTTTCAGCCCGTAGCCAGCGGAGGTGCCGGCGAGCCTTCGGGCGAGACGAGCAGCCCTCCGCCGGGGGTGGCTACGGGCTGCGCAGCTGGCGCTGCAATTTTTTTTGGCAGCAGCCAGCGAAGGACAAAACTCGTCAGAGTTGCGGGCCTTCGCCGCCGGTGACTGCGGCCTGCCGGCCTTTGGCCGTCAGTCAACAGAGAAGTTCCCTTTGCCGGCCGATGCACACCCACTCCCGCCCTCGAGGCGCCCCATCCGCCTGCCGCCATTCCCGGCGGCGGCACCCTACCCGAACATATTACGCTTCGCACTCCTCCTCCGCGGCGGCCGCCTCGAGCGTGCGCACGGAGTGCTGTCGCTTGGTTTCGAGGCGCGCCGTGCGCTTGAGTCGCTCGCCCACGCGCACGATGTTGTCGTTACCCGTGCACAGGCGCTTGTAGGCGTCGTCGTAGGCGTCGCGGGCCTTGCCCAGGGCCGTGCCGACCCCCTCGAGCGAGGAGGTGAAGGCCACCAGCTGTTCGTAGAGCTTCAGCCCGCACTGGGCGATCTCCTTGGTGTTGCGGTCCTGGTCGGCGTATTTCCACAGGTCGGCCACCAGCCGCAGCAGCGCGAAGAGGTTGGTGGGCGACGAGATGACCACCTTGCGGTCGTAGGCGTCGGACCAGATCGTGCGGTCGGCCTTGAGCGCCTCGAGGAAGGCGGGTTCGTTGGGCACGAACATGATGACGAAGTCGGGCGAGTCGAGCAGCCGCTGGTACTCCTTGCTGCCGAGCTCCTTGACATGCTGCCGCACCGAGGCCACGTGGGCGGCCGTCAGGCGCGTGCGCTCCGCCTCGCTCTCGGCGGCCGTGCACTCGACGAAGGCCGTGAGCGAGACCTTCGAGTCGATGACTATGTGTTTCTTCTCGGGCAGGTGCAGCACCACGTCGGGCCGCAGGTTGCGCCCCTCGGCGTCCTTGATGTTGCACTGCGTCTCGTAGTGGATGCCGCGGATGAGCGCCGACCCTTCGAGGATCGTCGAGAGCAGCATCTCGCCCCAGTCGCCCTGCACCTTCGAATTGCCTTTCAGCGCGTTGGTGAGGTTGGTGGTCTCGGCCGTGATGCGGCGGTTGAGCTCCATGAGGTTGCGCAGCTCGTTCTTCAGCTCGCCCCGCTGCTCGTTCTCGTGGGAGTAGATGCGCTCCACACGCTCGCGGAAGTCGGCGATGTTGTCGCGGAAGGGCTTTAGCAGGATGTCGAGCGACTCCTTGTTGGTCTGGCGGAACTGGCGCGACTGCTCGCCCAGGATCTCGCCCGCGAGGTTCTTGAACTGCAGGCGCATCGTCTCTTCCATCCGCTCGCGCTCGGCCCGCTCGGCCGCCCGCTGTTCGTCGCTCCGCTCGCGCAGCGCCGCCAGCTCGGCGGCCGCCGAGGCGCGCGTGGCCGCCAACTCGCGCTCGGTCTCCATGTGCCGGGCGGAGAGGGTGCGCAGTTCGGCCTCGGCACGCTCGCGGGCCGCATCGGCCCCCGCCTTCTCGGCCACAAGGCGGGTCGTGTCACGCCGTGCCGCAGCCAGCGCGGCGCCGAGCAGTGCCGCCGCGACGATCAGCGCGGCCAGGATGACGTAGAGTATCGTTTGCATGGGTGTGTGCGGTTAAGGGGTTCAGTCGCCGATACGGCGCAGGGTAAAGCAGTCGATATCGGGGCACCAGGCATAGGGGCTGCCGATGCGCACCGTGTTGTCGCCCGCCGCGAGGCGCACGACGAGGGTCTCGAAGGTCATGGCGGGCGCCTCGGCCTCGGTGTGGGTATCGATCGAGGTCTGGCGCTCGCCGTTGACGTCGAGCACGATGCGGCTGTAGCGGCGCGGGAGGTAGTGCACCGTCAGCTCGTAGAGGCCGCCGCAGGAGCTGTAGACGTCGTCCCACAGCGCGCAGTTGGCCTCGCTGCCGCCGAGCTGGGCGACCGTCATGCCACCCGACGCCGCGTCGCAGGGCTTGTGGGCCACCTTGCGCTTCGACGATAGTTCTTCGTATAGAGGCAGATAGGCCCACTCGGCCTCGTAGCGGGTCGGCTCGAGGCGCTCGGTGCCCCGCACCTCGAGGATCGCCGTCCCGTGGGGCGGTACGACGCGGCCTATGGTGCTCCCGTCGGCCTTGCGGCGCACCAGGTCGCGCACGGCGATGCGGCCGCCCAGCTCCACCTCCGAGGGCGCGACGTCGAAGCGCAGCGGACTGTCGGTGGGGTTGTAGAGCGCCACTGCCCGGCGCAGCCCCCGCTCCTGGCCCAAATCCTTGGCCAGCACGTACCCGCCGCCGCGGTGCTGCACCACGCGGGCCTGCCGGCCGAGCGGATCCTGGTCGAGGGCGATGAGCTCCTCGTTGCAGAGCAGCTCGAGCGACTGCTCGGGCAGCGCCGTCAGGTCGCAGCCGATGAGCAGCGGCGAGGCCATCATGCACCACATGCCGAAGTGGGTCCGCTCCTCGGTCGGGGTGAGGCCGCGCCCGATCTCGAGCATGTCCATGTCGTTGAAGCGTCCCTCGCGGGCGAAGGCCGAGAGGTAGAGGTTGCGGGCGATGATCCCGCGCACCGACTCCCACGAGGGGGCGATGTCGGGGCTGATGCGCCACGACGCGGCGAGCTGCCGGGCCCACGTGCCGGGGAAGGCCCAGCGGCAGAGGTTGACGGCGACGGGGCGGCGGGCCACCGAGTCGATGGCGCGGCAGATGGCCGTGTAGCGCTCGCGCTCGTCGAGTGCGAGCTCCTGCCCGGCGCCGCAGTAGTCGATCTTGATGAAGTCGAAGCCCCACTCGTTGAAGTAGAGGTCGGCGTCCTGCGCCTCGTGGCCGTAGAGCCCCACGCCCACGCCGCGGCGGTCGCCGTCCCAGATCGAGCCGCAGGTGTTGGCCCCGGCGTCGGAGTAGATGCCCGCGCGGAGCCCCAGCGCGTGGATGGCCTCGACCACGGGCCGCATGCCGCGCGGGAAGCGCTCGGGGTGGCAGAAGAGCCGCCCCGCGAAGTCGCGGCCGCCGAAAAACCCGTCGTCGATGTTGACCTGCGTATAGCCGCAGCGGTCGAGCCCCGAGGCGACCAGCGCCCGGGCCTGCGCGAGGATCAGGCTGTCGCTGATGTCGATGCGGTAGGTGTTCCACGAGCTCCAGCCCATAAGGGGCGTTCTCTGCGGCAGGGTGTCGCGGGCGGGAGCCGGCTCGGGTATTTCCGGCTCGGGAGCGGTCTGCGCAGAGGCTGTCTGCGCAGAGGCGGCCTGCGCAGAGGCGGCCTGCACGGGGAGGTCCTGCGCCGCGCTCTGCTGCGCCGCGGCGGGGGCGTACGCCACCAGGAGCGCCAGTGCGGGGAGGAGGTGTCGGATCGGAAATCGGTTCATAGTGCAAAGCTACGCAGAAAACGGCAACCCGCCAACCCGTCGCACGCAAAGGGTGCAAATAAATTTGGCCGTGCGGCCCTCGTGTAGTATCTTTGTCGAAACCAAAATCCCGAGTTATGGAGCGAATCGTAGCCCCCTCGATGCTTTCGGCCGACTTCGGCCACCTCGACCGCGACACCCGCATGATCGACCGCAGCGCGGCCCAGTGGGTCCATATCGACGTGATGGACGGCGTATTCGTCCCCAACATCTCGTTCGGCTTTCCCGTGATGAAGCCCATCCGCCGGGCGACGGAGAAGCTGCTCGACGTGCACCTGATGATCGTCGAGCCCGAGAAGTACGTCGCGCGCTTCGTCGAGGCGGGCGCCGACCTGGTAACCTTCCACTACGAGGCGACCACGGATCCGGCCGCCTGCGCCGAGGCGATCCGCCGCGCCGGAGCCAAGGTGGGCATCTCGATCAAGCCCGCGACCCCCGTGGAGGCGCTGCGCGGGCTGCTTCCGGCCGTCGACCTGGTGCTGGTCATGAGCGTCGAGCCGGGGTTCGGCGGGCAGTCGTTCATCCCCGGGTCGCTCGACAAGGTGCGCGAACTGCGCCGGTTGTGCGACGAGCTGGGCGTGCGGCCCGTCGTGGAGATCGACGGCGGCATCTCGGCCGCCAACGCCGCGGAGGTATTCGCCGCGGGCGTCGACGCCGTGGTGGCGGGCAGCGCCGTCTTCAAGGCCGCCGATCCCGAGGCCGAGATCCTGCGGATCCTCGGCGCCTGAGCCGGCCGGCAAAGAGGGGGCTGACCTGCGGCCGCAGGCCGGCAGCCCGTAGCCACCCCCGGGCGAAGGGCTGAAAACGATGTTCGCCCCGTAAAGTTGCGCTGGACGCAGCCTGCGGGGCCCGAACGAGCAATCGCGAAGTGCGGGCCTCCGCCGCCGGAGGCTGCGGCCCGCGCAGCTGACGCTGCATCGGAAGACACCCGATCGCACGAAAAACCACGGATGAAGGGCCTATCCCACTTTCAATTTTCAATTTTCCACTCCCCCCTCCGACAAAGCATCGCCCCCGGACCCCTCGCAAGAGGAGCCCGGGGGCGACATGTTTCCGGCGGACCAGCACCCGATCAGCGGCGGCTGCGCTTCTTGGCGGCACGCCGCTCGGCAGCGGCCTTCTTATCGGCAGACTTCGCAGCCGCGGGCTTCGCAGCAGATGCGGCCGAACCGACCGAACCGGCCGAACCGAGCGCCTCGACCCCGGCCGCATCGGCGGGCAGCGCGTCGACCTCCTCGCCCACGATCGCGCCCGACAGACACCAGTAGCTGAAGCTCGACCCCTCGGGCGCTCCCTGCGGGATGGTGACGGCGAAGGTGTGGCGACCGGCGGGCAGGTCGCCCAGCGGCACGTAGATGGGGTTCGTGACCGTGCCCGGACACCAGTTCGAACGGCTCAGGTCGCTCGACGAAAGGCCGTTGTTGAAGTTACCCGAAGCCGGGTTGCGGTAGCGGTACGACGAGCAGTCCTCGCGCCAGGGAATCACAGTAAAGATCCGCTCGCCGTCGAGGAAGATGGTGTTGAGCTTCTGGTTGAACTCGTCGCCGCCGCCCCAGCCGCCGTGGCCGGTGGTGAGGTAGACGAGCTGGGCGCCGCGGATCGGACGTGCGATCTCGACCGTAGCGCGCAGCGAGTCGGCGGCCATGAAGTCGGGATAGTCCTGCCCGCCCTGCTCCATGAGGTTGACCGAGTTGAAGACCGGCACGACGACCCGGCGCCCCTGCTCGCCGCCGCCCGGGTGGTACTTGAGCGTCAGCGTCAGCTTGTGGCCCTTGTCGACCCAGTTGCCGATGTAGGCGCCGATCCACACCTCGCCCTGGAGCATGGGCGCCAGGTGGGTGACGTCCTGGTGGTAGGTGATCGCGTCGGCCCAGGTCTGCCCCGGAACGCGGATGTGGTTGTAGCCGTGCACGCCGAAGGGGGTGAAGAAGCGCATGAGCTCGACCGGCGTGTCGTAGTCGGCCGTCGAGACGATCGCCGGATAGCTCTTGCCGTTATGGGCGTCGAAGGCCGGGAGGCTCTTCAGTCCGC
>Ga0073908_1001684_pt1 | contig 30339 bp, 25 predicted proteins | sample MucameincwithD2O_FD_65484 | JGI IMG/M metagenome (GOLD analysis project Ga0073908, IMG submission 65484) | Mouse cecum microbial communities from Vienna, Austria - Mucus amended microcosms incubated with D2O | ecosystem: Host-associated > Mammals > Digestive system > Large intestine > Cecum...
ATGTGGGGATAAAGGAACTCACCCCCGCAATCGTCAATGAATTTATCAAGAAAATCATAGTCCATGCGCCGGAAAAGGTGGACGGGAAACGGGTACAGAAAGTGGATATTATTTTCAACTTTGTTGGAGAAATCAATTTCCTTTCTGCCACGCAACCGAAACGGCAAGGCGCATAGGAACTCAAAAAGACGGTATAGCCCTTGTAATCGGGGCTATACCGCCTAATCTGAAATTACTTCCCTCTAACCGTAAACATTTAGTATAAGTATTATAGCATACTTGTCTAACAATTGGGGTGCAGTTCATATTCTCGATAACTGCCTGTTTTTTATTGTTCTGATACTGCATACAAGAACCTTGCAGCCCCCTTTTTCCGCACCTGCAAGCCGTTCTCCTTCCTGCACCAGTCTGATCCAGGCTCCTTCAACTCCTTGCAGTGATATAGAAACAGCTGCCAAGCCATATCCAGCTGGAATAAAATTTCATCTTTCATTGCAGTTTTTCCCAATCCTGTCAATATCTTCTTCTGCGTCCGCCGCCCATGCTTTTACGCGCGGAGGAACTGAACGTATATCCACCCCTGCAGTTTCTTCTGTGTCTTCTTCCCCGAATCAGCCGGATTAACAGAATAATCAGCACGATTACCGCAGCAATAAGCAGTATACCAAGCAGTCCCTTTACAGAAAAAATATCCTTCGCAAAATTCTGGAAAAACGCCTTGATATTGGTGAGTATCGTTCCCTTGGAAACATCCCGTCCCGCCACAACAGGACTTTCGTGTATCGTCTGCCCATCGATTTGGAACGTGACCGTTCCGATTTCTGTTCCCTTCGTAAACGGCGCTTTCAGCCGAATCGTTCCGTCCTCGTCAGTTTCCGCATAGGTTTCGTTATATTTCACTGATGTGCTGAGCGCGCCCTCGTCCATAGGCGGCAGGTATGTTGCCAGCGTATCCGCATAAACAACAGGCACCGTATCGCCTTCTGTTTTGTCGTGCTTTGTCAGCACGGCTTCTTCGATCAACGCACCTTTCCGGCTCAGTTCCTTCCTGACGTATCCATTGAAGCCATATTCAAACAGCAGCTTTGCATCGTCCCAGCGTCCCGGGCTTTGGGAATCGAATATTACGGCAATCAGGGATTCGCCTTCTTTTTTTGCGGAAGCTGTCACGCAGTCCCCTGCCTCATCGGTAAAGCCTGTTTTTATCCCCGTCGCATATTCATACTTATATTCCCCGTCTGTAATCAGCATGTTGTGGTTGAACCAGGTATATTCCTGTGTCCGCATGCTGTCGTTTTCCGAAAACATATTATCCGCACCGTCACCGGAAAAACGTTTCTCCCCTGCAATCTCCGCAAGTGTCGGGTTTTTCATATATTCTCTGGAAAATAACGCCATATCATATGCACAGGTATAATGGTTTTCATCGTGATAGCCATGCGCATTGGAGAAATGGGAATTGACCGCGTTCAGCTCCTGTGCCTTCTTGTTCATCAGGTCTGTAAAAATCTGTTCGCATTGTGCAAAGCTCAGGCTCTGATCGTTCTGTACCCGCTTTGCCACAGCCGAAGCAACGACATTTGCGGAATCGTTTCCGGAAGGAATCATCAGCCCACGAATCACGTTTTCCATCGTTATGGTTTCCCCTGCGTTATGTCCCGCCTTGCTGGAATCCCATGGAATTTCATTGACTTCCTGCCCAATCGTAATCAGTTCTTCCGGCTTAAAATAGTCCATTGCTATCAAAGCCGTCAGCATTTTCGTCATACTGGCAGGATACATTTTATCCATGCCGTTTTTATCATACAGTATCGTTCCTGTTGTTTCCTCAATCAAAATAGCTGCCGAAGCCTGGATTTCCGGCGGTTCGTCTGCTGTCAGAAACGCCGCCGCCAGTGCAGGGGCAGGCTCCTTTTCAGGAATTTCCGCATCTGCTGGAGCCGTTTCCCCTGCCTCCGCAGATACGGCAGGTTCATCATCTTTCTCCTTTTCTTTCCCGCAGCCAGCCGCGCCAAAGGACATCACCGCAGCCAGCAGAAGGGCTGTCATTGTTTTCTGCATAAAGGATTTTTTCATTCCAAAACATCCTTTCCATTCTTCCTTATTTTCCGCTAACCATTCGTTGTATGTTATTCTTCGCCTTTCCAAACTCCCAGTTCTGTCAGATAACTTATTGCCTGCCCCATTATGCCGGAATCCTCCCTGTCCATATCCAGCCAGAGCCCGTCAATCTGTCTGCGAAACCACGTCAGCTGGCGTTTGGCAAAACGCCGCGTATTCGTTTTCAGCTGCACCACAGCCTCCTCCAGCGTACATTCCCCCTTGCAATAGGGCACAAGCTCCTTGTACCCAATGCCTTGCATCGAAACCAGCTCCGGATGGTATCCCCGTTCCAGAAGCCCGCGCACTTCCTCTGCCAGCCCCTGACTGAGCATACTGTCCACGCGCTCCTCAATCCTTCTGTAAAGCCGTTCCCGTTCCATCGTCAATAGGAACACAGCGGCATTATAGGGGGATTCCTTCCGTTTTTGCGCCGCGTTATGCGCCGACAGCTTTTTTCCTGTCAAATAGTGGTATTCCAGCGCGCGCGTCACGCGCTTCACATTGTTCGCATGTATTTCCGCCGCATATTCCGGGTCGGTCTGCTTCAGCTTTTCATAAAGCGCCTCCGGTCCCTTTTCCCGCGCAAGAGTATAACATTCTTCGCGGAAAGTCGTATCGTTTTCCGTTTCCGTAAAATCATTGTCGTAAAGCAGGGCGTTGATATAAAACCCTGTCCCGCCCACAAGAATGGGGATTTTCCCCCTTCCGCAGATTTCCTCTATATACACTTTTGCCTTCTGCTGGAAAATCATCACATTATATTCCTCGTCCGGCTCCAGTTCGTCAATCAGGTAATGTGGTACGCCCTGCATTTCCTCTGACGTCACCTTCGCCGTACCAATATCCATATGGCGGTAAACCTGCATGGAATCAGCGGAAATGACCTCCCCGCTGATTCTTTTCGCCAGTTCAATGGAAAATCCCGTTTTCCCGCAGGCAGTCGGCCCGCCAATAACAATAAGGGGTCTTTTCATCGGCCTCACCCTTTAATCCTGAATTCTTTTGAACATCTTTTCCAAATCATACTGCTTTAATGCAACGATTGTCGGCCTGCCATGCGGGCAGGTAAACGGGTTTTCCAGTTCCAGCAGCCGCCCGATCAGGGCTTCCGCTTCTTTCGCGCTCATCACGTCATGCCCTTTCACAGCAGCCTTACATGCCATCGTCGCCACAGCTCCCAGCTTCAAATCGTAAACATTCCGTATCCGTTCTTCCGCCAGCCTGTCCAATATTTCCGTAAAAAATCCCACGCCGTCCGGCTCCCGCAGAAGCATCGGAACAGCCCGAAGCGCGAACGTCCCGCTGAAATCCTCCATCTCAAAGCCGAAGCTTTCCAAAAGTCCGCGGTTTTCCCGCAGGGTTTCCGTTTCGGATGGTGTCAGCCGCAGCATGACGGGCGTCAAAAGCCGTTGTGAAACCACGTTTTCCCGTTGAAAACGCCCCATCAGTTCCTCATATAATATCCGCTCATGCGCAGCATGCTGGTCGATGAGATACAGGCAGTCGCCCTGCTCCACAATCCAATAGGTGCGGAACACCTGCCCAACAATCCGGTAATCTTTGAAAAACGGCTGTTTCTCCTCTGATGTTTCCGCCTCCATAGCAGGCGTTTCTGTCCCTGGTATAATCCTTTCCTGCGGCTTTCCCACCATATAAGGCTCTGCCGCCTGGGATACGCCGCTGTTTGGCGCAGTCCGCTTCAAAAGCTGGTCTACGCTCTTCCCGTTTGCAAGCACACTTGCACTGATTGGCGGCGCGGTCCGGTTTTCCGTCCGCCTGTTCTCCTGTTGGACAGACGGCGGCAAAACCTCCACAGCAAACGGGCTTTCTTCCTTCTGAACGGGAAATTTTCCTGTTTCCTCCTGCCGTTCCTCCGCCAGAATTTCCTGCACAGGCTCCGGCTGTTTCTCTGTTTTTCCCATAGGCTTCTTTTCCAGGTTTCCCTGCGGAATCAGTGTTGTATCCTGCAAAGCCCTGCTGACCGCCTGATAAAAGATATCATATACCTCTCCATCGTTCCGAAAACGTACCTCCAGCTTTGCGGGATGCACGTTCACGTCCACCAGCGCGGGCGCAACCTCCAAATTCAACACGAACACCGGAAATTTCCCAATCAGCAGCTTTGTCTTATATGCGTCTTCCACAGCCATAGAAACAATGCTGTTTCTAATAAACCTGCCGTTGATAAACAGGTTTTCATAACTGCGGTTTGCCCTGCAGAACTGAGGCTTTGCAATCAGCCCTGTCACAGCATATTCCCCATGTCTGTATGCAATCGGGAGCATACTGTTCGCCGCGTCCTTTCCATACACATAAAAAACAGCGGCTTTCGGGTCGTTGTTTCCAGCAGTGTGCAGTATTGTACTGCCATTATTCTGATAGCGGAATGACACCTCCGGATGCCCCAGCGCCAGCTTATTTACCAAATCAGAAACATACCCGCTTTCCGTTGCAGGTTTTTTCAGGAATTTCCGCCGCGCGGGCACGTTATAAAATAAATTCCGTACTGTGATGCTCGTCCCTTCCAGACAGGCTGCGTCCTCAATGCTTTCCACTTCCCCGCCGCTGATACAGATTTTTGTCCCTGTATCTTCTCCGGCAGTTTTCGTCACCAATTCCACCTGTGCCACAGCTGCAATACTTGCCAAAGCCTCCCCGCGAAAGCCCAGCGTAAAAATACTTTCCAGATCCTCAATCTGCGCCATTTTGCTCGTAGCATGGCGCAGAAACGCGTTTTTTACCTGCTCCTTCGGGATGCCGCATCCGTTGTCCGTCACGCGAATCAGCGAAACGCCGCCCTCCCGTATTTCCACCGAAACAATACTGGCTCCGGCGTCAATAGCGTTTTCCGCCAGTTCCTTTACGACAGACTTTGGAGATTCCACAACCTCCCCCGCCGCAATTTTATTGATGGTTTTGGAATCCAGCAACTGTATTTTCTGCATGATTCCCTCCCTTTTTCTTATGTCTGTTTTACATGCCCCTGGCTTTCTTTTGCAGTTCAAACAGTTTCTGCAAAGCCTCAATGGGTGTCATTGTCATAACGTCCAGCTTTGAGATTTCATCTATCATCTGATTTTCGCCTACGGAAAACATATCGATCTGTTTTGCCGATTCTTCTGCGTTTTCCTTCGATTCCGCCGCAATCTTTTTCGCTTTCTTCGTAATATCCGCCGCATTGAGCTGTTTCAATATCTGCCCGCTGCGCCGGATAACTTTATGCGGCAGGCCTGCCAGCTTTGCCACCTGCACGCCATAGCTGTGGTCTGCGCCGCCACGCTGTATTTTCCGCAGGAAAACAATGTCCTCGCCCTGCTCCTGTACCGCAATACAGTAGTTTTTCACGCCCGGCAGCTTGCCCTCCAGTTCGCTCAATTCATGGTAATGCGTTGCGAAAAGCGTTTTCGCTCCAATCTGTTTTTCGTCCGCGATATATTCCAACACAGCCCACGCAATGCTTAATCCATCGAACGTACTCGTTCCCCTGCCGATCTCGTCCAGTATCAGCAGGCTTTTCGATGTAGCGTTGTGCAGGATATTTGCAACCTCTGTCATTTCCACCATAAACGTGCTCTGTCCCGCGCTCAGATCATCGGACGCGCCCACACGCGTAAATATACGGTCAACAATGCCAATATGCGCTTCCTCCGCAGGCACAAAGCTCCCAATCTGCGCCATCAGTACAATCAACGCCGTTTGCCGCATATATGTCGATTTTCCTGCCATATTGGGACCGGTGATGATTGCCAGCCTTGTTTCCTTCCGGTCTAAAAAAACATCGTTGGGGATAAATTGCCCCTCCATCATTTTCTCCACAACTGGATGACGTCCGCCCTTGACGGAAATACACTCACCATCGTCCACCAACGGCTTTACATACTGCATCGTCTGAGCCGTTTCCGCCAGCGACTGCAGGCAGTCCGCCACCGAAACGATATATGCACAAAACTGTATCCGCTCTACCTCCGCCGCAACAGCGTTCCGTATCTCACAAAACATGTCATATTCCAGTGTTGTAATTTTGTCCTCCGCGCCAAGAATCAGTTCTTCCAGCTCTTTCAGCTCCGGTGTAATAAAGCGCTCGCAGTTCGCCAGCGTCTGCTTGCGGATATATCGTTCCGGCGCGCCATCAAGATTCGATTTCGTAATTTCAATATAGTACCCAAAAACCTTGTTATAACGCACCTTCAGGTTTTTGATACCAGTCTTTTCCCGTTCTTCCTCCTCCAGCTGACGAATCCATGAAGTACCGTCCCGTTTCGCTTTGGCATAGGTATCCAACTCATCGGAATAGCCCTCTCGGATCATGCCGCCTTCCCGCACAGAAAACGGCGGGTCTTCCACAATCGCCTGTGCAATTAGCATATGTATGTTTTCCAGCGGGTCAAGCTGCTCATGCAGCTCCCTGAGATACACACTTTTGCAGCGTCCCAGCACATCTTTCAGCAAAGGCACATTTTCAATGGAATTTTTCAACGCTGTCAAATCCCGCGCATTGGCGTTCTGGTAAACCACGCGCCCCATGATACGCTCGAAATCATACATAGAACGCAGGATATCCTTGATTTCCTCCCGCAGAAAAAGGTCGTTTACCAATTCCTCCACACCATCCAGGCGTTTCCGTATCTCCTCCGCAGAAAGCAGAGGCTGTTCCACCCATTTCCGCAGAAGCCGCGCACCCATAGCCGTTTTTGTTTTGTCCAGCACGCTTAAAAGGGAGCCTTTTTTATTTTTCTCCCGCATGGTTTCCGTCAGTTCCAGATTTCTCCGGCTGGAAACGTCCAAAAGCATAAAATCCCCCGTTGTGTAATATTTCAAACCGGAAATATGGCTCAGGTCATTTTTCTGTGTTTCCTGCAAATACCAGAGCAGCGCGCCCGATGCGGAAACTGCCAATGTTTTCTTTTTCAGCCCGTAGCCGTCCAGCGATTTTACATGAAAATGCTTTTGCAGAACATCCTTTGCCGTCTGAAAATCAAACATTCTGCTGTCAATATCGTTCAGGAAAAGATGGAATCTGTCCTGCATTTCCTTTGCAAGCGGACTGCCCAGAAAAACCTCGTTGCAGATTAACTCCGCCGGAGAAAAACGCGCTGTTTCATCAAGTATCTTTGCCGCTGCCTGTATGCTGGAAAATTCCGTCGTCTGAAACTCCCCTGTCGTCACATCGCAGACAGAAATGCCATATCCACCGCCGCTGCTGAAAACCGAAAGGATGTAATTGTTTTTCGTTTCGTCTAGAATTGCATTATCCAGCACAGTCCCTGGCGTTACGACACGAATGACCTCCCGCCTGACAATGCCCTTTGCCGCCTTCGGGTCCTCCGTTTGCTCACAAATGGCCACCTTGTAGCCCTTTTCCACAAGCCGGGCAATATACCCGTCCGCCGAATGGAACGGCACGCCGCACATCGGCGCACGTTCCTCCTGTCCCCAATCCTTTCCCGTCAGGGTAATTTCCAATTCCTTTGATGCAATGACTGCATCTTCGAAAAACATTTCATAAAAATCCCCTAAACGAAAAAAAAGCAGACAATGCTTGTAGTTCTCCTTGATCTCAAAGTATTGCTGCATCATGGGCGTGATTTTTGCCATGAACGTCTTTCCTCCTTTCCAGTTGTCATAAAATCCGTACTGCGGCAGAAATATACTGTTGTTGTACCGCACTCATTCATAAGGAACTGCCGCCAGAAACTTCACCGGAGCACCCTGATTGCTGTCGTCCCCATCGTACTGATAGTTATAAACCAAAATCACAGCATTATAAGCATTTTCCAGCCCTTCCGGAAAGCATTTTTTCAATCCTTCTCCAATCGTCAGCCCTTCTGAAAAATAGTAGACCAGTTTTTTCGGGTCTGCCGTTATCTCTACAAGGCCCCTTTCCCAAAAATCAGGGTCAAAAGGCCATATTTCTCCATCGAAAAAATCCCGATTGAAAGAAGAAACGATTTCATTCCCTTCATCGTCATAATAATCTTCCGCGGCATACTCCAGCAGGGCATCTTCGCTTTCAAATACCCCTGCCCAGACAGACACAATTCCTTCTTTTTCCATATTGCTCCCCTTTATGGTTATATCTGTTCCTGTTTTTTCCATTTCTTTTTCGGTGCGACGGCATCATAACTCCATTCCAGCAACGACAAAATCCTCTCGTCCGGCACCGTTTCATCAAGCAGGACAGAAATCCATGTATTTTTATTCATATGGTACGCCGGAAAGAAGCCTGCCTCCGCCAGCAGGGAGCCAATCAAAACAGAATCACATTTGACATTCAGAATGTCCACGCAACCGCCGCCGGATAATCCCGGCTTATCTCTCGAAAGCTCCATCACAGCGGCAAACCATTTCCGGCTTGCCGAATGCCGGAAAACCGCATATGTGGGATATTTCGCCCAAAGATATTCCGGTTCCGTTCCATAAAAATCCTCTATGTATTGAAACAGTCGTTTTCGCTGGTTAGATATACTGTATCTGGTTTCCATAACACCTCTTCTTCCTCCGCCGCCTCATAATCCGAAAGGCTTTCCCCACCCCAATGGCAGGAAAAGCCTCGGATTCCTTTTCCTTAGTGGCAGCCGCCTCCGCAGCTGGAGCAGCAACTCGGGTCACATCCGCCGCCCATGTCAGGCTCCTCGCCGGAAAGCGTAGACGTAATGATATTGAATACAGAATTCATAAAGTTATTAAAATTCATTTCTGCCGCAAACAGGTCAGACGCCAGCTTATTGGATTTGATCAGTTCGCCGCGCCGTTTCATTTCCTCTGCGTGTGCCTTCTGCTCCTCAATGGAAACGCCGCCCATCTGAATTTTTGCTTCAAATTCCTGATGTAGCCTTGTATATTCCTCGATTTCCTTCCCAATTACAGGGTCGCTTTCATATGCCTTTTTCGCCTCCAGCAGCGCCTGTACCTGAGGCGTTTTCTGCAATTCCTCACCCAATGCTCTTGCCATTTCGTAAACAGATGCCATGCTTTTCACCTAAATCCTTTCTCCAATCAAATAAAATGTTTTGTTTTCTACAATTCTGACAGGTATCGTCTGCCCAATGCAGTCCGGCGCGCTGGGAAAATGTACCAGCATATTATTATCAGCCCTTCCGGAAACGATACCATTGTCCTGTCTGCTGATTTTCTCTGCAAAAACCTCAAGAACCTTCCCAATCTGCTCCTCATGTACCTCATGCACGATAGGATTCAGCACGTCCAGCATACGGTTAAAGCGTTCCTTCGCAATATTCTCCGGAATCTGGTTTTCCATCGTGGCAGCCGGCGTACCTGTCCGCGGCGAATAAAGGAACGTGAATGCCGTGCTGTACCGTGCCTGCCGGATTACATCCAGCGTTTCCTGGAAATCCTCTTCCGTTTCCCCCGGGAAACCAACAATAATGTCTGTACTCAGCGTAATGTCCGGCATCGCTTCGCGTACCTTCCGCACCAGTTCCAGATAGCTGTCCTTGGTATACCGCCGATTCATGCGCCGCAGTATCTCACTGCTGCCCGACTGCACCGGCAGATGCAGATATTTACACACCTTGTCGCACTCCGCCATCGCCTGTATCAGCTCGTCTGATAAATCCTTCGGATGGGAGGTCATAAAACGGATCCGCTCAATTCCCTCCACTTCGTTAATCTGTCGCAAAAGTCCTGCGAATGTAGCGGGCCGTTCCAGCTTCTTCCCGTAGGAATTGACATTCTGTCCCAAAAGCATGATTTCCTTTACGCCATCTGCCGCCAGCTTCCGTACCTCTGCCAGAATATCCTCCGGCGTGCGGCTGCGTTCCCGCCCACGCACATACGGCACAATACAATAAGAACAAAAATTATCGCAGCCATACATAATATTCACACTTGCCTTATATGCATGTCCACGCAGTGAAGGCACGTCCTCCACAATTTCCTTTTGCTCCTGCCAGATATCATACACTGTTTCGCCGCTTTCCATGCGCGTCAGCGTCAGTTCCGGCAGTTTATAAAGGTTAAACGTACCAAAAACAATATCTACATGCGGATATTTCTTCCGCAGTGTTTCCAATACCGTCGGCTGCTGGGTCATACACCCGCAAAGCGCAATTACGGCATTGGGATTTTGCGTTTCCTTATAATGCTTCAGCGCGCCCAGCTTGCCATACACCTTCAGCTCCGCATTTTCGCGGATGCAGCAGGTATTATAAATAATGAAATCCGCCTCAGTTTCTGTCTGCGTCTGCTCATAGCCCATTTCTGTCAGCATACCTTCCAGCTTTTCAGAATCATGCCCGTTCATCTGGCAGCCCATTGCCAAGCTATAAAATTTCCTCTTTTTTCCAGTTGCCGCAGCATATGCGTCATTTTTTTCGCGCACACTGCGGATATATTCCAACTGCCGCAGCCGTTCTGCCTGTCCAGCCGCAGCCGTGTTTCTCTCCCTGTTCTCCATGCCTGTATCCTTTCCGCCTCTGTTCTTTTGCGGAAGGAACAGCCTGTCCGCAAGTCACTCACAGTATACCACAAAATGTCAGTTCTCTCAACGGCTTTTTTTGTTTTTCCTTAAGCCTTATGTAAACTTTATACTGGTTTACTATGAATTTTATGAAAATGATATAATTTCCAGCGAATTGCCATGCTCCCGAATGATATTCAGCAGTTCGTCCACAGGAAGGAACACCGAAGCCGTATTTTCATTCGGATGTACGCCGATTTTTTTCATTTTACAGAAATCCTCATCAAAAAACACCTCAACCGCCCTGTCCTCATCATTCAGGACCCCCAGCGGTGTCACAGAGCCTTTTTTCAGCCCCAGATACTTCTCCAGCCGTTCTTCCGAAGCAAAAGAAAGGCGTGAACAGCCAATCAGTTCCCCCAGCCTTTTCAAATCCACTTTTTTATCCTCACGCACAACAACGAGGAAGTGCCGTTTTCCCTTTGCATCCCGCAGAAAAAGGTTTTTCGCCACATCCTGCATATCCTCCAGCCCCAGCTTCACCATATCTTCAATCGTATAAACCGCCTCATGCTCCGCCCATTCATACGCAATCTTTTTCCCATCTAAAAAAGCCTTGATTTCCTGTTTTCCAAGCATAAAAATCCTCCTTCATCCTAATCCCCAGAAAGATACAGGAATATTTTACACCTTTTTCAGACATTTGTATACCAAATTCATAGCGATGCAGGTTTTCTCTCCTGCCGAAAGATTTTACCCAACGCAAAAAAGGGGAAAGCTATACAAAATACAGGCTTTCCCCGATTTTACTTCAATTCTTTATGCGAATTTATAGAATATTTGCGCAAATATTTTTACAGAGCAATAACGCTCCAAATGTCAGCTTTGAACTGCAAATCAAGCCTTCATTTCTTTCAGACCCATCAGACCTTCTGCAAACAGTTTTGCATCCATCAGTTTGATGTTGCCGCTTGCATCTTTGTCAATGATAGGTGTGAAGTCCATCATATCCAGAATCTGCGTCTGAAGGTCGATACCAGGCGCAATTTCTGTCAGGTGCATACCGTCTTTTTCCAGATGGAATACGCATCTTTCTGTGATATATGTAACATCCTGCTTGTTTTCCAGAGCAACGTCACCGTTGAATGTAACCTGTTCTACTGCATTCAGGAATTTTTTCTGTTTACCTTCCTGTGCGATTACAACCTTGCCGTCCTCAACTTTAACTTTCAGACCGCCTGCTGTAAATGTACCGCAGAAGAATACCTTCGGTGTATTCTGCGTGATGTTGATGAAACCGCCGCAGCCAGCGATACGGGGACCAAATCTGGAAACATTGATGTTACCCTTTGCGTCACATTCTGCAAGGCCAAGGTAGCACTGATCCAGACCGCCGCCATCATAGAAGTCGAACTGATAGCCCTGGTCAATCAGAGCATCAGCATTGTAAGCGGAGCCAAAACGGATGCCGCCAGCGGGTACGCCGCCAACTGCACCGCCCTCAACTGTCAATGTCATAAAGTCGCCAATGCCTTCTTCGTTTGCAACAGATGCAACATACTCAGGTGCGCCAACGCCCAGATTAACTGCAACGTCTTTTTCCAGTTCCAGTGCGCCACGACGGCCAATTACCTTCTTTGCGCTCAAAGGCAGGGGTTCGGGAGCAACATCAGGCATACGGCTTTCACCGGACAGAGTCGGATCATAGTCGCAGTCCAGAGTCTGCTGGTGGTCAGCGGGGTCAGCAACTACTACATAGTCAACGTAGATGCCGGGAACCTTAACCAGTCTGGGATCCAGAGTACCAGCCTTAACAACTCTCTCAACCTGAACGATAACAATACCGCCGCTGTTTTTAACAGCCTGACATACAGAAGTACCTTCCAGAGGGGAAACTTCCTTCTCAAAGGAGATGTTGCCGCTTTCGTCCGCGATGGAACCTCTGATCATAGCTACATTGATAGGGAAAGCAGGGTAAAACAGATAGTCCTGGCCTTTGATGTTTACCAGCTCAATGATGTCTTCCTTTGTGATGTCATTTACTTTACCGCCGCCATTTCTGGGGTCGATGAATGTACCAAGACCAACTTTTGTGAATGTACCGGGCTTATGTGCTGCGATATCTCTGAACAGGTGGCAAAGTGCGCCCTGAGATACGTTGTAAGCTTCAAATTTGTTTTCCAGCGCCATTTTTGCCAGCGCAGGAACAGTTGCCCAGTGACCCGCGATGTATCTTTTCAGCATACCTTCGTGTGCATAGTGCTCTGCGCCACGGCCGTCCTTGTTGCCCTGAGAGCCGCAGTATACATATGTAAGGTCTTTCGGCTCACCTGTTTCCAGGAATCTTTTTTCCATAGCTTTGTTCAAAGCTTCGGGAATCGCACTTGCAACGAAACCGCTGGTGGTCAGCGTATCGCCGTTCTTAACCAGCTTTGCAGCTTCATCTGCGGTGATAATTTTAACACGTCTCATCGTCAAAGTCCTCCTAAAATTTCATTTTGGGTAATGGTAAGACACTGGGGCAGTCGCCCGCCCCAGTGCCGAAATCGCTTCCATCAAGCAATGCGGTAGGATTACAGCATTTCTACGAAGGACTGCAGTCTTGTCTTAACCTGCTCGAAGGAGGAAACTTCCTGGTCAACTTCGATCATCAGGTTCTTAATGCCTTTTTCTTCAAATTCTCTGTACATTACAGGGTAATCCCATTCTTCAGGATCACAGAACTTCATCATTGCAACGATAACTGCATCTGCGTTTGTCTGAGCAACTTTGTTGATCAGCATCTTGCCGCGGCCTTTCTTTGTATCAGTTGCAACGGAGCAACCATACATTTTCTGCCAAGCCTTAGCCATTCTGTACAGAGGGCCTTCTTCGCCATCGATAACGTCAACACGAATCTGTCTGGATTCCTGAGCCAGATCGTCGTCAACGATAGCCAGTTTGAATTCATTGAAGATGTCAAGCAGTTCGTTGGGCTCAAGCAGGATGCCTGTAACAACAACCTTCTTGCCGTCCCAAGGCTGAACGGGCATAGCCTTTACTTCTTCAATCAGTTCTTTTACCAGAGCTGTGTGTTTCTCTTTCAGCATGAACTGTCTTGCTTTGAATACAGCGTGGCGGCTAACAGCATCAATTACCTGAGGGTAGTCAGCTGCAACCTTTACGAATTCACGCATAACTGCTCTGTTTTCGTTGTAGATAGCGATGGAGTTTTCCAGAGCTGCGTTTGTGATTTTAACATCAAGGTAGTGCTCAAGCTGTTCTTTAACCAGTTCATATTCTGTTACCAGGAACTGATTTGCAGCTTCCAGACCTCTGTTTTGAGGATGTGTGAACACGATAACAGGGGATGTGCCTTTCCATTTCTGGCTCAGGCATTTCAGTGTGTCACAAGGTACGGAGAACAGAACTGCGGACAGATCATCGTATGCGCCTTCGCACTGCAGTTCCATGATCTGCTGCATGATGGAGCAAGCGAAAGCGGGCAGATATGTACGAGCCTTGGAAACAGTCTTGCCCTGTGCGCCCCAAAGGCCCATAGGCAGGAAACCTGTTGCATGGATCATTTCTTCGGGAGCATAGATAGGCATAACGCCGACTGCGCCTTTGCCTGTTTCAGCCTTAAAATCGTCCATTGCTTTTTTGGGATTAGCCGCAATGTCTTTCAACTGGGATAAAATGGTTTCTACTTTACTCATTGTCTTTCCTCCTCTTATTCTGCTGCTGCCATATTGGCTTCCATCATTTCAACAAGAGCCTGAACGCGAGTCTCATACTGCGCAGGAGAGTAAACGCGAGGGTCTGTCTGGTCGCCATCGAAGCTTACATAAGGCTTGCCGTTTCTCTCTTTGATAATTTCTGCTGTTTCCACATTCAGGAAGCTCATCAGTTTGCAGCTTCTGTTCAGATGATAGATCGTACCATCAATTTTGCCTTTTTCCATAATGCCCATCAGAACTTCTACCTTGTTGCTCAGGCATGTATTGATGTAGATTCTTGTGTATGCTTCCGCCATGGAGTGCAGGGATTCATCGTCTGCGTCATAGTGCAGATCCCACAGAGCGGGGTAAGCCGTACCAGTCATGATAGAACCAAGGTTCTTGAGTGTTTTGAAAGTATGTCCCAGGTGAGGCCATACAGCGATGCCTTCCCACTGGATACGTGTCTTTTCTGCACCCTTGAATGCATATACGCCAGCCTTCAGGTTTTCTTCCAGCTCGTCAGCGAATGCCTTGAATGTGATTTCAGCATAATCCTTGGAACGGCATGCAACAATCAGAGCCATGTAGTTGAACAGGTCGAAACCGTTCAGCGGAGAAGGTTTGTACTGAGCCATGTCAGCGATTCTGTTCCAGTGGTATACGGAACGCTGTGTCTGGTCCTTAACTTCTTTGAACTTCTTCCAGTCGAAAGGCTTGCCGCAGATAACTTCCAGCTGAGCGATTGCATTTCTGAACTGGTCAGCAATGTATGCCTTTGCGTATTCAGGAATAGGCATTGTGTGGTTGAAAGGTACATCGATTACGATGCAGGGAATATCCAGTTCCGCAGCAAGGTTTTCGTACCATTTCAGCAGTGTGTTACAGATGTTGTTACATGTAATTACCAGGTCGGGCAGAGGAACATCAGCCGCAGGAGAGTTTACCAGAACTTCGGGCTTAACGCCTGTCATAGCAGCTTCCTTCAGGCATTCCATATAGCCCATGTTTACTCTGCCGTAAGAACAGCAGTCGATGTTGTAGCCTTTTCTTTCAGCTACATCCAGCATATCCATCGCGCCTTTTTTCGCGCCGATACCAGCTGCATGTGTTTCGGGGTAAACCATTTCAATCCCCATTGTGATGCAGAATTCAGGAGGTGCAACGGAAGCAGACCAGCAAACCAGGTCGCCTCTCTCTTTTGCCTTTCTTGCATCTTCATCATTCTTTGCCTGGTAGTAGGCTAACAACTGTTTTGCTTTCATGCCTTGTGTTAAACTCATTCTAATCCCTCTTTCTTAATTTTTTTGTGCCGCCTCGTATGCGAACAATGCCGCGCCGAGTGCGCCTGTTGTTTGTGGGTTTGGCGCCACAATGACATCCGTTTTTAATACACCGGATACCGCTCTGACAACGCCGGCATTTTTCGCAACGCCGCCCGTCATAACGACATCCTTTTCCAGCCCGCCTCTGTAAGCTAAGCCGCAGGCTCTGCTGGCAACAGAAAGATGAACGCCCTTGATGATGTTGTTCCGGCTCACGCCGTTGGAAAGCTGAGAAATTACTTCAGATTCCGCAAATACCGTACAGGTGCTGCTGATCGGCGCAGTGTCCGTTGCAAGCTCATCCAGTTCGGCCATCTCGTCCAAAGTCGTTTCCAGAACCCTCGACATAACTTCAAGGAAACGTCCTGTACCCGCCGCGCATTTATCATTCATAAAAAACTGCTTGATGCCACCCTTGTTATCCAGCCGGATAGCCTTTGCGTCCTGGCCGCCGATATCAATGATAGTGCGCGCAGTCGGTACCAAGTGGTAAATACCTTTTGCATGACAGCTGATTTCGCTGATCTGCTTATCAGCCTCCTTAAACGCAAACCTGCCATAGCCGGTGGCAACCGTATAGGAAATATCCTCCGGTTTCAGGCCGCTGACCTGGTAGGCCTGCTCCAACGCCTTTTTCGGACCCGAAGAGCCCGTTCCGACCTGGACAACCTCTGCGGCTACAACATCCTTGCCATCTTTCAAAATCACTACTTTGGAAGAAGCCGAGCCGACATCAATGCCCAATGTATACATTATTTTACCTCCTCGTTATGATATTTAACCATGCGAAATACATTTATGAAGCGGTAAAACCCGACCCGCGGAAACCCCGTGTCTTTTCCCGCAGACAGGCGTCAAATGACAACACAAAAAACCTATATCCTATTCCATAAAATATAAGCAAGCTTTTGTCTGCCATTCTAAATGCTCTGGATCGTCCGCAACCCTTCCGCATTTGTTATGATTATAGCATCTTTATTTGAACATTTCAACCTAAATTGTTAAAAATTTATTATTATTTTGTTTTTTTTGTGGAAAAATGGCTTCCGGCTTGCAGAAAAAGTAATTCTGGATACAAAAAACATTGTTTTTCGTTCTCCAGCGTCTTTTTTTTGTAAAAAAAGACTTTTTTTAGAACTATTTTTCTTCCATTTTTGGCAAATCCATCTTTATATTTCTCCGCCGCATTTTCCTTCCTTCGGAAACTTTTCCTGTCCAGATTTCCGGAAATGTGCGTCAGCCCCCTGCATTTCAGAGTGACTTTCCATATTTCCCACCTATTTTGTTAAATTATATGCAAAATCTTGTTTTTTATCCCTTTGTCCAAAAAGAAACCCAAACGTTTTCCTCAAACAGCATATTTGCCGCCACCATTTACGTTTTCAAACGCCTGAAAATTTTAACGATCTCCGCGAATGCTGCCCGCAGCAGTTCCTCCTCCGTCGTTATTTGGAAAACAGGCATGCCCGCCTCTTCAGCCGCCCGTTCCAACAGACCAGTCAGCACCTTATGGTAGTCCCCCTCCTTCGCCCTTACCTTTTTGGCAAGCCTTGGCAGAATTTCTTCATTGATTTCCCGCAGAGTGAATGGACGCCCTTTCTTCCGATTCCAGCAGAAATTTTCAGCAAGCGTTTTCAAAATCAAATATGCCCGCTTTTCGTCCCATTTCTGGTCGATATAATAAGTTTCTCCTGCCAGTCCGTAAAGCATACGCCTTGCATCAAAATAACCCAGCTGCATATCCTTCCGGCTCTGCTCACTGTCAAACTGTAAAATGCCGCCCAGCTTTTTGCGCGGCGCAATCGTTGTAATTTCCGCATCCTTCGGAATCTTCACCCGCTTTTCCACGCCAAGGCCAAAAACACGTATCACAATGATATCACGGTAGCCGCGCCGCAAAAGGCAGTTCAGCGGCACAAGATTCTGCACACTGCCGTCCATATATTCTTTTCCGTCCACTTTTTCCCGCCGAAACAGCGGCAGGTACGCACTTGTCAGCAGCATGTCTGCCAGTTTGCCGTCCGGCAGTCCCTTTGCGTTCAGGTCAAGTTCCTTTTTTTCTGTCAAAGAATACGTTACAAGAAACAGTTCTACGTCCGATGCGCGGATTTTTTCTTCGCTGACAGTTTCGTTTACCAGTTTCCGTAACGGCTCAATGTCCAGCCCGCCCCCTTTTACCGCCTCTACAACATCTTTCCAGAGCGTTTTAGCCTCCAGCCCCTGAAAATCGCCGCTGTAAAGCCGTCGCATCTGTTCATCATCTACATCGAACACCTGAGAAAACGTAATGTTTTCCCACAATTCCACAGCCTTATCCAGCTGACGCATAGCCATCATTGCGCCATTCAGCGCGCCAACAGAAGTCCCTGCAACAGCGTTATATTTCACGCCCGCTTCTTCCAACGCTTTCCATACGCCGATTTCATACGCGCCCTTTGCGCCGCCGCCCTCCAAAACAACAGCATATTCCTTTTCCGTATCAAATTTCAGTTCCATTCCAGCCCTCTTTTCCCTTTATTCGCCCATTTCTTCCAATGCAGCCCTGAGTACCTTCCCTGCAATTGCGGACGCATTCCCATCGTTTGCATTCTCCAGCAAAACCGCTATCGCAACCTTAGGTTCTTCCGCCGGAGCAAAGCCGATAAACCAGCTATGGTCATTGCCCGTCGCATTTTCCGCAGTCCCTGTTTTTCCGGCAACCGTTACGCCACTGACAGAAGCCGCACCGCCCGTGCCGTTTTCTACTACGCCAACCATCATTTCTTTCAAAATAGCGGCTTCCTCTGGTGTGCATATCTGCGTCAGCTTTTTCGGCACCGTTGTTTTGCCCATGCCGCCGTCGGGATATACCACATGGTCGACAATATACGGGCGCATCATCAGCCCCTCGTTCGCGATGGCTGAAGCCAGCATTGCCATATACAGCGGCGTAACGCCTGTCCGCCCCTGCCCGATTGCCGTTTCCACCAGTTCACTTTCCGTTGAATTCGAGTCCAGTAAAACGGTATTCGGGGTATACGCCAGTTCAAAGCCGTAAGCCTCCTTCATGCCAACGCGCTCCATCGTTTTTGCGAGCTTTCCCGCGCCAATTTTCTGCGCAAGCGCGGCAAAGTAACAATTGCAGGAAGCTTCCATTGCCCCTTTCATATCCACCAGCCCATGCGCTCTATTATTGTAGCAATGGATAATTTTATCCTCAAAGACAGCCTCACCTGTACATTCTACAGTAAACGTCTGCCAATCCGGAAGATATTCTATCCCCGCCAGCGCGGTAACCGTCTTAAACGTAGAGCCGGGCGGATAGATCCCCTGTGTGCCGCGGTTCAGAAGCGGGCTGTCCTCATGGTCTTTCAGGTTTTCCCACTGTGACGCAACCTCGTTCGGGTTAAAATCAGGGTATGCCTGCAACGCCAGCACACGCCCCGTGGAGGGTTCCATTACAACGACCGCACCTTTCGCGCTGCCCAGCAGATTCCCCGCCGCGCTCTGTATGTCCATATCCACAGTCAGCTTTACGCTGTTGCCAATCAGTTCGTCTTTTTTCAGTATACCGCCCAAACGCTGGAACAATTCATTATGAAGTGTCATCAGCTCGAAATTTTCCGCCGCCTCCACGCCGGTCTTGCCGACGCTGCTGTATCCCGTAATATGCGCCGCCATGCGGGAACGGGGATATTCCCTGTTGTAGCCGCCCCCATCTGCCGGTATGCTGCGGGCAATCACTTCCCCGTCCCTGTCCATGATTTCCCCGCGCCGGATGGTATCATCTCCATAGCGCAGACGGGTATTGTATGCATTGCCGGAAATCGTCTGCCTGTCCACCAGCGTCAGCTTGCCAAGATAGCCCAGCAGAAGGAAAAAGCAGAGCGCGAGCAGCCAGAATATCCGCCGTATGCTTCGTTTCATATTATTCATCGAAGCCGCCTCCTTCCGTCCCGTTCAGAATGGGCTCCTGCTCGATTTCCTGACGGTTGTGTTGTTCACAGTATACGCAGACCCATTGCAGCAGGCCCATCATCATCAGGCTCACCAGAACAGAACTGCCGCCATAGCTGACAAACGGCAGCGTAACGCCTGTCAAAGGAATCAGCTTGATGGAGCCGCCCAAAATCAGGAAAGCCTGAAAAGAAAGCATCGCCGTAACGCCAGCGGCAAGGATTGCATAATATCTGCGTCCGCAGTCCAGCGCGATACGCACTCCGCGGTAAAGCAGCATAATGAAAATTGCAATCACACCCGCGCCAAACGCCGCGCCAAATTCCTCGCAGACAGCGGCAAAAATCATGTCGCTTTCCACTACGGGAATACTTTTGGGCATGCCTTTTGTCAGCCCGCTGCCAAATACACCCCATGTCGTAATCGCAAACAATGCGTTTACAATCTGGTATCCGCCAAAATCAATGTCTGCCCAGGGATTCTGCCATGCCGCCACACGTACCCGCACATGCGAAAACAACTTATACGCCAGCATCGCCGCACCGCTTGCCGCTCCCATGCCCAGCAGGAACAGCAGTTCATTGGATGTTGCGATATAAAGCATTACCATATATGTCATAAAGAAAATCAGCGCACCGCCCAAATCCTTTTGCAGCACAAGCAAAAGCACAAGCCCCGCACTTAAAATACCTGTGGTAAAAAAACTTCGCCAGTTCAGGCGTTTGCGGAACACGCTTGCCAGATAAAATATAAACAGAAATTTTGCAATCTCCGAAGGCTGGAACGTAATGCGGAAAGATTCCGGCCCAAACGCCAGCCAGTTGGTCGAGCCGCCCTTTTCCACGCCAAAAAAGCGCGTACAGATTAAAAGCCCGTAACAAAGGATGATATACGCCCATTCGAACACCTCAAACCGGGGAATCAGCCGGAAGAAAAACGGCAGTACCAGCATTCCTGCCAAGCCTATTCCCATCCAGAGCAGCTGTCTTTGCGCCAGAGCAGGCGAGAGCCTTTGCAGCATAATCAGGCTCAAATCCATCAAAAACAGCATGCCCGTCCAGACCAGCGGGCAGCCCTCGTAATAAAACCTGTCCAAAAGGGCAACCGCCGCCAGCAGGAACACAAACGAAACCGCCCCGAAAACCAGCGGCTGCATTCCAAACAAATGCGTTTCTCGATTATACGCTAATATCAGAAAAGCAGTCACATGCATCAGCACAATCAGGCTTCTTTGTATGGATATCGCCCGATAAGGACTGCCCAGATAGCCCCCCTGCTCATAAGCGATATACACAATTCCCTGCCATAAAAACAGCACGATATAAAACAGAAATACATATCTGCTCAACATCAGCAATAAATCAAACATACCTCACTCACTCCACTCCGCGGAAGAAATGCCCCTTTGTACTTCCCCGTTCCCCCATTTCGCCGAGCAGCTCCCGCACAAGAGGACTTGTTTTTTCACAGTCGGCTGTTTTTTCTCCGTAAGCCCTCGCAATGCGTTCCGTCCGTCCCCGTCCTTCTTTCGTAAAGTCCATACGGACATACCCTGCCGCACTTTCCAGTATTTCATCGTAAAATTTCAGTGTAAACAGCGGTTTCCCGTTCAGTATCGTACAAACACAGCGTTCGCAGTCCATCAGCAGAGGGAATTTGACGCCCTTTCTGTCTCTCAGGAAATATAAATCTTCGTTGCCGCGCTCTGTGCAGTAACGCCGCCCGTCCTTCCCGCCTGCATAATTCCCGACAGGACACTGCTGTGTTTTCATCAGCGGCAGATAGCCATAAACCACCATCTCGCAGTCCTTTCCGCCCATAGCGTTAATTTCCTGCAAATTCGCTTCGACAGAAAGACAGATGTTGTCCGCCCCTTGTTCCCGCCAGTATGCAACAGCCTCGGCATTCATGGTGTTCAAATTATAATCAGTCACTATTTTTTTGCCGCTGGCCTTTGCCTGTGCAAATTGTCCGGCAGAACGCACCAGGAAGCCGTCAATGCCACTTTCCACCAGCCGACTGAACATCTCGCTTTCCGCCTCTGCATTCCATTCCCTTGCTGTACGCGGCAAAGCTGCATACAATGAAACATTCGCATTCCGGCATTTTTCCAGTATTCTGTCCAGATTTCTCACCAAATCTCCTGTACATTCATAGTAGACCCTGCAAAGCCCTTTCGTCCGCAGGACAGCCTCCAGCTGCCCCTGATCAGCTACCAGCGCGGTCAGTTTTTTTCGCAGCAAAATTGGTGGTTTTTCCTTTTTGGAATACTCCGGCTGTTCCGCTGTTTTTCTTTTGGATTTTTTCAAAACTGCCTGCTCCAGTGCTTCGCAAGCCTCCCGCCGCACGCGGTTCACTTCGCTGATGCTGATATAAATATATTTATCAATATCCGTTTCCAGCCCTTCCAGACGGAACGGCGTCGCTCCCATTTTTTCCACCTGTTCGCGCAGTTTCATCGGCAGCATCGGCTGGCTTTCTGCACGCTCCACCACGGCGCCACTGACAAAAACACTGCTGCCATTCGCGTCCCAAAGCTGGAGGGAAAACGGCTCTCCTTCCCTTGCCCGCAGCATGCCCCAGATGGGCAGTTTCCGGCTGTCTTTTTCCCATGTTTTGCGCAGATTGTCATTCAAAGCCTTTCCATAGGTACGGTAAACTGCGTTGTTTTTTGAAATATTACCCTCCAACGTCAAGGTAATGACCTCTCCCGCCTTAGACGCCCTGGAAACGTTTGTCCCAACATGCGGTTCCTCCTGTGTCCAAACCTCGATACCGTCGCCCGGCACAAGCGGCTCGCGAGTGCGAATCGTCACTTTTTTCCGTTCCGGCGAATATTTATCCACATGCCCAATCAAAAGCCCCCACGCCTTTGGCCGTTCTACGCTCATCATTTCGCGCCCCGCAAAAGAAGTGTAATACCCTTCCGTAAAGCCGCCCCTGTTGAACAGCTGCGCCAATGCTTTCTTATCCTGCGGGTCAACGGCATATGTTGCCGGAGAGTCAAACGCCATATCAATATATTTCCGGTAAATTCCCGTTACACCTGCCACATATTCCGGATTTTTCATACGCCCCTCAATTTTCAGCGACGCAATGCCTGCTTCAATCAACTGCGGCAGAATATCCACTGTCGCGATATCCTTCGGGGAAAGCAGATAACCCTCTGCAATATTATCATACCCACGATAAAGTGTGTAAGGCAGACGGCAGGTCTGCGCACAGCGTCCGCGGTTACCGCTCCTTCCTCCCAGAATGCTGCTCATGATGCACTGGCCGGAATAGCAGACACAGAGTGCGCCATGAATAAAAGTTTCGATTTCCGCATCTGTATGCGCTGTTATTTCCTGTATTTCCTCCAAAGAAAGTTCGCGGCTCAATACAACCTTCCGAAATCCCTGCCCTGCCCAGTATTCCACATCAGCAAGGGAATTTGCCGTCATCTGCGTGCTGGCATGAAGCGGGAAATCAGGGAAATGCTCCCGCACGAGCCGCGCCGCGCCCGCATCCTGCATAATCAGCGCATCTACACCCATCTCATACAGACGGCTTACAAATTCCAGAAAGCCTTTCAGTTCTTCTTCCTTATATAATGTATTGACTGTCACATAAACCTTTACACCCCGCAAATGGCAGTAATCACATGCTTCCTCCAATTCCTGCAAAGAAAAATTCCCTGCGTACTGCCTTGCGCTGAATGCTTTTCCGCCCAAATAAACGGCGTCACAACCATTATTCACTGCCGCTTTCAGGCTTTCCATAGAGCCTGCCGGAGATAAAAGTTCCGGTTTCTTTCCAAAGGACATCGTCCGCTCCCCTTTCGTATTTTCCACGCCTGCTCAGCGTTTGCCTGATTTTGCCTTTGCGGTATGTTTCTGCCCTCCCTGCTGGCTTCCTTCCATCGCCATCATATAACTATCCAGTTTATTTTCCGCTGCTTCTCTTGCTTTTTCGGAAAACGCGAGCCTGTCCTCCAGATCCTTGAGCCTCTGCTCCCATTCCCTTCCTGCCTGCTCCGCTTCTTTTGCGGCTATCTCTGCTTCTTTTGCAGCAAGTTTTTCCGAAAGCTCTTTCGCACGTGCCGTCATGCCAAGGAGGCGCCCTTCCAGTTCTGCGCAGTATGCTTTTTCCTTGAAATAATCATCTGCCACATTGATGGAGGTCAGCACATATGCCAGGCTTGCGTCCAATGCAACCACTGCCGCTTTCTGGCGCACCTCCGTCATTTTTTTATCTATATATGCCGCAACCTCGCGCATATGTTCTTCTGTTTCTTCCCCCACCAGTGTAAAGTTTTTTCCGTCAATGGTAATCTTTACTCTGTTTTTCATTATTTTTGCTCTCCTCCCGCCTTGTTCCTTTCCAATCATATCTGTTCATAAGTATATCATAGATAAGGAAAAAAAGAAAACCTAATATTACAAATCAAATTCCGAATGGCCAAAGTTCATAGCTGCACAGAGATTATTTATAAAAATTATGTCGGGACAGGCAAAAATAGAATACCCTGTACCAATTTTTGCACACAAAAACCCCCTGATTTTATCAGGGGGTTACGGTAATTCCTGGATTTGCTTTTTATTTAGGATTCAGGAAAATTATGCGTTGTTTTTCGCAAATTCATAGCCCATCTCAAATGCTTTTTTGTTATCGGGAATGAATTTTGCTTTGCCGCCTTCAAATACGTGTGTGAACGCATCGTCAATGCTTTCAACCTTGATGGGGTTTGTTGCGTATACAACCGCACCCAGCATGATAAGGTTCGCCAGCTTGGATCCGCCAAATGCCTCTGCTGCCATTTTGTTTGCGGGAACATTGTATACTTTTACGCCAGCCTTCGCCTGTCCGTCAGCCAGTTCCGCAAGGTCAGAATTGATAACCAGTGCGCCGCCATCTGCAACAATGTCAACGAACTTATCCAGAGATGGTTTATTCAGAGCTACAACGCAGTCTGCGTCCTTTGTAATAACAGGAGAACCGATGCCTTCGTCAGAAACGATAACGTTTACGTTCGCTGTACCGCCGCGCATCTCGGGACCGTAAGAAGGACACCAGGATACTTCTTTGCCTTCCAGCATTGCCGCGTAAGCAAGAATTTTACCCATGGAAAGCGCGCCCTGACCGCCGAAGCCTGCAAAAATTGTAGAAAATGTACTCATATTATTTGCCCTCCTCTGCTGTAATGTCTTTGAAAACGCCAAGAGGATAGTAAGGAATCATTTTATCTCTTACGAATTCCATTGCTTTAACAGGTGTCAAGCCCCAGTTTGTAGGACAGCTGGATACCACTTCAATGAATGTAAAGCCCAGACCCTGTTTCTGAATTTCAAGAGCCTTTTTGATTGCTTTTTTCGCCTGTGTTACCTGTGCAGGTGTGGAAACACTTACTCTTTCGATATAAGCAGGGCCTGTCAGAGTAGCCAGCATTTCGGAAACTCTCAGAGGGTTACCGTTGATTTTAGGGTCACGGCCAGCCTTTGCTGTTGTCGCCTTCATGCCGGGCAGTGTTGTAGGAGCCATCTGGCCGCCTGTCATGCCATAGATACCATTGTTGATGAAGATTGTTGTAACCTTCTCGCCTCTTGCTGCCGCATGAACGATTTCACATGTACCGATGGAAGCAAGGTCGCCATCGCCCTGATATGTCAGAACCATTTTATCGGGATGCACTCTCTTAATACCTGTTGCAGTAGCGGGAGCACGGCCGTGTGCGCACTGGATTGCGTCAAAGTTGAAGTAGTTGTTAGCGAAAACTGCACAGCCTACGGGAACGCATGCAATCGCGTTTTTCACTTCGTCCATTTCTTCCAGACACTCTGCTACCAGCCTATGTACAATACCATGTGCACAACCAGGACAATAATGCAATTTGACATCAGTTAAGGCTTTTGTTTTTTCGAATACAACTGCCATTATTTGTCACCTCCCATGATTTTCTTTGCAAATTCTACGACTTCATCTACCGTCGGAACGTTACCGCCCGTTCTGCCGTGGAATACAACTTTGTTTTTGTCGTTACATGCATATGCAACATCGGGCATCATCTGGCCCATGGACATTTCGATATCAAGGTATTTCTTGATATGTCCGTCTACCTTATCAAACGCTTTCTGAGGGAAAGGCCACAGTGTTTTAGGTCTGAGCATACCAATTTTGTAGCCTTCTGCTCTCAGGTAACCGATTGCTGTTCTTACAACTCTGGAAGCCGTGCCGTAGGAAACGAATGCATATTCTGCATCATCCAGCAGGTATTCTTCCCATGCCTGTTCGTTTGCAAGAATCTTTTCATAAGCTTCAAAATGCTCATGGTTCCACTGTTCGCAGTCGTCAGGGTCAATAACAAGGTTCTTTACAACGTGTCTTTCGCCATCGCCCTTGCCTGTCAGTGCCCATGTCTTTTCGGGGATACCCTTTCTGGGAACATAATTGAACTCAACAGGCTCCATCATCTGACCAATCAGACCATCTGCGAGAACGATAACAGGTGTGCCGTACATATCAGCGATGTCAAACGCATCCATAACCATGTCAACTGCTTCCTGAACGGATGCGGGAGCCAGAACTACATTATGGTAGTCACCATTGGAGCCGCCTTTTACAGCCATGTTATAGTCAGCCTGACCAGGCTGGATTGTGCCAAGGCCCGGGCCGCCGCGCATCATGTTGATGATAACTGCGGGCAAACCAGCGTTGGAGATATAGCCGATACCTTCCTGTTTCAGAGCAATACCAGGGGAGGAGGAACTTGTCAGTACGCGCGCACCGGCTGCCGCCGCACCATAAACCATATTGATAGCGGCTACTTCAGACTCAGCCTGAACAAATGTGCCGCCTACTTTCGGTAATTCACTGGATAAATATTCGGGTACTTCGCTCTGAGGAGTAATCGGATAGCCGAAGAAAAATCTGCAGCCCGCCTCAATCGCTGCCTTACCAACTGCCTCGTTGCCTTTCATTAAAACCTTTGCCATTGAATTTCCTCCTCTCTTAATCAAGCTTTTCTACTGTGATCGCGCAGTCAGGACACATCTTCGCACAGCTTGTGCAGGCGATACAGTCATCACTGACCATCTCCGCGGGGTTATAGCCTGCGGCGTTGATCTTTGTCGCGGAAAGGCCCAAAACCTTTTTCGGACAAACGGAAACGCAAAGCCCGCAACCTTTGCAGATCACTTCATTGATTGTTACTTTACCTTTTGCCATTCAAAATACACCTCCATAAATATTTGAATTTACATCCAGGTTTTCCGCATATTAAACTTCATGGGAAACAACTCGCCAGCAAGCCCTTCCGGTATATCCTCCGTCAGAAGTTCCTCTACGTAGGACACATACTTTACCGGAATACCTGTGCGTTTTGTTACTTCTCTCAATATCGCATCTCCTTCGGACAGGCAGGACGCCGTGGTCTCCCGAACCAGATTGGTATTGTTGATGAAGCCAGTCACCTTCAGCCCCGCCGCAACTTCCAGATTTTCCATCTGTTCGATTACGCCCTCCGGCGTAGACGTATTGGGACGGTATGTATTGACTACCATAAGAAAGTCTGTTTCCGCCGGATCCAGAAGGGGTTTTATCCTGCCCAGAACCAGAGTACCTACATCATTGCCGCCCAAATCCACCACATATTGGAAGGATTTGTCCGTCACAGGGGTAGTCATCGCGCCGGAAACAGCGGGAACGTCCACGCCTGCACCTTCCAGATTGGACGCAATGACAGTAATGCCCTTCTCCTCCAGTTCTTTTTTCTTCTCACGAGAACGAAAATAAACATTTACGATATCCAAATCGGCAATCGCGACCTTCCCTTCCACGCTTTCGCGCAGAGCCGTGACATAATTGACTGCAAACTCTGTCTTGCCGCTGCCGTAGTGACCTGTGATAATCCTGACTCTTTTGTCATCTGTTACCATAATCATACACCTGCTTCCGCAATTCCTCCAAACAAGCGATATCCTTGCAGAGGAAAATTATATAAATCAAACAAAAACAATAAAAACATCAGAATCCTATGGGATTTTTTTATGAAATAAGCATGAAATAAAAGGATTGTTTAGATAAATTTCCCTGTTTTCTATTCCCGCTATGTATACATTATAGCGCATGCTTTGTTTAATTGCAAGAACAATAAAATGTTTTTTGATATTGTATCCCAAAAAATACAGTATGCCGACAAAAAGCGTGTCACTTTGTTTTTTTTAAGACAAAGTTTTTGTAAAATATTTATATTTTACCTTCGAAATTACTTTTGCATTTATTTTATTTTACTATTTGTCTTACAAGGACATTCCTGTTTTATGCCGCCATTTACTGCAAAAAACATGGAAAAGCCCCCAATTTCTACATTGACCAATGCAAAAATCAGAGGCTGTTTTGTCCTGTTTGTTATTTTGTCTTACATGTTGGGAATCAGATATTATAAAGCAGCTCGCCATAGGTAGGGAACGGCCAAACCCCCTCGTCCACCAGCATCTCCAGCCTGTCCGCAGGTTCCCGCAGCTCGTTCATCGCCGCAAAGACGTAATCACGGTAAAACAACGCCTGTGATTTGCTGTCACCCTTAAGCATGCTCGCCTGTTCCGTTATTTCTGTCAGCATTTTCAGCCGTTCATGCAGCAATTTCAGATTTACGTTGATTTCCTCCAAAAGCTCCCGTTCGACAGAAGTATCACCGTCTGCCGCCTGCACTGCCGCAAGCGAACGCGCAACCGTTCCGGCGTATTTCACCACAGCAGGGCGAATCTGCTTGGACGCAATATCAATCATCGTCCTTGCTTCTATGTTAATCTGCTTCACATACGCCTCGTAGCGTATCTCTGCACGGGACTGTAATTCCAGCCTGCTCAGGACATTATGCCGCCCAAACAGACGCATTGTTTTTTCCGAAACAAATGCCTCCACCGCGTCCACGGAATTGGTAATATTCGGCAGACCTCTGCGTTCCGCCTCCTGTATCCATTCCTGAGAATAGCCGTTTCCATCAAAAAGAATACGTTTATGCTCCACATATGTCCGGCGAATCAGCTCATGTACCGCTATATTGAAATCCTCTGCTTTTTCCAGCTCATTCGCAAACTCCATCAGGACGTCTGCGACAATCGTGTTCAGCGTAAAATTCGGACCGGAAATAGAACCGGAGGAAGGCGGCATACGGAATTCAAACTTATTCCCGGTGAAAGCGAACGGCGATGTCCTGTTTCGGTCGGTGGCATCACGTTTCAGGTCAGGCAGGGTATTTACGCCAACACGCATCCGCCCGCCCTGGGAACTGCTCGTTGCTTCCCCATGCTCAATCTGGTCGAAAATATCAATCAGCTGGTCGCCAAGGAATATGGAAATAATCGCCGGCGGAGCCTCCTGAGAGCCAAGGCGGTGGTCATTGCCGGGGCTTGACGCGGATAGCCGAAGCAGTTCAGCGTGTTCGTCTACGCCTTTGATAATCGCGCAGAGAAACACAAGAAACTGCGCGTTTTCATGCGGCGTTTTGCCGGGGTCCAACAGGTTCTGCCCGTCATCTGTACTCAAAGACCAGTTATTGTGTTTACCGCTGCCGTTTACGCCCGCGAATGGTTTTTCATGCAGCAGGCATGCCAGCCCGTGATGGCTTGCAATCCGTTTCATTGCCTCCATAATCAGCTGGTTGTGGTCCGTTGCCTGATTGCAGTCATCGTATATCGGTGCAAGCTCGTGCTGTGCGGGCGCAACTTCATTATGCTGTGTCTTTGCGGGCACACCCAGCTTCCAAAGCTCTACATTCAGCTCATGCATAAAACAGGCAATTCTTTCCTTAATACTGCCAAAATAATGGTCGTCCAGCTCCTGGCCTTTCGGAGGGGCCGCGCCAAACAGTGTCCGCCCTGTAAAAATCAAATCTTTCCGCTGGTTATATAACTCCCTGTCTATCAGAAAATATTCCTGTTCCGCACCACAGCAGACGTTGATTTTTTTTGCTGTTGTATTGCCGAAAAGCCGCAGAATCCGCATCGCCTGTTTGCTGACAGCCTCCATCGAACGCAGAAGAGGTGTTTTTTTATCCAGCGCTTCACCGGTGTAGGAGCAGAACGCCGTCGGGATATAGAGCGTGACACCGCCTGCATCTTCCCGCAGAAACGCCGGAGATGTGCAGTCCCATGCCGTATAGCCTCTTGCTTCAAAGGTCGCACGCAGGCCGCCTGAAGGAAAAGAGGACGCATCTGATTCCCCCTTAATCAGTTCTTTGCCGGAAAATTCCATAATCACCTTGCCGTTGGACGGCGGCGCAAGGAAGGAATCGTGTTTTTCCGCGGTAATCCCCGTCATGGGCTGGAACCAATGTGTATAATGGGTAGCTCCCCTTTCTATTGCCCAGTCCTTCATGGCGTTCGCAATGATGTCCGCAATGGAGGAATTCAGCATTTCTCCGCGCTCAATGGTATTCTTCAATTCCTGATATACCTGTTTAGGGAGATGCTCCCGCATCATTGCGTCATTAAATACATTTATCCCGAAAATACCGGGAACCGAAACCTTTTCGTTCATACACTTCTCCTGTCCCTTTCTTTTTGTCTGCTTCTTTTGTTCGCTGCCCTGCTGTCCGCAGGGGAATTCTGCCTTTCACAGATTTGTAAAGTTTGTTTGACTGGCTTGTGTGGGTAATGCCTTGTGAATCTCTGAAAAAAGCCACATGATGTACTTTCGCAGTGCCCATTCGCGAATCCTGCGGATTCACTCATGCGGGCTAACGCCCTATGAAATCAAGCCTATCAAAAGCTCCGTATGCAGGCATACTCCGTTTTTCCTCCTTGTTTCTTTTTCTGTCGCAGTGCCCATTCGCGAATCCTGCGGATTCACTCATGCGGGCTAACGCCCTATGAAATCA
>Ga0073908_1001713_pt1 | contig 29880 bp, 26 predicted proteins | sample MucameincwithD2O_FD_65484 | JGI IMG/M metagenome (GOLD analysis project Ga0073908, IMG submission 65484) | Mouse cecum microbial communities from Vienna, Austria - Mucus amended microcosms incubated with D2O | ecosystem: Host-associated > Mammals > Digestive system > Large intestine > Cecum...
AGGCACTTAAGAAAGAATTATTCGGGACAAAAACGGGTTTTTCTCTCCATAGAAATAAAGAATTGTTACTGCTGGATTTGGTGCGGTTGCCCTATTATACAGACAGAATATAATTCGTACCTTTGCCGGCATGAGAACATTCAGACCGGAGGCATGGCTGCCTACTACAAAGAAAGAAGTTGAAGCCCGCGGATGGGACTATATAGATGTGATACTTTTCAGCGGAGATGCGTATGTGGATCATCCGTCATTCGGGGCTGCCGTCATCGGACGGACACTCGAAGCGATGGGATTGCGCGTAGCAATCGTCCCGCAACCGGACTGGCGCGGTGATTACCGGGATTTTAAGAAGTTGGGGGCTCCCCGCCTGTTCTTCGGTGTTTCTGCCGGAGCGATGGATTCGATGATCAATCACTATACGGCCAACAAACGCCTGCGTAGCGACGATGCTTATACACCGGACCGCCGTGCCGGTATGCGCCCGGACTATCCCAGCATTGTTTATACGAAAATATTGAAGGAAATCTATCCGGATGTCCCTGTCGTATTGGGAGGCATAGAGGCTTCCCTGCGGCGCGTCACGCATTACGATTACTGGCAGGACAAACTGCTTCCCGGAATCCTGAAAGACAGCCCGGCGGATTTGTTGATATATGGCATGGGGGAACTTCCCCTGAAAGAATTGGTCTGCCGGTTGCAAGCGGGAACTCCCTTCCATGAGATCAAGGATATACGGCAAACGGCCTATTTAGCGGACGCGGTAGAGCCGCTACCGGACGATATCCATCTCTTTTCCCATGAAGAATGCCTGCGCGACAAGCTAAAACAGGCCAAGAACTTCAAACACATAGAAGAAGAATCCAACAAGCAACAAGCTTCCCGTATCCTGCAAAGGGTAGGTAAACAGACGATAGTCGTCAATCCGCCTTTCCCGCCTATGACGGAAGAGGAGATCGACGCATCATTCGACCTGCCCTACACCCGCCTGCCCCATCCTAAATATAAGGGGAAGACGATACCGGCTTTCGAGATGATCAAGTTCTCGGTAAACATCCACCGCGGATGCTTCGGAGGTTGTGCTTTCTGTACGATTTCGGCCCATCAGGGAAAGTTCATCGCTTCACGTAGTAAAGAGTCCATATTGAAAGAGGTAAAGGAGATTACCCGGATGCCGGACTTCAAAGGATATCTGAGCGACCTCGGCGGTCCTTCGGCCAATATGTACCGGATGAAAGGGAAGAATCCGGATATCTGCGCCCAGTGCAAGAAGCCATCTTGCATCTCTCCTGTCGTCTGTAAGAACCTGAATGCGGACCATACGCCGCTGTTAGATCTATACAAAGAAGTGGACTGTATGCCGGAAATCAAACGTTCGTTTATCGGTAGCGGTGTCCGTTACGACCTGCTTTTGCACCGGTATGCGGACGACAATCTGAACAAGGCAGCCCAGACCTATATGGAGGAATTAATCGCCCGCCACGTTTCCGGCCGTCTCAAAGTCGCCCCCGAACATACGGAGGACAATGTCTTGAAGATGATGCGCAAACCTTCCTTCGAGCTTTTCGGACAATTCAAAAAGATATTCGACCGGGTAAACAAGCAACAGGGATTGAACCAGCAACTGATCCCTTATTTCATATCCAGCCATCCCGGTTGTACGGAGGCGGATATGGCAAACTTGGCTATCCAGACCAAAAAACTGCATTTCCAGCTCGAACAGGTGCAGGATTTCACGCCTACTCCCATGACTCTGGCAACGGAGATGTACTACACAGGCTATCATCCTTATACATTGGAAAAGGTGTATACGGCCCGTACGAAAGAACAAAAACTGGCACAACGGCAGTTCTTCTTCTGGTATAAGCCGGAATTCCGCCGCCAGATCACACAAGCATTACAAAAGATAGGAAAGAAAGACCTGGTCGGAAAGTTGTTCGGAAAGTAATCATCGAATCATACAACATATCATAATCAAATCACCATGAAACATGTTTGCACAAACTGCCCGATGCGGGCAAAGTATGACAAAGATCCGAAATCGTTAATCGGTAGGTTCTGGCGTTGGCACATCAATTTCTGTCCGGGGTGGAAAGCCTATTTTACCTCTTTGGGCAAAGAGGAACAAAAGGGTTTGCGTGACCAATACAAATTCACGAAATACCTTTAGCAGAAGTCCTGTAACCTATAGCCTGAAAAACAATTGTCTTCAGTTACAAATACATCTGCTTTTGACTTCAAAGACAGTCGTATTTGTAACTGAAGACGGTTGTTTTATTCCTTTACTGCAATCACTTCTATTTCTACCAAGCCGTTCTTCGGCAATGTCTTGACTGCAACAGCGGAACGAGCCGGGAAAGTTCCTTCGAACTGAGAGGCATAGACTTCGTTCATAGCTGCGAAATCGCTCATATCAGCCAGGAATACGGTTGTCTTTACGACATCGTTGATGCTAAGGCCGGCTTCTGCCAGGATTGCATGGACATTCTTGAATGCCTGCACGGTCTGTTCTTTCACTCCCCCTTCTGCGAAATTGCCTGTTGCCGGATCAAGGCCCAACTGGCCGGAAGCAAACAGCATATTTCCTACTTGTACGGCCTGGCTATACGGGCCGATAGCGGCAGGCGCATTTTTTGTTGCGATAACTTTCTTCATTGTCTCTTTATTTTATAATGTTATTGTGCTTGTTCATTCATCCGCTGGCGAACCACTTCATAGATCAGGATGGAAGAGGCAACCGAAACGTTCAGCGAACCGATCGTGCCGAACTGCGGGATCTTCACCATGCTGTCGCAGATGCGTAGATTATCCATCGAAACACCCGTATCTTCGGCTCCCATTACAATGGCCACAGGTCCGTCATATTTGATGGCCGTATAATTTTCATAGGCCTTTTCACTGGCTGCATAGACTTTTACGCCGGACGCCTGTAAGAAACGGATGGCCTCCGTAATACTCTTTTCCTTGCAGACAGGCAGTACATGGAGGGCACCGGCCGAGGTCTTGATCGCATCGGCATTCACCGTTACGCTGCCCTTTGATGGTATTACGATCGCATCCACACCGGCACATTCGCAGGTACGGGCTATCGCTCCGAAGTTACGGACATCCGTGACCCCATCCAATAATACAATAAACGGATTCTTTCCCTGTTCATACACAAACGGAATAATATCTTCCAGACGCTGGTACGTGATAGCCGGGATAAAGGCGATTACCCCCTGATGGTTCTTACGTGTCAAACGGTCGAGACGTTCGGCAGGTACACGCTGTACAGGTATGTCGCGTCCTTTCAGAACTTCGAACAGTTCACGGGACAGGTCTCCCTGCATTTCGCGTTTCACCAATATTTTATCAATCTCTTTATCGGCCTGGATTGCCTCGATCACGGCACGGATGCCGAACACCATTTCGTTTTCTTTCATTATTCTATATCTTTTCCGTTTTTACCACCGGGCTATTCGACTATTCCCGGCTTTATGTGGACAAAGATACAAAGATTTACGCTTATATATATACCTTTGTGTAGCATTCAAAAACAAACAAAGGTATGCTGCCTGGCCTACTTTATTTTAGCTATCGGCTTTCAGCTCAGGCGGGACGATGAACAGGCCCGGATCAGGAATAGGACGCCGGTAATAATCAGGGCAGACGAAAGTCCGGTGTAAAAGACCGAAATAAAGGAGTTGGGAAGCAATTGGAAATGGCGGATCGTAACGCCGAAAGTAATCATAAAGATCATCACGATCCAGCCTTTGACATCGAAAAACGAAAAAGGACAGTTCTTTTCCCCCTTCTGTGAAATCCGTTCGGAATGTTTCACAAACAAACGGCGAAAGACAAACTGAAAGAATAGCAGGAAAACAACAATTGCCTCTCCGACTTTAAACAGCCAGTAATGGGCATCGTTCAACCAGGTGACGATGCCGATCCTTAAGATATTGATGCCTGCTATTATCCAAACGCACCCGGCTATTAAAAGCAGGGTACGCCGGTTTACTCTAAATCCCATTGTCAGATACTTTTCTCTATGCTCCGCCTGTTACTCGTACGTTGGCGACCATTCGTACGATCCTTATCAGAGCGTTTATCTTCTTTCTTGTCTTTATCGTAATGCTTGTCTTTATTCCGATCCGGACGTTTCTTGTCATATTTGTCCTTATCGTGCTTATCCCTATTCGGTTTATCCCTGTGATTATCGAAGTCGGGACGGCCTCCCTGGTGGTTCGGACGATCGTATTTGTCGGGTTTCCACTGTCCGTTGTCATGGTGAGGACGGCCATTGTTATGATTCGGCTAAGGGCGATCGTACTTGTTCGGCCGCCACTGCCCGTTATCATGACCGGGACGGTCGTACTTGCCGGGATACCATTTGCCATCATCGAAACGGTCGAACCATCTATTGTTCGTATACTCCCACCGGCAATGCCAGTAATGATCTTCATAACGATGGCAAGAGCTGGACGGACGATAGTTCGGATAATGCGGATTATTATACCAACCTCTCCAATCATGGATGCGTGTCGGCGTTTCACGGACAAAACGCACATATAAACGGAATTGGGATGGTGATAGGATACGTTGTAATTTCCGGTCCCGCTCCATACGCAACTTATATATCTTTTGGGCAGATTGGTCCCAATAGCGATAATGCCTGCGAGCTTCACGCTCGATCTTCTCCCCGTAACGATGAATGATCTTATGATACTCGGCAGCCTGACGGTTCGTCATACGGATTGCCTGTTCCATCCAAAGGCAGTTCTGGCAATGGGGTTCATTCCATCCGAAACTGATCCAAAATTGTGCATGTCCCTGCAAGCTGCAGAAAAGGACCACCATTAATATAATACTCACTCTCTTCATATCACTCAATTTTTAATTAGCAATTACACAATGTTGCTATTATGACCATACAGCGATAAAAAGGTTTAATTTTTCGCCTTCAACAGCTCTTTCGCATTTGCAATAGAAGCATTAGTCAACGATGCGCCACTCAGCATACGTGCGATCTCTTTCACGCGCTCTTCCTTATTCATTTTCCTGATACGGGTAACAGTGCGTTCATCCGTATCTTCCTTATAAACAAAATAATGGTCTTTTCCTTTTGCGGCAATCTGGGGAAGATGGGTGATGGCAAAAACCTGCATCTTTGTACCTAATTCCTGCATAATATCCCCCATTTTATCGGCGATATCCCCGGAAACACCAGTATCCACTTCATCGAAAATGATAGCTGGCAATGCCGTAAATCCGGCAATCATAGCCTTAATACATAACATCAGACGGGAAATTTCACCTCCGGATGCCGTCTGAGCGACAGGTTGCAGTTCCGCACTCTTATTGGCAGAAAACATAAAGCAGATTTCGTCCATTCCATCGCTTTCCGGCTCCTGTTTGGGGACAAAATCGATCGAGAAACGCGTGTTCGGCATCCCCAACGGAACGACCATTTCCACCAGTTGGGAGGCAATCGCTTTTGAGGCGATCTTACGCTGCTCGCTCAATACAGCAGCCTGTTGAAGCAATTCCTGATGAGAGACCTCCAACTGCTTCTTCAACGATTCGATCTGTTCGTCAAAAGAATCGATCTCCTTTAGCTGTTCGGCATATTTAACCTGCAACTCGATCAATTCTTCCACTTTGGAAACCCGGTGTTTCTGCTCCAGGGTGTATAACGTATCAAGACGTTCGTTCACCCAATCCAGTCGTTCGGGATTAAATTCTATGTCCTCCTTCAGCACTTCCGTTTCAGAAGACAAATCGTTCATATCGATATAGGCAGAACGCAGGCGTTCCGCTATTTCCTTCGCTTTAGGATAATAACGCTCCAAACTCTCTGCGGTGGAAAGGGCTTCTTTTATCAGCAGGACGGCTCCCTGTTCTTCCCCATCTAACAGCTGGGTAATCTTATAAAGAGAACCTTTTATCTCTTCGGCATGGGAAAGGGTTTCCAACTCCTGTTCCAGTTCTTCCTGTTCACCGGCTATCAGAGCGGCATCCGTCAGTTGTTCCAACTGAAAACGTACGTAATCTTCCTCCTGTTTAGTCTGGAAAGCCTTTTCAGTCAGCTCTTTCAGTTCTTTTTTCAAAAACAAATAACGGCTGTATTCCTTCCGGTAAAGGATCAACAGGATATCGTTTTCAGCCATTACATCGATTACTTTCAACTGAAACCGGTTATCCCCCAACAAAAGATTCTGGTGTTGCGAATGGATGTCGATCAGGCGGCTCCCCAATTCCTTCACTACGGAAAGCGGAACAGGCGAATCGTTTACAAAAGCGCGGGATTTCCCCGATGCAAACAACTCGCGACGAAGAATACAAATCTCCGCATCATATTCCAGGTCATTTGTGAGAAAGAATTCTTCCAGTTTATACCGGGAGACATCGAAGACTGCTTCTATCACACATTTATCAGAACCGTTCTTAATGCTCTTTCCATCTGCACGCTGTCCGAGGACTAAGGAAAGGGCACCCAATATAATAGACTTTCCTGCCCCCGTCTCACCGGTTATCACAGAAAAACCTTTATCGAACTTAATATCCAGGCTGTCTATCAGGACAAAGTTCCGTATGAATAAAGATTTCAGCATAGTTATTCCAGATTACTTTTTAAGCGATTCCATACGTGTCGTGAGGGCAGGATACAGATTGGACAACATTTTATAGCCTTCCTGCTTCTCCGGCGTAGTAGCTTTCGAATAAATCAAAACGACTTCATCCAGTTTGGAGTCGGCGAACATCTGTAGCAACGGAGATGTCGGCCGAGAACTTTTAATCTGCTCTAAAACCGGAAGCAAACCGATTATGGTCGTACGTCCGCGATCCGGATTAGCGGCCATTTCATCGAGGCCCTTACGATGATAGTTATACCACATATCCCGGAACAGTTCCGAAGTATTGTCCGTCAGAGCCGTTGCCAAAGCGTGGCGGTTACGGTCGTTTTCAAATGCTTTCCAACCGGTCCATGATGTCTGTGCTTGCGCCAAACTGACAATCTGCATGGCCTGCTGAAAGAAAGCAGCGCCCCCTTTCGGGGAAAAACTGTCGAAATCCAGTCCGAGGATCGTATAAATATAGTAAACAACAGTTGCGATCAAGTTACTGTTCAACGTATTTTCCGTATATTCCAACGGTTCAAACTCGGTATAGTCGAAAGAAAGTTCCGTGTCACGATAATTCATCAAGGTTGTGGTATAACTGGAATTATAAACCGGACGACGGGCTTGTACCTGTATTTCGCCCTTAAAGCTATTATCGGAAACTATTTCACTTATAATAATAGTCATGGTACAGTCGATACGTTCGTTCATGGCGAAAGTGGCGTCCGTCCATTTTTTGTTATTAACAAACTCCGTCAATGCAGTTTGCAGAGTGGTAAAGACCTGCTTATTGGTAGCCTGTACCTTATCACTGTTAATGGTGATACGGGCATTCAACTCCTGCGCTTCTCCCCAAAAAGGAGCAGCGCCCAATAAACATATATATAACAATCTCTTTATCATCTTCATTTTAATAACGTTGCCAATTTATTTATAATATCAACGGCTACTCCTTGTTTGCTTTTTAAAGGATAAGCTGTCGCCTCTCCTTCCTTGTCGATGATCGTAATTTTATTTGTATCACAACGAAATCCTGCACCTGCATCCCGTAAAGAGTTCAACACGATGAAATCGAGGTTTTTCCGCTTCAGCTTTCCTTCCGCATGAGCCGTTTCATCATTTGTTTCCAACGCGAAACCGACCAAGATCTGTCCTTCCCGCTTGATTGCTCCGAGCGAGGCGGCGATATCTTTGTTCGGAACGAGAAGAAGCGTCATTTCCCCTTTTGTTTCCCGTTTGATCTTTTCGGTTGCCTGCACATCCGGACGATAATCCGCAACTGCCGCACAAAGAATCCCGGCATCAGCCTCCGGGAAAGCCTCCATGGCAGCATGGTACATCTCTTCGGCAGACTCGACATCGATCCTCTTTATATTCGGATGAACCGTTTTTAAAGACACCGGACCTGCTATCAATGTAACTTCTGCACCTTGGCCGGCACAGGCCTCCGCCAATGCGAACCCCATCTTTCCGGAAGAATAGTTACCTATAAAACGAACGGGATCTATCTTTTCATATGTCGGACCGGCAGTTATTACAATCTTTTTTTTTTCAAGCTGAATTTGGGAAGCGAAAAAATCTTCCAGTACCGCCACGATCTTATCCGGTTCTTCCATCCGTCCCTTACCTACCAGATGGCTGGCAAGCTCCCCTTCGGCAGGTTCGATAATACGATTCCCGAATGAACGGAGCCGGTCTAAGTTCTGCTGTGTGGAAGGATGCGCGAACATATCCAAATCCATCGCCGGGGCAACGAACACCGGAGCTTTGCAAGACAGGTATGTCGTGATAAGCATATTGTCGGCAATGCCGTTTGCCATCTTTCCGATCGTCGAAGCCGTAGCCGGCGCAATCAGCATGGCATCCGCCCAAAGGCCGAGATCGACATGGCTATTCCACGTGCCGTCACGATTCGAGAAAAACTCGCTGATCACCGGATGGCTGCTCAACGTGGATAATGTAAGCGGCGTAATAAATTCTTTTCCCGCAGGGGTAATGACAACCTGGACCTCCGCCCCTTTCTTCACGAGGGCACGGATGATATAAGCAGCTTTATAGGCCGCTATGCTCCCGGTAATCCCCAATATGATATGTTTACCTTTCAAATTGTTCTCCATAACCCAATTGTGTACATCTCCGGACGAAACCGGAATTTCATAAGCATAAAACGATTGTTCCATAGGCATGAAACTTTAATTCCATAGGCATGGAACTTTTGTTTCACTGGCATGGAACTTTTTGCCTGCCGGCACAGGAATGCGATTACAAACGCAACGTCATTATCTCGCGCGCCACACGGCTGTCGATATTATGATGTTCGCCCAATTTCCAACCCTGTTTATCTACAGGGGCAGCAAGGGCATCCAAATCTTTTTCCGTAATGCCGCATTCACCGAGGCGCGTTTTCAGCCCCATCCGGCGGAAGAAATCTTCACAGGCAGCAATTGTCTTACGTGCTTTTTCCTCTTCCGTTCCATCGGTAATGCCAAAAACGACTTCACCCATACGAGCCAGCTTGGCCTGCTTCTCCTTAAACATATACGTCATGACACCCGGCAAGAGAATAGCCAGTGTTTGTGCATGATCCAGTCCGAACTGCGCCGTCAGCGAATAGCCCATACGGTGTGACGACCAGTCCTGGGGAACCCCTTGACCGATCCAGACATTCAACGCATTGGTGGCCGCCCACATCAGGTTGGCACGGATATCGTAGTCATTCGGATGATCCAGGACTTTCAGCCCCTCTTCATGGATGACACGCATCAATCCCTCCGAAAAGGCATCCTGCACCTTCGCATTGACCGGATATGTCAGATATTGTTCCACTACATGAATAAAAGAATCGACCACCCCGTTTGCGACCTGGCGTGCGGGGAGCGAATAGGTCACTTCCGGATCCAGCACAGAAAACTTCGGAAATACCAACGGGCTGGCGAAATTCAGTTTCTCACAGGTCGATACGCGGGAGATCACCGAACGCTCGTTCATCTCCGAACCGGTAGCAGCCAATGTAAGTACCGTACCCAAAGGCAGAGCATTCTTTACCTGCCCGCCTTTCGAAAGGATATCCCACGGATCACCTTCAAAACCGACCGATACCGCTATAAACTTTGTCGCATCGATCACCGAACCACCACCTACGGCCAACAGAAAATCGATCTTCTTCTCTTTGACGATCTCCACGGCCTTCATACAGGTTTCGTAATGCGGATTTGCTTCGATACCCGGAAATTCAGTCACTTCAAAATCTTTCAGCGCCTTTGTCACCTGGTCGTAGATACCGTTTTTCTTTATGCTTCCGCCGCCATACACCATCAGCACTTTACTTCCTTCCGGAATCAAAGCGGACAGACGGGCAATGGAACCTTTGCCGAAAACAACCTTTACAGGATTACTAAACTCAAAATTATTCATGGTTCTTATTTCGAATTAAAACCTCTCAATTTTATCTCAGTCAGTATTTTCTTAGTGTTCAGAGGGAAGTCGCCATTCATAATCCAAGAATAATAACCGGGATCGTTCTTCAGCACCTCCTCTACCAGACGCCCTTTATATTTGCCGAAGTTGATCACCTCTTCCCCTTTATCGTTATACACCATACGGCCGGCAAAGTCCACATTATTCGTATAGCTTGAATATTGGGAAAGGAAATTGATATCATTCTGCAAGTCCGGATAACGGTCCAATTGCGCTTTCAGCACTTCATAAGTCGCCATCGTATCGGCCTCCGCCGTATGGGCATTTTCAAGGCTTTTATCGCAGTAGAACTTATAAGCGGCCGAAAGCGTGCGCTGTTCCATCTTATGGAAAATGGTCTGTACGTCTACAAACTTGCGTTTATTCAAATCGATATCGACACCTGCACGCAGAAACTCTTCTGCCAGCAAAGGGATATCAAAGCGGTTGGAGTTATATCCTGCCAGATCACACCCCTCTATCTGGGTTGCCAGCGATTTGGCTATTTCTTTAAAAGTAGGACAGTCTTTTACATCTTCGTCGGTGATGCCGTGTATTGCGGTCGATTCCGGTGGAATGGGCATTTCCGGATTGATCCGTCTCGTTTTAGATTCCTCTTTCCCATTCGGGAAAACTTTGACAAAAGAGATTTCTACGATACGGTCTTTTACAATATTAATACCCGTAGTCTCCAGATCAAAGAAGACTAACGGGTTTTTCAGGTTTAACTGCATTTTTTATATTTTAATCATTCAACATCATAGGCATCAACAGCATCAGCAGATCTTCGTTCTCTTCGTTTTCAGAAGGAACGATCAGACCGGCACGCGAAGGATCAGCCAGTTCGAGTATCACCTCTTCCGAGTTGATGTTGCTCAGTATTTCAATCAGATAAGTGGCTTTGAAACCGATGCTTAATTCGGTTCCGTCAAAGCTGCAAACAATCTTTTCTTCTGCGGAAGTAGAGAAATCGATATCCTGTGCGGAAACAAGCATTTCGCTCTCCTTCAGTTGCAACTTCACAAGGCTGCTCGCCGGATTGGAGAAAACGGAAACGCGCTTCAAGGCATTCAGGAAAGAGATACGGTCGATTGCCACCTTGAAAGGATTTTCCTGCGGGATCACGCTGTTGTAATTCGGGTAACGGCCTTCGATCAGGCGGCAAACCATTTCGAAATTAGAACAGTTCACATAGGCGTTGTTATCATCGAACTTGATGCTAACCATCTCCCCTTCCTTTGATAAAAGGCCTTTGAGCAGGTTAGCCGGTTTCTTCGGCAGAATGAAAGAAGCTCTTTCCGGTGATTTCACCGAAAGATTGCGCAGGCGCACCAGCTTATGTCCGTCGGAAGCGACGAAAGTCAGATCGTCCGTATGAATATCGAAATAGATACCGTTCATGACCGGGCGAAGTTCATCGTCTGCCGTTGCAAAGAGGGAACGGCTGATACCGTTCAGTAACATTTGTGCGTCCATCATGATGGAGATTGCATTCTCATTCAGCGGTTTTTGCTGCGGATACGTATCTCCCTTCTGTCCGATAAAATTATATTTACCATTCTGGAAATGGATAAAGATTTCCAGGTTATCGTCATTAATATCAAAAGTCAGCGGTTGTTCGGGCAGCTCTTTCAACGGATCGAGTAAGATTTTTGCTGAGACGGCGAAAAGCCCGCTTCCCTGTGCATTCATCACGTCAACGGATGTAACCAGACGTGTTTCAGCATCCGAAGCTGTTATAGTGAGTTTATTACCTTCCAGGTTGAAAAGGAAACTGTCCAGGATAGGTAATGAATTCTTAGAAGCAATAACTTTGCTAATAGATTGCAAACGTGATAACAGCGCTGTGCTGGATACATCAAATCTCATGGTTCTTAATTATTTATTTGTTTCTATTTATTATTTACCAATGTGTGTAGGTCCGACTCACGAACAGCCCTCAACCGGACAGCCGCAGATTAGCCCACACAAAATTATGAAAATATTCCATATAACCACCCGAATGGAGACAAAAAAAGAGGCCCTTCCCTCTATGGGGAAGAACCTCTCTTTGTATCTTGATATTACGCTCTGTTATTTAGCGAAATAATCTTTAACAGCTTCGTTAGGAATCATTTCTTCCTGGAAGATGTAAGCACCGGTCTTCGGGGACTTAACCATCTTGATTACTTTAGAATAGGTACGACCGTCACCTTTCTTAAATGTTGCAACCGCTTTTTTTGCCATTGTTTAATCTCCTCTTACTTAATTTCTTTGTGTAACGTCATCTTCTTCAGGATAGGATTGTACTTCATCAGCTCCAATCTCTGAGTTGTATTCTTTCTGTTCTTTGTAGTAATATAACGAGAAGTACCCGGCATACCACTTTCTTTGTGCTCAGTGCATTCAAGAATTACCTGAACTCTGTTACCTTTTGCTTTCTTTGCCATTTCTTATTTCCTCCTCAAATTAAGCGTTTAAATAACCTTTTTCAGCAGCTTTCTTAATTGCTGCATCCAAACCAAGTTTATTGATAGTACGCAAGCCAGCGGCTGAAATATTCAGGCTAACCCAACAATCCTGTTCTACCCAGTAGAACTTTTTAGTAAACAGGTTCACATCAAACTTACGTTTCGTTCTTCTCTTAGAGTGAGAAACGTTGTTGCCAACCATTGCTTTCTTTCCGGTAATTTGACAAATTTTAGACATCGCTAATCTTTCTTTTTAATATTACGAAATTTAAGTCAACTCCTGCTATCTGTCTTCCCTTTTTGAACTGCATCTTGAACAAAAACAAAGATTCTAATAGAGTTTCTCTTCTTTTACGGGGCACAAAGGTACAAATTATTTTCATTCACACACAAGAAATCAGCAAATAAATCAGCACTTTCTGCTATTTTTCCTTAATTTATTCTGTATGAGAGTATCAAGTCCCGCTGCGGCATAGATTGTTATCGCAAACAAATAAGGATAATGATAGCGGGAAGTGATCACGAATAAAACCGTTACAGCCGTGCCTAAAGCAGGAATCAGGAGATAGATATTCCGTTCCCGGAACAGGTCACGCCGGTTCTTCCACACGTAGTAAAGGAATAATAAAAGTACCGCGTAATAGACAGCACTTTTCAACGCCAGAGAAGCTATTAACTCTATTAATTTCAAATCATTACCTTTCACATTTGAAAGTACTACTCTAAATCCCATATCCGGCTTTACACGCTCTGTCCAGGTATCTTCACTATATAAGGCGACCAGCTTGAGAGGTATTTGGGAAATATATTCAAACGGGTGTTCCGATATCCAGCGGATCGACGCACGCTTTAACAGGCTGTCCCGCTCCATATAGGTATAGTCTCCGGGAGGAAGGCAAATATAGTTATCCGGATCACTGAAGCCATTAAAATTGACTAAACCGTTTGCTTCATCAAAAGAACTCATTGCCAGGTTATACCCTCCCGATACTGCCTGGTACACAAAATGGCCCGTTCTCGCTTTTGCACTTTGACCTATTAGGAAAACCGTCAACAAAAGAGGCATAAACAACGCTACATAACTCCGCCAACCTCTTTTTTGGACGATGAAATGGACAATTATGGCAAATAAAAAGACGACCGCCAATGGACGGAACCAATTTGCCAAGCCAATAATCACACCTGCAAAAAGAATCGGAAACAATCTACGGCTGGTACACAAAAGCAACGCTGTCAGCAGCAGGAATGTAAAGGGCAAATCGGTCAGCATTGCAATCGGGATATACAGGTTCGAATAGACCAACATATATAAGATTGAAGCGTAATACCCGATTCTATCATTAAAAAGCCGGCGGGCAAGCAACAGTATCTCAAATACCATTGCCATATTCAGTAATAAATTCAGCAAACGGATGTATGAAAAAGATCCGAAAAGCGTTTGAATGCCAATAAGCAAATTAACATATCCGGGACCGAAAATAAAAAGATCATACTGGTTATGAGGGGCAGGATACCAAGTTCCTGTCTCAATACATTCGGTTGCATATTTAGCATAAAAACGGGCATCGTCGTGGTTAGGCATATCCCAGTATTTTACCACTAAGCAGACCTGCAGGATCACCCATATGGCAAACACGATCCAAAAAACGGCCGGCAATTTTTTTCCAATCATTCCTTAACTCTTTTTGGGTGACAAAGATACAGCCTTTTCACCGGTAATCCTTCCGTGATAGATTAATTCTATCGGTTTATTTGAGAAACAACAGGAGGTATTCGCAACAAAATCAAACTCCTGATGGTTTTATTTTCAAAGAAACATAAAATAAAAACGTATTGATTATGGCACGAGATTTTAAAGAAGCACTGAGACATCGCAGAACTTATTATCACATCACGAACAGTTCCCCGATATCAGACGAACAGATCAAAGAAATAATAGACTTCGCAGTTATGAACGTCCCTTCAGCCTTTAATTCACAATCCACCCGTATCGTATTGCTACTGGGCAAGAATCATGAAAGACTTTGGGAAATCACGAAAGAGACATTGAAGAGACTTGTTTCAGCGGAAGTTTTCAAAGGGACGGAGGCTAAAATAGACGGAAGCCTGGCAGCCGGCTATGGGACGATCCTGTTCTTTGAAGACAAAGCGGTAGTCGAACAATTGCAAGACTCCTTCCCTACTTATTACGACAAATTCCCGGTTTGGGCACAACAAACATCCGCCATGCACCAACTGGCTATCTGGACAATGCTGGAAGATGCCGGTTTAGGTGCTTCCCTCCAACATTATAATCCGTTAATTGACGAAACGGTATGTGCAGAATGGAAACTCGACCCGAAATGGGAACTGGTAGCACAGATGCCTTTCGGAACACCGACGGAAGAACCCGGACCGAAAGAGATCAAACCGTTGGACAAAAGAGTCCTGGTTTTCAAATAAAAAACGAAAAGCCGTTTTAAGCACCGATATCACTATTTACAATCGAGAAAAGAGAAAGTTGCTCCATTACCAAAATGTCACTACGACCCCATGTAAATCGGATTAGTAGTGCATATAAATAGAATTAGTAGTAAGGGTAATATTTTTTAACGTTTCTATTTGAAAGCGACAATCCCCTTTTACTGTCGAAATGATAAAAGAGCTTCTTTCTCTTTTTTGCGTACTTGCCGAAGACGCCGAAGAATGTCAAACTAAATTAAGCACAAACATGAATTACGATATTGCAATTATAGGGGGAGGGCCGGCAGGCTATACCGCCGCCGAACGGGCAGCCGAAGGAGGGCTGAAGACCGTCCTCTTTGAAAAAAACGCCATCGGAGGCGTCTGCCTGAACGAAGGTTGTATTCCCACAAAAACGTTATTATACTCCGCCAAAATACTGGACAGTTTCAAAACATCCTCCAAATATGGCATTTCATCGGAAGGGACGCCGTCTTTCGATATGGACAAGATCATCGGGCGCAAGAACCGGACGGTCAAAAAACTGACGTCCGGTGTAAAGATGCGCCTCACTTCAAGTGGGATCACGATCGTCGAAGGGACAGCCGTGTTGAACGGGGAAACGGACGGAATGATCCGCATACAGTGCGGAAACGACCTTTTCACCGTCAAAAACGTACTTCTCTGCACCGGTTCCGAAACAGTAATCCCGCCTATCAAGGGACTCTCGGAAACGGAATACTGGACTTCGCGGGAAGCGCTCGACAGTAAAGAACTCCCCAAAGAACTTGCCATCATTGGCGGCGGCGTTATCGGGATCGAGTTCGCCTCCTTCTTCACCAGCATGGGAGTAAAAGTGAAGGTAATCGAGATGATGCCGGAAATACTCGGTGCGATGGACAAAGAGGCGTCCGCCATGCTCCGGAGCGAATACGCCAAGAAAGGGGTGGAATTTCATCTGAACACAAAAGTGATCGAAGTCAACCCGAAAGAGGTCATTGTCGAGAAAAACGGCAAGACGAATGCGATTCCGGCCGACAGAATCTTAGTCAGCGTAGGTCGCCGGGCAATCACCCAAGAACTGGGCCTGGAAAGCCTTTCCATCGAGATGGACCGCCGGGGCGTCCGGGTTAACGAATATATGCAAACTTCCCATCCGCACGTTTATGCAGCCGGCGATATCACAGGATTCTCGCAACTGGCCCATACGGCTTACCGGGAAGGTGAGGTTGCCGTCAACCATATACTGGGACATGAAGACCGGATGGACTACAGGGCCATTCCTGCCGTCGTCTACACCAACCCGGAAGTAGCCGGTGTCGGCAAAACGGAAGAAGAGTTGAAGGCAAACGGTGAATATTACAACCTTGTGAAGATACCGATGACCTATTCCGGACGCTTTGTCGCCGAAAACGAAACCGGCAACGGGCTCTGCAAGCTCCTGACGAACGTGAACGGCCAGATCATCGGTTGCCACCTGTTGGGAAATCCGGCATCGGAGATCATCGTCATTGCCGGTATCGCCGTCGAACATGGTTATACGGTCGATGAATTCAAGAAAACCGTATTCCCCCATCCGACTGTCGGAGAGGTGATACACGAAAGCCTGTACCTCTGATGATGCTTTATATCGACAATCCATACACCGATGCCTGGTTCAATCTGGCAGCCGAAGAGTATCTGCTCAAGAACTTTTCGGACAACATCTTCATGTTGTGGCAAAACGAACCGTCCGTCATCATCGGCAAGCATCAGAATGTATGGGACGAGATAAACCGGAACTATATACAGGAGAAGCATATCAAAGTCGTACGCCGTTATTCAGGTGGCGGAGCCGTCTATCACGATTCGGGCAACCTGAATGTGACTTTTATACAAAGCAACAAGGAACTTACGTCCGGCACATTCACTGCCCGGCTGATCGCTTTCCTTGCCACATTCGGCATCCGGGCAAAGGCAGACGAACGGCAGGCACTCACGATCGACGGGCTGAAAATATCGGGCAGCGCACAATCCATCCACAAAAGCAGGATCTTGCATCACGCCACCCTCTTATTCTCAACCGACCTGTATCGCCTGGCGACCGCCCTCAAAAGCACAGGACGAAGGCCGGAGAGCAATGAGATGAAGCCCGCTCCTTTTTATGTCAAATCCGTAAGAAGCCCGGTCACCAATATTTGTACCTATACCCGCAAAGCGGTATCTATCGGAGAATTCAGAGATGCACTTCTGAACTATTTTACAGAAAACAAGACGGTTCCCCGTCCCTATTCATTCACTGAAGACGATTTGAACGCCATCCGGTCCCTGCGTGACAACAAATATGCAACGCCGGCCTGGAACTTCAATATCAGAACATAAAATACACATTTAAACTATGTCGACATTTGAAATAAAAATGCCCAAACTGGGCGAAAGCATCACGGAAGGGACGATTGTCTCCTGGTCCGTCAAAGTAGGCGATGCTGTTCAGGAGGACGATGTCCTTTTTGAAGTGAGTACCGCCAAAGTCAGTGCGGAAATCCCCTCTCCCGTAGCCGGGAAGGTTCTCGAACTGCTGTTTGCCGAAGGCGATACGATAGCCGTCGGCACGACCGTCGCCCTGATCCAGTTGGAAGGCGAAGAAGGAGAAACTCAGGAAAGCTCCGCTTCCGCAGCAGCCAAAAGCGACGAAAGCACCACGGTCCGGTCCACCCCGGCAGAACCCGCCCAGCCGGTCAAATCATCCAAAGAAGAAGACGGAAGGTGGTATTCGCCCATCGTGTTGCAACTGGCACAGGAAGCCAAAATATCGCAGGCCGAACTGGATGCCATTCCGGGAACCGGCTACGAAGGGCGGCTCAGCAAAAAAGATATCAAAGATTATATCACGGCAAAGAAAAGCGGTATCGCTCCACAAAGTGAAACCGAAAACTTGCATCAACGGTCGATGCAGTCCACCATCTCCGGCGGATGCAACGCACCATCTACTGCAGATGGCGCCCACCATCTCCGGTCGATGCCGCCCACCATCGACGATCGACGCAACCCGGCAGCTATTACCGAAGACGAAACAGTCGAAATGGATCGCGTAGCCCGCATCATATCCGACCACATGGTGATGTCGAAAAAAGTGTCTCCTCACGTCACGACCGTTGTCGAAGCCGACGTTACCCGCCTCGTGAAATGGCGTAGCCGCGTGAAAGATGCATTCTTCAAGCGCGAAGGCGTGGCACTCACTTTCATGCCTGCCATAGCAGAAGCTACGGCAAAAGCGCTGGCTGAATTCCCATATGTGAACGCATCGGTTGACGGCTATAAAGTCATTCTGAAAAAGCATATCAACCTGGGTATCGCCGTGTCGCTGCCGGACGGTAACCTGATCGTGCCGGTTATCCATGACGCGGACAAACTGAATCTGAACGGCCTTGCCGGCAGTATCGACAGCCTTGCAGCCAAAGCACGCAGTAACAAGCTGATGCCGGACGACATTCAAGGCGGAACCTTCACGATCACCAACTTCGGCTCGTTCAAAAGCCTGTTCGGTACCCCGATCATCAACCAGCCCCAGGTCGCCATCTTAGGCGTCGGCTTCATCGAAAAGAAACCGGCCGTAGTGGAAACACCCGAAGGAGATACGATTGCAATACGGCACAAGATGTATCTATCCCTGTCGTACGACCATCGGATCATCAACGGTGCTCTCGGCGGAGAGTTCCTGCGGCGGGTTGCGGACTACCTTGAGAATTGGGATAAATAATGATTTATCTGTGCGCAATAAAATAATGGTGTCCCGTAGGGGCGGGGTTCTACTCCGCCCAATGAAAATAACCTCCGTCTTGCCCGGATCCAATGGGCAGAGCAGAGCCCTGCCCCTACAAGCGACAACCATGTCATCCATCTTCCGCACCGGTAAATCTGCATTTATCACCAAACAATTAATACAATATAAAATAATCAAGTATGAAACGATACGATATAAAAACGACCGATACCGAGACACTTCGCAAATGGTATTACCTGATGAGTCTCGGCAGGGCGCTCGATGAAAAGGCGCCTTCTTACCTGCTCCAGTCCTTAGGATGGTCCTATCATGCCCCTTATGCCGGGCATGACGGCATCCAGCTTGCCATCGGACAGGTATTCCACCGGGGAGAGGATTACCTCTTTCCTTATTACCGCGATATGCTGACGGTCCTCTCTGCCGGAATGACGGCGGAAGAAGTTATCCTGAACGGCATCTCGAAAGCGACCGACCCGTCCAGCGGCGGCCGGCACATGTCCAACCACTTCGCTAAACCGGAGTGGCATATCGAAAACATATCCTCGGCAACCGGGACACACGACCTGCATGCCGTAGGTGTCGCCCGCGCAATGGTTTATTACGACCATACAGGTGTTGCGATCACTTCACACGGTGAATCCGCCACTTCCGAAGGCTACGTCTACGAAGCCATCAACGGGGCGAGTAACGAACAGCTCCCCGTTATCTTCGTCCTGCAGGATAACGGCTACGGCATCTCTGTCCCCAAAAAGGACCAGACGGCCAACCGCAAAGTAGCCGACAATTTCTCCGGCTTCAAGAACCTACGCATCATCCATTGTAACGGAAAAGACGTTTTCGACTCGATGAACGCCATGACCGAAGCCCGCGAACATGCGATCAATACGCATAATCCGGTGATCGTCCATGCAAACTGCGTACGCATCGGTTCCCATTCGAACTCCGACAAGCAGACTTTGTATCGCGATGAAAACGAACTTGCCTACGTGAAAGCAGCCGACCCGCTGCAAAAATTCCGTCGTATGCTGCTCCGTTACAACCGCCTGACCGAAGATGAGCTGAAGCAGATAGAAGCACAGGCGAAAAAAGACCTGAGCGCAGCCAACCGAAAAGCGATGGCGGCTCCCGAACCCGACCCTGCAACGATCTTTGACTATGTCCTGCCCGAACCTTACCAGCCGCAGAAATATACAGACGGCACACACAAAGAAGAAAATGGCGAAAAGAAAACACTGGTAACCGCAATCAACGAAACACTAAAAGCAGAATTCCGCCATAACCCGAATACATTCCTGTGGGGACAGGACGTAGCAAACAAAGATAAAGGCGGCGTGTTCAACGTCACCAAAGGCATGCAGCAGGAGTTCGGACCGAAACGTATCTTCAATGCTCCCATCGCCGAAGATTACATTGTGGGCACGGCCAACGGCATGTGCCGCTTCGACCCGAAAATACACGTCGTGGTGGAAGGAGCCGAGTTTGCCGATTACTTCTGGCCGGCCATCGAGCAGTATGTCGAATGTACCCACGAATACTGGCGAAGCAACGGACAGTTCACCCCGAACCTGACGCTCCGCCTGGCATCGGGCGGCTATATCGGCGGCGGGCTCTACCATTCACAAACGATCGAAGGTGCGCTGACCTCCATTCCGGGAGCCCGCATCGTCTATCCTTCTTTTGCCGACGATGCGGCAGGGTTGTTGCGCACCAGCATACGTTCGAAAGGCTTCACCGTCTTTCTCGAACCGAAGGCACAGTATAACTCGGTCGAAGCAGCCAGCTTCGTGCCGGAAGACTTCGAGGTTCCTTTCGGGAAAGCCCGCATCCGCCGGCCGGGTAGCGACCTGAGTGTGATCACGTACGGCAACACGACGCATTTCTGCCTGACCGTTGCCGAAAAGCTGAAGAAAGAACATAACTGGGACGTTGAAGTCATCGACATCCGCTCGCTGATCCCGCTCGATACGGAAACGATCTTCGCCTCCGTGAAAAAGACCAGCAAGGTACTGATCGTGCATGAAGACAAAGTGTTCTCCGGTTTCGGTGCTGAAATAGCCGGAATCATCGGGACGGAGATGTTCCGCTATCTGGACGCACCGATCCAGCGTGTCGGTTCCACCTTTACCCCTGTCGGTTTCCATCCGGTCCTCGAAAAGGCGATCCTGCCCGGAGAAGAACGGATCTACAACGCAGCAAAAGCATTATTGGAATATTAATGAAAGAGACGGAGCAATCCGTCTCTTATAAACAACATACAGAATGAAAAAAATAGGTTTATTCTATGGTGGCACAACCGCAAAAACAGCCGTAGTCGCCTTGAAAATACAAGAAGCATTCGCTGAAAACGAAGTCGTCCTGATCCCAATCGAAGGAGCGACACGCAAAGAATTCGAATCGTTCGAAAACATCATTGCCGGAACTTCCACCTGGTTCGACGGAGAACTGCCGACCTACTGGGACGAGTTTCTGCCGGAAATAGAGTCTATCGACATGACGGGCAAGAAAGTCGCCATTTTCGGCCTCGGCGACCAGGAACGCTATCCCGACAATTTCGTCGATGGAATCGGCATCCTGGCGGAAGCCTTCGTCAGGAGCAACGCAGAACTGGTCGGCTTCATGCCCGTCAACGACTACCATTTCACCCAGTCACAAGCCGTTAAGGGTGATCATTTCCTGGGGCTTGCCCTCGATGTCGAGAACCAGTCCGAACAAACGGAAGAACGTATACTGAAATGGGTGGCGGAACTGAAAAAGGAGTTTCAATAATATTTGCATTTGTTTCTGTCTTGGCAGTTTCGAGTTATAAATTATCATTTATGATTCAAATCTGCCAAAAGGCGAGGGCGGGATATTCATGCAGTGTTGTGGGCAGAGCATAGCCCTGCCCCTACAGAAGGACAATCATTTTGCATAACCCTGACATCCATGTTTCATATCCGTAAATCATCATTTAAAAGGTTCACCTTTTCTTAAATCAATATCTATTTATTTTTGTAACAACGATGCGACGCGTATATTTGCAGGCGCAAACAAATACAAAATATGACTGCAAATAACAAAACGTACCGCTATCATTTCCTGGCAATCCTTACCGTTATCATTTGGGGTACGACTTTCGTTTCCACGAAGGTTCTGATCGGTAACGGGCTGACTCCGGTCGAAATTCTCCTCTATCGCTTTTCGTTGGCATATATCGGAATCTGGTTTTTCTGCCCGCGCAAGCTATTGGCTAAATCATGGAAAGACGAACTCCTCTTTCTCGGAGCCGGACTTTGCGGCGGTTCGCTCTACTTCGTTTCCGAGAATACGGCATTGGGGATCACGCTTGCCTCCAATGTCTCGCTGATAATCTGCACGGCCCCTATCCTGACCGCCTTTCTCTCCCGCCTCTTCCATAAGGGCGAAAGGCTGAAAAACCATTTGATCTATGGTTCGCTGATGGCGCTGCTCGGAGTGGGCCTCGTCGTGTTCAACGGAAGTTTTATCTTACAGATCAATCCGCTCGGAGACATCTTGACCCTGTTTGCCGCTCTCATGTGGGCATTCTACGGTCTGATCTTAAGACGCCTCGGAAGCCGGTATCCGACGCTCTTCATTACCCGCAAAGTTTTCTTCTACGGGATTGTGACTCTGATTCCCGTCCTGGTCATTTCTCCCATTCATCCGCAGTTTGCCGTACTGATACAACCGGCTGTTATCTGCAATCTGTTATTTCTGGGGGTTATTGCTTCATTGCTCTGCTACATCATGTGGAATACGGCTGTGAAAGAGTTGGGCGTCGTCCGTACGACAAATTATATTTATGTAGTTCCGCTCGTAACTCTTCTTACTTCCGCCCTTGTCATTGACGAAACGATAACGGTTGTAGCATTGTTCGGTTCCGCTTTCATCCTGTCGGGGGTATATATTGCGGAAAAGGGAATTACATTCCGGAAGAAGTAAAAAATAAGCGCCATAGGTTTCGAAACACTATTTTCTATCATTATCAGACTAACGTCCGCTCACTAATAGATATAATTGAGGCACGGATTTCACGGAAAACACAAAAAAAATAAACTCATCCGTGTAAATCAGTGAAATCCGTGCCTAAAAAGATTGTGATAAAGGCGTTTTCCGATTATTGCAAGCGACGAATACCCACCGCCTTATTATACTGAGCGAGGGATGCTTTCTGCTGATACCAGGTCTGGATCAAGCTACTATAAGACTGAATCCAGGAAAGCTGGGCGGAAAGCACGTCGAGGATCGGAAGTTTTCCCTCGTTATAGCTGAACGTATTCAAGTCGAGGTTTTCTTCGGCGATCTTGCAGGCCTCTTCGGCAACATTGATCTGCTTCGTGTTTTCCGTCAGACTGGTCCAGGAATTAGCAACCTCCTGGGAGATCTGGTCACGTGCATAATCCATCGCATATTCCTTACTCCGCAGGATTGCTTTCTGGGAATTTACCTCTTTGAAACGGGCGCCCCAACGGAACAAAGGTATCTTGAGGGATGCGAATACGGCAGGTGTCCAAAGCTGGTCGGAACCTTTCACGTTCAGCATCGGAGTTCCCCAGGTTCCCTGGAAACCGATTGCCAGTGTCGGATTATATTTAGCTTTCGACAGGTTGATCTGCCTCTTCTGATATTCGATATTCAGCTTGGAGATCGTGAAGTCCGGCCGGTTCTGCAAAGCGGCCTCTTCCCCTATGTGCATAGGCAACGGCTGGACCATCGTGATAGCATCGGCAATCTCTACCGGCGTCATAGGAGGAACGCCCATCAGCACGTTCAGGTTCTGCAAGGCGATCTGATAGTCTTTGTACGCAGCGCTTTTATTCAATTCCGCTTCTTTCAAACGCGACTGCACCTGCAGGAGGTCTGTCTTACTGATCTGCCCGTCATTAAAACGGGTAGTCAGCACGTTTGCCAATTCCTGCACGATATCGACATACTGGCACATGACATCGTACATACCTTTGCGGGCAGCTGCCGACCAGTAGTTCAGGTCGGCGGCATACACGATGTTATCCGTCGTCAGGTCTTCCGCCTCGGAAGCGATCTGTCCCTGAATCTGGGCAGCCTTGTAGCTGTTATAGATCTGTCCGCCGGCATAAACAGGCTGACTTACGGTAGCTCCCAAACTATAAGTATTGTGATCCATTTCGACAGACATACCCGGACCAAAGTCCAGGTCGTACTTATTGATACGGTACTGATAGCTGCCGGAGAAATCGACAGCCGGGAAGAAAGCGGTCTTGGCCGCCTTGATAGCATGTTGCATGGCAATACGCTCTTCCGCACTCTGTTTGATCTGGCGGCTATATTCAAGCACTTTCTGCTTGTAGTCTGCAGCCGTTACGGGCTTTTCCTGTGCTCCCACAGATAAAGCCCCCAACAGCATACAACCGATAATTATTTGAGTTCTCATATTTATTATACCGATTTAATCTTAAAGAATATACAATAGGTCACCGGAAGCACGAAGATGGTCAGGATGGTCGAAACGAACAGACCTCCCATAATCGTCGCCGCCATACCGGCAAACATGGCATCACCCAACAACGGCAACATACCCAAGATCGTTGTGCCCGATGCCATCGTCACCGGAACGATACGCGTCTTGGTTGCTTCGATCACCGCATTGACCGGCGCCAGGCCACTGTTGAGCTGCAACCCGATTTCGTCTACCAGCACGATCGCATTCTTGATATTCATACCGATCAGACCTAACAGACCCAGCATGGCAAAGAAGTCGAGCGACTTGCCGAACACCAGCAATCCCAATACTACACCGATGAAGATCAGCGGCAACATACACATGATCAATACCGGCTTCCGGTAATATTTCGGGAACAGGAACAACAAGGTGACATAGATCAAACCGAACATCAACGGGATGTTGGCGGCAATCGCCTTGTTACCTTTATCCTGCTCGGACTGCTCGCCGAAGTATTGCAGTTTATATCCTTCGGGAACCTGTACCTCCTGCTGGATCTCCTGCCACAACTGGCTGAAAGCGGCCATCGTATTGGCGCCGCGTTTCGGTTCGCACTGCATCATCATATAACGCTGGCGATTGTAACGTTTCACAACACTGTACTCGTAATCGAGCGAGAAGTCGTCGGTCACCTGTTCCACTTTCACGGAGCGACCTTTGGCACTGTAGACCGGCAAGGTCTTGATATCATTCAGGTTCATGGAGTCACGATCGGCATCTTTCAGCAGGATCGGCATAAACACATCCCCCTCACGGTATTCGCCTAAAGGCACGCCGTTTGTAGCCGAACGAAGCGAATAGGCCATCTGCTGGCGGGTGATACCTAAGCGGAGACCTTTCTCCTGCGAATACAACGGCTTCCATACCGGAACCTTGTTTCCCCAGCTGTTACGCACTTCCATCACCATCTCGTTCTTGCGGGCGATCTCTTGCGCACGCTGCGTCAGAGCCACCAGCGTATCGATATTATCGCCAACAAACCCGATTTCAATTGCGGCATCAGGCACGGGAGACAAAGCAAACAAAGCTGAACGGGTCAAAATATCCGGATAATTGGCGACCATATATTCGTAGAACTTGTTTTCCTCGCTCTGCGCATCTTTCGCGTCCTTGGTCTCGATCAAGACATTGGCGAAGTTCGGTTTCGGACCGATAGAAGAACTTGCCAGGTAATAACGCACCGGTGAGCCTCCCATCGTAAAGGAATAGGATTTGATATTCTCGTTATTCTTAAGATATTCCTCGATCTTGATCACATTCCTTTCCACATCGTCGATACCATACCCTTCCGGGAAGATCAGGTCGGCACGGAAATACGGCTTATTCATGATCGGGAAGAAACTCTGCGGCATGATACCCATGATAAACAGAGACAAGAACAAGGTCGCCACAACCGAAGTAAGCGTGATGTAACGGCGTTTGATCAGGCGGCCCAATACTTTCTCGAACCGATGGTACAACTTTGTGTCATACGGATCTTTGGATTCGCCCGGTTTGCCTTCTTTCAGGATGAAACTACCGAAAGTCGTTGTCTGTGTCAAAGCCAATACCCAACTCAGTCCGAGAGATACGGCAAGCACGATAAACAGCGGTTTGACAATTTCGGCTACGGAAGCCGGCGCCAAGTACATCGGCAGGAAAGAACAAACAGCGATAAAGGTTGCCCCCAGCAACGCCCATTGCGGTTTGGTAGCCCCGTCGACCAACGCCTGGTAACGTGACAGGCCCCGCTTGATACCGACCTGTGCGTTATCGGTCACCACAATCGCATTATCCACCAGCATACCCATCGCAATGATGAATGCAGCAAGTGAGGTTCGGTTCAGCCCGACGCCCCAGATCAACATGATCAGCAACGTGCCTCCGACAGAGAAGAGCAGCGAACTGCCCACCAACATACCGGCACGCGAACCCATCACGAGGAAGATAATCACGATCACAATCAGCAACGATTCGATCAGGTTCAGGATAAAGCCGTTGTTCGCCTCATTGGCAATCTTATTCTCCGGATAGATGGTTTTCAGCTCCATGCCGATCGGGAACAGCTGTTCCATCTCTTTCAGATGGTCGGCAACCGCATTACCGACCGCCACCACATCGTCTTTAGACCCTGTAGCCACGCCGATACCGATCGCCCGTTTGCCATCCACACGCATCAGGTTGGAAGGAGGATCCATATATCCCCGTTCGACTGTTGCGATATCGCCCAGACGGACTTCACCGCCGCCTTTTGTCACGATCAGCTGGTCGCGTATATCCTGGATGCTTTTATAAGTACCTTCGGCACGCACACGAAGTTGGTAGGTTCCGGTCATGATCTCGCCGGTGTTGACCAACAGGTTCTGCGTTTGCAGGACTTGCTGTATCGAATTGGGGTCGATCCCCAGGTTCGCCAGCTTGGGAACGGAGATACGCACATTCACGACTTGCGTCTGCTCGGCAAACAGGTATACTTTCTGCACACCGGAGATCGGCGTCAGTTCCGTCTTGATCTTCTGCGCCCAGTCGCGCATATCGTCGTAGGTAAAACCTTCATCGGCCGTCAAGGCATAATAGATACCGAACACGTCCCCGAAGTCGTCACTCACATTGATGGCGGATGCACCACTCGGAAGGCGGGGTTGTATATTGGCTACTTTACGCCGTAGTTCGTCCCATTTCACCGGCATGTAATCCGGAGCCAGGGTCGGTTGCAATTCGATCGAGATCTTCGACATGCCGAAGTAAGATTCAGACTTGATCTGGAAAACATCCGACATGGACTGAATTTCCCGTTCGATAGGTTCCGTTATCAACTTTTCCACCTCCTGAGGAGTAGCACCCGGATATTGCGTAACCAACACAGCCTGCTTGATTACGAAAGGCGAGTCCTCCTTCTTCGGCAATTTAAAGAAAGAATATATACCCCCGATCAGCATCACTGCCAGGAAGAAGTATATAATCTTCTTATTCTCTAAGGAATATACTGGAAGATTCATTATTTATCAGCTTAATCTGTTAATACTTTTACCTGTTGTCCTTCCACAAGTCGGGTCGCACCGGCAGAGACGACCTGGTCGCCGGCTTTCAGGCCTTTTACGATCACCACATTGTCTTTACCGACCAATTCGGCTTCTTCAATCTGGCGACGTTCCACTTTTTGCGACTGCGGATTATAGACAAACACAAATTTGTCGCTGTTCTCTTCGCTTGCCACGATAGCAGAAAGAGGTGCCAGGACAGCGCCTTCGCTGAAACTCTCGCTCTCGATATGCAGGATGACACGGCAGGAGAAACCGACAGCCACCTTATATTTATTGAGGTTAAATTCAGGATCGTCGATATACAGGAAGACGGGTACGCCCGAACCGTCGGGTGATGCTTCCACATACTCTTTCACCTTTGCCTTGAAACGGACTCCCTTATAGTTGTCGAACTCTACATATATATTATATGAATAAGAGAAATAGACGATATTCGTTTCCGGGATCGTAAACTGCACCTGCAACTTGTTCGGGTTGATCAGGCAGACAATACCCTGTCCGGCCTGTACCTTCTGATAGTTTTCGACATATTTCTTCTGGATGAAACCATCGAACGGAGCACGCAGTTTGGTTTGTTCCAACTGGTTCTGTGCATATTCGAATGCAGCCTTTGCATTGGAATAAGAGGCTTCGGTCGTTTCATATTCCTGCTTGGAAATTGCCTGTTTGGATAACAACTTCCTGGCACGTTGCAACTGCGCTTCGGCCGTTTGGAAAGAGGCTTTCTTCGCTTCATATTCCCATTTGAAGTCCTGCGGGTCGATCTCTGCCACGACCTGTCCCGTACGGACTTTTTGCCCTTCATCCACATTCAGCGAAACCAGCGGCCCGGACATTTTAAAGGCCAGGTCACTGAACTGGTCCGGCGAAACGACGCCGCTAAACGACTTTTCCACTAAGTTCAATGAGGTCACTTCCGTCAGCTTTACCGGACGGGGACCTTGCTCCTTCACCGGCGGCTGACTGCACGACATCAATGCTGCCAATACAAAAACGGGGATTAATTTACCATTCATGATAACTTGCATTTAGTTATTTGTTATTACTATTATATTCTGATTATTAATTGTATATCCAAGCTTTTACACCATAACAATACAACATTCTTTTAAAATCTATTGTTCCGGTTTCCACCGGGTTTAAAAGCGTATCCTCTGATAATTTTTCAGATATATGCATTAAAACGACCAACTGCTCCAATCGACCGCCGCCTCCATTTCTTTCTCCTGATCGTCGGGGATAGACGGGAAGAAGTCAATGCCTGTTACCTTTTCCACACTGTCGATAGGTATCACCATCGATTTCAGCGAATTATCTTTATAGTCCCTATTTTCGAAAAGAAATCCGATACCTTTATAACCCTTCTCCGTATGGTAACATAATACTTTATAAAAAGATTTGGGTATCGCCACCTTGTTTTTTCCTAACCGCTTCATATCGCCTGTGATGACCGGCCCCGTAACAATCAAAAGCGAACCGTTATCCAACGCCCACAAGCGGCACTGTTCCTCGAGGTCTTTCCAGATACCCCGGTTTAATTTCGGTTTTTGCGGGCAGATGTTGCTCAGGTAAAAAGATTCGCGCATGGCTTTAGCAGACCATTTCATATCGCCTGCCGGAGCCAGATGGCCACGATCGTAACCCGTGCGTGTGTAATCTTCATTCGTTGCCGTTGCACCTTTCACCAACGGGTCTGAGACAAACTTATTGGAGCGTTCCGTCTTTTTACTCTTGGCTTCCGTAGCGGTCAATTCGTATGCTACCCAGTTGGCTATGCAATATTCGGAATTATAAGAAACCGTATATCCCTCATGCTTGATAACCTGCTCCCGGCGTTTCTCCTTCAAGCGGGGTATCTCTGTGTCTGCAGGGATTTTAAAAGTCTTTGTAGAAGATTTGACAGGCGCTTTCTTTGCAGGAGTTTTGTCCTGTACATTTTGTTTGGGAGTAGTTACAGCCTTCCCTGAAGAAACAGCATCCTGTCCCTTTTTCTCAACAGCCACCGGTTTGTGACCAGCCGCCGGAGCAAAGTAATCATATATAAACAGAAATCCAATAAAACAAGCCACTACGATAAAGGCTCCAATAAACATTCGCTTCACAGTGGAAAGGAAGGACGAAGTCTTTTGAACCTTTTTCCGCGGTTTCCTTGCGCTTTTTCTTTTTGCCATCTCTCTTGATAAAACCTATTCCTATTCAACCGCAAAAGTAGGCAATATAAAGATGCTATACAACATATGCAAAGAGAATGTATTGGTTTGGATTGTTAGAAAAAACGGGTTAAATGCAATGTCAATCATCCGAATGAAGACCGGCATTCCTTCTCACACACTCCCGGCTTATATTGGCATAACAATAAATTCCAGATTCATGATAACGATATTGGGGGCAAATAACCTGTTCCCCCACATCTATCACAAGTATCAAGTTTATGCAGCAAACGATTATTTTCATCACAAAACATCAGACCACCCTTTCCCCACCCTATATGAATATCTCGAATCTACCTATGCAAAAGTAGGTGTCCGGACTGAAAAACAAATTTTTATGCGTAAGCATCCGCCCCGGTACATCATCCTTATCCAAATCAGTAGGATCCTGGGCTATAACTTCGCTTGTAAAGACTATATGTATAAAAGCAGCAAGGGTTGCCGCCTGAACCAAGCGA
>Ga0073908_1001721_pt1 | contig 29739 bp, 24 predicted proteins | sample MucameincwithD2O_FD_65484 | JGI IMG/M metagenome (GOLD analysis project Ga0073908, IMG submission 65484) | Mouse cecum microbial communities from Vienna, Austria - Mucus amended microcosms incubated with D2O | ecosystem: Host-associated > Mammals > Digestive system > Large intestine > Cecum...
GTTGTATTTTCAAGCGACAGGGGCATACTATATCTTGTGTCTGAGGTGGCTCTCAAGGAAGAAATTTCCGGGTGGCTCTGAAGCGGGAAACTGGTGGCTCCCAAGGGGGATAATATTCAGCAACGCCTTTAATGGGCGGTTTCTTTTTGTATATCCCATTCGTGTGTACTCAATAATGCGAAAAAAAAGAGGCTGTTCCCAGCCTCTAAAAAAATTTGAAATTTTTGTTAAAAGACCTTGGAGGCTCTGCCTCCAAACCTCCGCAAGCCCTTTGAAAAGGGCTTGACCCCAAACTTTACAGGGCAAAACATTCGTTTTGCCAATACTTCTCCCGGAAGCATTATATCCTTACTTTAGTCTTGGCGGTAAATTTTACCCTCATAATACCCAGTATATTTATCTGTGGCATCTTCATATACATATGCTGTTCTGTCCAATGTGCCTTTATACTCATGCCCCTCAAAAGATGTTATAATTTCAATGCTTTTTGGTGGTAATTTCCCATAGGTTACATATTCATAATTCATCACATATAAATAAGATGCTCTTTCCTTGCTGTCAGAAACAATAAACGGAGCAATCTCTTTCCAATCAACAAATATGGAAACAGGTTGTACCTCATCTAAAACATCCAACTCAACATCTATTACCTTTATATTAACGGCTTTAGTATCTACTAAAACTCTGCCAGTTTCTTTCTCACTCAAAACAGTATTCGTTGTTGCAAATACCGTTGTCATTCCCATGGGAATCAGCAAAGTAGCAGCGATTGCACACGCTCCCATTTTCTTAAAATTCATAATCGCTTCAACCCTTTCTTCCTTCATATCCTCTGATTTGTCCTTATTTTTACCCTTGTTACAATAATAAAACATATTAAAATACATGAATTTCTTTCTGTCCTGACGGGTCTTTTCAAACTTTCTGCCCGCCTCACGCATGGCCGCTATCACATAGCGCGCATATACTGCCCTTACATCGCCTTCCGTATGCCGCAATGCGTACCTGTCTGCGCTGATTTCCAAATCTCTTTCAAATTTGAAAAACATAATCCAGACGATTGGATTATACCAATACGCACAAATCAGACACATATTCCACAGCTTGAGCAAAGAATGAAAATACCGGATATGTCCACATTCGTGAAGCAGAACCAATCTCGTCAGTGTCTTATCCTCCCTGTCAAAATCCGAAGGAAAATAAATTACCGGCCGAAAAATACCCCAAGTCATTGGGGCAAGCCTATTCCAACCATAGAAATAAACATTCAGAATACTAAAAGACGTTCTGAGAGAAACAGGGAACATCAACCGAATGCCGACCATCGCCCACAATACACAGAATACACTGTTTGGTATCCTGAATTTTGCGATTCTTCTCATAATCAGCGTCAGTATAATCATAATCCCTGCTGAAAGGTTACAGATCAAAACATCCACAGCACTACCTCATTACTTCAGACGCTCCACAATATCATTCAGCCTTTGTACTTCTTCATCCGTCAGCGGAGATTCTTTCACAAAAGCTGAAAGGAAATAGCTTCTGGAGTTGCTATAGTAATCTCTGAGGATATCTATAAACTTTGCATTATGCACATCTTCCCTCTCAATCAGCGGCTGACAGATAAAGCCCGGCTCGACCCGCTTTACAAAGCCTTTTTCAATGCATTTGCTGATTACGGTATAAGTCGTACTTTTTTTCCAGCCAATCTTCTCTTCAAGGATGCGATACAGCCGGCTTGCAGACATCTCCCCTTCCGTCCATAACACCTCTAATATATTCATTTCCGATTTTCTAATGTTCATCATACACCTCCTTCATTTATATACTATAAAATTAAACTACCATATTTCACTGAAAAATGCAACAAAAAAATCAAAAAATCTCAATTTTTTTACTTTTGCATCGTGGAAAATTAAGGAAATCGTCGAAAAATTAAAACTCTCTCATTTTTCTAATATTATTTTAATATTTAACAAACCATCCTGTAACATTTATCTGCTATACTGATTAAAAAACACAAGGAGGCTTTCAACATATGAAACATAGCAAAAAAAATTTTTCTAAACCAGTACTTTTTCTGGCAGCATCTTTGATTGCGTGCCAGCCTGTTTCTGCCCTTGGCGTTACCTTCTCCGATTTGGACAAGGTTCCCTGGCCCGGCGCAGAAACTTCCATTCAGAAGGCGGCAGACCTGGGGCTGATGGTAGGCGAAACGCAGAACGGCAAAACCATTTTCCGTCCGCGGGACAAGGTTTCCCTTTGCGAAACGGTACAGCTTGCGTATAAGCTGATGGTAAACACCAAAAAGCTGACGCCCGATGATTCTGTGACGGAAAAATGGTCTACCACAATGCAGACCTATAAAATCCCCGAATGGGCGCACCCCGCTCTGGCACAGTGTCTGGAAAAGAAAATTGTTGCCATTACAGACCTGAGCAGCTTTATGAACAATGGCGCACCGCGCGAGGCAACGCGTGAAAGAGCAACTGAAATTCTCGGACGCGCGCTTGAAGCAGCTGTTCCGTCCCTTTCTGCGGGCGGCTCGACCTCTTTTGGCGATAACGCGGAAATCTCCGAGAGCGCACGCCCTTACATCGCACTGCTGGCACAGCAGAAAATCGTAAGCGGCGACAATCAGGGTAATTTCAACCCGAAAAATACGCTGAACCGCTCCGAAACCGCAGTGTTGGTTTCCAACCTGTATACCCTGCTGGTAAATTCCGCATCTGCGCCGGAAACACCCTCTGAGCCTGTTGAAGCGGCAAAGCTGGAAGGCAAAATAGGCGGCATGACGAACTTCTACATAAACTTTGTGGACAGCGCAAGCTACTATTATTTCTCCAACAGCGGCACAGCAAAAGTTGAGCTGAACGGCAAAAGCTCCACTCTGGACGAACTGCTTGAACTTTTCCGCAACGGCACAGAACTGAACGCAAAGCTGACACTGGACAGCGGCAACCGCATTATCGCAATCTCTGTTACAGCGGAAACGTCCGACGCCCTGACCGGTAACATCACAGGCTGTTCCAAGAGCAGCATTACAATCGAGGGCAAGACCTACCCGCTGAAAGACTCGAAAGATGTACGGGTATATCTGGACGGCACACTGCGCGACTTCGACTATCTGCTGGATACCTATAAAGACGGCGTGACGCTGAACGCAACGCTTTCCCTGAACACAGAAAAGCGCGTATCCAAAATCGAAGCCAAGACCATCTCCTCCAACGAAAAGAAGGGGAAGATCACAGACCTCGCCGAAGATGAAATCGTACTGGATGGCAGCAAGAGCAAGACCTACGAAATCAAGGACGCCGATGAGCTTTCCGTTACTATCAACGGCTCCAAAAAGACCTTTGAGGACCTGATGGAGCTTTTCGATGACGACGAGACCATCACCGCTACCGTTACGGCTGATATTAAGAATGTTGTCAGCAAAATCGCTGCTACCACAAAGGAAAGCAGCAGCAGCGACAAAGGAGTAATTGCTTCCCTGACCTCCTCCAAGTTGAAACTCAATGGCGGCGATAGCTTTGATATCAAGAGCAAGGCCGGCATTGATATAAAGATTGAGGACGGCACGAAGGAATCTGATATTGATAGCTGGGATGACCTTGAACTTGCAATAAAGGAGAAAAAGGAAATCACCGTTACCGTAAAAACAAAGAATGATTACGTTTCCGAAATTACCGGCAGAGTCAGCGGCGTAAGCGGCACAATTTACGATTATGATAAGAATTCGCTTGACATCACAACAAAAGAGGACAACGAATATACCTACGAGTTTGATGATAAATTCCAGGTTGATAATGATGAAATCAATGCCAATAATAAAGATTCCTTCCTGACATGGATGGATGAATATTTCAAACGCAGCGATGATATCAAAGTTACTCTCGCCCTGAACAGTGATGGCTACATCACCAGAATCGACGACTAAGAACTTATCCGAAAATAAGATACGTACAGATTGCACAGTCAGATTTTCCGGCAGGCAGGGACCTTTTTTGCAGGCATACCGGGTGGTACGGCAGGGAAAAGCGACAAAGACTGCCGGAAAAGATGAAGCAGGATGTGTGCAGATAATTTACGGATAGGTTCTAAATATTGCAGATAACAAATCCGGAAATGCAGGGGAAACAACCATTCCCCTGCGTTTCTTTTTTTGCGCCCTGTCCCCTCCTTTCGACAGGAGGGGAAGAAAAAAGTGGAATTCCTTTCCTTGACACTTTGGGCTAAGTCCTGTAAAGTAAGAGTTGGCTGAAAAAGAGGAAAGATAAGGTGTGAGAATGAAAACACAGCAAAATTCAAACTATAATAATGAAAGCATTACTTCCCTGAAGGGTGCGGACCGCGTTCGTCTGCGTCCGGGCGTTATTTTTGGCTCGGACGGGCTGGAGGGCTGCGAACATGCTTTTTTTGAAATCCTTTCCAATTCCATCGACGAAGCGCGCGAGGGCTTTGGGAAGAAAATAGAGATTGTCCGTTATCTGGATGGCTCCTTTCTGGTAAAGGATTACGGCAGAGGCATCCCAGTGGATTATAACCCAAAAGAGGACTGCTTCAACTGGGAGCTTGTTTTCTGCGAATTATATGCAGGCGGAAAATACCAGAACAACACAGGTGAAAATTATGAGTTCAGCCTCGGCTTAAACGGGCTTGGCACCTGCGCAACGCAGTACGCCTCGGAATACATGGATGCGGTCATCTACCGAGATGATACCTGCTACCAGCTGCATTTTGAGAAGGGCGAAAATATCGGCGGCTTAATCAAGGAGGCGGCGCGCAGGCACCCCTCCGGCACGCAGATCAAATGGCGTCCTGACCGTGATGTGTTTACGGATATCCGCATCCCGCTGGAATATTTTCAAGATGTACTGAAACGGCAGGCTGTTGTCAACGGCGGCCTGCTGTTCGACTTATTTGACGAGGAAAGCGGCGAACATTTCGAATACTGCTATGAAAACGGGATACAGGACTATCTGTCAGAGCTTGCAGGGGAAAACAGCCTGACCGGAATCCATTACCTCCAAACGGAAACCAGCGGGCGCGACAGGGAGGACAAACCGGAATACCGGCTGAAATTTGAAACAGCCTTTTGTTTCAACAACCATATCAACCGTCTGGAATATTACCACAATTCCAGCTTTCTGGAATACGGCGGTTCGCCGGACAAGGCGGTCAGGAACGCGTTTGTATTTGCCATAGATAAATATTTGAAAAACAACAGCCTGTATAAAAAAGATGAAAAGAAAATCACTTTTTCAGACGTGGAGGACAGTCTGATACTGGTAATCAATTCTTTTTCCACCGTAACCAGCTATGAGAACCAGACAAAAAAATCCATTACGAATAAATTCATACAAGATGCTATGGCAGAATTTTTCCGTCAGCAGCTGGAAATTTATTTTATCGAGAATAAAATGGATGCGGATAAAATCGCGGCACAGGTCCTGGCGAACAAGCGCAGCCGGGAAACGGCGGAAAACACACGTATCAACATTCGCAAAAAACTGACAGGCAGCCTGGATATGAATAACCGCGTGGAAAAATTTGTAAACTGCCGGACAAAGGATGTAACCCGTCGGGAAATCTACATCGTGGAGGGCGATTCCGCGCTGGGCGCGTGTAAACTGGGGCGCGATGCGGAATTTCAGGCAATCATTCCCATCCGCGGGAAAATTTTGAACTGCCTGAAAGCAGATTACAACAAAATCTTCAATAACGACATCATCACCGACCTTTTGAAGGTGCTGGGCTGCGGCGTGGAAATCAAGTCAAAGCACCAGACGGGCATGAATTCGTTTGATTTGGAACAGCTGCGCTGGAGCAAGGTCATACTTTGCACAGATGCTGACGTGGACGGTTTCCAGATACGGACGCTGCTTCTGACAATGCTTTACCGTCTGACCCCGACGTTGATTCACGCGAAAAAGGTTTTTATCGCGGAATCGCCGCTGTATGAAATCATAAACGGGAAAAACACCTATTTTGCCTATTCCGAAACAGAAAAGAGCCAGATTTTGGACAGGCTGAAAGGGAAGGTCAAAGTCAGCCGCTCGAAAGGACTGGGTGAAAACCAGCCGGAAATGATGTGGGAAACAACGATGAACCCGGAAACCCGGCGGCTGATTCTGGTCACGCCCGATGAAGCGGAACGCACACAGAAAATGTTTGAGCTTCTGCTCGGAGAAAACCTTTCCGGACGGAAAGAATTTATTGCAGAAGAAGGCTACAAGTACCTCGATATGACGGACATCAGTTAAAGAACAAAAGGCAAAAACCTTGAGGGCTCTGCCCTCAAACTCCCGCAAGGGCTTTCAGCACTTTGTCGACAGCGTCCAAACTTTACTGCAATCGTGCTTTATCATTCTAAATGAGACGCTTTTCCCGCCATGCAAATGCATGGCGGAAAATGGGTCAAGGGCTGAAAGCCCTTGCAGGGTGCGGGACAGCGTCCTGCGGTTTTTAGGTCTTTATTAGAAAAGGTGGAAACCATGCCGAAGAAAAAAAATACAACAAAAGAAATTCACGAAAACTTCATACAGGAACAGCGCATCACCGAAACGCTGGAAACAAACTATATGCCATATGCCATGAGCGTCATCGTTTCCCGCGCCATCCCGGAGATTGACGGCTTCAAGCCCTCGCATCGGAAACTGCTGTATACCATGTACCTCATGAACCTCCTGAAAGGCGACAGGACAAAGTCCTCCAATGTAGTCGGTCAGACCATGAAGCTGAATCCCCACGGCGACGCGACAATCTATGAAACGCTCGTCCGCCTGACGGAGGGCAACGGCGCGCTGCTCGTGCCGTTCGTTGATTCCAAGGGCAATTTTGGCAGACAGTATTCACGCGATATGGCATACGCCGCGCCGCGGTATACAGAAGTCAAGCTGGCAGCGGTCTGCAACGAGATTTTTGCGGATATCGATAAAAACACTGTGGATTTTATCAATAACTATGATGATTCCATGCAGGAGCCAACACTCCTGCCCACAACCTTTCCCAATATCCTCGCAAACCCGAATCTCGGCATCGCCGTAGGCATGGCAAGCTCTATTTGCAGCTTCAACCTTGCCGAACTCTGCGAAACGACAATCCGTTTTATCAAGGACGAAACCATCGACCTTTGCGAAACGCTCCTTGCACCGGATTTTTCTACGGGCGGTCTGCTGGTCTATAACAGGGAGGAACTGGAACGCATCTACAAAACCGGCCGCGGCAGCGTGAAGCTGCGGGCAAAATACCAGTACGATAGAAAGAACAGCTGCATTGAAATTCTGGAAATCCCCTATACCACAAATATTGAAGCGATCATAGACAAAATTTTCGCTCTGGTGAAAGCCGGCAAGCTGAAGGACATTACGGATGTGCGGGACGAAACCGACCTGAACGGGCTGAAAATCGCCATTGACATAAAAAAATCTGCAAATGTAGACGTACTGATGCACAAATTATACGCCCTGACTCCCCTCGCGGACAGTTTCAGCTGCAATTTTAACGTGCTGATAGACGGCAAACCCATGACACTGGGTGTTGGCGATATTCTGCGGCATTGGACAGACTTCCGCCTCGGCTCTATCCAGCGTCAGCTTGCATTTGATGTGCAGAAAAAATCCGACAAGTACCATCTTTTGCTGGGGCTTTCCAAAATCCTGGCAGATATTGACAAGGCTATCGCCATCATCCGCAATACGGAACAGGAAAGCATGGTCGTACCAAACCTGATGGCAGGCTTCGGGATTGACGAAATACAGGCGGACTATATCGCGGAAATCAAACTGCGCAATATCAACAAAGAATACATTCTGCGGCGGCTGGAGGAACTGGAAACGCTGGAAAAAGAAATTGCCGAGCTGAACGAAACGCTGAAAAACGAAACGAAAATGAAGAATATCATATGCCGCCAGCTGAAAAATGTCGCAAAAAAATACGGCAAGCCGCGGAAAACAGAAATTATACAGGAGGAGGAAGTCCCCGCGCTCAGCCCTGAGGATTTCATTGAGGATTATGCCATAAAGCTGTTCCTGACGAAAGGCAATTACTTTAAGAAAATCCCGCTTTCCTCCCTGCGTTCTGCCGGAGAGCAGAAACTGAAAGAAGAGGACCGCCTGCTGGTCGAGCAGGAGGCAGCAAACCGCATGGACATCCTCTTCTTCTCAGACAAACAAAATGTATACAAGCTGAAAGCGGCAGATGCGGCAGACAGCAAAGCCAGTGCGCTGGGAGATTATCTGCCGAACCTTCTGAACATGGAGCCGGAGGAACGTATCGTTTATATGACGGCAACAGCAGACTACGCTGGACAGGTCGTATTCTTCTTTGAAAATGGCAAAGCCGCAAAAGTCCCTCTTTCCGTCTATACAACGAAAATGAACCGGAAAAAGCTAGTCAATGCTTATTCCGCGCGTTCACCGCTGGTACGGATGCAAAAGCTGGATGCGGAGCAGGACCTCCTGCTTATCCGCAACAGCGACAAAGCCGTTCTGCTGAATACGGAGCTGATTCCCGCCGGCGCAACAAAAAATGTTTCAGGTGTGCAGGTATTTACGTTGAAAAAGAACAGCGCACTCACAGCAGTATATACAATAGAAGAATTTCAGACAGAAAATCCGGAATATTACCGGACGAAAAAAATACCCTCCGCAGGGCATTTTATACAGGAAAAAGATAAGGCGGCAAACCGCCTGCCAGGACAGGCAGGCCTTGAGGAGTAATTATCTTTCCGTAATACTGAAAGGGCAGAACCTCTTTAACAGGCTCTGCCCTTTTTGTTTTGCCCGACAATGTCCCTGATGTCAGTATAAATATTCGTCTTCTATATATTACTGTACATGTTGTATACCGCTCCGGCAGAGAGTTAACAATAACTGGAGCATGTGCATTATCGCCGCACACCCTGCACCACCCAGCGGGTTGCATAACCCCTTCCGGTACATGTAGAAAGCGTAATAATATGGTCATCCGCTTTCGGCACAATACCTGTATCCACCACAGAACGGGAAAGACAATAATCAATCAGTTCCTGCTGTATCCCCTCCTGTTCAATATCCAGCCTGTATACAACATCCTTCACTCCAGCTTCAAAAGCCGCAAAAATATCATACCGCTGCACGCCCTCATCTGTCGCAAGGTATATTGCAGGATGCTCCCGCAGGTAGGCATCATCCTTGTACCGATGCAGCCCGCCAAACATCGAGCCGTTCTGCATTTGATGTCCATAAATCAATGTTTGAAAGTCCGAAAAATCCGGATTTCCTTCACAGTCTATAAATATTGCGCCAACAGAGCTTTTTTCCCTGTTCCAGGTATGGTCCAGATAATAGCTGTTATCCGCCGCCTGCATAACAGGATAAAAGACTTCCGTATCTGGTATGGCAATCCACCCCGCGACCTCTCTGTTGACCTCCCGTAAGGCAGATAAATCAGTTTCCGCAAGCACAGCGGCGTATTCGTCTGTTTCCGGCAGAGTATCCGCATCTGCTCCAAGTCCTGCCAGCGCAGACGCCTCCACATAGTCTGCCGCGCCCCTGCTGTGGTCTAATGCTTTCCATGAAATACGTCCAACGCAAACGGAAAAAATCAGCAGGAATATCCCTGCCAGCATCCGCTTTTTCCTACTCATAAAACGCCCCCTATTCTCGGCTTTGCCCAATAGCCGCATAATTTCTACAATAGAGATAATAGCTTTCTATATTTTGGCAGATGGTTTCCAGGCTGACGCCGAACTTATTTTCGCGCTCCATGAATGCTCCAAGCACATCCGGGGGGTTTGCCATATACATTGCTGTTTCCGGGAAAAAGCAGCCGTTCAGCTGGCGTTCTGCCCGAACGTCAATGCCTTCCAAAAGCACCGGCAGATAAAAGCCGTCGGCTGAACCTCCGTACTCTGTCATACGAACATATGTTTCAAATGCCGCTGTCAGCATACCCAGTCCAGCCGGAGAGGTAATCTCCATGTCGCTGACTGTTTTCAGGTTTTTCTGCGCATTTTCCAATGCAAGGACATAATATTCCGCACGGTCGGGCACATATTTTGTCAGCTCATTCATAGCGAAAGACGTCCAGAAATCCTGACGCTGCAAATAATCCTGTACCTCGATACCCTCTGCAGCGCGCACTGCCCCATCGAGCCATGCTGTCTCTCCGGTAATGATGTACAGCCTGCACAACGCATAGACCGCCATGCTCCTGTCGGCGTCCGTTTCCTGCTCCTGTGCGGAAAGCAGCCGACTGCCAATGTTACTGCAAAGCTCCAGATATTCCGGACTTTCAAACACATCCATATACTCTGCAAGCGCGGCAGCTGTCAGCGCATAGACAGCCGCTGTGTTACCGTCTTCATCTGGAAAAAACACATTCCCATCACTGTCATAACTCACTTTTTCCGCCAGATATTTCGCCACCAGCGGTATTTTTTCCTTCAGCTCCGCATTCGGAGAAAGCTGGCAGGCACAGAGCAGCGCGTGCAGGACTTCCGCCTGCTGCATGGTATTGGCACCGCTTATCTCGCCTTTCTGAGAAATATTCCGCATCAGATATTCTGCCGCTCCGGATACCAAACCAGCCGCTGCCGTATCGTCAACCGGTTCCATAATCCGCTGCCCATAGCCCAAACCGCTGGCATTCAGGCGGTAAACGGCATCTTTTTCGTCACAAATCCATCCGGCACAGCGGAAAAGTATGTAATCATCTGGTAAATCTTTCACGCTCTCCCGTTTGCTTTTTTTCAAATATGTATTCAATGCGTCCAAATCAATTCCGCCGTTTTCATAGTCATAAACAAAAGCGGCATTCAACTCCTGTTCCAGCAGGGCAGTCTGAAATTCCGGGTCAAACGCCGCTCCGTAGGAAAGGAATCCCACTTCCGAATACAACAGGGATTCCTTTAATTCCTCAGCGGAAATTTTTCCGGCAATATATACCACATCAGTTTTGACCCATTCCGGCTCCGTACCGCTTTTTTTCAAAGCCTCCTCCGCATTGGAAACGCTGTTCTCCCATGCTTCATCCACGCTTGCCCCTGTGCCGTAGTAAACACTTGCAGTTTTCGTCCCATCGCTGACGGAAAAGAACACCGCGTGTCCCGCGTCCCCGGCGGGTGCATCGCCCAGTTCCTGCCGTACCCAATCCGCAAGAGCCTCCTGCCGAAGCAATTCTGTTTTTTCGCGGAAACGGGCAGTGTCATATTCCCGCCCGCAGCCAACACATAAGCAAACCGCCGCCGCCAGCAGGCACAAATGCTTCGCTTTCATTTCACCACTCCTTTTTTCCATTTTCGAAGAAAGCCGGAACCCCGAAGGGCCCCGGCAATCCGGTTTCAAAAAGCTTTTTTGCGGAAAAACATATTATGCGTCTTCTTCTTCGCGCTTTCTGCCGCTCACCAGCATCCAGCCGCCAAGAGACAGCACTGCCGCTGCATACCAAATGTCAGAAGTATCGCCTGTCTTGGGCACATCTGCCAGAGGTACAGCGTCATCTACGATAACCACCTCTGCGGGTACATCTGCCATAGGTACTGCTTCATCCGGGATATCCATTTCAACAGGAGCATCCGCAAGGGGAACTTCCATGTCAGGAATTTCCGCCAGAGGTACTTCTGTTTCGGGGATTTCCGCCAAAGGTACATCAGGGTCAGCAACTACAACATTGTTAGTGTTGTTGTTTGCAGGGCCGTCGCCGGGTGTTGTGGGCGTAGGGTCGGGTGTGGGCTCAGGGTCGGGTGTAGGCGTAGGGTCAGGTGTAGGTGTAGGGTCGGGTGTAGGCGTAGGCGTCGCAGAAGCATATGTGTAGCTACTGCTGCTGTCTGTCCTCCAACTGTTGACCGTTTCCGTCGTGGTCACTTCGGTTTTGGTTGTAACCGTTTCTGTCCGAGTACCGGTTATTGTTTTGTCACGCTCAAATGTAAGCGTGTCTTTCCGTTTCTCAGTTTTTTCTGTTTGTTTTGTCTCGACTTCAGCTTTTGCTTCTTTGATTTCAACCTTTACCTTTGTTTCATAATTAAAATACTGGTCAACCCCAATTTTCCTTTGTGTTCCATCTCCATATGTGACATCAAAGTCGCCCATTGACATTTTGCCAACAAGACGGATTGTGATATTGGAAGAAGAACCAACCTCCCCAAGTGTAAATGTCTGCGTGCCATCCGGATTCACTTTGAATCCTTCACAGTACTGATTCATCTCATTCTTTCCAATCTGATAGCGTTTTGTTTCATTCCCATTAGTAACTTCCAACCTGAAAATACCATTATCCAGCTGGTTCTGATTAAACTTGAAGTTGAGTTCAAGAGTACCCTTATATCCATTACTGTCACATACATTCTGTGTAACATTGATATTGGCTCCTGCAATACAAGCTTCGTTAAACTCATCTTTACTGAACTCATCCTTGACTTTTCCTACCAAATCCAGTACTTCTTTGTTAACCCAGCTGGCCACTTCATCATTCGAGTTATCCACCCTGACTGTGAAGCCATTGTGGTCGTTCGTTCCATCTACCTCAGTAACTGTATCCATTCCCAGCGTTACGTCAAGAGTATCCTGAGAAACATCCAAAATGTATTCATCCGTGATTGTTTCAACAGCAACAGTGTCTTCCCTAGTCTCGGTAACTGTACCCTCAATTTTGTCCTTGGAAACAAATACTTCCGTGTCTATCTTTTCGGTTTTGCCAATTACCTCTGTCTCCGTCTTCTGGAAATAAACATCTTCGTTACGCGTTTCTGTCGTGGTAACGCCAGTTTCGGGGTCTGTTGTTTCAATCGTCGTTTCAATCGTGTAGCCGATTGTATTCCCGTTTTCATCAGTAATCGCTGTTGCGCCCTCGGGAACAGTCTCTGGTACAACCGTAGAAGTGTGATTCTCCTCGAACTCGACACTCAATGCAGGTCCTTCCTTCGAACTCTCCGCTTCTTCCGGACGTTCAAAAGAAAGCTCCTGGCCCTCTGTGGTATCCTCTGTTACATTATACTCGCCATACTTGGTAGTAGTGGTCGTCTTAACAGTTTTATAGCCGACAATCTCGCCCTTGTCATTTTTTACTTCTACAACTTCAACCTTAACTGTCTCTTTTCCAACCTCTTTTCCATTGTCAAGGATAGGTTTTTCCCAACCCCCGTCAACCGGCTTGTAGCCTTGAGTTTTGAGTTCGGTCTCCTTATCTCCTTTTGACTTATCAGCATCGTTTTTCAGCCCTGCAACAATTCCATCTTTATTGATTTCGTACTTATTAACGACGCCATCTACCCCTTCCTGGAGTTGGTCCTTGTCCTTGACATTGTTCAATTCCTCATCGGCAGACACGCCAAACGAAACCTGAAGTTTATCTTTCACCGCTTCCGAAGATGCGCTGTTCTCTTTATCCACAATCGTTTCAGGTTTCCCTTGTTCTGCTTTCGTCTGTTCACGATCACCAAGTTCCTCAGGATCTGTTTCGGTTTCGGTTTTGGTTTCGGTTGTTATAGTAGTGTCCGTTTCAGTTGTAATGATTGTCTGACTGTCGGTTTTTGTGGTTTCCTCCTGTGTAACACGGCCTTCTTCGTCCCGTTCGGTAGTTGTAGATGTCTCTCCTTCTACCCGTCCCGTATCAGAAACCGTCTCTTTCTTCGACTCAGTGCTACTGCTTTCATTGCTGCCGGTATCTGTATCAGCGCCGCTTTCACCAGCACCACTTTCACCAGCACCGCTTTCACCAGCACCGGCATCATTACCAGCAGTATCGCTGCTGACGCTGGCAGTGTCGCTGCCAGAAGCATTCTCTCCATCATCCGCCAGAGCAGTTACCTGAAGCGAACCCATGCACATCGCAAGAGCCACAGTCATAGAAAAACCGCGTTTCAATTCATTCTTAAATTTCATCATATTGTTCCATCCTTTCTTTGCATATAATCACGGATGCAAAGTATCCGGCAGCCGGGCTGGCATTGCGCAAATGCGCTTTAGCCCCCATAGTTTAGCTTTGCGTCCCACAGTTTCCCATGGTTTGCCTGTGCAACCCGGCAAACATAGTGCCGCCCTCCGGGAATCCCCATCGGCGCACCTTAGTCCCGTAGCTTTGCTGTCCCATAGTTTCCCATGGTTTGCCAAATCGCCCCTTTACTCCTCCCGCTGACAGGGACGTATCTGACAGCGGGCGAATTCCACGGCGGTATCGCCTGTGTCATTTGCTCTCCCCCTTTCCGGATACCTTTTATGAAGAAACCGCCAGATGCTGTTCTTCCACATCTGCGGCAAATTCACGCAGAAATTCATCATGCAGCTCATGCTCCGCTTTTTTGCGCGCCTCTACAGCGTCCTCAAAACGCAAATAACTGCCGAGATAGCGGCGGGTTCCCTTGAAGCAGATGCTTGCCCGCCAACGCTGCTTTTGTTCCAGCCAGTCTACGCCCGGAACCCCGCTGGTGTTGTTGCTCCGTACGCGCTTGGAACGCAGCATCTCGATACACGTTCCGTCTATGTACGTCAGACCCAGTGCAGTCCTCGGACCTCCCGGGCCATTCTGGCAGCCGCAGCTTTTTGTATGCCCGCTGCGCAGATGATGCGTTTTGACTACAGTCTCCCTCCCGCAATCACAGCGGCAGAGCCACGTTGTCTTGTTTCCAATGTTTTTCGCAGGGCTTAATGCAGTCAGCTTCCCAAACCTCTGACCGGTCAGCTCCAGTTTTTTCGTTGCGTGTTTCATCTCCGCACCGCCTCCGCATTCCAATAATCCTGACAGCACAAAAGGAATCTTCAAATGTTATTGAAAAAATTATGTTACACGATTCGGCAGATTTTTTGTTGAAAATTGTACTTTTTAATAACTGCCCTGTTTTGTTTATTATGGCAAGAATAACACAAAATATGCGGTTTTACAATACTTTTATGAAAGTTTTTTCATTCGAAAGGGCTTGACTGAAAAGTACACTTTTTAATAACTGCCCTGTTTTCGTGGCTATGCTTTTCTTTGTTTTTCCGCTTCATGTATCCAAAAGCAGGTAGATTCAACGCAGTCGGATTACAGCAGGAGTATAAAATTTCAAATATTTTAACAAATAAAAAATGACCCTCTGCATAGTATCATTATGATATCAATTACAGAAGGGCATTTTTACATAAGAAAACAGCACGGGCAGATTTGGCCGATTGGCTGTCCTTTTTATGCCGTTTGATTTTCGGGCAAAAGAAAAAACCTTGAAAAATCAAGGTTTTGAAAGCTGCTAACGGGATTCGAACCCGTGACCTCCGCCTTACCAAGGCGACGCTCTACCTGCTGAGCCATAGCAGCATATGGACATCATCGCAATGTCCGTCAGCTTTTATATGCTATCATATTTTTTCCATTCCGTCAACATCTTTTTCTTCCAAAAAACGTTCCAGCTTCTTTTTTATCCGCTGCAATGCGTTGTCAATAGATTTTTCCGGTTTTTTCAGCGTCCGCGCAATTTCAAAATAACTCCGCCCCTGCAAATAGAGCATCAGGACCCTCGTTTCAAAGCCGCTCAGATGCTTCACCAGCTGATCCTCCAAAAAATTCCTGTTTTCCTGCCCAATCAGCAGTGTTTCCGGATTCAGAAACGCACCCTCCTGCAATAAATCCATGTAGGTCTGTTCCGTTTCGTCCTCATAGACCGGCTTGTTCAGAGAAATATAGGAATTCAACGGCTGATGCTTCTGGCGTGTCGCCGCCTTAATTGCTGTAATCATCTGGCGGTTGACGCAAAGCTCCGCGAAGCTGCGGAACGATGTGTTTTTCTCCCCATTAAAATCTCTTACGGCTTTATACAGCCCTATCATGCCTTCCTGAATGATATCCTCGCTGTCCGCGCCAATCAAAAAATAGGCCCTGGATTTTGCCCGCACAAGGGATTTATACTTGTCCAGCAGATAATCCTGCACAGCGTCATCTCCTGCCTGTGCAATGCGCACCAGTTCCTCATCCCGATAATCTTTATAGCTTTCTTCTTTCAGGTATCCCCTCATAAAAAATCTCCATACAATCCTGATTATTTCCTCCGCCGCAGAGCCTCCAGCCATTCCAGGGCTTCTTCGTCCAGATGGTCCGCAAGCATGTTGTTTTTCGGCGGACGTTTTTCAATATATTTTTCCCGCAGTTCATGCTCCATCTGCTGCACCTCACGTTGAAGCTCCCGCGCCGTCATGCGGATTGCGCCCTGCCCGTAAATGATCAGCTGTTCCAGCCCATCCCCTGTGGCTACGCGCACCCTGTAATGCTTCGGCAAAGACGTCACCACACGCTCTATGTAATGGTCAGCCGTTTCCGCCTCTTTTGTATACACAACATATATATTATGGTACTCATAGACAGTCCCAATATTCCCTTTCACCAGATACCCGTCAAATACCAGTATGATCGTGGCTTTCTGCACGCCTTTATAGTTGGAAAGAATATCCATCAGCCGCTGTCTTGCGCTCTCCAGGCTGACGTCCTCCACAAGTTCCCTCAATTCGTCCCATGCGTGGATAATGTTGTATCCGTCCACCAGCAAAAACTCCCTCGGCAACGGCTGCACCTCCCTTCCCACGCCTGCACCGCATTTTTGTATGCGATACTACTATAACACAAAAAAATATTTTTTGCAAAGCATGTTCGATGGAAAACACAGTCCGAAGCGCAATAAAAAAGCTGCCTAAAGACAGCCTGGCTTAAGAAAACATGTTTTCCTTTTGATTTGTTTCTTAAGCCAGACCGCCGGCAGCTGCCATTTCTTCCCCTGTTACGGATGCTCTGTGAGCCATTCCAGCCCAGAATCCTTTATGATATCCTCGCTTCCGTCCCTTCGCTGTATCAGAAAGCTGTCATCTCGGAACCCTGCCAGAAAATACGGCGAAGCATCCCGATTTTCAATGACTGCAACTTTTTCCCCAGTCGCTTTGTCTGTCGCCTCGCCCAGAATAAAGCGGTTCCATTCGTTCGACCAGTAATACCGTTCCACAATAACCCGTTTCGCGTCAGATTCAAATTCCTGCCCCTGTGGAATCAGTTCGTTCTGCCCGCTATCCGCCTTCAAATATTCCTGATACCGTGTAATTTCCAGCGAAGGAATTTCTTCCCCCAGCTTCCAGCCGCTTTCCGTATTTTCTGTCACTTTCAGCCAGTTGTCCAGATTCTGGCCTTCCTCTGTATTCCAAAGCGCATTCCAAATGGACTGTATCTGCTGTGTGGTTTGCAGCACATTGGAAAATTCCTCCCCTCCCTCGCTTTCGCCACCAGTATAAAGATATCCCCTCAGCTGTTCCGTTGCCTCATGCGCGCCGATCGCCTGGTCAGAGGTTTCCCGCACAATCACAACGTCCCTGCCTTCGCTCGGCACAGGAATAAACTGTATATTCTGCACACCCTCAAACTGCCCGATGTCCCCGACAAACTGGTAAACGCCGCCCTCCGGCGAATATGCTGCCACAACTGTATCATTCGGACCAAAGCTGACCGTTACAACGGCATCCCGCTCCGGGCCTGTCGTAACATCACCATAATATACCGTTACATTCTGCAACTCATTCAAATCATATACATCGCTTCTGCCCGTATCCCGCAGAACGCTTTCCGCGATTTCCTCACGGTTTTTCCCAAGCTCCGGACTTTCCATCTGCGTCCGCGTTACCCCTTCCGCAGGCTGTGCGTAGATTCCTGCCGTATATCCTCCCAGTAGGACAAGCGCAATCACTGCCACCACTATTTTTTTGCGTTTCATTCCTCCACCTCCCCCAATCAATATATGCCTGGCTGGGGAGAAAATGCCATAGAATCACGGAAACGAAACAACGGCAGCCCTTTCAGGGCTGCCGCCTTTCCTGCATATTTCAACCATTCTGACGCGGATACACCATGTTTTCCGGCTTCAGGCAGGAAAGCACTTCATCCACAAATTTCCGACATTCTATTTTTGTAATACCAAGATTATGGTCCAGATAATTGCCGCACATTGCCGGCTTTGCCGCGGGAATTTCACCTTCAAATGCTGCCATATATTCATAGCTTTCCCGAATGACCGCCGCCACGTCCTGCGGCTCCAGGTCCCCCTTGAAAATCACATACATGCCGGTGCGGCAGCCCATCGGGCCAACATAAATCGTTTTTTCCGCCCAGACAGGATGTTCCCGCAGATAAACTGCCATTAAATGCTCAATCGTATGCATAACAGAAGTATCCAGAACCATTTCGCGGTTCGGCTCCTTCATACGCACGTCAAACGTCGTCGCAACACCATTGCCCACTGTGTCTTTTCTAGAAACATAAATTCCGCGCAGCAGGCGTTCATGATCAATCCCAAAACTTGTCACATCCATATTTTTCAGTCCTTTCTTCTACCTTCGCTTAACAAGGGTATATCCTCTTGTCAAGTGAAGGTATAATCCTTCCAAAATAGTCGTTTCCTATGGAACATTTTACCCTGTTCCCGGAAAGAATGCAAGAGCGGAATTTTCCGGCAGGAAAGGCTTGCGATTTACCGGAAAGTTGATTATAATGGTACGAAAACGAATACATACATCACGCAGCAGATACATCACAAAAGAAAGAGGGTATTGATATGAGCAGACAGCTGACAAGAGAGGAAGCATGGGAACTTTTGCAGGAATACAACAAAGAACCGTTCCATCTGCGCCACGGCGAAACAGTAGAGGGTGCAATGCGTTATTTCGCACGCGAACTGGGCTACGGCGATGAAGAAGAATTCTGGGGCAACGTTGGGCTTCTGCATGATTTGGATTTTGAGCTTTATCCCGAGGAACACTGCATAAAAGTGCAGGAAATCATGAAGGAAAAGGATTTGGACGAACGCCTGATTCATGCTGTTGCAAGCCACGGATATGGCCTTGTCTGCGATATAGAGCCTGAGCATGAAATGGAAAAGGTGCTTTTCGCTGTGGATGAGCTGACAGGGCTGATTGGCGCAGCGGCACTGATGCGCCCCTCCAAAAGCATCCGTGACATGGAAGTAAAATCTTTAAAGAAAAAATTTAAGGACAAACGCTTTGCTGCCGGCTGCAACCGCGATGTCATTATGTCCGGTGCGGAACGGCTCGGCTGGGATTTGGATACGCTTCTGGACCGCACGCTGGAAGCGATGAAATCTGACGAAAGAAACGATTGAGCAGTATATTTCGAGGAGGGGGATAAAATTCCCCTCTTCTTTTCAGAAAGGAGCCAAACCATGGCAGAAGCAAAAAAATCCACAGCAAAACCCACTAAAAAAACTGCCGCCAAGTCTGCCGCAAAAAAAGCCGGCACAGCTGCCAAAAAACTGACGGTTTCCCTTGACGCGGAAACAATGGCAGTATTTCAGGAATATATCGACGAATTTGGTTACAGCAAGGACGAGTTCGTTAAAAAAGCAATCATGGAAAAAATCAGCCGAGATAAAATCAGCTCTATGATTGACACAATGGTACGTCTTTGATTTGATTATAATTTGAATGATTTGCACCCGATTTGACGAAATCCCATCTCCGTCCTGCAAAAAAAGCATACCTTCCGTATGCCTCCGATAAAATGTTATGCATAATGGGCGTTTGTTTCCCAAAAACAAGCTCTCTTTTTCCTTTCTTCCTAATAATATTATACCACAAAACTGACAAAAATTCAAGACTGGTAATGCAGCCCGCCGAGTGCTATACTCTAAATCCAACGGTTGTACGGAAACCTGTCAGTATAGAAAGGGGCGCATATGTATGGATTGGATGCTTGCTTATCAGCGGCAGGAAATGCTGACAAAAACGCTGGAAACGAATGAAAAATCAGAGCGTTTCGGGCTAACTCTCACCAGACAGGACGCGGAACTGCTTTTGCAGGAACGGGGCAATGCTTTGCGGGAGCAGAAGCGCGTGGAGTTTGGCGGGGGCATACTGCCGCAGCTCATCGACACATTTTGTGATTCTGATTTCATCTGCCAGTCGAATTATGTTGAAACGCTTGTCCGCTTACAGGAAATCTTCTACCTGTACAAAAATGAAGTCCAAGATAATCTCACTGACGATGAACTCCTGCACCTGATGAAGGAACAGTTTGAATTTCTTTGTTTTGGCGACCTGGACTATTTGGAGGGGACATGCCTCAGTAATTTCGCACAGGCAGTGCGCGCAGGCTACCGCGGCTATCTTGCTACAGATGGGCGCGGGGAATATTCCCGCTTTGACGAAGTCCAGCGGTGGGATTACGAACTGTATCGGGAAACATTAAAAGAGCTTTGCGGGAGGTGAGCGCGATGGAATACACGATGGAAGAATTATTCCCCATACTGGGACAGCTGGCGGAAAAATACACTGCATTTGAAAGTACATCTATTCCCTACGAAACAGCCGAACAGCTGACAGAGGCTGTTTTATACTGTATCCGTGAAGCGGAACAGGTGCAGACAAACGCGCTTGTTCAGGCAGAAGGGCTTTCCGCGCGGCAGGCTTACGCAATCGGCGCGGCAGCCGTGGAGGAAAAAACACGGGCGGCACTGGCATTATACCACGAAACCCTGCAAGACTTCGACAGCTATGGAAACCGCTGTCTATACGATGCCTTTCAACAGGGTCTACCGGAATTTTTCAAATGGTATGACACAAAATTCATGCCGCAGGAAACCATGCTGACATTGGACTATCCCCTCCTGCGCGACCTTTCCGGACAGACGGGGATAGACCGGATTTATAGCTTTATCGAATGTATCCATCTGGAACAGGCATTTCTGAACGGATTTCCTGAGGGAACTGTCAAAGGCATACTCTCCCGTTATAACAGCCAATACGGGAGCCTGATGGAAAACGTCTGCGAAATCGTTCTGACCACGCTTGCTGGGCATCTGCTTGCTGGAAAGCCACTTTCCGAACGGGAATTTGTCCACGAGGATTTTCTGCGGATTCGCGGCAAATTCGCAAATACCTGTCTGCCACAAATAACACAGCAATTAAAAAACGCCGTTGCGGCGTTTATACAGAAATATTACGGCGATTCTACGGAACTGACAGCGTACCTTTCCGGTGCATTGGAAAATATTACATTCCGCCTGAAAAACGCGGCAGAAAGCGGCACGCTGTCCAGCCTCCTTTAATTCCTGCCTTTGCCTGACATAGGTATATTCAGCGGAACACCGCAGTATCCGGCTCGGCAGGCTTCGCGCCGCCTGCATGGATAATGGCGTCTGTGAGGCGCGCAAATTCCGGCAGGCCCAGTGTTTCGCCCCGAATACGCTCGTCCCAGCCCAGACCGCGCAAAATCTCCGTCAGTTCCTCTTTGGAAAGCCCCAGATTGCCCTGATTGGACAGGCTGTTGAGCAGGGTTTTTCGCCGCTGCCCGAACGCGCATTTGACGATATGAAAAAACAAATCCTCATCCAGCGTTTTGACCCGCCGCTCTGGCAGGACACGCAGCATAATGACTGCCGAAGCCACCTTCGGGCGCGGCATAAAGCAGGACGGCGGCACAACCATCGCAATCTCCGCATCGCAGTAATACTGCACTGCAACGGAAAGCGCACCGTAATCTTTTGTGCCGGGCAATGCCTGCATCCGTCCGGCAACCTCCTTCTGCACCATAACGGTCAGGCTGGTGACAGGGTAATGCTTTTCCAGAAGCTCCATCAGTATCGGCGTTGTGATGTAATACGGCAGGTTCGCAACAACCTTGATTGGTCTGCCGTCATTTTTTTCGCGAATCAGGGTATCGAGGTTTGTTTTCAAAATATCCTGATTCAAAATTTCAATGTTGTCATATCCAGCCAGCGTCTGCCTCAGTATGGGAATCAGTGCGGAATCAATCTCAACCGCCAGCACCCTGCGGACGTTTTCCGCCAGCACCTGTGTCAGTGAACCAATACCCGGGCCGATTTCCAGCACAAAGTCCTCCGGCGTAATTTCCGCGCTGGAAACGATATTGTCTAAAATATTGGAATCAATTAAAAAATTCTGCCCATAGCCCTTTTTGAAAGCAAAGCTGTTTTTTTGAATAATCTGTCTGGTTTTCGTTGGTGTTGCAATACGCTCTTTCATGAGTTCCTTCCTTTCAAAGCAAGCTGCCCAGCAGTCCAAAGCTGAGGACAGAAACGATAATTCCAGCAGTCAGCACCCCCACCATGATGACAGGGAAAGTCTTTTTCGGGTCCATATTCAGAAGAACACTTATCAGCGCACCCATCCATGCTCCTGTGCCGGGCAGCGGAATCGCGACAAACAGGAAAACGCCCCAATAGGCATATTTCCGTATCTGGTCGCTTTTCTGCTCCGCCTTCCGCTCACACCATGCCACGAAACCGCGCAGGGGCGTTTTTTTCAGCACACGGAAAATATACCGGATAAAAAGCAGTATAAACGGGATTGGCAAAAGATTGCCGATGTAGGAAATCAGGAATGTCGGCAGCCACTCCATCTGGAGGGCAAAGCCCGCGATAATGCCGCCGCGCAGCTCCAATATAGGCAGCAGGGACACAAGAAATACAATCAGTTCCCTTGATATCGTCCCCTGTAAATTTGTAACAAACCAGTTCGCAATGGTTTCAGCCAAAAATATCTCCTCCTAAAATAAAGCAAAGTGCATATTTTTTTATTATACTTCATTTCCCACTCCGGTACAACATATAATTTCCCTTTTTTATCCTTCCGGCTTGAAATTTCAGCCTTCTTCCGGGGAGTGCTCCATTTGCAGAGTTTATGGCTAGGCCCTCAAACTCCCGCAGGGGACTCAGCCCACTTGCCCCCGATCGCCATCGCCCTTCGTGCGATGAGGAATAAAATAAAAAAATCCTATTTACAATATTTTATAAAATGCACGTTAGGACACACCTTTTTTGGGGACCGCATTGCAGTATGCCGCCCATTGTGATACCATAAATGGAAACTGGCGCCAACAGGAGGTGTTCTGATGCATTTTGTCCAATCCAAAGGGATTCTGTCCGCAAATAACGGGATAAATTTATACCGCGGCTGTTCCCACGGCTGCATATACTGTGATTCCAGAAGCAAATGCTACCGCATGAATCACGACTTTGAAGATATTGAAGTGAAAGAAAACGCAGCCGTACTGCTCGAACAGGCTTTGCGGCGGAAACGCTCAAAATGTATGCTGGGGACTGGTTCTATGACAGATCCCTATATTCCGCTTGAAGATACCATAGGCAGCGTCAGAAAAGCGTTGCTTCTGATACACCGGTATGGCTTCGGCATTACTCTGCATACCAAATCAAATCGGGTTCTGCGGGATTTGGAACTGCTTCAGGCCATCCATAGCAAAAGCAAATGCGTGGTTCAGATGACGCTGACCACCTATGATGATGCGCTATGCAAAAAACTGGAACCAAATGTCTGCACCACAAGGGAGCGTATCGAAGCATTGAATCAGCTGCGTGACGCAGGTATACCGACCGTTGTGTGGCTTTCTCCCATCCTCCCTTTTATCAACGATACCCCTGAAAATATTCTGGCTATTCTGGACAGCTGCGCGGACACAGGTGTTTATGGCATAATCTGCTTCGGGATGGGGCTCACACTCCGCGAGGGAAACCGTGAATACTTTTACAGCCAGTTGGACAGGCATTTCCCCGGAATGAAGGAAAAATACATTCAAACCTACGGACTTCAGTATCAAGCAAACAGCCCGCAGAATAAACCGCTTATGGAACTGTTCCACAACACCTGCGAAAAAAACGGCATCATCCATAATAATGAACAGATTTTTGCCTATCTGCGCACTTTTGAGGAAAAACAGACGCAGTTAAGCCTGTTTTGATTCTTTTCTGCCAAATGCGGCAGAAACTGCACTATTTTCAGTGTCCAGTTTTCCACACGCAGAAATATTTTTCTTTCACTCATCTGCCTCCCTGACGGGCAGTTCAGACTGTCAAAAAACCTATTTTGTGTCGCGGAAGGGTTCGGGAAACGAAGCGTTTCCCGAGTGGAATCCGTAGAGCGGGCTTTGCCCGCTCAAGGAAAAGGGCGAGTTTCAAGGCTTTCTCTGGTTTTTCAGAAAGGCGACGGAACGAGCCCCTTTATACCGGCAGTTCCTCAAAAAAGGCTTGAAGGCGTAGCCTGCGCCTTTTTTGACACGCTGTGCCGCCCTGACGAGCGGCTTTTTCTGTCGTTCTCCCCTCTTGCCAAATGTGGCACATCTTGTATATTTTGGCGAATCATAACGCTTTTTCCCACATCATGCAGTATAAAATACTATCCTGTACACAGATTCGCCCTCTTTCGGCGGCAAGCGGCTTCGTTTCCGGGCGTTTTCCGTCTTTCTTTTCCGCCGTTTTTCCCTCTGCTTTGCGGTTTCGACAGCCACCCTTTGACACCCTCCGACACTGGCAATATTCCCCAAAGCAAAGAATGGGAGTTTATGCAAATTCACTGCATTTCTACACACAATTTGTCTGGCGAATGGCTCTTGTCACCCCTCTGTTTCTGTACTATAATCAACCTAAAAGCAAGGAATATCTGCATAATCATTCACAAAACTACAATCAAATTACAATCGGAGGGATTCATTTTGAGCCAAAATAAAATAAAAGTGCTGTTAGCAGATGATAATAAGGATTTTTGCGATGTTGTAGCCGGACACCTCAACCAGCAGGAAGACATGTCCGTCATTTCTGTTGCCGTGGACGGCATTGACGCGATGAACAAAATACGCGATACCCGTCCGGACGTTGCCATCATCGACGGCATCATGCCGCGGCTGGACGGGCTTGGCGTGCTGGAACGCCTGCAAAAAAACGATGAGGAATACCGCCCCATCACGATCATACTTTCCGCACTGAGCCAGGATAAGGTCGTGCAGAAGGCTCTGGATCTGGGTGCGTCTTATTACATGGTCAAGCCTTTCGATATGGACGCGCTCACACAGCGTATCCGCCAGCTGATGCAGGCACAGCGTCCCATGCTGAAAACAGGGACGAATTTTCCTGCGGCACAGGGCCTTTCCACGTCATATGACCTGGAAACAAAGGTCACGAATATCCTGCATGAAATCGGTGTCCCCGCGCATATCCGCGGCTACCACTACATGCGCGAAGCCATCATTATGAGCGTAAACGACATGGACGTCCTGAATTATATTACAAAAGAGCTCTATCCCTCCATCGCAAAAAAATGCAATACAACTCCTTCCAGAGTGGAACGCGCTATCCGTCATGCTATCGAAGTGGCATGGAACCGCGGGAAGGTGGACGCCATCGACGCGCTTTTTGGCTATACCGTCAATAACCACAAGGGCAAGCCAACCAACTCTGAATTTATCGCGCTGATTGCCGACAGACTGCGCCTGGAACAGAAGGCAGGATAATCTGCATTGCAGGGAAGGGTTTCCCGATTATTGATGGACAAGGCAGAACAAATTCGTGTTCTGCCTTTTTATATCAAAAAACATGCTATAATGCATAAAGCATATGTGTTTCATAAAGAAATCTCTGGTAATTTTTCTTGCCTGTATATTGCTGCACAAAAAACGTCATAATTCTTTGCAATTTTTCACACTATGTACATTGAAAAATACAATCCACAGTGCTAAATCCATGTAATCCCAAATCGATTGGGAAAATACAAAAGAAGGAGTTGGAAATTATGCCAATCGTAAAAGTAGAATTCGTCGGAAAACAGGAACCCCTGATAAAGCAGGAACTCATGGATTTCATTGCGGAGCAGATTTGCGCCAACACAAGTACGCTGGCAAAAAACATTTATGTCTATATTAAAGAATGGGAGCCGGAAAATGTACGAAAGAAAAACGCGCCTGTCGTATTGATTGATTGGACAGCTATGCCTGACCGCACGCCGGAAGCAAAACAAAAAATCATGACAGCCATAACAGACAAACTTGCAGCCATAACGGGAGCAAATAAGGATGAAATTGTCATTATTTTTACAGATATCCCTTTGAAAAACGCCTCTCTTGGTGGTGTGACGCGGCATGATAACCCGAATTCATGATAAAAACCAGAAGGAACAACATAACGGCCCCGGAAATCTTCTTTCCGGAGCCGTTTCCTTTCCAATCCAAGGCAAAACCTCAATAGCCCAGCGCCAATCCTTTACAGCTTTTCCCTGAATATGTCCGCCTTATCCGTCTTTTCCCAGGGCAGGTCTATATCCGTCCTGCCGAAATGTCCGTAAGCCGCTACCTGCTTATAGATGGGCCTGCGCAGATCAAAGTTCTTGATAATCGCCGCGGGGCGCAGGTCAAAATTCTCGTGTACGAGCTTTGTGATTTCCTCATCGGAAATCCTGCCCGTACCATAGGTATTCACCAGTATAGATACCGGCTTTGCCACGCCGATAGCATATGCCAGCTGTACTTCACATTTCTTCGCGATGCCGCTGGCAACGATGTTCTTTGCAACATGCCTTGCCGCATAGCAGGCGGAACGGTCTACCTTTGTAGGGTCTTTGCCGCTGAACGCACCGCCGCCATGCGCCGCATAGCCGCCGTAGGTGTCTACGATGATTTTCCGCCCTGTCAGACCGCTGTCACCCATCGGTCCCCCGATCACAAAACGACCTGTCGGATTGATATAATATTTTGTATTTTCGTCCAGCAGATTTGCAGGAATGACCTTTTTCACAACCTGCTCTATGATATCCTTTTCAATCTGCTCATGCGTTGCTTCGGGGTCATGCTGTGCAGAAAGCACTACCGTATCCACGCGCACAGGCTTGTCGTCCACATATTCTACAGTTACCTGAGATTTGCCGTCGGGACGCAGATACTTCAACGTGCCATTTTTGCGCACCTCTGTCAGCCGTCTTGTCATTTTATGCGCCAGAGAAATCGGCAGAGGCATCAGCTCCTCCGTTTCATCGCAGGCAAAACCGAACATCATCCCCTGGTCACCCGCGCCTGTGTCAAATTCGCTGTCGTCTTCACCTTTTTTATGCTCCAGAGCCTTATCAACGCCAAGTGCGATATCAGGCGACTGCCCATGAATAGAGGTGATAACGGCGCAGGTTTCGCTGTCAAAGCCGTATTTCGCACGGTTATAGCCGATTTCGTTCAATGTTTCACGCACAATGCTCTCCACATCCACATACGCGCTTGTGCTGATTTCGCCCATTACAAAGATAATGCCCGTTGTTGTAGCCGTTTCACACGCCACACGTGCCTGCGGGTCTTTTGCCAGAAGCGCATCCAAAACGCCGTCGGAAATCTGGTCACAAATCTTATCGGGATGCCCTTCTGTAACCGATTCTGATGTAAAAAGTCTTCTGCTCATACTCGTTCTCCTCCTGAAAATCTATGTATTCTATTAACCGTAAATAAAGCACAGGGAGAGATTCCGCCCGAAAGCAAAAGAAAAAAAGCCTTCAGGGCTTTTTGCAAACATCTCATCTTCCGCCCTGCTGTGCGCAAAGCGGGGGAATTGGCACCGATGCGTTTCCGCCGGTTGCCGGGTTTCACAGGGCCCTGTCCCTCAACCACTCTTGATAAGTTCTTTATTTACTTGCGCCTATATCGTAGCAGAGAATCCCGCTCCTGTCAACAGAAAATATAAAATTATCCCATTTGGGAAAAATGCTACCGCGGTATGGCTTCTGCGGCTTCTGCAAAATCCGGTTGATATGGTAATCTTTGTGTATTATAATCAATTTAACAAATCAGGATTTGCAGATGAAATATTTGAACTTTCCTTATTTTTCAAGGCTTTTAGAACCTCATATAGTGAAATGATATCTATTTTCCCTTGTTTTTGCCCTTATGGGCAGTTTACAAGGGAAAGTTTTTTCTGAATGTATCTAATCGTTGCCTGTCACCTTATCCAAGAGCCTTGCGGAAGTCCGCTTTGCCTCCCTTGTGGCATGGGCATACACATTCATTGTGGTACTTACGTCAGAGTGTCCCAAGAGTTCCTGCACGTCTTTTGGCGCTGCACCGTTTGACAGCAGATTGCTTGTGTAAGTATGCCCTTATGGCATAATAAGGACAAATCGGAAAACCCTTGCGGCGCAAGGCTTAATAGTGACAAGTAACTATTTGCCGCAGAGGGCGGCGTGACCGAGTGTCACGCCGTCTTTCTGCGTCCATAGGTAGTTTCAGTAATAACAGGTTCGCTGATTTCCGGTACTTCCACTTCCTCCAGGAAGTTGAAAACGATCTTGACCTTCTGCGTCCGCTTTCCGTTGACCTTTTCCGGGGCGTAGACGATGATCTGCTTGATGAACTCGTTCACGATGGTGGTTGTCAGCTCCGGGATGTCCACGTACTTTTCCAGCAGGGCAAGGAACTGGTCAACATTGTCCTCCATTTCCTCGCGGGTCGCAACCCAGTCCTCAAGACCGATGACCTCGTTATTGAGCGCCGCCTGCTCCGCCTCATAGCCCTCCAGCATCTTCTGGTAACGCTCCTGGCTTAGATCGCCGAGTACCATGTCCTCATAGATACGGGTGATGAGCTTGTCGATGTCCGCCAGCCGCTTCTTTGCTTTCTCCAGCCGCCGCTTGTCCTCCCGGATAGACTTCTCCTGTTCCTCCCTCCGGCACATCAGCCATTCCTCTTGAAAACCCTCCACATCGGCCCGGATATACTCTGTCACGGCCCGGATACGCTCCAGAACCACATCCCGCAGAACGTCCTCCCGGATATAGTGCGCCGAACAGGTTCCCCGCCCGCTTTTGTACTTGGCACAGACGTAGTGATCCTGTCTACCCTCAAAGTTCTTACAGGTGGCGAAGTGGAGCTTGCTTCCGCAGTCGGCGCAGACCACCAAACCGGAGAACAGTCCCTGCCGCTCCGCCTTGGTCATGCGGCGCTTGTGCTGGCGAAGCTCCTGCACCCTGTCCCACTGTTCTTTCGGCACGATGGCCTCCTGGGTATCCGGCAGGATGAACATATCCTCCAGGGCGTTGGGGATACGCTTCTTGAGCTTATAGGACTTGGAGTAGGTTTTGAAATTACAGGTGCAGCCGGTGTACTCCATCCGTTCCAGGATGTTGACCACGGACTGCTCAATCCAGTGGCAGGGGCGTTCCGGCAGGGGCTTTCCCTTCTGCTGGGCATAGAGGGCTTTGACCGTCAACACCCCGTCCGCCTCCAAGATGCGGGCTATCCGGGACGGGCCTACTCCAGCGATGGTCAGGTCAAAAATACGTTTGACTATCGGGGCAGCATCCTCGTCCAATATCCAGTGGTTTTTGTCCTGCGGGTCGGCGCGGTAGCCGTAGGGCGGACCGCCTAAGTGCTTGCCACTGGTTCCCTTGGCTTTCATAACGGCGCGGACCTTTTTGCTGGTATCTTTGGCATAAAAATCGTTAAAAATATTGCGAATTACGGTAAAATCGTTGTCCCCTTTGGCACTGTCCACCGCATCGTTGACGGCGATGAACCGCACATCATAGCTCGGAAAGACGATTTCCGTAAATCGACCGACCTGCAAATAGTCTCTGCCAAATCTGCTCATGTCTCTTTGTGTCAACTAAACACCAAATTTTTTACGGATGCCGGAGGTGGTTGTTGGTCCTTCTTCTGAAAGACTGCCTCCGGCATCCGCTTTATGCGAAAGGGGAAACTCACTTGTCAAATTGCCCCGTCTTGCATAGCCTGCTTTGTCCGCAGTAGCCGCCCCACTTCCTGGTTGGAAAGCTCACCGTTCAGGCAGACGACCTCCACATTATGTTTTCCCAGCCAGCCAACATATTCGAGCGTTCTCCAGATGTCGCGCCCCAGCCTTGTGACGTTCAGGACAAGCAAAATATCCATCTCACCCCGGAGGGCGGCATTGGTGATCTCCGCCAACCCAGGGCGGACCATTGTTGTGCCGGTTTCCTGCTTGGC